>Ga0207415_1000085_pt1 | contig 101596 bp, 82 predicted proteins | sample Passage237A_FD_187369 | JGI IMG/M metagenome (GOLD analysis project Ga0207415, IMG submission 187369) | Cellulose adapted compost microbial communities from Newby Island Compost Facility, Milpitas, CA, USA - Passage2 37A (SPAdes) (version 3) ... | reverse complement strand
TCAAGCCAGTCCCTGTAATAAAACCAGTATCCTTACTTAGAAAAAACACATCAACCAGAGCAGAGGCGATATAAGACATGTCTTTCACCGTCCAGGATTCTCCTCCATCATGAGATTTGATGAAATAAGGGTATCCATGCCACGCACCACTACCGTATACATGTTGGGTGCCAACTACGGCTAATCCACATATGCTTCTTGGCTTAGGATTGAGTTTATGTGTGATGTTTTCCCATGTTTCCCCTCCGTCAACAGTTCTGAATAAGACAGTGTCCTTTGTTATTGAGCCAAGTGTGCCAATAAAACCCAAGTCTGGTGTACAAAATTCAATGCTCCTTGCTAAAAAAATATAAGCATTCTCCTCCCAAGTATCACCTCCATCTTTTGACTTGAACACGGTGTAAGGAATATCGATGTAACTGTGGTCAACACAGACAGCCCAACCCAATTGGTTATTTAGAAAAAACACATCTTCATAACGCACAGGTTGAACTTGAATAGGCAGGGGCTCCCATTGCGCATTCGCTTCATGATTTCTAAACAAATACCCACCACAAATGGAATACTTAATATTAAGTTTTTCATATTGTTTATTTAAAGTGTGAAAGTATAATTTGAATAACAATTTCAATTTTTATAAAAAATAATAACTTTAGGTAATGAAAAAAAATTAGGGAAAATGTCAATATGAGTAAGTATATGGATAGATGGCCTATAGGGCAGTACACCTGTGACTAAGTTACTATAAGACAAAAAGCAAGCTAGGACATGTGGTATAGTAGCAATGTGAATAGATAGAAGAATGTTAATTAACAAGTGGAAGCTAATAAGGTTAAAAAGTTGCTGAAAATTAGAGGGATGGTTGTAAGTGTTTTTTATATGATCGTTGTTTTTTATTTGAAAAAGAATAACCCATACTCAAGATAATTTTGCAGATTATATAAAATTCTTTCCCGGTTATTTCGTTGTTTTGCAGTCGCAAATTCAATTTTGAACTTTAATGCTAGAAAGAAAATTGCATTTGCCGTTAAAATTTATTCACTAAAAGATGATTACAACAGATATTTGCGTTATTGGTGCAGGACCAGTAGGCTTGTTTTCCGTATTTGAAGCTGGGTTATTAAAGATGAGATGCCATGTAATGGATGCATTACCACAAGTAGGTGGGCAGCTTTCTGAAATATACCCACATAAACCTATTTATGATATTCCCGGTTACCCTGAAGTAAAAGCTCAGGAGTTAGTTGATAAATTAATGGAGCAAATTGCTCCTTTTAAACCTACGTTTACACTCGGAGAAAGAGTGGAGACAGTTTCTAAACAAGAAGATGGCAGCTTTATTGTAGGTACTAGTGATCATACACAGGTACATTGTAAAGTAGTGGTGATTGCAGGCGGATTAGGATGTTTTGAACCTCGCAAACCTGCTATCGATCAATTAGAGCATTTTGAGGGAAAAGGGGTTGCCTACATGGTGAAAGATCCTGAGCTGTTTAGAAATAAAAAAATTGTGCTGGCAGGAGGAGGTGACTCTGCATTAGATTGGACTATTTATCTCGCTAATGTAGCAGAAAGTGTAACCTTAGTACATAGGGGAGAAACCTTCCGTGGTGCACCCGATTCCGCCGAAAAAGTTTTTAAACTTGCTGAAGACGGAAAAATTAACCTAATCCTCAAATCTAATGTGGTAAAAATAAATGGTAACGGACACCTCAAAGAGGTGGTGGTCGCAGACAATGCTAATCAAAGTCGGGTGATTGATGCTGATTATCTGGTGCCCTTGTTTGGTTTAAGTCCCAAATTAGGACCCATTGCAGATTGGGGATTACAAATTGATAAGAATGCCATCGTAGTAAATACATTCGACTATTCTACGAATGTACCCGGCATCTTTGCAATAGGTGATATAAATACTTATCCTGGTAAGCTGAAGCTGATTTTATGTGGCTTCCATGAAGCGGCACTGATGGCTCAAAGTGCCTATAAATTTGTTTATCCTAATCAGCATCTTAGCTTTAAATACACTACCGTAAATGGTATTCACGGATTTTAATGAATAATCCAGCAGAAATTACTCTAAATATTCTGATGATATTATGATGATAGGTTTTACAGTTGAGGATCGCGATGGTACCAGACAAGTGCTTGAGATACCAGACGATATGGGGCTAAACCTCATGGAAGCCCTGAAAGCAAGTGGGTATAACATATTGGCTACCTGTGGCGGAATGGCTCTCTGTGCTACCTGCCATGTAGAGGTATTGAAGGGGCATGAAGCATTACCTCCAGTGAGCGATGCAGAAATGGAAATGTTGGATACACTTCCTGATGCTGGTCCGGATAGCAGATTGGCTTGTCAGCTTACCATAGCACCCTATTTGCAGGACGCTACTTTTAAAATCAGAGGGGAAGAAGGATAATTTATGATTGTATAGCCAGAGCAAATGCATGGAAATACGATTTTGCAGCTATACCCTTACTCCTGCTCATTTACCACAGTAAGTTTGAATACACATTATTTGCAGGGGAGTACATTCCATAATGTCTCCCCTGCTTTATTATGCTATAACCTCGCACATCATGATATGTCAGTAGGAATAGTTATTATTGTATAATAGAAAACTACCTTCATGCCCATTATCCGTTGGCTTATATTATGTAGCATTTTTGTCTCTGTGGCACTTGGTTTACAAGCTCAGAAGACCGTGACAGATACTCGCTCTGCCAATGATTCTGTGGCTGATCCGATGCAGCAGATCCTCGTAGAATATGAATGGTTGAGACTGAGAGATTCGCTTCGTGCTGCTATTCTTGAAAAAGAACTACAGGATGCCAAGCAAGTAAGCCAGTCTGATATGGTGGCATTACAAGAAGAACTTGCCAGAATCCGAAAAACAGACTCTATTCGTCTGCAACAACAAAAAGAAGCCGTATGGGAACTACAGAAAAAAACCACTGGTGTACCTGTAATGCTTTATAACGATACCTTGTTTCATATATATGCACCCTTAGGCCCATTTACAGGAAAACATAGAGCTAGAGATGCGCAGGAGAAAATTGAAAAACTCTATAAAGCAACTTCTTTCTATCCTGATTCAGTGAAAATAGTGCTCCAGCAAGGTCTTTATAATATTAGTTATGGAGATATGATCATAACTTCTGTTAGCCTAACAGATGCTATCTGGGTAGATAAGGAACAGGATAGCTTGGCTTCGGCATATGCTCATTTGATACGAGATAGAATCAGTGTGTATAGAGAGGCTAATAATTTTCAACATACAATGGCCAGAGTAGGGTACGCAGCTTTGGTTATCGCCATACTCTGGTTTTTACTCTGGATTTTCCAGTTGCTTTTCAAAAGAATTAGACTTTGGATTTTTCGAAAGAGGAAAAAACTGCCTGGTGTGAAGCTTAGGAATTACCAATTGCTCTCACCTCAATATATGTTGGAGGGTATTATTCAGATTCTGAAAATCATAAAAACCCTATTGATAGTGCTGGCTGTCTATCTAGGATTGTCTGTGATTTTTAGCATTTTCCCCTACACCCATAATTGGGCAAGTATTTTACTGGGCTGGGTATGGAATCCTTTAAAAGAAGCCCTTATTGCTATCGTAGAATATTTACCTAATTTATTTACCATACTAGTTATTCTTTTCATAGCACGGTTGGTAAACAGAATATTCCGTTTCCTTTCTAAAGAAGTAGAAGAAGGTGTCTTATTTCTTAAAGGGTTTCATAAAGAATGGGCACAACCTACCTATAATATTATTCGCTTCTTTTTATATGCTTTCACATTTGTACTGATATTCCCTTACCTGCCAGGTTCTGATTCCATGGCATTTAAAGGAGTATCTGTATTTCTAGGAATAGTATTTTCCTTAGGGTCATCCTCAGCGGTATCTAATACGATTGCCGGCATTGTGATTACTTATATGCGTCCGTTCCAGAATGGAGACTGGATTAGGGTAAACGATATCACCGGCTTTGTGATAGAGAAGTCGGCATTGGTTACTCGTGTCAGAACAATTCATAACGAAGATGTAACCATTCCCAATGCCGCTATCCTTTCCGGACATACTATAAACTACAGCTCTTCAGGAAGAGAATTAGGACTTGCTATTACTATACAGGTAAGTCTTTCTTACGATACACCCTGGGAAGTAGTACACGATATTTTATACAAGGCAGCAGAAGCAACTAAAGATGTAAACACCATGCAATCGCCTTTTATTTTCCAAAAAGAACTGAATGATTTTTATGTCACCTATGAACTCAACGCCTATACCAATCGTCCTGAGCGGATGTATCATATTCGTTCAGAACTACTGCAACATGTTTTAACCTTGTGCAAAGAAGCAGGTGTACAACTTACATCTCCCCATGCGATTAAGATTGTGGAGAAGTTTCCCAACTTCAAACAATAGCTTGCAACTATTTGTAATTTGGCGTTAAGACAATAGTTTTAGCCCTGTAATATGCAATATGGTTCATAAGTTTAGATTACCTCTGGTATTACTAGCGGGTATCCTGATTTTTATTATTCTACGAATTACACAGCCTTTTGGTTTATCTCAGGAAGCAGCCTCCGTATTGGGCGTGGGTCTCTGGATGGTTTTTTGGTGGATTACAGAAATGATCCCCATGCCTGTTGTGGCATTGTTACCCTTAATACTTTTCCCATTACTAGGCATTACCCCCTTGCCTGATGTGGCACATGCCTATGCAAATCCGGTCATCTTCTTGTTTTTAGGAGGATTTATGATTGGTTTAGCTATTGAGAAATGGAATCTGCATCAGCGCATTGCTATGAATATACTCCAAGCAACAGGAACCAGTGGTAATAAAATTGTATTAGGATTTATACTGGCCACAGGATTTATTAGTATGTGGTTAAGCAATACAGCCACCACCATGATGATGTACCCCATTGCTATGAGTGTAATTGCAGTGATGGAGGCTAATCATAAAGGAGAAGGCAATTTAAATCATCTTAGTGTCAGCATAATGCTGGCCATAGCTTATGCCTCTAATCTCGCAGGCATTTCTACCATAATCGGTACACCACCGAACGTTGCCTATGTGGGTTTTTTACAACAACAACACGATTATAGTTTTTCCTTTGCGGAATGGATGACTTTATGCATCCCCTTAAGCATTGTGTTGATGGGGTTACTCTACTTAGTAACTGTGTATGTGTTGTATCCCAACCGTATGCAGCATAATCCAGAAACAAAACAATTGATTCGTGAAAAGCTGAAGGAAATTGGTAAACTTACTACTCCCGAAAAAAGAGTGCTTATCGTATTTGTAGTGACTGCCTTTTTGTGGATCACCAAAGATATTCTTAATCAGTTACAGTCTGTTGTGAAACTTAATGACACCATGATTGCGCTGATTGGTGCAGTTGCATTATTTATTCTTCCTTCAGGAGAAAAAGATGGCAGGAGGATTTTGGAATGGCCAGATACGCAAAAACTCTCTTGGGGTATTCTGCTGTTGTTTGGTGGAGGTATAGCGCTGGCAGGTCAATTAGAAAAAGCAGGTATCGTACATCTGCTAGGAACCAGCATAGGAAATAATGTTAGCGCGGGCATAATGCTACTGTTTACCATTACCCTAGTTTCTATATTTATCAGTGAAATGATGAGTAATGTAGCACAGGTAATTGTATTTGCACCTGTGATTGCTGGAATTGCCGAAGCAGTGCAGATGAATCCCTTGCAATTAGGATTAGCCATGACCTTAGGTGCAAGTTGTGCGGGTATGCTGCCCATGGGTACACCTCCTAATGCAATTGTATTTGCCAGTGGCAAATTAAAATTAAAGCATATGCTCACAGCCGGACTTGTAATGAATATACTGGCATCCGTCCTTATTGCATTAGTTTGCTGGTATTTGGTACCTATACTGATTACACCTATTAAATAAACAAATTGCTCCTTATGTGTTTTCGAAACGCTAGATGATGAGAATGAGCTGAAGTATATATAGACGTGCTAGCAAGTAAATTAAATCGTCTCACAGAGATCATACGAATCTGACATTGTTGCATGTGTGAAAGCTGGATGGCTTCTTTCTACTTTATCGCCAATTAGATACTTTTGCAGCACGAAACAATCATATGAAACCATCAAATTTTCTTTTGCTAGGTTCTGGCGGACGCGAATCAGCCATATCCTGGAAGCTTGGACAAAGTGCATATTGCAAGAAATTATACATTGCTCCTGGTAACGCAGGTACAGAAGCCTGGGGAGAAAATATACCCTGCTCCGTAACTGATTTTGCAACAATACGCAAGATCTGCTTAGAAAAGCAAATTGATATTGTAATACCTGGAGGAGAAGATGCTTTGGTGGCTGGAATTGTTGACTTTTTTCAGCAGGAACCAGAATTGCAGCATATATATGTGGCAGGTCCTTCTCGTATAGCCGCTCAGCTGGAGGGAAGTAAAGCATTTGCTAAGCAGTTTATGCAAAGACACCACATCCCAACCGCTAGCTATAGAGAATTTGAGGAAAATACTTATGAAGAAGGAGTAAATTATATCCGAAAGCACCCACTACCTGTGGTATTAAAAGCAGATGGACTTGCAGCAGGTAAGGGAGTAGTCATTTGTCAGGATCATGAAGATGCTGTGCAGCAATTTACCTCCATGATTCGCGACGGACAATTTGGAGATGCCGGAAAAAAAGTAGTAGTTGAGTCGTTTTTGGATGGGATAGAACTTTCTGTTTTTATCCTTACAGACGGTAAAAATTATGTATTGCTTCCCGAAGCCAAAGATTATAAAAGAATCGGAGAAGGAGATACAGGTTTAAATACCGGGGGAATGGGAGCCATTTCTCCAGTACCATTTGCAGATGCAGCCTTTATGGAAAAAATCAAGACTCAAATCATTGAACCCACCCTTGCAGGTCTGAAAGCAGATGGTATTGAATATCGCGGGTTTATTTTCTTCGGTCTTATTAATGTCCAAGACTCGCCCTATGTTATTGAATACAATTGCAGAATGGGAGATCCTGAAACAGAAGTGGTTTTACCTCGCTTGAAAGCAGATCTAGGAGAAATGATTATGAGTATGAAAGCACAGGCATTAGATACAGTATCTATAGATTTTGAATCTCGCAATGCTGCCACCGTAATGTTGGTTTCTAAAGGTTATCCGGGTTCTTATGAAAAAGGGAAAACCATGCAATTGCCCTCCGATAGTGAGATAGAATCTGTTTGTTTTCATGCAGGAACAGCTACTAAAGACAATAGGGTAATTACTTCTGGTGGAAGAGTAATGGCGGTAACATCACTAGGAAATACTTTACGGGAAGCGCTCGAAACCAGCTATCGTACTATCCAAAAAATAGATTTTGAAGGTAAAACCTATAGAAAAGATATCGGTTATGAGTTTCTGGGTTAAGGAAATATTTCAATAAAAAGAAAAAATTATCTTTGTGGGAAATAGAATGCGTATGCTGTTACCAGATTCAGTAAAAAATTTTATTGAATGGAAAGCGTTTGGGGTTTGCACGGCAATAGGGGAGAAAATTGGAGTGGCCACTAGCCGAATCAGGCTATGGTTTGTTTATATCTCCTTTCTTACTATGGGGTCCCCATTGATTATCTATATGGTATTAGCTTTTTGGATGAATATGAAGCGGTATATGCAATTGAGGAGACGTAACCCACTGAAATGGCTTTAATATTTGCTGACTACCTATTTTAGCTTTACCTTTTTAAGTAACTTTTTATTCTTCTCATCATAAAAATGAATTTCACGCACATGTAAATAGCGTGGAATGGCTGCTACCGCTATTGGATACCAGGTATAGGGGATTTTCCCTTTATTTAAATCCAGCTGACAATAAATCTCAAGTTTTAAGCCTGCTTTAATTCCGTTTGGGAAAAACCCAAGTATAGATTCTTTTTGTGAAGGAGGCATGGCCATTACAATGACTTGTTCTTTAGCGAAATCAGGAGTATCCTCTTTTTCAATATTTCCAAAATATTTGACAAAGGTTTTTTTATCGCCTATGCTAAAAAAGTTCAAACCTCTTTTTAAGGAAATTTTTTCGTGTAAATAATATCCTTCTAAGTTGCGAACGGAGAAAAGTTGGGGTTGGGCAGATGCGGAAAAACTTAGTAAGGATAAAACAAAGACAAAACAATATCTGGCAAACATAAGTTTCAAGGTACAACATTCTTTCCGACTGGCCATAGAAAGCCTTATTTCTTAGGGGAAGAACCATAGAAGATGATCAAAATCATTTTTCAACAAGGTACAAATCGTATCTTTGCCCTCATTCATATATCCTCCTATAGCAGGAGTTTTTTTAACCTCAAAAATTAGGTCGAACGCCATGCCAGTGTTACACAACCGAATTTCCAATGAGGAACTGAAGGCGCGTATGTTAGCTTCTAATGAGCCGCGTAAAACAGTTTCGTTTTATTGTTACTTCCGTATCGAAAATCCCCAGCAATTCAGAGATGAACTTTATAAAAAGTTCTATGAATTAGATGTCTTCGGACGCATTTACATTGCAGAAGAAGGTATTAATGCTCAAATCAGTGTTCCGGAAAAAAATTTTGAAGCATTTAGAGACACGCTGTACCAATTTGACCCGGCACTAAATGGGATTCGTCTGAATATTGCTGTGGATGATAACGGCAAATCATTCTGGGTGCTAAGAATGAAAGTACGTCCCAAAATAGTAGCGGATGGTATCGATGACCCCAACTTTGATATGTCTCTAAAGGGGCAATACCTCAGTGCTGCTGAATTCAATGAAATCTCGGAAAAACCCGGTACCATCATTGTGGATATGCGAAATCATTACGAGTATGAAGTAGGACATTTTGAAAATGCCATCGAAGTGCCTTCTGATACCTTCAGAGAGCAGTTACCTATGGCAGTTTCCATGCTAGAAGATAAAAAAGATAATACCATTATTATGTATTGTACAGGTGGTATACGTTGCGAAAAAGCCAGTGCATATTTCCGTCATAAAGGCTTTAAGAATGTGTATCATGTGGAAGGAGGTATTATTGAATATACAAGACAGGCCAAGGCACAAGGGCTGCCGGTTAAGTTTAAGGGCAAGAATTTTGTTTTTGATGACAGGCTGGGAGAACGTATTACAGACGATGTGATTGCTAATTGTCATCAATGTGGTGCTCCCTGTGATACACATACCAATTGTAAAAATGATGGATGCCATTTACTCTTTATTCAATGTCCCACTTGTGCTGCAAAATATGATGGGTGTTGCTGCGAAGAATGCATGGAAGAAAAGAACTTGCCTAAAGAAGAGCAGAGAAAGAGAAGAGTAGGAAGAGAAAATGGTCCCATGATTTTCAATAAGTCGAAAGAACATCCTTTACGCAAACATCGTTCTGAGTGGAAGATTATTTCTCCTACAAAATGACGGTTTGCATATAGTGCTTGAGTTGGCGTTTCATAGTGTAAATAGTACCTTGCGAACGATTCGCATAGGTATCTAGCCAACTCAAGCTTATGAAGCTGCTCGTTATCCGTTTTTCTTCTATTGGAGACATAGTACTTACAACACCGGTAGTTCGTTGTATAAAAATGCAACGACCCGATATAACTGTGCATTATCTTACAAAGGCGAGTATGGCTACAATTCTTGAAGCCAATCCCTATATTGATAAAATCCATGCACTTCAGGATCGACTTACTGATATTATTCCAGTTTTACAAGAAGAACGATACGATTTTGTAGTGGATTTGCACCATAATTTTCGTTCTTACCAAATTAAGCGTGCATTAAAGGTGCCTTCTGCTTCCTTTCCTAAGCTTAATGTGTTGAAATGGATGTATGTAAACCTCAAAATTAACTTTATGCCAGAGGAAAGTATTGTTTCTAGGTATATGGAAACTGTAAAATCTCTGGGCGTAACCAATGATGGGAGAGGGCTTGATTATTTTATTCCTCCCCATGTACAGGTATTAGATAGAGATATTCCTATGAGTCATTGGGCTGGGTATGTAGCTTGTGTAATTGGAGGTTCCTATGCTACCAAGCAGTTGCCTGCAGAGCAATGGCAAGCATTTATTCGACAGATTCCCTATCCTGTTATATTATTAGGTGGTCCGGAAGATCAGGTATTAGGAGAAGAAATTGCCTCTATAGATCCGATTAAAATATATAATTCCTGTGGAAAGTTTAGTTTGCATGAATCCTCTTGGCTTGTACAGAAAGCCAAAGTGGTGGTAAGTAATGATACAGGATTGATGCATATTGCTTCAGCTTACAAAAAGAATTTAATAACGATTTGGGGCAATACTACTCCGGCAATGGGAATGTTCCCTTATTATGGAAATAATAGCTTAAAGGATTCAAAAGGAGCACCCATACATTTTCTGGAAAATAATAATCTATGGTGTAGGCCATGTAGCAAGCTAGGTTATAGGAAATGTCCTCGAGGACATTTTAAATGTATGAAAGATTTGAATATGAGTGAATTAGCAAATCTGGTTAAAAAAAACTGGGGGTAACCCAACTAATTTAGCACAATAGCTCGTCTTTCATAGTTACTAGAGCACTAATTGTTAAATTTTCAACAAAAAGTGTAAAAAAGTTATCCAGATCCTTTTATGAATTATTCAGATACTTTTTAAAAAGGTGTCGTAACTTTTGTAATTTACAATACCCATTTACTATATTTGTTGGTAACACTATGAATTAAATTTTTTATGATGCAAATGGTACGAGTTATTGCAGCAGTTTTATTTTTTGCCTGCTTTAGTTTCATAGAAGCAAAAGCATCTCACTGTGCGGGTGGAGAGATCACTTATACATGGATTTCAGACTCCACCTATCAGTTTAAATTTACGTTCTATAGGGACTGTAGTGGTCTTGCGGAACCAAGTACGGTTACGCTTTGTTATTATGCAACCTGTGGTGGTCCTGTGTATCAGACTATACTTAACAAAGCTCCGTCTCCTAACGGAGGCGAGGTAAGTACGGGTTGTCCTGGATTTAGCAGCAATTGTAGTAATGGCTCTAATTATGGATATAGAGAGTGGGTGTATGTAAATAATGTAACCCTGCCTTCACAATGTAATTTCTGGAAGTTCTATGTTACCATAAGTGCACGTAATGGTGGCCAGATCAATCTTCAGGGTGGAGGTAATCAAAACTTCTACGTAGAAACTACCTTTGATAACCAAGCTGCGCAAGGTAACTCTTCTCCATACTTTACTGTAAAACCTGTTCCATATATGTGTGTGAACGGTTCCTTTACTTTTAATAATGGAGCTGTGGATCCTAATGGCGACTCTCTTTCTTTTGAAATGGTAAGTCCGCTTACTTCTGCTTCTTTAACTTGTACTACAAACCCCAACCCAACGCCTATTTTGGCAACTACGGGTACTCCTCCTTTCAATGTAACTACAAATCCTTTGCAAACTAATAATACGTTTACTATTAATTCTCAAACAGGGCAGCTATCTTTCACACCCAGTGTGGTGCAGCGTGCTACCATCACGGTATTAGTTAGAGAATGGCGCAATGGGGTACAGATAGGTAGTATCATGCGAGATGTGCAGGTTATTGTAATGAACTGTACCAGCACACCACCTTCTTTAGCTCAGGATACCTCGGGTTCTGGAGTGCATTTTAATGGCAACCAGGTAGAGGGGTGTGCTAATGAGCCTATGTTTTTCTGTTTTGATATAGCTTCTTCTGATACGGATGCTGTATTGGTATTGTATGATAATAGTGCTATAAGTACACCTGGTGCTACTATTACTTACACCGGTATGTACTCAGATTCCGCGAGAGGTTGTTTGAGCTGGATACCGAGCATGTCTGATACTGGTTTGCACGTACTTACCATTACAGTAAAAGACTCTAACTGTAAACCCCCTGGTATTATCTTACAACAAACTTATACCATCCCAATTTATATATGGCCTCCCACACGTACCCGAGAGGATACGGTGATATGCCAGGCTGATCCTATTCAATTATGGGCCACCGGAGGTGTGGATTATGAATGGGAGGTATTACCAGGAGGAGATGCAATCACCTCATTAAGTTGTACCAACTGTCAATTCCCCATAGCTACACCTAGCCTAACCACTTCTTATGTCGTCACCTCGGTCGGTGGAGGAAATGATTTCTGTAATAAGAATAAAGACACGGTAACGATACATATTCTCCCACCTCCTGTATTTGATTATGGTCCGGATACAACAATTTGTATTGGCCAAAGTATACAGTTGAATCCAACATTTACACCGGATCCCAGTCTTACATATTCCGTTAAATGGACACCTGGTACTTATTTGAATAATGATACTTTGCTTTCTCCAGTAGCAACTCCGCAAAATGATATCAGTTATGTGGTAAAAGTTACTCCAAATGGTTCAGGAGAATGCGCAGGTTTTGATACTATTAATATTACGGTGTTGAAATATTATGAAGTATATACAAGAGATACGGCTATCTGTAAAGGTGCTTCTATACAGGTTACCGCTGTAGGTGATCCACGCTATACTTATTCCTGGACACCAACGTGGGGTGTTTCTGATCCTGCATCATTGACGCCTATCATTAATAATTTGGATACATCTGGTACCTATACAGTAACAGCATCTTTCCCTGGCTGTCCAGATAGCTCTTATTCTATATTTGTGGATGTTCAGCCAGTTCCACAGGTGTATTTAGGGCCTGATGTGACACTGTGTTATGGTGATACTATGCATTTATTTGCATCTGTATCCCCTTCATGGTATCCCCATTATTCTTACAGCTGGACTCCTACAGGACCGCTTTCTGAAAGCGATGTCCCTAACCCCGTATTTACAGCAACTAATAATACAACATTAAGTGCTACGGTAACGACTCCTGCTGGTTGTGTAGGAACTGATGATAAATTTATTGAAGTAATTGCACCTAAGTTCCTTACTACATTTGGAGATGCCAGCATTTGTCCGCGTGATACAGTAACTATCGGTGCTGCAGGTGCTACTATTGCTTCGGTTGAATGGACTCCAGCTCTGTTTATAGAAGACTCTACACTTCTTACGCCTCGTGTATGGCCTGTTACAGGTACAAGGTTCTTTGTAGTAGCTCGCGATACCAACAACTGTTTGGATAGTGGTTCTGTATATGTGGATGTGCATCCTGATGCTGTAGTATTCTTGCCAGATTCCGTAAGAATCTTCCCTGGAGAAACCTATCAGATGAATCCAGGAGGTAACGGTATGTACTTTAGTTGGTTCCCACCACTAGGATTGAGTGATACTAAGATTTCTAATCCAATCGCTAGTCCGAATGTAAATACTCGCTATTTTGTGCATGTGGCTACTGAATCTGGTTGTGAAGCTGTTGACTCTATTGATGTATATGTTAGCCATGTTTCTTATATTGACGTTCCTAATGCATTTACACCAGGTTCTATGCCTAATGCTGTATTGCATGTTGTTCGTAAAGGAGAAGCACAGCTTATATCTTTTAGAATTTATAACCGCTGGGGCGTGAAATTGTTTGAAACTAAAGATATAAATGAAGGATGGGATGGTACATACGGTGGACAGCCTCAACCTATGGGCGTGTATGTCTATGTATTAGAAGCAGTCACCTCTAATGGTCGTAAAGTTAATAAACAAGGAAACGTAACCCTTTTAAGATAATTTTTAGAGTTTGATAACCCCATATGAAAAATAAAACAATTAATATGAAGTCGTATATTCAGTATGGAATCCGATACCTGTTGCTCTCACTGGTGCTTTGTGGAATAATGGCGTCCCCAACCAAGGCGAGTCACGTGGCTGCGGGGGATATTTACATGGACTATATTGGTCACGGCCCAAGCAATTTAAAATATCTGGTTACACTGGTAGTGTATAAGGTATGTGAACCGAATAATGTTGATCTGTCTCCTACAGAGACAGTGACATTTAAATCTAGTTGTTATGGTAATATTTCTCGTACCTTACAACCCACTATACCAGGAGTTGCGGGTGATACATTAGATCAGTTGTGTGCTAACTTCTCTCCTGATAATTCCTGCCGCAACCCTGGCTCTGTATGGCCAGCGTTTGTGAAGAAAGTATATACAGATACGGTTACTTTGCCAGTGCCATGTACCGACTGGCGCGTGGAATGGTCATTGTGTTGTAGGAACGGTGGTATTAATAATCTAGTAAACCCTGCTTCCTATAATTTATATTTGGAAGCTGGTATTAATAATGTCGCCAAATGGAATAATAGTACGCCCCGATTCTATATTGCGCCTATTCCTTATTTATGTGCGACTCAGCCATCTTTCTTCTTGAATGGACCTTTAGATCCTGATGGAGACTCAATAGTTACAGAGAATGTACAACCCTTAAGTACTGCTGGTGTATTTTGTAATTATGCAGGAACCTATAGTTTAACTAATCCGATTGCTTCTACTTCTACCCCTGCCTATAATGTAAATCCTAATACAGGTACAGCATCGTTTACCCCTGGTATAACTGGTAAGTTTGTATTAGCGTTTGAATGTTCGGATTATGATCGTAGTACAGGTACGAAGTTGAGTTATATACGTCGAGACGTGCAGGTAATTGTGTTGAACTGTAATGCGGCGCCTCCTGATATTGATTCGATTCCGATGAACTTAACGGGTGCGATTTATGATGCATCTACGGGAACGATTATTGCTTGTCCTGGAGTTGAGTTATCATTTACGGTAAACTCTCAATCCAATACGACAACGAATTCTGTATTTATGACTGCCAACAATGCTGTTGTGGCCCCTGGTTCCAACTTTATTGTAACTGGTAATGGTACTGGTAATCCTAGCGCTGTGTTTACCTGGACTCCTACCGTAAATGATATTGGAGATTATACGATTCTTATTACGACTAAGGACTCAACCTGTAACAATAACCAACCGATTGTATTGAAGAACTATCTGTCGGTGTATATAAAGGTTTTCCATACGGTAGATGCAGGACCTCCCGGTCGTATATGTGAATTCGAAGGGGTTCCGTGGCAGTTTAATATTCAAGGACCTCCGGGTGTTTCTTATGTATGGACTGATATATCAGGCGGCCCCCCCATTGGATTGAGTGATCCTACGATACCGAACCCTACTGCTTATCCACCTTACAATGTAACGTATGTAGTAGAGGCTCAGGGTATTCAGGGTTTATCCTGTAAGATAAAAGACACGGTAGAGGTATATATAGATACGACAAACTATGTAGTAGCTAGTCCTCATGATTTAGTATTGTGTCGTCCTGGTTATTTACAATTGTCTTCCCAGGCCTATGGTACGAAACCTCTGATGAATCTTGAATGTGGAAGGAATAATGACCTAGTAACCCCGATGCCTTTGTGTACTCCTGGTAGTGAGTCCTTATCGATGATATATACTCAGTTTAGTGGAGGTAATGTAAACTATTCGAGTGTGTACACGCCATTTCCTGCTAATTTCCGTACGGCTCATTTGCAGATGATATTGACGCAGTCAGATTTGTATGCTTATGGTATGCGCTCTGGTACGATTACGCGAATAGGATTTGAGGTACTCGCCCCTACGACTACACCCTTTTTGAATTTTTCTATATCGATGAAGTGTACAGATCGTACAAGTTTGTCGGCCGCTACGGGCGGTATGGAAGGCGGTTTAGCGTTGGTATATCAGGCTAGTGGTCCTGTTACAACTACAGTGGGATGGAATGAGTTTGTATTAGATCAACCTTATAACTGGGATAGTACGAAGAATTTGATTATAGACATATGTTATTCGAATCCGTTAGTGGGTACTCCTGCTGCTGTGAACTCTGTACTGACACCTGATGAGCATATGGTAGTGAGCTATGCGACTACGGGTAGTGCGAGTGTGTGTGAGTCGCCGCTATCAGCTACTGGGACTGTGTATTACACGAGTCGTCCCGTGGTGCAATTAGGATATTGTACAGCTCCTGAGCAGGATTTCCGTTATACTTGGTATCCTGGTACGTTTTTGGCGGATTCTACCCAGCAAAATCCGTTGGCCTATATTACAGAGAGTGCTACCTATTATGTAATGTCTCAGGGAGGGAATGGCTGTAAGATGCGTGATAGTGTAAAGATTCATGTACCTGTGAACAGCTATGATATATGGCCTAAGGATACATCTTTATGTGGAGGGGAATCTTTCTATATGGAGTCGATAGGAGATTTTGATAAAGTACAATGGTATGAAGTAGATAGTGCAACTGGTATATGGCAGATAGCAACAAGTTTGAATTGTTATGATTCAGATTGCGGTATAGCAGATACAGCGAGGAGAGTGATTGCTCGTCCTCAAGTGACCACTGATTACTATGCTGTGATGAGCGATGAATTTGGCTGTATGGATACACTTCGAGTACATGCACGGATTAAGCCTATGCCGAATGTTAGGATATTGAATAATGATACCACGATTAAGTATGGACAGCGTTTACAGTTGTTGGCATCTGGAGCGTACATGTATAGTTGGACACCGATGTCTTCATTGACGAATCCGAATATTTTAAATCCTGTGGCGAATCCTACCGAGCCGACGATGTATTATGTGTTAGGCATAGCAGATAATGGTTGTAGGAGTATGGACTCAGTGTTTGTGGATATAGATTATCGTGACAATCTGTTTGTACCGACAGCCTTTACTCCGAATGGAGATGGAAAGAATGATGTGTTTAGGGTATCAAATATTACCTTCCAGCGATTGTTAGAGTTCCGAGTATTTAACAGATGGGGTCAGGAGATATTTAGTACGAATGATATATCGAAAGGATGGGATGGTAGCTGGAAAGGAGTACCACAGGATATGGGAGTGTATCAGTATTTGATACGTGTAGCTTATCCAGATGGATATGTAGAGACATACAAAGGAGATGTGACCTTAGTAAGGTAATTGAAAGTATAATTATTGTTAGATATGCAGAAACGGCCGGAACTTATGTTCCGGCCGTTTTCTTATTAAGAATGTGGATGAAATGAGTTATAGACTATTCATACTATACGATCGTTGTGACTTGTTTCAATTTTTTTGTATTGTTGAATAGTTTACTTGTAATTGATTGATAATTAACTTTCATTAGGATGACTATACTCAATTTCTATACTTTTATTTTTAAAGGTTTTTAATCTTACTAATAAAAATTTTAATATTCTCCCAACCATATAATACTTGCCTCTGTCTTTTATTTATGAATTTAATTATTTGGGTCGGAGACTCGTATGCTTCTGCCTTGTTTTTTTAAGTGAGTCAGTGTCTCATTCTAAATATACTTATGTGTCAATGTATAAAATGCTAAATTTTATGGCTACCAATTTACTACCTAGAATTCGATATTTTATTCTCATGATATGCTTCATGGGAATAAGTTTATCCCCTACCAAGGCGAGTCACGTGGCTGCGGGGGATATTTACATGGACTATATTGGTCACGGCCCAAGCAATTTAAAATATCTGGTTACACTGGTAGTGTATAAGGTATGTGAACCGAATAATGTTGATCTGTCTCCTACAGAGACAGTGACATTTAAATCTAGTTGTTATGGTAATATTTCTCGTACCTTACAACCCACTATACCAGGAGTTGCGGGTGATACATTAGATCAGTTGTGTGCTAACTTCTCTCCTGATAATTCCTGCCGCAACCCTGGCTCTGTATGGCCAGCGTTTGTGAAGAAAGTATATACAGATACGGTTACTTTGCCAGTGCCATGTACCGACTGGCGCGTGGAATGGTCATTGTGTTGTAGGAACGGTGGTATTAATAATCTAGTAAACCCTGCTTCCTATAATTTATATTTGGAAGCTGGTATTAATAATGTCGCCAAATGGAATAATAGTACGCCCCGATTCTATATTGCGCCTATTCCTTATTTATGTGCGACTCAGCCATCTTTCTTCTTGAATGGACCTTTAGATCCTGATGGAGACTCAATAGTTACAGAGAATGTACAACCCTTAAGTACTGCTGGTGTATTTTGTAATTATGCAGGAACCTATAGTTTAACTAATCCGATTGCTTCTACTTCTACCCCTGCCTATAATGTAAATCCTAATACAGGTACAGCATCGTTTACCCCTGGTATAACTGGTAAGTTTGTATTAGCGTTTGAATGTTCGGATTATGATCGTAGTACAGGTACGAAGTTGAGTTATATACGTCGAGACGTGCAGGTAATTGTGTTGAACTGTAATGCGGCGCCTCCTGATATTGATTCGATTCCGATGAACTTAACGGGTGCGATTTATGATGCATCTACGGGAACGATTATTGCTTGTCCTGGAGTTGAGTTATCATTTACGGTAAACTCTCAATCCAATACGACAACGAATTCTGTATTTATGACTGCCAACAATGCTGTTGTGGCCCCTGGTTCCAACTTTATTGTAACTGGTAATGGTACTGGTAATCCTAGCGCTGTGTTTACCTGGACTCCTACCGTAAATGATATTGGAGATTATACGATTCTTATTACGACTAAGGACTCAACCTGTAACAATAACCAACCGATTGTATTGAAGAACTATCTGTCGGTGTATATAAAGGTTTTCCATACGGTAGATGCAGGACCTCCCGGTCGTATATGTGAATTCGAAGGGGTTCCGTGGCAGTTTAATATTCAAGGACCTCCGGGTGTTTCTTATGTATGGACTGATATATCAGGCGGCCCCCCCATTGGATTGAGTGATCCTACGATACCGAACCCTACTGCTTATCCACCTTACAATGTAACGTATGTAGTAGAGGCTCAGGGTATTCAGGGTTTATCCTGTAAGATAAAAGACACGGTAGAGGTATATATAGATACGACAAACTATGTAGTAGCTAGTCCTCATGATTTAGTATTGTGTCGTCCTGGTTATTTACAATTGTCTTCCCAGGCCTATGGTACGAAACCTCTGATGAATCTTGAATGTGGAAGGAATAATGACCTAGTAACCCCGATGCCTTTGTGTACTCCTGGTAGTGAGTCCTTATCGATGATATATACTCAGTTTAGTGGAGGTAATGTAAACTATTCGAGTGTGTACACGCCATTTCCTGCTAATTTCCGTACGGCTCATTTGCAGATGATATTGACGCAGTCAGATTTGTATGCTTATGGTATGCGCTCTGGTACGATTACGCGAATAGGATTTGAGGTACTCGCCCCTACGACTACACCCTTTTTGAATTTTTCTATATCGATGAAGTGTACAGATCGTACAAGTTTGTCGGCCGCTACGGGCGGTATGGAAGGCGGTTTAGCGTTGGTATATCAGGCTAGTGGTCCTGTTACAACTACAGTGGGATGGAATGAGTTTGTATTAGATCAACCTTATAACTGGGATAGTACGAAGAATTTGATTATAGACATATGTTATTCGAATCCGTTAGTGGGTACTCCTGCTGCTGTGAACTCTGTACTGACACCTGATGAGCATATGGTAGTGAGCTATGCGACTACGGGTAGTGCGAGTGTGTGTGAGTCGCCGCTATCAGCTACTGGGACTGTGTATTACACGAGTCGTCCCGTGGTGCAATTAGGATATTGTACAGCTCCTGAGCAGGATTTCCGTTATACTTGGTATCCTGGTACGTTTTTGGCGGATTCTACCCAGCAAAATCCGTTGGCCTATATTACAGAGAGTGCTACCTATTATGTAATGTCTCAGGGAGGGAATGGCTGTAAGATGCGTGATAGTGTAAAGATTCATGTACCTGTGAACAGCTATGATATATGGCCTAAGGATACATCTTTATGTGGAGGGGAATCTTTCTATATGGAGTCGATAGGAGATTTTGATAAAGTACAATGGTATGAAGTAGATAGTGCAACTGGTATATGGCAGATAGCAACAAGTTTGAATTGTTATGATTCAGATTGCGGTATAGCAGATACAGCGAGGAGAGTGATTGCTCGTCCTCAAGTGACCACTGATTACTATGCTGTGATGAGCGATGAATTTGGCTGTATGGATACACTTCGAGTACATGCACGGATTAAGCCTATGCCGAATGTTAGGATATTGAATAATGATACCACGATTAAGTATGGACAGCGTTTACAGTTGTTGGCATCTGGAGCGTACATGTATAGTTGGACACCGATGTCTTCATTGACGAATCCGAATATTTTAAATCCTGTGGCGAATCCTACCGAGCCGACGATGTATTATGTGTTAGGCATAGCAGATAATGGTTGTAGGAGTATGGACTCAGTGTTTGTGGATATAGATTATCGTGACAATCTGTTTGTACCGACAGCCTTTACTCCGAATGGAGATGGAAAGAATGATGTGTTTAGGGTATCAAATATTACCTTCCAGCGATTGTTAGAGTTCCGAGTATTTAACAGATGGGGTCAGGAGATATTTAGTACGAATGATATATCGAAAGGATGGGATGGTAGCTGGAAAGGAGTACCACAGGATATGGGAGTGTATCAGTATTTGATACGTGTAGCTTATCCAGATGGATATGTAGAGACATACAAAGGAGATGTGACCTTAGTAAGGTAATGTTGAAAAATAGTAATTGATTCTATGTAAGGTCGCTCTGAATCATCAGGGCGACCTTTATATTTATTTTCATAAAACGCTCCTATAGTTTGATTATATAATCTTACATTGAAAAATAGGAGAGGGAAGGCTACATTATGAACGCTATTTCGGGCATAATGTTCAGGTTATTCATGTTGCCTATATCTGCCATTTCCAGTAAAAATCTATTTATAATATCATAGTATTTCTTCTTACTCAAATATTCCACTATATGGATATTTTCATCGTTCTATATCTTAAAGTTAAAGGTTTTACTATGCCATAGAAATTACGAACTTTGAGAAATCAACATAACAAGGCTATTACGAAATGCGATAAGCTTGACAATACAAAAAAAATGAAGGCTATCCTCCGCGGGGTAGCCTTCATTTTTTTATAGGGGGTGATAAAATATTATCTAAGGTCAATTACCTCTACTCCAGGATGTTTATTGGCATCAAAAGTGAAGGTCTCCTCAGCAATAGTTGCATTGGGAGTGAAATTGCTAATTTCATATCGGTAGTGATTTCCATTCTTTTCATACACATTACCTCCCACGATCGTGTAGGTATTATCTACAGCCAGTTCTATTTTAGAGAATTGTACTTGTTGTTGTTTAGGTATGAGTTCAATGATATCACATTTTTTACCGTTTACTGTACGGGAACCGGCATAACGTGAATTATATTCTTTATCGTAGAAATCAGTGAATAGTTTAGCAGGAGATATAGTTTGTTCGCTTGGGTTATATGCACTGATTTGAACTTCATTTATGGATTTGAGGAATGTCCATACTACTTTATTATCGCAGATGATTTCCTGATCAGCTAAGGTTACGCGATATTTAGTACCCTTCATTTGAAAACTGCCCTTTTGACTTTGAGTAGTTTTACCGTTAGCTGCCATAAGATGTAGTGCAAAATTAGCTTTGAGGGATTTAAGATCGCTTATTTTCTGACTTACAGACTGCAATATTTTTTTAGGGTCTTTAGTAGCGGTATTAGTTTGTGCCCAAACTGATAATGAGGATGCAAATAAAAAGGTGATGAATAACAGTGTTGCTTTTTTCATGTAATACTTATATGGTCTAATAGTTAATAAGATTGCTTGATTATAAAAGGTTGTTCAAAAATTGTTCCAATTCGGTTTCTCCCCTAAATAAAACTTCTCTAGGTTTACTTCCTGAGGCGGGTCCTACAATACCAGCTGCTTCTAATTGGTCCATAATACGTCCGGCTCTATTATATCCAAGATTAAATCTCCGTTGTAACATAGAAGTTGACCCAGATTGTGTTTGTACCACTACCCGGGCACACTCTTCAAATAATTTATCACGATTAGTAAGATCCAGATTTTTTTCTGTGCCTTCGTCTTCTCCCTCATATTCGGGCAGTTCAAATGGCGCCGGATAACCTTGTTGAGAACCTATGAACTCCACAATTTTTTCTACTTCTGGTGTATCCACAAATGCACACTGCAAACGCAATAACTCACTGCCATGGGATACAAGCATATCACCACGACCAATAAGCTGTTCGGCGCCACCAGTATCCAAAATGGTGCGTGAGTCAACTTTAGCAGAAACCTTAAATGCCATTCGTGCAGGGAAGTTTGCTTTGATTGTACCTGTAATCACATTAACAGATGGTCGCTGGGTAGCTATGATAAGGTGAATACCCACAGCGCGGGCAAGTTGTGCCAGTCGTGCAATAGGCATTTCTACCTCCTTCCCGGCAGTCATGATAAGGTCTGCAAACTCATCTATCACTAATACAATGAAGGGTAGATATTTGTGGCCGCGTAGCGGATTTAATTTGCGTTTGATAAACTTTTCATTGTATTCCTTGATATTTCTCGCTCCTGCTTCTTTAAGAAGTTCATAACGATTATCCATTTCAATACATAGCGCATTCAGGGTGTAAATAACTTTTTTAGTATCAGTTATGATAGATTCTTCTTCGTTGGGGAGCTTGGCCAAAAAATGATTTTCAATCAGGCGATATATGGATAACTCTACTTTTTTGGGATCAACCAATACGAATTTGAGTTGTGAAGGATGTTTTTTATACAATAAGGAAACCAGTATGGCATTAATACCAACAGATTTACCTTGCCCTGTAGCTCCTGCAACCAGTAAGTGTGGCATTGTAGCCAGATCTACAATGTAATTTTCATTATCGATTTTTTTTCCCAATGCTATGGGTAGGCTCATTTTGCTATTAGCAAATTTTTCGCTGGAGAGCATGGCACGCATGGAAACAATTTGTTTTTGAGCATTAGGTACTTCAATACCAATAGTGCCTTTGCCAGGAATCGGAGCAATAATACGGATTCCGAGAGCAGCCAGATTGAGCGCAATATCATCTTCTAGATTGCGGATTTTAGAGATACGTACTCCTTCTGCGGGTACGATTTCATATAATGTTACTGTAGGACCTACAGTTGCACTAATGCGCTGTATTTCTATGCCAAAGCTGCGTAGTGTATGAATAATCTGATTCTTATTTTTTTCTAGTTCAGCCTTATCTAAGGTAATGGTTTCAGAACGAACTTCTAATAAATCTAGAGTGGGGAATTTGTAATGGGGTAAATCTAATTCAGGAGCATAGGGTTCGTCACTTTCAATACTAATATGTGCGTTCTTGCCCTCTACAGAAGGCTCTTGTTGTTGAATAACTTCAAAAGAAAAATCCACATCATCTTCAGGCTCCTCTATTTCTTCTTCCAGCGCAACTGTAACTTGCACATCCTCTTCAATCACGGGTGTGTTAATAAGTGCATTGTGAGTTTCTTCTGTATTTAAGTCTAAGGTTTGTGGCTTAGGAGGTGCTGTGGTAAAATGAAGTGGCATATCGCTTTGTGTGGCAACTGCTAAATCAGTTTGTTGTACAGGTGGTTCCTGCTCTTCTAAAGAAATCAGTTGTGGCTTTGGTTTCTCTGTTATTGCCTCATCGTCTTCGGTGGGAGACTTCTCAGATATTTGTTCGGAAATGAGAGCATTTTTAAGTTTATTGGCTTTAGCCTTTGTTTTCTGAATGAGTGGGGCAATATCTAATGCAAAAAGGGTAAACACAAAAAACAGTATGGTTCCACCCAATAATAAACCAGTGCCTGTTTTGCCAATAAAACCGTTTAACCAGGCAATAGCCTCATTTCCCCAGGCTCCGCCAAAAGGAAATGGGTGATGAGGTAAAAGATAAGCCAAGGTAGGGGCTCCAACGAGAAGGAGAATAGAAATCCAGCGGAAGTATTTAAATACATGTTTTATTTTAGCTCCATATACCAGATTCATTCCTAACGCAGCAATCCATACACCAATGACAAAAGAGGCGATTCCTGCCCCCCTAAATACTAGCATGTGTGACAAAGCAGCACCCAATCTACCTCCCCAGTTGGCTACTGTAGCATCATGATCCACGAGGAAGTTACCCATACTACCTGGGTTTATTAATGCATTTTGGTCACTTTTCCATGTAAAGCAATAACTTATAATTGAGAATGAAATAAATATGCCAATTAGCATAAGTAAAATACCAGTGCCTAAATAAAATTGTTGCTTTGTATTAGGTGCTGTATCTGTATGAGTTTTATTATTTTGAGACGTTAAGCGGGTCATAGTTAATAGAATGTGTAAAGATACAATATTTGATAGGAACGCATTTTTTTTAGAATGCATAGAAAGTTATCAAAAAAAAATTATTTTTGAGAAATCTAAAAATGATAACAAACCTTTAAGGATTTGTAACTGTCTAGAATAATTAGGTAAAGTTTTCAATTGATATAGAAATTCATCTATTATATGAGATACACCATTACATTAATGATGTCGTTTTGCTGTTTTTTTATGTTTCGTACAACAGCACAGGTTAATGTTACGCCTGGGCAAACAGCAGCAGCACTTGCGCAAACATTAGTGGGTACGGGAGTAACTATAGCAAATCCCGTTTTGGCATGCCCTAGCAATGCAAATGGAATCTTTAGTGTAATAACCAGTAATTTAGGGTTAGATAGCGGGATTGTTTTGACGAGTGGACAGGCGGCTACCGTGGGCGGTACTCAGGGTGTGAATGGACCCAACACAGGCGCTGGTCCAGGTGTAGGAAACGGTGCACCTGGTGATGCCGACCTGAATACTGTGTTAGGGATAACCACATTCGACAGATGTGTGTTAGAGTTTGATTTTATTCCTACTGGGGATACGATACAATTCAATTATGTATTTGGATCTACGGAGTATCAAGGTTTTTCCTGTACTTCGTTTAATGATGTGTTTGGCTTCTTTGTATCGGGTCCTGGTATAGTGGGTTCGAAAAACATTGCGGTGATTCCAGGTACTAATATTCCGATATGTGTAAATAGTACCACAGGTGTAACCACTGGTCCTATGTGTACAGCTATGGGTCCAGGTTCTCCGTTCTCGATGTATTATATTAACAACATGGGTGGAGCTACTATTACATATGGTGGCTTTACACAAGTTTTTACTGCAAAAACTGAAGTTATTCCATGCACTACTTATCATCTAAAATTAGCTATTGCAGATGGTTCAGATAGCGCTTTGGATTCAGGCATATTTATTGAAGCTGGAAGTCTTACTTCGAATGCTATTTCTATTACACCTGTAGGTGGTGGTGGACTTTCTTCTCCAGTACCTTATTGTGTTAGAGGCTGTTTGCCAGGACAATTTTTATTCTCACGTGCTACGCCGGATGCTACCCCATTAACCATCAAATATTCTATTGCTGGTACTGCAACGAATGGTGTGGACTATAGCTTTATACCGGATAGTGTAATAATTCCGGCATTCCAGACTACGGCTACACGAAATATTTTTGGGCTTCCTACAGCTACTCCAACGGGTCCATTATCTGTTAAGCTTTACATCTATTCTCCATATGCCTGTGCTTCTCCTACTGTTTTAGATAGTGCAGAATTGTTGATTTTTGATTCCATACAGGTATCCATACCAACCAACGATACGGCTATTTGTAAATATGAAACAGTGCAACTTGAAGCTGTCGGAGATCCTTTACTGTCATTTACTTGGACTCCAGCAGCTGGCTTGAATGATCCAAATATTGCCAATCCAACGGCAACCCCATTGACAACTACTACCTATACAGTAGCGGCCACACTTCCTGGTTCTGGTTGTCCTGCAGCACATGATCACGTGACTGTTTCTATTATGGAAGAACCTACAGTAGATGCCGGACCAGACAGGACAATATGTCTGGGTACACCAGTGCAGTTTAATGTAACAGTGGATCCACCTGGCCAGCCGTATGTGTATCAATGGTCGCCTGGAACATATCTCTCTAACAGCACCATAGCTAATCCTACTGCAAATGCATTAGCAGACATCACTTATTATATTGAAGTGAGTCCAGGAGCTATTGGTTGTACAGGATATGATACAGTAAGCATACGAGTATTGCCTGACGATATTCAACTCATTAACAGAGATACAGCAGTTTGTGATGGAGCTAGTGTACATATTGCTGCTTTTGGAGATCCTGCGTTTGATTATCGTTGGTCGCCTGGTATATGGACATCAGATTCTACGATTATTGATCCTGTGATTACTCCGGATACTTCTGTGCTATTTACCCTTACGGCTAGCTATCCTGGTTGTCCGGATATTGTAAAAAATCTGTTTATTGATGTTCAGCCCAATCCGTTCGTGTATATAGGTCCTGATCGAGATAAATGTCAGTGGGATACGATTCAGTTTTTCCCTTCTGTAGTACCTAATACTTATCCATACTATACTTATACTTGGACACCTGCAACGGGGGTGAGTGATCCTACGTCTTTAAATATTGTATTCAGTGGTCAGACAAATGTATTGCCTTTGACTCTTACCGTAACTACCCCAGCGGGTTGTACGGGTGATGATGAAGTAGATATCACAGTACATCCAGGTAACTTTGGTTCTCTGACCCCGTTAGATATTTCCATTTGTCCGAGAGATTCTGTGTATTATGTAGCAGATGGTGGTGTTACTTATGAATGGACACCAGCCTATTATTTGACGGATCCTACCTCACCGCTGGCAGTAGCGTCGCCCCCCACAGATATGCAATATACCTTGTATATCACAGATCAATATGGTTGTTTAGATACTTTTGAAACCTTTATTAATGTGCATCCAGATGCTGTAATGAATTTTGGTGAAGATGTGACGATATATCCTGGAGAAAGTGTACAGTTAGAACCTTATGGAAACTGTTTATATTTTTCATGGTTCCCACCATTAGGATTAAGTGCTACAAACATTGCGAATCCGATTGCATCACCAGAGGTGAATACACGTTACTTTGTGACAGGTGTAACAGAGAATGGTTGTATAGCCACAGATTCCATTGACGTGTATGTAAGCTTAGAGAGCATTTTAGACGTTCCAAATGCATTTTCGCCAGGTTCTCAACCAAACGCTGAAATAAAAATTGTACGCAGAGGCCTTGCAACTTTAAAATATTTCCGTATTTTCAACCGTTGGGGAGTAAAAGTATTTGAGACCAGCAATATAGATGAGGGCTGGGATGGTCAATACAATGGATCTCCTCAACCTATGGGTGTGTATGTGTATATGCTCGAAGCTTACACGAATACAGGTCGCCGCATAGTAAAACAAGGAAATATTACATTATTAAGGTAAATCATTAAGGTTAAGCAATTATCATGATCAGCAAAAAATTCGTCGTACGGGCAGGAATAACAGCAGCATTAGCTATTGGTCTGCAATTACCCGTTCAAGCACAGGACATTCATTTCACCCAATTCAACATGTCTCCGTTGATCGTCAATCCAGCGTTTACAGGAGGCTTTAGTGGGCAGTATCGCGTTAATGCTATCTATAGAAATCAATGGCAAAGTGTAACCATTCCATTTGTTACTTATGGGGTTTCTGTAGATGCACCAATTGTTCATGATCTTACCACAGATGATTACCTCGCTGCGGGAATTCAGCTATACAATGACAAAGCCGGTGATGGTAATCTCACTAATTTTTCCGGTTTAGTGTCTGTTGCCTACCATAAATTTTTGGGTGCTAAGGTTGATAAAGCACTGACTGTGGGTATCCAAGGAGGATATTCTCAGAAAAGCATAGACCTTAGTAAACTGTATTTCGGAGATGAATTTATACAAGGAATATGGCAACCTGGTACTTCAGCCGAACATCCTTACCTGAATAATAAAGTTTCTTATTTTACTATTAACGCGGGGATAAGCTTTGCGCATAGCATCAACGAAAACATTGGCTATACGGTAGGTGCTGCTGCCATGAACCTGAACCAACCTCAGGAATCTTTCCAAAAGAAGAAAAATAGCGAAGTGGGTCTGGGTATGCGCTATGCAGGTCAGGCTGGTTTAATTGTATACTTTAATGAAAAATTCAGTATACGTCCTGGATTCTTATATCAAAGCCAGGCAACTACTACTGAAATGATCGCGGGTAATGAATTCCACCTGATTGTAGGTAATCCTGAGTTTAGAAATATTGCTACAGGAGTTTTCTTAGGCGGATGGTACCGTTCGGGTGATGCAATTATGATTAACGCAGGTATTGAATGGAAGGGCTTCCGCTTTGGTGTAAGCTACGATTATAATACTTCCGACCTTAAAGCTGCTTCAAACGGAAACGGTGGATTTGAAATTTCACTAAGATATATTGCCCCAAGAGCTATAGATTTTGCACGCCAACTGGTGTATCCATGCTCTCGTTTTTAAAACGACTTTTTAAAAAAAGGGCGTTTTTTTTTAAAAGCCCTTTCTTTTTTTTCAACAAACTGTTACTTTTATACCCATCTTATTAATAATGCTCACGCACATGAGAAAAAATTTGCTGCTATTCATTCTGGCTACGTTTTTCGTAACTGTTCAAACCGATATTTACGCCCAACAACAAAAGGAGAAATACCGGAATAAGGCAAATAACCCTGTATCAAAACTGCCCTATTATAAAAAACTTCGTTGGGCAGACGATTTATTCAAAGCGGGAAGTTATTTTAATGCAATTGAGTATTATCTTCAGTTGCTGCAAGAACAAGAACGTAATGCATACCTCACTTACCAGCTGGCAGAATGTTACTGGTACACAAGAGATTATGCACCTGCAGCACACTATTACGGAGCCGCTTTTGCATTAGCTCCTAAAATTTATCCTGAAGCTACTTTCAAAGAAGCAATGATGCTTAAAATGCAGGGAGAATATACCCACGCATTGGCACAGTTCAATAAGTTTATTCAAGATAATCCAAAGACATTCAAAAAATTAAAGATCCGGGCACAACGCGAAATCGATGGTATCCATATGGCTCTTAAAGCCATTGCTGATCCTCAGCCCGTGAATGTGGTAAACGCTGGTCCAAACGTAAATAGTGCATATACAGAACTTTCTCCTTTCCCTCTGGGCGATACCGCTTTACTGTTTGCTACAATGAATCAAAACAGTGTAGTAGAAGTAGATAAAAGAAAAAAGGAAGAATATGTGTCTCGCCTTATGGTTTCCAGAAAACAACCCAATACCAACGTGGTAGATTCTTTCCAATGGGCACTGAAATTTAATGATGGACAATTTAATGACCCTCGCATACACGTAGGTAACGGTGTGTTTAGCCCTGGAGGGGATCGCTTCTACTTCACAAAATGTGCGGAAGAAGACTCCATGAAAGTAATCTGTAAAATTTATGTATCTCACTTCTCCGGTAGCAAATGGTCTGAACCTAAACTTTTAGGTGAAGGTATTAATGACGAAGGCTCTAATACACAACCATTCGTTGCTAAAGTGGGTAAAAAAGAAGTACTCTTCTTCTCTTCTAACAGAAAATTACAAAGCCGCGGTGGTTACGATATCTGGTATTCTATCATTGACCCTAGAAATGGTACTTACCGGAGACCTCAAAACGCAGGTAAGCAAATCAATACAGAATTGGATGAAGTAACTCCTTACTATGATAGCCGCGAAGGAAAATTATATTTCGCTTCTAACGGATGGCTTACAATGGGAGGCTTTGATATCTTCTCTGCAGAAGGAGGCCCATCTCGTTACAGAAATGTAACTAACCTGGGATATCCTATCAATACCAGCGCAGATGAAATGTACTTTATTAAAGATCCTCTCGGAAAACCAGATGCTTATGTAGTGTCTAACCGCGTCGGTTCTGTAGCACTTAAAAACCCAACTTGTTGTGACGATATCTGGCGTATTCAATACGAACCACGCCTGATGGTTATCGGTAAAGTTGTTAACCGTGCTGATAACGAAATGATGAAAGATATCGTAGTGAAAATGGTAGATGATAATGGTGACCAAAAAGTATATAACTCTACCGATGGCCACTTTGCTTTCAATATGAGACGCGGTCATACCTATGTATTAACTGGTGATAAACAAGATTATTCAACCAGCCGCGCTACCATTTCTACTATGGATGTAGTACGTACCGATCCTGATGATACTGCTTATGTTACTATCTACATGGATCCCATCGTTAACGAGTTCCGTGTAAGCAATATTTATTATGATTACGATAAAGCCACATTGCGTCCTGAATCTGTAGCTTCTTTAGATTCTCTGATTGCCTTTATGCGTGATAACCCATCCCTGAGCGTAGAAGTATATTCTTACACAGATGGAAAAGGTACAGATCGTTATAATAAAGAACTCTCTGAACGCCGTGCACAGGCTGTTATCGACTACTTGATCAATGTAGGCGGCATAGAACCAGATCGCATGATTGCTAAAGGCTTGGGAAAAACAAATCCTGCTCAGCCTAATACTACCGCTTCTGGTGCCGATAACCCTCTTGGACGTCAAATGAATCGTCGTACTGAATTCCGTATTGTAACAGACGTTCCTACTCGTAGAGTTATCTTTAACAGTGCTGAACCTGGTTCTATCGATCAACAACAGAAAAACCTGCAAATGGATGAAAATATGAACGAAGATTCCGGTGGTACTGATTTTGATGATGAATCTGATTTTGGAAATCCAGGTAGCAGAGTAAACTAATCTTCTACTCAAATACTTTTAGTAACGGCTGGTATTTATACCAGCCGTTACTATTTTGAGTGTCATAAGTTTGTAGCTTTTAAACAAGAATAACTCTTCCTACCCAATCTTAGCATAAAAAAAGTTTACTGATTTACCAGTAAACTTTTTTGAATTTTATCCGACCTACGGAGATACAGGTGGGGAATACTCTATATCAGTAACATCTATTTATTAACTGGAATTTCCGCTAGCCTTAGAAACCTAATACCTCACGCATGGTATATACACCTTGTTTATCTACAATGAATTCTGCTGCTAGTACCGCTCCGGAGGCAAAGCCAATACGATTAAAAGCTGTGTGCGTAAGCATAAGTTGATCTGCCGGTGAAGTGTAGGTTACAGTATGTATGCCTGGCACATCTTCTACTCTTATTGCTTCAATAGGTAATACGCCATCTTCAATATTCCCTTCGCTTAATCGCCACGTATGCATGCGGTCTATGTTTTGTAATATATCTTCAGCCAGTGTAATAGCAGTGCCACTTGGCTTGTCTTTTTTGGCGGTATGGTGAATCTCTTTCATGCTGATTTTATAATCAGGTTGATGATTCATAAAACCAGCCAGACGCTTATTGATTTCAAAAAATAGATTCATACCAATACTGAAGTTGGATGCATGTAAAAATCCAACCTTTCTTTCTTCAGCTAGCTTGCGCATTGTATCTAATTCTCTATCCCAACCAGTACTACCTGTGATTACAGGTATGCCTGCCATTAGACATGCATAAATATTTCCCGGAGCTGCATCAGGACTGGTAAATTCTATAGCCACATCTACATGTGCTCGCGATAATTGTTTGAGTTCCTCTTTGTTTTCCGAACGGATGATAGAGGATATAGTATGACCTCTTGATTCTGCTATTTCCTGCACAGCCTTACCCATTTTCCCATAACCAATGAGTACTATTTTCATAAGGATAGTGTTTGGTGGTTTATAAATATAAGAGACGATCTATTATAACAAATATGGCAAATATGATACTGGCGGCACCATTGGTATTAGCAAAGGCCATATTTACCTTACTTAAATTATTGGGACTTACCAATGTATGTTGGTAGATGAGAAGCCCAATAAATAAGAGTGCTCCCATCCAAAATACTAGGTTAAATGCACCGAGATATCCTGTAGTGATGACTAATATAGCACTGAGAGTATGCAAAGTTTTGGAGACTAACAATGCATTTTTTTTCCCCAGCGCAGCAGGAATAGAATGCAGGTTATGAGCTTTGTCAAATTCCTCATCTTGCAGGGCATAAATTATGTCAAAGCCCGATACCCAAGTAAATACTATCCCGGAAAATAGGATAGGCAATAAAGAAAAAAAACCTGTTACGGCTAAATAGGCGCCAATAGGAGACAATGAGAGTCCTAGGCCGAGTACCAAATGACATAAAGGGGTAAACCTTTTGGTATAGCTGTAGAACAATATCACAAATAAGGCTACAAAGGATAGGTAAAACACCAGTAGATTAATAAAATAAGTAGTAACAATAAAAAGCAAAGCACAAAGTATGGTGAAGGCCAATGCTTGAGGAGCGCTAATAATTCCAGCAGGAATCTCTCTTTGGGCAGTTCGAGGATTTAAGGCATCAAATCTTCTGTCTAAATACCTGTTAAAGGCCATAGCAGCACTTCTAGCCCATACCATACAGAGCAATACCTTGAGAAATAATGGGAGGTAGAAAGCAATGCCGATATCAGGCTGTTGCTTATATAACTCAATTGCCCCCAGTGTAAAGCCAATAAAGGCAAAGGGCAGGGCAAATACAGTATGACTGAATTTGACTAAAGAAAGGTAATGTGTAACCCTTTGTATCATCATAATGAGGAAGATGACTTTGTTTTTTCTCCAGAAACTACATGGGCTTTAAAGCTGACAGAAATAGCTTCTGACTGTGCATTAGAGTAGATCATCACGCTTTTTTGCTGATGACCAACTCTTTTTGTGCTATTAAATAATACAGAAATAGTTCCTTTTTCTCCAGGTAATACAGGTTCTTTAGAGAATGAAGGAACGGTACATCCACAGGAAGCCTTAGTTTTTACAATTACTAAAGGATGTTTCCCTGTATTTGTAAAAGTATAAGTATGTGTTACTTTATCTCCTTCGGTAATAGTACCAAAATCATATTCTGTATGATCGAAAGCAATGGTAGTCTTAGGAATATCAGGAATAATAACTTTTTCATGGGCAGGGTGGTCATCTTCTCCTTTAAACTTATTGAAGATGGCTGTACGGCTCACACCACTAAGCTCTACCACGGCAATGGTAAGCATTGATAAAGTTAATAAGGTGAGTAGTATGGTTTTGTATTGTGCGTTCATAAATTGTCTGGAATTAAATAATGGATTCTAAGAATTAGCTTCCCATACTTTCACAAGATGAACTAATACTTCCACCGATTTTTCCATGTCTTGTACGCTTACATATTCTTGCTTGCTATGAATCCCCATTTCACCAGTAAAAATATTGGGGCAGGGAAGCCCTAAAAAGGAAAGTCTTGAACCATCTGTACCCCCACGAATACGCATACGTTCAACTTGGAGGCCTGCCTGGGTATAGGCTTCTGCAGCATATTCCATCACCTGAGGATGTTGATCCAGAATTTCTTTCATGTTGCGGTATTGCTCCTGCTTATTGAATGTTACAGTAGCTCCCGGAAATTCTTTTATTGTATCATGAGCAATCTCTTTTAAGCGGTTTTCATACTCTTCCAAATTAGGTGTGTGAAAGTCTCGGATAATAAAGCTGACAGTAGCTTTTTCAAGCGTGCCTTCTATATGCGTGGGATGTACAAAACCTTCGGTACCTTCTGTAGTTTCAGGACTCCAGCTGTCTTTAGGTAACTTATCAATAAACGCTGCTGCTGCTTTGATAGCGTGTACCAGTTTGCCTTTGGCATATCCAGGATGTGCACTGATGCCATGAAAGGTTACAGTAAACGCATCAGCAGAGAAAGTTTCTCCTTCTAAGTGTCCTCTTTCACCACCATCTAACGTGTATCCAAAATCAGCGCCTAATTTTTCCATATTGATGGCGTTTACTCCCCGTCCGATTTCTTCATCGGGGGTAAAGAGGATTCGAATTTTACCATGAGGAATTTCAGGATGACTTAAAATATACTGAGCAAAATCCATGATAATAGCAACTCCGGCTTTGTCATCTGCACCTAGGAGGGTAGTACCAGAAGCTGTGATGATATCTTCTCCTATTTTACTTACTAGATAGGGATGATTAGCTGTGGAGATAATTACAGAAGGATCATCAGGGAGCTGAATGTCTTTTCCATCCCAGTTTGGATGCAGTATGGGTTTTACTCCTGTGCCACTACAATCTGGGGCTGTGTCTACATGCGCACAGAAACATAATACAGGTACATTTTTGTCTGTATTAGAAGGAATGGTTGCATATACATAACCGTGTTCATCAAGCTCTGCATCTGTAATGCCAATAGCTTTTAATTCTTCAACGAGAACTCTACTGAGATCTTTTTGTTTTTCAGTAGAGGGTTGAGAAGTAGATTCCGGATCGCTTTGAGTGTCAATTTGTACATATTTCATAAAGCGATCTTTCACTGTATGTGCATAACCTTGTATAGACATGTAACATTAATTTAAGCAGCAAAAATACGTTTAAACCCAAGAAAACGCATTGGTTTTCGATAATTGTTGTTTTTACATGGGTTTATGTTATATCAAAAAAAGCAAAGGCATCTTTCCATAGAAAAATGCCTTTACCGAAATTGTTATAATGAATTAGGATTTAAAATCCTTGATGGCGATGCTTAAGTCAAATATAGTGGCATTGGATGATAATACATTTTCAAGGATACTACTTCCGGCAGCACTTCTATATCCTGCAGCACAGTGTACCATAATAGGTTTGTGGGTGGGTATTTCACCAGCTCTTTCTCTTAATTCATAGAGTGGGATAGTTACTGCACTGGCGAATATCTTCCCTGCATTTACCTCAGATGGATTTCTGATATCCACTATGGTATAGGCATCTACATTGGCTTTAAATTCCTCTACAGAAAAAGAGGGCGATTGAATATATCCGTAATCAGATACAAAAACACCTTCAATTTGATTCTCATAGCCTATTTTAGCAATCCTTGCTACCAATGTTTTAAGTTGTTCTTCATTGCTGCCTGTGAGATAGAATTTTTCTCCCGGAGCAATAATGCTACCCAGCCAGGTTTCAAACTTAGTATCTATCATGAGATTGATAGCTTTAGGAAGGTGTCCTGCTTTAAAGGCCTCCTGTGATCTTGTATCAATTATCACAAGAGAAGAATTCAAGTTTGCTGCATCTTCCTGATTGCATACAGGAGCTAAAAATGGTACAGCATCTATACTTTCCTGAAAGTTGGGGGCACCCTCTTTATTTATAGAAACAGAGTTGGGGAAATATTTTGGAACAAAAGGCTGGTCTGCAAGTAAAGCTTCAATAAATTCTTCTTCAGACATTTCTTGTAAGCTCCAGTTGCTAATTTTTTCGGCGCCTATCGTGCTGTGATTAGCTTTACTTAAACCTTTCCCACAAAGACTGCCGGCACCATGTGCAGGATATACTATTACATCGTCAGGCAGATTGAGGTATGTGTTTCGAAGAGAATAATACATCTGTTTCGCTAAATCCCTTCTCGAAGCTGTAATAGCTCCTGCCTTTTCGCGCAAGTCGGGACGACCGCAATCGCCAATAAATAATGTGTCGCCAGAAAATACTGCTAACTTTTTTCCTTGCTGGTCTTCTAATATTACGCTGATGCTATCCGGAGAATGTCCGGGAGTGTTATGAGCCTTTAAATAAACATCACCGATCTGCAATACATCTCCATTATCAAAGCTTTGATAAGGATAGGTTGCGCCTAATAGACTACTTACATAGATGGTAGCATCTGTACTTTTATGGATTTCAAGATGGCTGCTGATAAAATCTGCATGGGGATGTGTCTCAATAACCGCCTTAATGGTTGCATTGTGTTGTTTGGCAAATGCATAATAAGGGGCTGGGTCTCTGGCGGGATCTATGAGCACTATTTCATCGTGGCTCAGAATAGCGTAGGAAAAATGCGCAAGATTAATATCCTCAAATTGTTTTATTTCCATAAAGTATTATTTTATGGTAAAGATACAAGTCATTAAGCGCTTTCAGGATGATGTTTATCAGTTTTTCTGTCTTAAAAAAATGATAAAAAGCATTATCTCCTGCTTATGAAGCACTCTTCAGCATGAGGTTATGCATCTTTCCTCCTTCGCCAGGAGGCCATTGCAAGCAATAAAAACTTGATACAAATACATTAGATTTGCTATAAACAGGACAATAATTTTTCTTACACACATTTCCTGAATAAAATATTCTTATGCTAAAAGCAATTGTTTTGGTAGGTATAGGTGGAGGGATGGGAAGTGTGCTGCGTTATATGACCTCTTCATTTATGACAAAATATTTTCCCTCTTCTTTCCCCTGGGGTACTTTGAGTGTAAATGTGTTGGGTTGCTTGCTAATGGGGGTGTTATTGAGTTTGGGAGAACGCCAGTCATGGATGAATAATGATCTCAGGTTGTTGTGGCTCACAGGTTTTTGCGGAGGCTATACTACTTTTTCAACCTTTGCATCAGAAAATATCCAATTATGGCAGTCAGGGCAAATACTCACTGTGATAGCATATACTATTGCCAGTGTATTACTAGGCTTAGTGGCTGTATGGCTAGGGTTGGTAATGGTTAAAATGTAGTTGTTTGTACTATTAGCTATCTATGTGAATATACGTTTTAATACATCTGGTGCTTCAAAATCAATCCATTCAATTTCTTTGTCTTTTCGAAACCAAGTCAATTGACGTTTGGCATAGTTTCTAGTATGTTGTTTGATTTTTTCGATAGCTGTTTCCAGATCGTATTTTCCGTCGAAATGTTCAAAAAGTTCTGTATAGCCTACTGTTTGGAGGTTTTTAAGATGTCGATAGGGATATAGTTTCTGAGCTTCTTCTACCAATCCTTGGTTGATCATATTATCTACGCGGAGATTAATTCGTTCGTATAGTTTTTCACGGGAAATGGTAGGAGCAAATTTTACGACATGAAAATCGCGTTTTTTCTTAGTGCCTGTTTTATAAGTAGTAATACTGGATCCTGTAGAACGGATGAAGACAAGCGCGCGAATCATTCTGGCGGGGTTTTGCATTTCTCCCTGAGCAGCAAATAAAGGGTCTTCCTTTAGTACGGTTTCCTGAAGCCATTGTATCCCCCTTTCCTTATAAGTTCGGTTTACCTCTTGAACAATTTCATTTTTAACTGCAGGCATGGTGTCTAGGCCTTCACAAAGTGCCTTGATGTATAAACCTGTACCGCCACAAACGATAGCTGCATCTTTGTATTGAAAGATATCATGCAAGTATCCTAGGGCTAATTTTTCAAAATCTGCTGCGGTAATATCCTGTGTAATGGGGAACTGATCGATAAAGTAATGTGGAATTTCAGCTCGAACTGAGAGAGAAGGTTTTGCAGTTCCTATTGTTGTTTCCCTATAACATTGCCTGCTATCAGCAGAAATAATGGCTGTGTCTAGAAAGCGTGCCAATTTTAGAGAAAGGTCAGTTTTCCCTGATGCGGTAGGTCCTGCAATTACATAGACCATTTTACCCGAGGCTGTCATACAAGTTGAAGTGTTTCAATGAAAATTGCAGCAGCAAATTCTGAGCTATTTTATACATCCAATGAATCTCCCAATAAATCTGATCCAGAATCTTCATCTCCTTCACTACTATATCCATCTTCCATGTCACTGGCTCCCAGATCGTATTGCTCTTCTGTTTCTATCAAGGCGTTTTTCTCGGGAGCTAGCTTATTGCTATATTGTTGTGGTGCAATGCCTTCTTTTCTCACCACACAAGGATAATTGAGTTTTGGATTTTCTTCCTTACTAATGCCGATCAAATCTACATGGAACATCCATTGTTTGTTTGGGTCATATATATATACGAACTTCTGATCTGTTTGAGAAATTAATGCCGAAACAGGTGTTTTTAGCATGGATAGCGCAGGTGCCGATTTTTTATTGACTAAAACCTCGCTATTGATCTCCCTTCCTTTTTGCCATCTTTCATTGGATTCATAAAAAGATGCACTATGTTTTCCATCAAACTCAAAAGCTTGTATAATAGCATGATGTAATTCTAGAAAACTTTGTGATGGACGTATTTCAATATCTCTATACACCTGGTCGTCTTCTTCCCAGTAAACTCTGAATCGAAAAAGTGGCATGTTGTAAAAGTAGTTAAAATCAGTAATCTCTGAAAATATTGACTATTTTACCTGACCAGTTTTTTTAAATGGATGCCTTTGTTCCCATGATTCCTCGGTGTGATAAGTGGAAATAAGTATGGGTACTAAGTTTCTGATAATGAAGTTCTTTATGTATAGGTATGTAGATAAATATACTGGTTCGCACCCTATTCTTGCTTTGGCTTCCAGAGCTGTTCTACCTAAAATAAGTTTCTTTTTACGCATAGCAATAGCTAGCTCTAACCCGAAAAACAAGATGTTGAAATAGAGGTGTAAAGCATTGTTTTTATGGTAATCCAACCCGATATAGAACATATCAAACTGATCTTCCCGATCCCAGGCACTGAAAAATGCTACGGGGTTGTTCTCTTCTGTAATTAACCATATTCTCAACGTATCTGGAAAATGTTGTTTGAGCATGGGAAGGAAGGCTGCATTTAACTTTCCCAGTCTTACTGTTTGATTTTGATATACTTGTTCATAAAGTTGATACAGGATGTTTGCACAAGCGTGAGTTTCTTGAACTGATAACTCTTTTACCTGCAATTGTTTCCATGTATTGCGAATGTTTCGGAAGCGCTGGGCATATTTATGTTTTAGGGATTGCTCATAATGATGAATGTCTTTCCATGCGTCAGGGATATGTAATTGCATGGATACATCATTGCGCAATGGGAAAAAATATTTTGCATGGTTTTGGAAATAGGGAACCAATGCTTGAGGCATATCCTTAACAACCGTAGAGGAAAGACAGAATTTTCGCTGTGCTTCTGCTATGGCCTTTACATAGCATTGGAAGCATTCGTATGGACTTAGCTCTGGGAGGGCATAAAAGCTTTGGATATCATGCCTAAACAAATGGCCGGCGACCATAAGTTTAGGCTTGGATATAGTCAGTAACATTTTAATGCCCCAGCGTTGCAGGGTAGGGAGCTTATGAAGTGCAAAGTGTTTTTCCTGTAAGGGAAGTATTTGAAAACAGGCAGCTGCTACAGCCTGATGATGATAATAGATCAATGCATATACATAGCTCAGATCTGGTAAATGCATTTGTTCATGTAGTTCTAAGTTAGCCAGTTGCAGATAATGTGATTGAGGTATAAGAACGTGCCAGTCTGCGGGAATTTGGGAGGCCTTTGTGTAAATAGACACACGGTAGGGGCTACTTTGGCTACATATTTTTTTCATGAACATTATAATTGCTTCTGCATGGCAATATGCGGAATGGTAACTTCCGTGAAAATCTCTCCGTAGGCTTCATAGCCACAACGTTCGTAAAACTTTCTGGCAGTGATACGTGCATGGAGTATAATTTTTTGATACCCATGTTGACGGGCAAGATTTTCTGCGGCAGTAACCAGTTTTCTTCCTTCCCCTTGGCCTTGGCAATCCGCATCAATAGCCATTTGGCGGAGCTGAATTACTTGTTCATTTTTCGGTTGCAACATCACACATCCGTGGATTGTATGTTGAGATGTAGCAATGAGGATCAAGTCGTTTTTCTCACCTTCCAAGGATTCGTCAAATAGAGATAAGCCTAGTGGTTTTCTAAGCCATAAGTCTCTAAACTTGAGTAGAGATGGATATTCGGGATCAGAAGTTCGGATTTGTTTTATTTGTAATTCCGTTTTCATAAGCCATTAAGGAAGTTCCAACGTGGTTGTTTGATTGCTTCTTACATGAAAAACATGTTTCTCTTCGTTATGTACTGGAATTTGTGGATTTTTCTTATATCGCGCCTGATATTTGCCAGGTTGTAGGCGCAGTTTTTGCTTTTCAGGATTGCCATTAATTTCAATAGCATAAAACTGAACAAACTGGTCTCCTAACTGATAAAACAGACCAACCTTACCTAAATCATTTTCATTGGTAAATTCCACATATCCAGGTTCTGGGATGTCTATTCGGTAACTGCTGGCAAAGTCCAGATCGATGGTTCTTCTGGATACAGGCAGGGTATTGATTTCTATGTGGTAGTTTCCAGATTCATAGTCCATTTGTGTATCACATCTTTGCGTGACTAATGGTCCGGGTTCAAAATTTTTCTTTACTACTGCGATAAATTCAGTTACTGGTCGGTCGATGTTACCATCATAAGCAAAAGAAAGTGTGCCTTTCACAGATTTGATGGTGACTTTGTTTTTCTGGCCAGCCAGAATCTGCACATTTTTTGTTACTAAGTTCCCATTCTTTCCTACTACGAGTGTATAAATTCCAGGGGGGAGTTCTTGCGGATCAGGATCCCCGTTGGGTCCTACTGTTCGGTAAAATTTCTTAACTTCTTGTCCTGTACGGGAATCTAATACTTTAACGGGAGGGGATGTCTGGTAATATTTACCTTTTCCATCTGTGAAATAGATGGCCAATAGCGTTTTGTCTGCATTTTCAGTTGTGGTTACAAAGCTCGTTTCCTGCTGTTGCTGAGGAGGAGGTGTGTTCTTTACCGCTGGTCGGGATACAGGTTGGGTGGTAGCTACAGCTGTTTTATCAGGTACTGGTGGTTTAGGAGTGGGTATCGGAATGGGTTTGGGTGCTGGTGTTGACCAGAATAAAGGGAAGTGTTTGGTGCGTGTTTTGGTATAGATAGTACGTACGGTGTCTTTTGCTGGTTTAAGATTGTCCTGAACTACAATTCTGGTATTTCTGGGTGGTTCTTGAACAACAGGCGCCACCTGTGCTGGTGTGGTATCTTTAGGTGTATCTGGAAGGGAAGGTTGGGGTGCAGGAGCCGGAGGTGTTGGTTTGGGTGTGTTTTTGGGAGCTGTTGCTACAGCAGGAGGTGGCGGTGTTGGCTCATCTTTTTTGATTCGGGTTTGTAATGTTTTCCTGTAATAAGATGAGATAGAATCTACCGCAATAGCAATACCATTACTGTCACTGGCTGTAAAATAGGTGCCCAGACAAGCATATTGATCCCGCAGAGGGGCATAATCAATCATGCTGATGATATAGGGTTTAAAATCTATTTTTTTGCGTAAGATTGTTTGAACTACATTACATATATCGCCGCCACAGCTTTCTGCTCCATCTGTAATCAATAGTAAGCTATAGGTATAATCTTTTCCGAGTACGAAATCTTGTTCTGCGGCTACTTGAAGTGAGTAAGCAATAGGAGAGACACCGATAGGTTTAAGGCTTGCTAATCGTAAATCCATCTGGATACGATTGTCTCGACTAAACATTACTTCAGATCTGGTGTCATAACAGTTGTTTTCTGGTACGCCATATTGATGCCCATATACTCTAAGTCCGAATTGTACTTCTGGATTCATATGATATACACTGTCCATAAGACGTGTAATCAGATGAGCGGCAGCCTGAAACCGGGTAGTATTATTAGACCAAGGTTCTACCATGCTTGATGAGGCATCCAGCAGAATCAAAACACGATGTTCTTTGTATACATTCTTTTTCTGGGCATTTATATGGCTGAAAACAAAACATAATATCCCAAATAGTAACAGTTTTTGAAAATTCATAAAAGCGTACAGATTACCTGTACGGCAAACCTACATTAAAATTATGAGGAATGAAGAAGTGTATCCGGGCTTTTGTGTGTAAGGCTGTTTTAGAGCAGTAGTCTTTATATTCTAATTGTCTGTAAAATTAATATTTTCAAATTTAGAATTGATTTTCTCATATGTAATGGGGTATAAGGGCATTACTCCTAATTGACTATTATTTAAAAAAATTTGTTATTTGACTACTCAGGCTATTCAGGAAGTTATGAAGGTAGTTTGCATGCAGATATTTCCCATACCTAATGTATGTGTAAGCCATAAAGTATTACAAAAATAGAGTCCTCTGCAGATGAGTTGTAAATGGTAAATAGGGTTGGAAGATCGCTATATACGTAGGCATATCATTCAGGGAGCTCACGATTCAGTTCCTTACTGCTAGTTTAAGTCTTGGAGTGTATTTTCTTCAGTTAAGACAATATGGTAAACTGATATACAAGGGTAAGTTTATTAAATAGTAAACTATACAAGTGATATACTTTGTTGACCGAAGTCAAAACAATTTTTTGAGGCTTTTTATGTAGCTAAAACTCGTATCATTTCTATCATGTCGTCTTGTACAGATTGTTTTTGTTTGACGATATCTTTAAATGGAGTGAAACATACAGCGTCATGAATAATACCTGCCATTACGTTGGTTTTTCCTTCTCTTAAAGCTAATACTGCAGAGTATCCTAGTCTGCTGGCTAGAATTCTGTCTGCACAAGTTGGAGAACCACCACGTTGTATATGTCCCAGAATAGAGGTGCGAACACTGAGGTTTGGGAATCTTTTTGCAATTAAGGATGCCAGTTCCTGTGCGCCACCAAAATCATCTCCTTCAGCTACTACAATAATGTACACGTTTTTCTTTCGTCCTTTGTCATAGGCAATACGTTGAAGTACAGAATCTACGTGAGTAGGTATTTCTGGGATGAGAATATCTTCAGCACCACAGGCTATGCCGCTATGTAGAGCTAAGTAACCTGCATCTCTGCCCATTACTTCCACAATGAAAAGTCTGTCGTGCGCATCTGCTGTATCTCTGATTTTATCAATGGCTTCCACAGCGGTGTTTACAGCAGTATCAAAACCAATGGTGGCATCAGTGCCAGGTATATCTTTGTCTATAGTGCCGGGAATACCAATAGCCGGGATTTGGTATGTGTCAAAAAAGTTAACTGCTCCTCTGAAGGTTCCATCGCCACCAATGAGTACGAGTCCTTCAATGCCGTGTTTTTGCAACTGTTCGTATGCTTTTTTTCTGCCTTCTGGTGTTTTAAATTCTTCACTTCTGGCTGTTTTTAGGATGGTGCCTCCTCGCTGAATAATATTGGAAACATCTGTAGCCTGCAGTTCCCGAATATCACCTTCAATCATACCCTGATAACCGCGGTAGATGCCATATACCTGCATTTCATAGTAAATAGCAGTTCTTACCACAGCACGTATTGCTGCGTTCATGCCAGGCCCGTCGCCACCTGAAGTGAGCACACCTATTTTTTGAATGGGGCGCATAATTTATGTGATGATGATTATACACTTAAAGGTAAGTGCTTTCTTTAAATTTCTACTAGGCAGAATGGAAAGTAATGTTTAGAAGAAGTCATAACTTCTGCGCGATAGCATATAGCGTATTCCTCCATACACCAGAGCTGTATTGTGCGCGCGCACGGTATTGTTTTCAAATTCGTATCTACGTAAATGGGTGCCTAAATCTATAAACAGATTGGGTTTAAACTGGTAGGTTACGGTACCTTGCACCCATGTGCAATGAGTGGGTACTCCGTTGATCATATGTACACCGTAATCGCTTTCGCGAGTGTCGTATGATTTGAGGATATTGCTGCCATAATTAGCAACCCCTGTATCTTGCCCTTGCTGATAATATCCGGCTTTCAATAAGACTACCCAGTCTTTATGTGGCTGATATCGTGCCTGTCCAATGAATTCTCGGATGCCGGCTCCTAAAGGATGTGCTAGGGGTTGGTTATAATGAGTGAAATTGGTCATTAAATCTCTGTGTGTATAAGTGTAGGGGCGTATCAGATTTAATTCTGCCTGCAGATCTAGATTTTTAACGGAAAAGGCATTAAAATATTTTCCGCCTAACTGTAATCCCCATTTGTTTGCCCAATACCCTTTGTTTGCAAAGAATTCTTTAGCAGTAAATTCATTGAGTAAAAATTGTCCATAAAACTGTAATCGTTTGAGGACAATTGCCTTGAAGTTAATACCCAGACTCACTTTGTCAGGACTACCCAAAGCACGCTCTGTTTGTCTATAAAAGATAATGGGGTTTAGGTATCCAAATTCAAATCTGTCTCCACGACCAAATACAACTGTTTCAAATAGCCCAATATTTAACCAGCGTGTAGCATTGATGCTAAGGTGATGCATGGTGAGATATTTATGTTTGCCGGTTGTGCCATGCTGGGGTACCAACTCCATGTATAGATTCTGATAATGGAGTTTCCATACCCGGGTATTGATACGCAGGTAGGGGGCAGCAGCAGCAAAATCACTGATAAATAGTGATCGAATACCATCGCCAATAAAATGCTTACCAAAGCCAGCAGTAGCAGAAATATAATCTTGTAAAATGGGTACATCTACATGTGCATTTACCAGCAGATAGTTGGCTCTTCCATCTTGGGAGATTGTATAAGGTCCAGCTCCGGGTACTGCACCAAATTTGTATTGCCAGTTTTGAACATAAGCTGGTGCGGTTTCCTGTTGATGTGTTACTTCTGCATAAAAACCAAGGCCTTTACCCACCTTGCCTCTTACTACAACACCGTATTGCGCATTGAGCGAAGGTTTGTTTTGTTTGTTATCTGAGATAAATTGAAACCCAAATGCTGGGTTTACAGAAAGGAAAAATTTCTTGTCATGTACACTAATGAAATCTGCTGGTGTTTTATAAAATGGATCGATCCATTTTTTTGGGGAATAAGAGATCTCAGGAGCCCATTCCTGATGAACAGATAAAGCACGATGGATATTAGATTTATCTTGGCGGGTAAATTGTTTCTCATTTTCTTTTAGCTTTTCTGCAAGAAAATAACTGTATTCTTTTCGGGAGATAGGTTGATTAGCAAGAAATAGACTATCAGACAAAGAACCAGAAAGTGTTTCGAGACGATCTGCTAGATGTGATGTTTCTCTGTCTATGAGAAGCCATGTGGTTTGTGCTAATGCCGAAGAAGAGAAGAGTATCAAAAACAGACAAAAGAGGATACAAACCCGTACACCAGATCGTATAAAAAGATAGTAATACACACTATTGTGTTGCTGTAACTTGCTTTGTATTAACGCATCAGGTATTATAATAGAACGGTGTATTACATCTTTCATAGATGAGCTAAAGTTAAAGAATAATTAATTGATTCGTAAATATGACTGCAAGATAAGTTGTTTATTCCGTATGTTTTTTACGATACATTTTTTCTCCAGCAGGTATAGCTACGGGTAATTTATTAGCATCGGGTGGAATAGGACAGGAATAGCCATCACTATAAGCACAATAGGGGTTGTATGCTTTATTAAAGTCAATTTCAATAACCTCTCCCTGTATATCTGGTATTGATAAATCCAGATATCTACCACCTCCATAGGTGGTTTCGTAGTTGGTTAAGTCTTTAAAGGGTAAAAAAAGATGGTTTTTATATTTAGGATCCTGAGATAGTTTTACGCTTTGGTACACTTCAAGGCTGTATAGTTGTCCCAACAGCCTGAAGTGTAACACCGCATATTTACGGTAAGGTTTCTTTTTACCGTTATATGTAGCCATATCAAAAGGCTTTTTATTTTTGACTAGCTGTACATTTGCCCTTACCTTATAAGTTGGGTCGGGTTCAAAAAAATCTAGAAACACAGTGTCTTCAGCTTTAAGCGGGCTGTGTTTATCTGTGATTAATGATGCTATATATTCTTGCCGGTGCTGCAATAAAGCTTGTGAATAGCTGGATTGTGCTGCGGTGGTGACTGCGGTGCCCCACATGCCGGCTACTAACAGAAATAAATAGAATCTATTAAACATGATTTTTTTCGGGTCTCATTTGAGGGAAAAGTAATACATCCTGAATAGACTGTTGGCCGGTTAATAGCATAGCTAGCCTGTCAATTCCAATTCCTATACCTGCGGTAGGAGGCATGCCATATTCCAGAGAACGTAAGAAATCGTAATCAATATACATGGCTTCCTCATCACCACGTTCCATCAGCTTGGCTTGTTCTTCGAAACGTTCTCTCTGATCTATTGGGTCGTTTAACTCACTATAAGCGTTAGCAATTTCTTTACCATTGATAATCAACTCAAATCTTTCCACAAGTCCAGGTTTTTCACGATGTTTTTTAGTCAGAGGACTCATTTCTACAGGATAATCCATGATAAAAGTAGGTTGGATATAGTGGTGTTCACATTTCTCTCCAAAAATCTCATCTATCATTTTGGCTTTACCCATGGAAGGATCTACATGAATTTTCAGTTGTTTACAAACTTCTCTGAGTTCGGTCTCATCCATACCAGACACATCAAAGCCTGTATGTTCCTTTATGGCATCCAGGATACTGATTTTTTTATAAGGAGCTTTAAAGCTAATTACATGATCCTGAGTTTTAACTTCCAGACTACCATTGGTAGCCATGGCAGTTTGTTCGAGCATTTGCTCGGTCGTTTCCATCATCCAATAATAATCCTGATAAGCAGTATAAAATTCAAGGACGGTAAATTCAGGATTATGGGTTCTGTCCATACCTTCATTTCTGAAATTGCGACTGAATTCATACACCCAGTCAAAACCACCTACTATAAGTCTTTTGAGATAGAGCTCATTGGCAATTCTTAAATAGAGGGGTATATCCAGCGCATTATGATGAGTAATAAAAGGACGGGCTGCGGCGCCTCCTGGTATGTTTTGTAATACTGGAGTATCCACTTCTAGCGCACCTCTTTCGTTAAGGAAGTTGCGGATAGCGTTTTTCATTTTGCTGATCTTAACAAATACATCTTTTACGCCAGGATTAACGATAAGATCAGCATATCGTTGACGATATTTAAATTCAGGATCACTGACAGCGTCAAATACCTCTCCATCCTTTTCTTTTACGATAGGAAGTGGGCGAAGTGCTTTTGTTAAGAAGGTAAACTCCTGCACATGAATGGAAATCTCTCCTGTTTTAGTAAAAAATACATACCCGTGCACTCCGATAATATCTCCAATATCCGTGAGTTTTTTCCAAACAGTTTGGTATAGGGTTTTATCCTCGCCAGGACATATGTCATCCCTTTTAATGTATATTTGTATTTTACCAGAACTATCCTGCAATACGGCAAAGCAGGCTTTTCCCATATCACGAATGCTCATAATGCGACCAGCAAGAGATACTTTCGCGTATGCTTCCTTATTGTCTTCAGAAAAATTCTTTTTAATATCTGCTGCTGAATGTGTTACGGGATAGGCGGCAGCAGGGTAAGGATCAATACCTAATGCAATAAGCTCTTTCAGTTTTTCTCTGCGAACCAATTCCTGTTCGCTCCATGTAGTCTGCATATTTTAGAATAAAGATTTTTACAAAATGACGATTGCAAAAATAAGATGTAACATACCAAAAAAGCAGGTGGACGCGTTAAAAAATGAAAATCTTTTTTTGTCAGACAGCATGGAAACTACTATGTTTGACACCTTGTTTAGGCTGAATCAATCTAATGAAGCAATTTATAAAGAAGATATTCCGATATATACCTATCGCATTTACTAAGAATCAACGATACGACATGCTAACAAGGCGCGTGATTCGGAAAGTGTGTGCTCCAGATACAAATTGTATAGATGTGGGATGCCATAAAGGAGAAATTATGGATCTCATGCTTGAATATGCACCTGCCGGTGTACATTATGGCTTTGAGCCTATTCCGGATTTGTACGAATATCTGGATAAAAAGTACGGAGATGTACCTAATTGTATTATCAGTGATCTGGCGTTATCCAATAGTGCTGGCTCTACTGCTTTTAACTATGTAGTGTCTAATCCCTCCTATAGTGGGATTCGCAAAAGAAAATATGACCGTCCTATAGAAGACGATATACAAATAACTGTTACGATAGATCGGATGGATCATGTGCTTGACCCTACTTATGATCCTGGTTTAATTAAAATAGATGTAGAAGGCGCTGAATTACAAGTGTTGGAAGGTGCAAGTCTTACCTTAGACCGGTATCACCCTGTTATAATTTTTGAATTTGGCTTGGGAGCATCAGATGTGTATGGCACCACTCCTGAAAAGCTCTGGAAATTTTTAACAGACAAAGGATACCATATTTATTTACTGGATAAGTGGCTTGCCAATCAACCTCCATTAAGCTTTGAAGAATTAAAAAGACAGTATGAGGAGCGTATCAACCATTATTTTATGGCTGTACATACTAAATAAGATTATTTAATCTTCGTCATCCATTTTTTCCAACATTACCTGTAGCTCACGCCATGTTTCTTCATGCAATATGGGTTTCGTAGTTTTTTCTTTGTTCTGAATATAAGTAAGAAGGTATTTAGCACGTTCTGTACTATGCGGATGTGTACTTAACCATGATAAATAACTATGGATTTTTTCTTGTTCTGAAAACTGATATAGAAATGCTGCAAATGGTTCCGGATCAATAGATGCTTGTATCAGATAATCGGCAGAGGCAATATCTGCTTCCTTTTCCTGTCTTCTGTCAAATGCTGCAGAGGATAAAAATTTAGCAGCTTCGCGAATAACATCTCCTCCTGAAGAACCTGCAGCTGAAGTTAGAATGGCGAGGCTAAACTCTTTGATAAGTTTTTTCATGACATGATTTAGCTCCATATGCGCAATTTCATGTCCAATTACTCCCGCTAAGGCTTCTGGACTTTCGGTTTGTTTGATGAGCCCACTATAAATTATCAGATGATTGTCGGGAAGGGCAAATGCATTCACTTCATCTTTCTTAAGCAGATGGAGTTTAATATTTTCCTTAGGTATGTTATTGGCTTTTGTAATTCTCGAAACAATTGAATCTACACTCTTCGTGATAAATGGATCTTTAATTTCTTTGTCTGATTTTTTATAAATCTCCCAAATCAGTTTTCCCAATTTAGCTTCTGTTCTGTCAGCATTTTCACGAATGGGCAATATCTCCATCCAGTTGACCATACGAAAAAGCGTCCATATAGAGAGTGCGAAGATGAGAATAAAACTACCTTGCCAAATGATCTTTTTCATATTTAGGTTTGCATAGGATATCTGTGAGGCTACCAAAAAACAGCCAGCTTACATGTTTGCCTTTTCTTACTTGGATAGCAGAATATATGGTAGCAAATAATTCTAACAGGTTAAAAATGAACACACTTATAATATAGGCTAGGTAGTCGTTTGTTATGGGAGCATCTCCAAAGAGGATATAAACAGTCCACCAAAACCCATAACTATTTACCAGCAACAAGGTTAATTGAGATAATAATGCCTGCATGCAATGCCATCTGACAAAATAGGTGCTTTTTCTATTGCCTATGTAAAAACCTAATGTAGCTAGCAGATTTATAATTGGAAGCGGAAACCCGGCCATAATTGCTATCAGCGACATGAGATAACTGTTTGAAGCTTTTTCGGCTTCATGATCTGATGGTTTATAATAGAATGGCTTTGTGTACATTATAGTTGCTTAATTATATTCCATATCCAGTTCATACCCATCAGGCATATGAATGGAATAAATATCCAAGGATTTCGTAATCGTTTTTCTACACTAAGATATGATTTATATAAGCTATTGCGTTGTACAATAAGATCCCAAAGAAGCCATGTGGGGATAGCAATCAATGCCCACGCCATAAATAATCCCATCGGATTCAGAAAAATAGCCTCTGATATATTCCCCTGAAAAAGTGCCAATACAGACCGGGTTGTTCCGCACGAAGGGCAGGGAATGCCTGTGATGTTTTTGAAAATACAAAGCGATTGAGTAGTAACTGACGTACTCAACAGCCACAGGTAACCCAGCAGGCATCCTGCTGTCAGAAACAGATATAGCTTGTTTCTACTCATCATGACAGCAAAAAAATGTTGCAAATTTATAGGTAGAAATCTTTAGCACCTGAGTGCCCAAACGTAATCTCAATGAAATGACAACTAAATATTAGTATAATATTCTTTGCAACTTTTCCATGTTTTTTTGTCTGGCCACACCCATGATCAAGAACCAATCAACAATAATCCAAATTCCCAGCCCACCACAAGTGAGCAGCTTAGCAACCCCAAGTCCTATGTCGCCTACTAAAAATCGGTCAATGCCAATACTACCTGCTAGAATGGAAACAATAAGACTGATGATGGGATCATGAAATTGTTGCATTTGCAACAGCGACCATTTACTTTCATCAAGTTTTAGGAGTTGCTCCCGTATAGCTAGTAAATTGTGCTCTTCAAAATATTTGTTGTTAGCCAGGATAAACATATCCACTTTGTGTGCATCCATAGTCCATATTGTGGTTTAATCGGTGAAAATGTGTCGTTTTTTCTAAGTGAATCCACGTAATTTTTTCAATATTATAAAAAAAATATTGCAATCGCAAGTCGCCCGGTACGGAGATTAGCTGTTTCCTTATGGATTAAATGAATAGTGGCATAAATCGATAAACCGATGTCCCGAATGTGTGAATTGTTTTTTCTACTTTTACCTTCTAAATCATAATACCTTACGATAATGGCACATCAACTCTTACAAGGAAAAAAAGGAATTATTTTCGGAGCCTTAGACGAGCGTTCTATAGCTTGGAAAACAGCTTTGCGAGTAGTAGAAGAAGGCGGGCAGATTGTATTGAGCAATGCTCCGATCGCATTGCGCATGGGCAAGATTAATGAGTTGTCTAAAGCATGTAACAATGCTCCGGTGATTGCTGCAGATGCTACTTCTATAACAGATCTTGAAAATTTATTTGATAAGAGTATGGAGTGCTTGGGGGGAAAGCTGGATTTTGTATTGCATTCTATTGGTATGTCACCCAATGTACGTAAAGCAATTCCTTACACAGATACCAACTATGATAATTTCTTAAAAACGCTGGATATTTCTGCGCTTTCTCTGCATAAAGTGTTGCAGACAGCCATGAAAAAAGATGCTTTAAATGAATGGGCATCTGTGGTAGCACTTACCTATATAGCGGCTCAGCGCACTTTCCCTGGCTACAATGATATGGCTGAAGCTAAATCTTTATTAGAGAGCATTACCAGAAGCTTCGGGTATCATTATGGATTTGCTAAAAAAGTAAGAGTAAATACTATTTCTCAGTCTCCGACCATTACTACGGCAGGATCAGGAGTGTCAGGGTTTGATGCTTTTTATCATTATGCAGAAAAATTATCTCCATTAGGGAATGCTTCGGCAGACGATTGTGCTTCTTATTGTGTGATGATGTTTAGTGATTATTCACGTATGGTTACGATGCAAAATCTTTTCCACGACGGAGGATTCTCATTTACTGGTGTTAGCCAGGGATTAATCGAAGAGTTGCAACAGGTATGGGATAACAAATAATGATACTTAGATTTAGCTAGTAGATACTACAATAAATTAATATGCCTTCACGTTTCCTACGTATGATCGGTTTGAAGAAAGGCTGTCTGGCCTTAGCCCTAGTGTGTGGTGTATGGGGAACTCATGCTCAGGTTACAGGAGGTAAGTATTCTATGGCATTTCTTAAAATGCCCAATGCGCCGCATATTTCTGCATTGGGAGGTATCAATATTGCCAATCCCGAGAAAGATATCTCTTTTGTGTTGCAGAATCCTTCCCTGATGCGACCTTCTTTGCATAATCAGTTAGGACTCAACTACAATAATTATTATGCAGGGATAAAAGTGATGAATCTGAATTATGGCTTTCGCGTAGACAAACTGGATACAGATTTTTTGCTTGGGATTCAATACCTGAACTATGGTGAATTTACAGCTACAGATGCATCAGGTAATTCATACGGGAATTTCAGAGCGAGAGATTATGCTATTACCGTAGGGGCTTCAAGAGCATATAAAGAAAGATGGCGTTATGGTGGTGCTTTAAAATGGGCGCATTCTCATTTGTATGACCGAACCAGTGCTGCTTTACTGATGGATTTTGGCATCAACTACATGGATACGGCCAACCATATCACTGTAGGGATGGTGGCAAAGAATATCGGTTTTGTAGCTAAGAAATATAATCCGGCTCTCCCGGCAGAGCCACTTCCCTTTGATTTGCAGCTGGGAATTTCCAAACGGTTTAAACATCTTCCTTTACGATTGATGGCTACCCTTCATCATTTATATGAATGGGATATCCGCTACGATAATCCGGCAGATATAGAAGGAAGTACATTTTTAGGTCCTGCAGACAGTAGTGGAGGAGGCAAGCAATCTCATTTTGCAGATAAGCTCTTCAGGCATTTTATATTTGCTGGAGAGCTTACCTTGGCAAAACGACTTACAATTATCATTTCCTATAACCACATGCGCAGAGGGGAGCTGAAAATAAAAGATAAGGCTGCGCTGGCAGGTTTTGCATTTGGAGCTTCACTTTACCTCAATAAATTTCAGGTGCATTATGGGCGTTCTTATTACCATGTGTCAGGAGCCTATAACGAGATAGGTTTAAATTTCAACTTGAATCAACTATTTCATGTAGGTGGAATGGGTGATAAAATCAACTGGAATGCTAGTTACCCAGGCTGGTAGCGATAAGTTTTTACACATTTTTTCCTATAATTAATTGATATTCTATTTTCTATAGAGGAAATGTTGTATCTATTTTATGAGTCAGATAAGGCTTCTTGAATGCTGTGGATCTAGCTTGTTTTATTTTTTTTGTCAAAAATTTATTTGATTATCAGTTAGTTACAGCATTGACAAAAAAATTTCTAATGATTTTTTTGGTAACTTACAAATACATAATACCTTTGCAGTCCTTTTTTTAGAGAGTATAGTGTCTGTAGGCACGGGAAATCTGAAACTCAGTAACTGATTATAGAAAATAATACAAAGAGGTATGAGACACCTTAGTTTTAAAACAAAATCTGCCAACGAGGCGATCGTACAAAGAGAATGGTTTGTGATTGATGCTACCAATCAGACCCTGGGTCGCATGACATCCAAAATAGCATCTGTGTTAAGAGGCAAGCACAAAGCATATTATACTCCTCATTTTGATTGTGGAGATTATGTGATTGTCATTAACTCTGCTAAAGTAGCGCTAACAGGAAATAAGTTAGAGGATAAAGAATATCAAACCTTCTCAGGATATCCTGGTGGACAGAAGATTGAGACCGCAAAGAATTTATTGCGTCGTCGTCCCAATGCCGTTATTGAAAGAGCGGTAAAAGGTATGTTGCCTAAGAATAGATTAGGACGTGCCATGGCGAAGAAATTATTTGTGTATGAAGGAGCTGAGCATCCTCATGCAGCACAACAGCCAAAAGAATTTAAACTTTAATAAACAGCATAAATACCAGGAAATATAACTCATGGAAAAGCAAAAAAATGCAGTAGGTCGTCGGAAGGAAGCTGTAGCGCGTGTATATATCAGTAAAGGTACTGGTAATATCACCGTTAACGGTAGGGAATATAAGACTTATTTTCCCCTTATATACCTGCAAAATCAGGTGGAGCTTCCTCTAAAAACCATCGAATCTTTGTCTGAATATGATGTCTTGGTTAATGTACAAGGCGGTGGACCTAAAGGTCAGGCTGAGGCTATTAAACTGGGCATTGCCAGAGCTCTTTGTGAGGTAAATCCAGAATACAGACCATTATTGAAGAAAGAAGGTTTGATGACTCGAGATCCTCGCTCTGTGGAACGTAAGAAATTTGGTAAACGCAAAGCTCGTCGTAGCTTCCAGTTCTCTAAACGTTAATCCGACAAGTATGATCCGGTCTGTTATCGCCCGGCGATACCTAATCGGAAGTTGTTAAAAATTATTTATAAACTTATTTATCAGAAAATATTTCCACAATGGAAGAAAATAAAAGCCTGCACCAACAGTTATTAGAAGCCGGCGTGCATTTCGGCCACCTGAAGAAAAAATGGAACCCGAAAATGCTTCCCTACATCTTCGCGGAAAAGAACGGAATTCATATCATTGATCTGAATAAGACCATTGAAGGACTTGAAGAGGCTGCGGCAGCATTAAAATCTATCGCAAAAAGCGGTAAGAAAATCATGTTTGTTGCAACCAAAAAACAAGCTAAAGAAATCGTTTCAGAAGCTGCAGCTAAAGTGAACATGCCTTTTGTTACTGAACGCTGGTTGGGTGGTATGCTTACCAACTTCCAAACTATCCGTAAGAGCGTGAAGAAAATGCAGCATATCGAAAAAATGCTGAGTGATGGTACTATGGATAGCGTTACCAAAAAAGAACGCCTCACGCTTACGCGCAGCAAGGATAAAATGGAAAAAGTACTGGGTGGTATCGCTCATATGAACAGAACTCCTGCAGCTCTCTTTATCGTGGATATTTCTCATGAACATATCGCATTAGCAGAAGCTCGCAGACTGGGCATCACTACCTTCGCTATGGTAGATACTAACAGCGATCCTACTAAAGTAGATTTCCCTGTGCCTGCAAACGACGATGCTACTAAATCTATCGCCATCATTACACAATACTTAACTGCCGCTATTATGGAGGGCTTGCAAGAACGTAGTGATGCGAGAGAAGAAGAAGCTGCTGATGAAGTTACTGAATCAACCGTTGCTCGCGGACTGGATACAGATGATACTGAATCTGGTGAAAAAGAAGCCGGAAATCGCCGCCGTAGTAGCGGAGGTGGTTCAGGACGCTCAGGTGGTGGACGCTCCCGCTCTCGTCAAGGTTCCGGTAACAACAAAAAATAAATCTGGAAATCTAGTTGCCAGGCTTTAACTGGACTACATACTATCAAACAGTCTTAAAGCCCCGGCTATTCCGGGGCTTTAAAAATATATAATCAATTTACTGATACAATAATCAACAAGTAAACTAATTTTTATACCATGAGTGTAACAATATCTGCATCAGAAATCAATAAATTGCGCCAACAAACTGGTGCCGGAATGATGGATTGCCGCAAGGCCTTAACAGAAACCGGCGGTGATTTTGAAGCAGCCATCGACTGGTTGCGTAAACAAGGTCAAAAAATTGCTGCTAAACGTAGCGACCGTGAAGCTAAAGAAGGCGTAGTTATTGCCCAAACTACTGAAGATAAAAAAACAGGCTATATCATTTGCGTAAGCTGTGAAACTGACTTCGTTTCTAAAAACGCAGATTTCGTTGCTTTCGCACAAAGCATCGCAGACGCTGCTGTGGCTAACAAAGTATCTTCTCTGGAAGAATTAAATGAAGTAACTATCAATGGTGCTAAAGTAACCGATCTTATCAATGATAAATTAGCTGCTATCGGTGAAAAAATTGGTATCGTAAGCTTCGAAAAAGTAGATGCTCCTTATGTTGCAGCTTATATCCATGGAGCATACCGTATCGGTGTACTAGTAGGTATGGATAAAGATGCTGCTGAAGCCGGTAAAGATGTAGCTATGCAAATCGCCGCTATGAACCCCGTAGCGTTAGATGCTAACAGCGTACCAGCTGAAGTGGTAGAGAGAGAAAGAGCTATTGTAATGGAACAAATTCAGGCTGATCCTAAAATGGCTGGAAAACCAGAAGATATGCTCGCTAAAATCGCTGAAGGTAAACTGAATGCTTTCTTTAAAGAAAATACCTTGCTGGCTCAGGCTTTCGTAAAAGATAGCTCTAAAACAGTTGCTGACTACCTCAAAGCTACTGGCGATGTAAAACTTACTACCTTTAAAAGAGTAGCATTAGGATAATACCCTTTATGTAATGCTCTTTTAAGTATATATCTACTTCAGGGTTGAACAAAAGTTCAACCCTGATTTGTTTTTATCCGTTATATGTCTTATGCCTCTAGGCTAAGAATGAGACTTAAAAAAATTAAAATATCGATTCTTTGTTTTTTCTACTTTCGCATTCATGTGCAACCCAAAGGAAGATAGCATCTATATGATGCGATGTATGGAGTTAGCCCGATTAGGTATGCCATACGCAAAACCTAATCCTATGGTGGGGTCTGTATTGGTTCATCAAGGAAAGATTATATCGGAAGGATGGCATCAATACTACGGTGGCCCTCACGCTGAAATTAACTGCCTTAATAAACTGGCTGAAAAAGATAGATCAGTCTTATCTGAATCTACGCTCTATGTCAATCTCGAACCGTGTGCACATCACGGTAAAACACCTCCTTGCGCACAAAGAATTGTGGAAGAAAAAATCCAAAGAGTAGTCATTGCTAATAAGGATCCATTTGCAAAGGTACAGGGAAAAGGGATAGAGTTAATGAGACAAGCGGGTATTGAAGTAGTGGAAAATATGGCTTCTGATGCCGGCTTATGGTTGAATCGACGATTCTTATGCATGCACCAACAGCAAAGGCCCTATATTATTCTTAAATGGGCACAAACTCATTCCGGCTTCTTTGCTACAACTGATAGAAAAAGACTACAAATAAGCAATGCTGCTAGCCAGAGATTGGTGCACAAATGGAGAATGGAGGAGTCTGCCATTATGGTGGGTACAGATACGGCATTATATGATAACCCTTCTCTTACCGTGCGCTATTGGGATGGGCCTCAACCTCTGAAGATTATTCTGGATCGTTACCTACGCTTACCCCAAACACTCTCTGTATTTCAGTCTGATACTCCTGTATGGGTGGTAAATGTGCAAAAAGAAGCGCAGGAAGGAAATATCCATTATATCCAGGTGCCGGAAGAAAATTTACTTCCCCAACTCATGAAAAGACTGTATGCAGCAGATGTGATGTCTTTGTTTGTGGAAGGTGGTTCAACACTACTACAAAGGTTTATAGAAGAAAAGCTATGGGATGAAGCCAGGGTATTATATGCTCCGCATAATATGGATAAAGGTATTGCTGCCCCTCAGCTTCTGGACGCTCAGATGTTTATGGAGACAATATTATCCAACAATATGCTAAGATGCTATATGCCCAACCGTACTGCTTATCCGTATGTTCCCGGTATGGAACTATAAGTTGTATGTTTTACCTGATACTTACTATTGTTCTGAATGTTTTATTGTTTGTCCTGTTAAAATATTTTCCTCAACGAGGATTAGACAACAAGCAGGTAATTGTCTATAATTATTTTGTCTGTGTGATTACAGGAGCCTTCGTGCATAATTATGTACCTGATTTTCCTTCTGTATGCAGAGAATCGTGGTTCCCTTTCGCATTGCTGAATGGGTTGTTTTTTATCACTATGTTCAATTTTATAGCCTGGAATACAGAGCATATTGGTATAACTACCACTTCTATTGCTAATAAACTTTCTTTGGTAATCCCGGTTGTCTTTTCACTTGTTTTATATAATGAACCTTTACACTCTCTGAAGTTAGCAGGATTACTATTGGCAATCCCCGCCATTATATGGATTTCACAAAAAGATAATGTCCAACAAAAAAACCTAAAGAGTGTAATGCTAACCATTTTACTTTTTTTAGGTAGTGGTTTACTAGATACGTATGTGAAGTACGTAGAGCATCATTTTTTGCCTGATCGTAGGGCACAGCAGGCATATGTGATCTGGACATTTGGTACTGCTGCTGTATGTGGAGTGATTTTTTTGTTAATCCTAAAAAAAACAGGAAATATAATATGGAAACATCAGAACGTATTGGCGGGTATCATCATGGGTATTCCAAATTATTTCTCTATCTATTATCTGGTATTATTGTTGAAAGATCCTTGGCTGCCGAGTTCTGCTGATATTCCTATCAATAACATAGGTATTGTAATAGTTTCTTTACTAGTAGCTATGACCATATTTAAAGAGAAAATGAATGCAGTTCGCTGGAGAGGATTTTTATTAGCTGTCATTTCCATTATTCTTATTAGCTTAGGTGAGTACTATGGAGGATAAATATGTTTACTACACTATTGAAAAGCCTGTAGAGGCCATGTTTAAAGACAGAGGAAGCAAGTTTTTAGCTTATGCATACCCAGTAACTTCCGAAAAGAAAATCAAAGAGCATATTCAGCAGCTTAAAAAAGAACATCCCAAAGCTGTGCATCATTGTGTGGCATGGCGGTTAGGGTATGATGGAAACTTATTCCGGGCAAATGATGATGGAGAACCTTCAGGAACTGCTGGGAAACCTATGCTAGGACAAATAGATAGTATGATGCTAACCAATGTACTAGTAGTGGTGGTTCGTTATTTCGGGGGAACTTTGTTAGGTGTACCAGGATTGATACATGCATATAAAACAGTGACCGCGGATGCTTTACAACAGGCTACTATTATAGAAAAATGGATTGAAAGCTATTACCAGCTTCGGTTTGAATACCCAGTAATGGATGAAGTACTGAGAATCTTACGACAGGCAGAAGTACAGATATATAAACAGGAAATGCAACTTTGGTGTGAATTTCAAGTAGGCATACCCATAAAGTATATGACAACTTGTATGGAAAAGCTAAAAGATGTAAAAGGTCTTACAATAGAATCTCTCCAAATGCCAGATGCTTAAAGAGAGGTATACACACACTTACTTATTCCTATAAAAAATACGGAAGGAGCTATGGAATGATAGCTGCATTATAGCTGGTGGGTATAGTTGTATGGAACAATTGCAAGAACAAAATACGCCTTAAAACAGCTGTCTGTTGCTTATAGTTAGTGGTTATCTGCAATGCTCCAGGTAGTTAATCCATGCTCTACAAAATCATATGCCTGAAAGCGGCCACCAAAATCAGCAAGTGCTTTTTGAACAGCGTGTCTGGTATTTCCGGGACAATAAAACATCATGAAACCACCGCCTCCAGCACCACTTATTTTTCCTCCGGTAGCTCCGGCTTGTAAGGCTGTTTCATAAATCTTGTCCATACTTTCATTGGAAATTCCAGCAGCCATTTGCTTTTTATTTTGAAAGCCATAATCGAGAATACGACCAATTTCATCGATATTACCTTTTAATATGGCTTCTTTCATCATAAAGGCCTGCTGCTTTAATTGATGCATAGCTTCTATGGGCTCTTTCTTTTTCTCTTGCACATTTCTGCTTTGCGCAGCAATGATATCAGATGAATAACGACTAGTAGCTGTAAAATATAAGAGTAAATTATTGCCAAGTTCCAGAAGATATTCCTGTTTAATCCGAAGTGGATTTACGATAACTCTGTTTTCGGCAAAAAATTCCATAAAGTTTATGCCTCCAAACGTAGCTGCATATTGATCCTGCTTGCCTCCAGCCATAGAGAGTTCTTCTCTTTCAATAGTATAAGCCATATGAGCAATATCGTATTCACCCAGAGGAAGATGCAACCATTCTGCAAAGGCTCCTAATATGGCCACTAACAAAGTAGAGGAGCTACCGAGTCCAGATCCTGCAGGAGCATCTACAAATGTGGTAAGTTTAAAACCAGAAGGGAGTGGCCCATATTTACGAGCAATATGTACACATGCACCTCGTGCAAGTAATAATGGACCTTGATGGGTAGTAACAGCACTTACATGGGGAAAGCTAATATTTTCCTCCCTATCAACGGCTTCCAAGTATATTGTGTCTTCTGCCAGTGGTTCGATAGTTGCATTGGCATATAGAGAAATCGTGGCATTTAATATGGCTCCACCATACAAATCGCAATATGGGCTTACATCGGTACCGCCTCCTGCCAAACCAATTCTTAATGGAGCTTTACTTCTATAAATTGTCATAAAACGCAGCTAATATCACTTTGGATAATGGGCAAGTTACAAAAAAGATATACAGGTAGAAACACAGTTGCCAGATTGTATCCGCAAGAATATTCAATGGTTTATCTTAACTTTAAGCGTAAACCTATTGATAATGAAATATACAATGCAAATCCGAACGAGCGCCCTCCTATATTTTGCGCTGGGAGTTATGGTTACTTCCCTGATTGTCTTGGGATTTGCCTTTAAAAACCCCAAAGAGGTCGAAAAAACAGTGGAAGTAACGCCCGAAGGCAGATTGCAGTATAAATGGTTTTCTCCACCCTTGCCTCAGTCTATGCATTTTGCAGGTGAAAAGGTTCCCCTGCACCGAAGTGATATTAGAGAGCAGTTAGACAGAGAGTTATTGTATAACTATTATAATCAGTATAGCACCATCTATATTCTGAAGCTAGCAGGTCGATATTTTCCACTGATAGAGCCTATTTTGAAAGCTAATGGTATTCCTGATGATTTTAAATACTTATGCATTGCCGAAAGTGCATTACAGAATCAGATTTCCAAAGCTGGGGCAGTAGGATTTTGGCAATTTATGCCTAAAACAGCTCCTGAGTATGGATTGGAGATTTCTGATGATGTGGATGAACGCTATCATGTACAAAAATCTACGGAAGCAGCCTGTAAGTATTTTAAGACTGCATATAAAAAGTTTGGTTCCTGGACAGCTGCTGCTGCTTCTTATAATATGGGTATGGGGGGGTATAATGCACAGGCAAGCTTTCAGCAAACTTCACACTATTATGACATGCTTCTGCCCGAAGAAACGATGCGCTATATCTTCAGGATATTAGCATTCAAACAGCTTATTGGGGAGGCAGAAAGATTTGGCTATGTAATTCCACATTATGATCAATATAAACCTGTAACAGTAAGGTATAAAGAAGTAACCACATCGATTCCAGATTTAGCAGCTTTTGCCATCGAAAATGGCACCAATTATCGTACACTTAAGCAAATGAACCCCTGGTTACGCAGTCGTAAGCTTACTGTAAAACCTGGTAAAGTATATAAGGTTTCTCTCCCTGTAATGTAGGGTGGGAAAGATGTAAAAGGAGAAAGAAATCAACTGATATGCTTGTTTGTTATACAGAAAAAGCGTGTCTCCTGTGAGGCACGCTTTTTCTGTATAGTGGGATGATTTACTTTGATTTTAGTTTCCCTTAGACATTTCTGCGTAATACTTATGGAAATAGGGAATAGTTTCAATGCCTTTGTAATAGTTGGCAAGATCATATTTTTCGTTGGGTGAGTGGATATTGTCGTTATCCAGCCCGAATCCCATAAGTACAGTTTTAAGTCCCAGTATTTTCTCAAATAACGCAATGATGGGAATACTTCCACCGCCTCTGGTGGGGATGGGGTCTTTACCAAATGAAGTTTGAATTGCTTTTGCAGCAGCTTTATAAGCGATAGAGTCTGTAGGTGTAACAACAGGCTCTCCACCGTGGTGTGTAGTAACTTTTACTTTCACAGATTTTGGAGCTATGCTTTCAAAGTGTTTTGTGAATAATGCTGCTATTTCTTCGGAGCTTTGATTAGGCACTAGTCGCATGGAGATTTTGGCATAGGCTTTAGAAGGTAACACTGTTTTTGCTCCTTCGCCGGTATAGCCACCCCAAATACCGTTTACATCTAAAGTGGGACGTACTCCAGTATGTTCCAGCGGAGTATAACCTTTTTCACCCCACAGTGCATCTACACCCAGATCACTCATGTATTCATTTGCGTCAAAAGGTGCAGCATTTAAATCTTTTCTTTCCTGATCACTTAGATTTTGTACTTTATCGTAAAATCCAGGAATAGTAATTTTGTTATTTTCATCATGTAGTGAGGCAATCATTCGGCACAGCTCATTTACAGGGTTATTTACTGCGCCCCCATACACGCCACTATGTAAATCTCTGTTAGGGCCTGTCACTTCAACTTCCATATAGGTGAGTCCGCGTAAGCCAGTTTCTAGAGAAGGATGTTCCATACTAATCATAGAAGTATCAGAAACTAGTACGATATCTGCTTTTAATTTTTCACGATTTTTTTCCAGGAAACTACCCAGATTAGCAGAACCTACTTCTTCCTCTCCCTCGATCATGAATTTTACATTGCAGGAAAGCGTATTTGTCTTGCTCATCACTTCAAATGCTTTAACATGCATAAACATTTGTCCTTTATCATCACATGCCCCACGAGCATAAATTTTACCGTCTTTTATAATTGGTTCAAAAGGGCCACTATGCCATAGTTCCAGAGGATCGGCAGGTTGTACATCATAATGGCCATATACTAATATGGTGGGAGCACTGGCATCTACCATGCGTTCTCCGTAAACGATAGGGTGTCCGGCTGTAGGGCAAATTTCCACATGGTCGCAACCAGCTTCTTCTAGACTTTTTTTAACAGCTTCAGCACATCTGGCTACATCGGCTTTATAAGCACTATCAGCACTAATAGATGGGATTCGAAGAAGTTCTAATAGTTCATCTAGAAACTTTTGTTTGTTTTGTTCCAGATATTCATTCCAAGTCTGCATAGGTAGATATATTATTGAAAGTTAAAAAATCATGTCTGGTCACGCTGCAGAGCGTGTATTATTCCTCAAAAGTAAGATGTAAAATTTAAAAACGAATTGAATAAGGCTTTCCAACAAGATGATTGACATCATTTCCTCTAATTATTTGGAATGCAATGCCTATGTGGTCAATAACATCGCTCGCCAGTACAGCTTCTTCGGAGTGTCTGGATTCGGCAAGCTGTCCGGCAATGCCATGGATATATACCCCTAACATAGCCGCCTGAAATGGCTTGTATCCTTGTGCAAGTAATCCTGTCAGCATGCCCGTCAGTACATCTCCTGATCCGGCAGTAGCTAAAGCAGGAGTGCCTGTAGGGTTGTAATAACAGCTTCCGTCGGGAAGTATTGTTGCAGCATAATGGTCTTTAAGTATAATACATATATTGTATTGCATAGCATGATTTCTGGCACTCTCTAATCGCATCATGCTATGTGTAGATGTGCCAAAAATTCTATCAAACTCCTTAGGATGTGGAGTAAGTATGCTTTCCGGTGGAATTTTATGCAGTAGATCTTTTCTGTCTGCAATCAGATTAAGTGCATCCGCATCTATTACCATAGGTTGGGTTTGATGATCTAAAAGAGATTCAAAGGTTCGTAAGGTTCTTCGATCGGTACCCATCCCCGGCCCAATCCCTATAGCTGAAATTTGATGCTTGGAAAGGTCAGGAATATGATCTACACATTTTTCACCCCCGCTCATACACATGGCTTCTGGTACTGAAGTTTGTATTATAGGGAATAAAGCTTCTGGAATGATAGCCGTTAGCTTACCAGCACCTATCCTTAAAGCTGCTTTAGAGGCTAGACTTATTGCCCCGGCCATACCATATTTCCCCCCAATGAGCCATGCATGACCATAAGTGCCTTTGTGGGAAAAAGGGCTCCGAGGTTGGTATATACGTAAGATTTCTGCTAAACTTACAATGTGGTAATTGGCTGGAGTGTGCTGAATAAACTGAGTACTTAATTGTATATCTAAAACTGATATTTCCCCTGTGTACTTACCTCCTTCAGGGTGTAGAAAGGAGCGTTTGTAAAATTGAAAGCTAAGTGTGTGATTTGCCTGAAAGACGGTAGCCTGTGATTCTGGGACAGTGTCTGCCGGCAGTCCAGAAGGTATATCTATGGCAATTTTTGTATTGGGTAGAGAGTTGATGTGTTGAATAAAATTTCCCACCCAACCTGAGATAGGACGGTTGAGACCCGTTCCAAAAATAGCATCTACAATTACCACATCTTCCGGAATATCTTCCAGATAAGAATAAGCTTCTATTTTAGCTACTAAAGAACTATCTATGTTTAGAAGTCTGGTAAAATTCAAATGACAATCGGGAGAAAAATGATCACCTGTAGTCAGCAGAAAAGCTTTCACACTGTACCCAGACATATGAAGTAACCGTGTTATTGCAAAGCCATCACCGCCATTATTACCCATACCACATAGCACAATAAAAGGTACATCTATGGGATAAGTATGCATAATCCACTGTACACAGGCAGTAGCAGCACGTTCCATTAAACTGTGGCTTGCAATTCCTTCCGATTGGATTGTGTATGCATCGCAGGCCTTTATCTGTGCAGCAGAAAAGATTTTCATGAGTGCATGGACTTAGAAATTATAACAAGAGATACCCGGAATGAAAAAATTTTGTTTACCGTTTATGGTTATACAAAATTATGAATTCCACTCGGCGGTTCCTTTTTCTCCCTTCTTGTGTGTTGTTGTCAGCAATAGGTTGTTTACTACCCATTCCCCAAGTAAAAATCCTTTCTGGAGCTACATCATACATAACCAAAACAGCCTTGGCACTATCTGCCCTGCGTTTTGATAATTGGAGGTTATAGGTGTCTTCACCAGCAATATCTGTATGACCATTTACCAGAATGCTGGTTTTATGATGTTTGTTGAGACTAATTGCAAGTCTTTTGATTAGCGGATAGTTATCGGGAGTTATGGTAGCAGAATTGACATGAAAGAGAAGATAATCCGGGAATAAAATTTTTACAGTATCCTTTAATAAGCTCACTTCAGCTTCATCAACGGCTGATTTTACACTTTTATACGTGCGTTGCATATAGCGGTGCTGTTTGGCCGTAGGTTGCTGTGCAGTGCAAACGGCAGACAGCAAAATGAAGGCGATAATATATCTGAGCTCTTTCATAGTAAGGGCATTGGAATGCGTTATTTGTATAAATATACAAATATTAGCAAATAGGAAATAAGATAGTTTTTACGGTGAAAATCCGAATTTGTATATGGAAGGCAATTCGGATAAGTAAAATCTGGAAGCTTAAAAATATTCTTTTAGAAATATTGCATACAGAAAATGCTTATGACTTTTGTATGCTAACACCGGTAAGAAAATATCGTCCGGGCATACTTCGATAGGCCATCACTTGATAGCTTTCATTCCAAATATTGTGTAACTGGAAGTAACATCGAAGGGTGTGTGAGCGTGTTTTTATACCGTATCCCAGTTCTAGGTTGCCTATATTGTATCCTTTAATTTTATCTGTTTCATCCATATTGATATAACGTGCAGAAGTGAAAGTATGATTATATCTTACTTCCAGATTGGCATAGTTAATACCTGCATTACATTGAGCGTTCCACAACGGCGTATAGGGGATTTGTTTCCCCTTACTATTATCTCCAGGAATATGGCTTTCTATGGTAGTAGCCCGTACATAGGTCATGTTGAAACCTGCATCTAAACGCCACTTCCCCAAAGCATACATACAGTAGTTTTCCGTTTCCCAACCTCGGCTGTACACTTTCGCAATATTATGTGGAGTCCAAATTGTTCCCCCCATCCAAAGGATCCAATTATACATGATTCGATGAAACCCAGACAATTCATGTTTTACCAGAAATTGATCGTTAATTTTCTTTTGGAAGGAATATCCAAAATCAACACTCCATCCATGTTCTGGTTGTAAGGAGGTATTGCCACCTGGTTCATAATACCATTCGTTGAGGGTAGGGGCCCGATAGGATCTTTGAAGATTTATTTTTAACGTTAGGGGTTGTGCTATTTTCAGGCTTGTATTCATGCCGGGTAACCATACCCACTGATTCATCAGATGTTCTATTCTGTTTTGTAAGGCAAGATTGAATAACTGATTGTCAGATTGATAACTATAAGTTATTGCCAAGGCATATCTTGATTGCTGTACTTTTTTCCCGGAGGAGAGATTCATCAGAGCGTGTTGGATCGGTGTGAATATTAGGAACCTATGTCTATTGTGTTTCCATGAATAACCAGCTTCAGCATAGTAAGCATATGTGTTTGCATGAGATTGTATGCTAATTGCTTTGTCTTCATATTGCATGGCATCGTGTAAATAAGCACCTCTCAGGTATAAACCTGACTGATACTGCCAGTTTAACATCCATCTAAATGACTGATCTTTTCGATGTTTGAGCGATATTGCTTCAAACATGGCAGGGGGTATGTCTCTGTTATCTTGCTGATACCAAAATGCCGACTGGATAAGATGTTTCTCTGAAGGCTTCCATGCTATCTGTGTCATAGAGGTTAATCCTTCCAAAGTGGCAGGTTCGTTTTTTCTTTGCTGACCGTAGTTGTCGATATAACTAAAATTATTTTCTCCCGTTTGTCTAAATAAGGTTGAAGAGATGTATATTTTTCTGTGGTATAGAGATAGGTTTCCGCCATATTGTACTTGAGCAAAACTACCTGCTCCCCCTACAATAGCATATTGCAGACGAGTAGTAGTATCAAACCGAGGGGTGTTTGTTTCCAACATGATGGCACCGCCTACGTTACCACTTCCCCATAAAGCAGAGGAGCCACCATATATCAGGTGGGCTTTATGCCAAATAAATAAGGGGATCATAGATATGTCTGTAATTCCTTGAGCGCTATTTTGAATAGGAATCCCATTCCAGTATATCTGAGTTTGCGCGGCAGAAGATCCACGAATATTCAAGGTTGCCATACCATTCATACCATATGACTTAACAAAGACAGGGCTTTGTCTGGAAAGTAAGGAATGGAGATTGTGCTGCTGGTAGCGGGCTAACACACTGCTGTCAAAAGTTATTTTTTTTTGTCCAGGTGTAAAATGCTGTATCCGCTGATCTTCAGAAATGATTTTATCCGCATGAATTTTAAACTCCTGCAAGGTGGTATCAGAATATTGTTGGGCATATACATCTATTCTATTGCAGCATACGCAAAATAATAGAGCGAGGGATATATGTTTACTCCAGAAATACCAGCTAGAATACAGGTTCATTAGGATAGTTAATAATCGAAATAAAATCGTCCGGGGCCTACACCAGTCTGAAATTCTCTGATCTTTTCACCATTAGATTGATACACTTGCACCGAACCTTTTTGTATAAATCCTTTGGGATCTCCAATCCATATATTTCCCGTCATGGGTTCCATACCCAACGCCCAAAAATACTGGTAGGGCTGTGCCGAGATAAATGGTTGGTCTGGTAACTGTGTGGCATAGATGGAAGTTCGAAATATACCACTATATTGGGTACCCCCCATAAGGTTGGCAGTAATAAAGTAGAGTGTATCTTTAGTAATATTCAATACGGGTTTCATTAAATCAATTTCCGGAGAGAAACTAAAGGAGTTAAGAATTTGTTGTGTAGCTCCTATTTGCAGTAGAGTGCAAGGTTTCCCTTTAGATCTATTACCAGCTACCACCCATAAGTTGCCTTCTTTATCTACCACTGCTTCCTGAGGGGCAGAACCAGTTATAGCGATTGTAGAAGTTATGGCATTAGTGGTTGGATCCATAAGTAAAACGGAGGAACATGCAGTGTCCCAGCAACAGATGACTACTTTGTCGTTCCAGAATAGTAAACCTTCAGGATTCTGAAAAGGGAGTTCAATGGTTGCTGTGATTTGTAAGGTGCTAGGATCAATGGTAAACAATGTGTTGTTGAATAGCGAAGAAACGTAAGCTTTTTGGTTGTTTACGGGTAAAATAAACCGAGGCTTGGGGATATGGATTATTCCATTGAGTTCAAATGTGGTGGCATCAATAGCGAGAATTTTATCGGAATTATTAATGCACAGAAAATATTGATCCCCTATTCTTATCATGCTCTGAAAAACATCTCCCAAAGGATGATGGTTTACAGTTCGATACACAGCTTCATAAATACTGTCAGTATCTGATTTATACAGTAAAAGACTGCTATTTCCATTACCCATGCTTCCTTCACATACTACGAATACTTTTTTTCCTGTATTCGTAGGTGGGGGCTGATTGTCGTTATTTTCTTTTTTACATGCAATAAACGAGCTGACAATCCATAGAAATGTTATAACCTGAGCAATTTTTCTGTCCATAATAATCCCTGTGCGTCTGAAATTTTCAAGTAGTACACGCCTGGAGCCAAACTTTCTGTGGGTATGATTTCTCCTGAAGACAAAGAACCGTCCCATAGTTTTTGACCTAGTGTATTGTATAAGCTAAATTGTACTGATGTGTTTGTTGTAGTTTTAAAAGACACATTTCCATATGTTGGGTTAGGATAGATTGCATAGGAATGACGTGCTAACTCTTGAGAATATGTAATGCTATTCTGATGGATAACACCTACGGCATCAAGGTCAAATCCGCCGGTAGGGAAAGGGGTTGGATAGGGGTCATTAATAACATTCATATGCGCATCATACTGATGGTACTTAGATTCAAGAGAGCCTACTACATCCACAATACGTACGTGTGTAACATGGGTTATATCGAGACCTGGTGTGCCTGCGAGATCTTCCAAATCAAAAGGAGTTCCGTAGCCACTTATATATTTTCCGGCCAGATTATGAATGGTGCGAGTATTCATAAATTCTCCTGCACCTGCGATTTGTAATTCTGTCTGCGTTTGAGAAATAGAAGGGAAGCGAAAAAAATTTACTCCATCAGAACTAACTTCTACGAATGCTAATTCCAGATATGCTTCTTCAGCATTATCAGGATTGATAAATCCATTTTCAAAAACGACAAAATCTGCACCAGGGCCATTGGTAATGGGTAAAGGAAAACTAAGCGTAGCCACACCACTGTCACCCAGGCTCACAATAAAATTATCAGCAGGTCCAAGAGCAAGTGTTTCGTCACCTGCCATGGTATTACCCAAATCGGGTTGAGCAATATCCATATAGCCCCTTTTTATCTGGCAGGAGTTTGCCCAATTTACAATAGAAGTGCTATTAGCAGCCACGGCAGTGCTGCCTGAAATACCTGCCTGTGGCGCGAATTGCGCAAATGCAACTCCATTCAGACAAACTGCCAATGCTAGATATAATAGTTTAGACATGTTGGTTGTTAGAATTTATGGCTTTACAAAACGAGCAGAAGCGGTTTTGTTTTCATGTTGAACTAGAAGAATGTAATTCCCGGATGGCAACTGTGAGATGTCCATTTGTGTTTTCGATGAAGTTGGGTTTACCTGCATCATCACACGACCTGTAATATCATAAATCTGAATTTGCTCAATGTGGCTGCGACCAGACTCCACATAAATTACATCATATGCCGGATTAGGATATACTTTGGCATCAAATCCAGAAGACGTTTCTGTTACATGTAGTGTAAAATCAATTGCGAAATTGTCCATACAGAAATAAGTAGGAGTATTAATACCCCACTGACCTATATCTGATGAACTGAGATGGAATTCTAGGCTATCTACCACGCCTAAGGGCAATAGGTTAACCCATTCCCAAGTATTTACGATATAATCATCTGCTGGATCAGGGCTTCTAAAGTCAGCAAGATAAAATTCAACACTGTCAGGTTTTAAAACTCCCTGGTGGTAGCCATAAATTGTTAGTTTATACCAATCGGGGTCAGAACCGTCTATGCCACCAAATTTTTTCCCTACAAAATCACCGTCACGCATACTATTGTATGCATAAGTGCTATTGGTTACATAGAATCCTACCACTGTGCCAGAATGAGAAGCTGTTTTGCTTGAATTTAAAATACTTGGTGGTAAGAGTATAGCTTTAGGTTTAAAACCGTATCCATCATAATACACCATATACTGATATGATCCCGCCGCACCTTCGGCAGTTTTAGCGGCATATTGATTTCCGAAGCCACTGGTTACTGAATCCTGCATACTGGAAACAGTGAACCCCCCTAGCCATGTTCCGCCAAATGCGGTATCAAATACACATTGAAAATGAGCACCACCATAGGTAAAGCCTACATCTTCACTTGGTTGATCAAAATTAACATAGAAGGTGTCGATTTTGGGTAGAGCTGGATATTCAAAATCAATGATCACTTGTTGTGCCTGAGAAGTAACGGCCATTAGAAAGGTAGCCGATAAAAGAAGTAATGACTGTCGCATATGGTTCTATTTAGAGTTTAAACGGTTTAAACTGGAATATGCAGACAGGGAAGACAAGACAAATGGAGACTTCTCTTACCTGTGCTTTTATTCCCGAAAGCAAATTAGGCAATACGATAAAGGCAGGTCTTCTGACTTGTTTCGCCTGTGTGGCCTTCCCGCAAAATTGCAGTGGCATAGCTAAATGCACAGGTTTTGTAGAAACTCACAGCATCGGGTAATGTCCGGGATTTACACCCGGTTCCCATTTTAATCCTGTAAATGCAGGAACCTTTATCGCAGCAAAGGTAAATTTTTAGTGTAAATAAAAAAATGCTTATCGATGGAAATGAAATATATCTTTTCTTCAAAACTTTCCCTTGCTTTGAAGTATGATTCGAGTTGGTTTAATTGCTGATACACATGGATGGTTGGATGAAAAAGTGTTTTCACATTTTGCTTCCTGCGATGAGATATGGCATATGGGAGATTTTGGCAGCATGGAAATAGCTACAAAACTCCAACAATTTAAGCCATTAAGAGGGGTTTATGGAAATATTGATGATGCTCATCTTCGGAGTGAGTTTCCTGAAACCTTACGATTCTATTGTGAGTCAGTAGATGTGCTGATGACGCATATTGGCGGCTATCCTGGACGCTATGCGCCAAAAGTGCGGGAGATTATGAAGCAGAATCCACCTAAGCTTATGCTTTGTGGCCATTCTCATATTGTAAAAGTGATTTTTGATCCCAAATATCAGTGCTTACATATTAATCCTGGAGCTGCAGGTAAACAGGGTTGGCATAAGAAAAGGACAATTATGCGTTTAGAGATAGAGGGTACAGAAATGCGTAATTGTGAACTTATAGAACTCGCTTCTAGCAGGAGTTAGCGTGATGCAAAACATTTATCCGCCAAAGGAGATATCCCAGGCTCCAGCTCCCATCCTGATGATTTCGGGAGGCCATTGTGTACAATCAATTACGGTAGAGGGTACTGTACCTCCGATCCCACCTTCTATGACTAAGTCAACTTGCTTTTCAAAGATCTGATAAATAGTTTCCGGATCTGTATAATAGGCTACATCATTTTCTATGGGTAAAGAGACACTCATGATGGGATTCCCAAGTGCTTGCACGATAGATTGGGTAATAGCATGGTCAGGTACACGTATGCCTACTGTATCTTTTTTGCTTTTTAACATCTTGGGAACTTGCTTGCTGGCTTCCAAAATAAATGTATAAGGGCCTGGTAAGCTGTTTTTAAGTATTCTGAAAAGAGGATTGCTAATGCTCTTAGCAAAGTCGCTTAAGTGTTTTAAATCGTTACAAACAAAGGAAAACTGCGCCTTTTTAGGATTGATGTTTTTAATTCTACAAATACGTTCAATGGCACTAGTATTGTAAATATCACACCCTAAGCCATAAAGCGTATCTGTTGGGTAAATGATGACACCACCACTTTTCAAAACCTCCACCACATTTTGAATTAGCCTAGGCTGAGGGTTTAGAGGATGAATGGATAACAGCATATCCAAATTTACGAATTTTTTATGAACCCTCCTGAATGGCACGAAGTGCGGTAGCTATTCTTTCTTCCGGTGTTCCAGAAATTTTTTGCCAGCGAGTATGACTATGCACGACTATATCATGATATACATTGAAAAAGTAGGTGCGCATATTGGGTTCTGGGTTTTCTCTAAGTGGATCATCTTCCCATGGCAAATCAATATCAGTAAGTAAATACAAATCATAGTTTCTCTTGGCAATTTGCTGTAGAATCCAAGGGTCACAGCGATGGTATTTATGTTCACTCCATACTTTAATAACATAAAGATCCGTATCACAAATGAGCCAGCGATGAGCTTGTAGTGCCAGTGTATCTTCTAACGCTATTTGCCCTTTTGCAATTTGTAATAAATCTTGTTCCTGATAGGGACGATTAATTTGAATAAGATAATCTCGCGCGTATTCGGGGACCCATACTGTCTCTAGCTCTTTGGCTAATGCTTTTGCTAAAGTGCTTTTACCTGTAGATTCAGGACCAATGATCACTATTTTTTTAAGGGACAATAGGATTTGATTTTGGTTTAGACCATTTATGTTGTAACCATTGATTCAGATAATAACTTATCATAGAAGCAGAAATGCCGGTAAGTGCGCCCATGAAAACATCTCCTGGATAATGCTCTCCCAAGTGCATTCTGGAATATCCCACAGCAGTAGCCCATGCAAATGAGGGAACTACAACATACCATTTTTTGTATTCAAGACTTAAAGAGGTGGCTGTAGAAAATGCCAATGAGGTATGCCCAGAAGGGAAAGAGGGCGAATCTTCCCAGGTATGAGGTTTGTATTGGGGATGTTCTATGTAGGGGCGCTTGCGTTGAATGGCCTCTTTAAAAACATAAGTGGCACCTGCGGCTAATAATAAAGAGCCTGCTGTTTGCAAGCTAAATTGAATTTGTGCTGGCTCCGACGCAAGTACTCCAATGAGGGATTGCACAATTGGTGCCGCTATAGCAATAGGATATGCAGATTCTGTAATGAGATGCATCGTTGGGTCTAAAGAAGCATTTCTGTGCACATGAATTGCATTAAGCATATGCAATTCCCATTGTTGCCCAGATGCATTCTTATAGGGCAATGAGAAGCAGAAAGCCAGACAAAAAATCAGAGTTATGTTGCGGAATATGAATTGCAAAGTTTACGCCAATTGAGATATCCAAAAATAGCAACAATAAATAAAAACAGAGTTAAGAAGGCAGTTAGTGGTATGCCTTTATAGAATTGTAAAGGGATAGCAATCAGGTTAGAGATATTTAGAAATATCCAATTCTCAAGTTTGTGTTTGGCAAGTAACCACATACCTGCCCAGGCAGTTGATGCTACCAGTGCATCTATCATGGGTACATTGGAATCTGTGTAGTGGTTCAAAATAAAGAACAGTAGTGCCCAGCCCCCTATTACGATCAATAAGGCGAAGGTCCAATCGCTTCTCTTACTTTTAGTAATTGCACGGGGGTTTTTATGTTCTCTATTTTTATTCCAAAGCCACCATCCATATATACTCATGATAAAATAATAACCATTTAACCAGGACTCGGCATAAAGTCCAGCTTCCCACATTACCCAAGTAAATAAGCCAGTACTAATAATGCCCGTAGGGTATAAGGCTGCGTTATTTGCTCTAGCTAGCAGTACACTGGCTACGGAAAAAATAACAGCAATAGCTTCAGGAATAGTGGTTTGCAATAACTGTACTACTAAGGCTTCAACAAGGTCATTAATCTGCATGAAAATTATTCCATTGTTTTAAAACTATCTGGCGAATATACCCAACTTCAATGGACAATCACTTCTCGCAAATTGTTCCTTGTTGTACAAATGACTTATATTATAGATTTATTTGTGCTTGTGATGATATCCATTTTTCGAAGCAATAGAAAATTTATATGTCGAAAGCAGAAAACAGTTTTGGTAATTAGAAAAATCTGACTATTTTTGCCGTCCTCAAAGCAACGGTGCGGTAGCTCAGTTGGTAGAGCAAAGGACTGAAAATCCTTGTGTCGGCGGTTCGATCCCGCCCCACACCACAGAAAAAAGCCTTTCAGAAATCATACTGAAAGGCTTTTTTATTTTACTTATTTTCTGTGCAGGCCTGATTGGTTGTTGTCTTGCATATATGTTTTTTTTCTTAAGGTTTTTGAGAGAGGCTTTCTCTGAGTAGTAAAAATTTATCCCTGCTGTTTAAGATAAAATAAAGTATTACAGTTTTCATTTCGAAAAATGCGCTGTGCTGTTTGTAGTATGATATTGGTCGTGATTTTTCGATATTGGTCTAACTCCTGATTAATTTTCTCAGCATCCCCGAGTAGTTCGTAAAAAGCGAGATTATTAGCTCGAGAGAGTAAGCTCATATCTTCAAAACTAATCACAGCTTCAATTTTATTGCAAGCTTTTTGGAGCTCTTTTTGAGTAACCCCTTGGGTAACCAGCTCATCGATGATAACATTGACAGCCTCGTGCGCCTTATGTATAGAACAACCAGCCGTTACTTTGCCTTCTATGATTAACAACCCAGGATCTAGGCTACCTGTATGATAACAATTAATCTGGCTGAAAAGTTGTTGTTCTTTTACTAATTTTTGATACAGACGAGAGGCATATCCATTCCCCAAAATTTCTGTAATTAAATCTGCTGCATAATATCCTGGTGACAATCTTTTGTCGATATGCCATGCCATGTATAACGCATCTAAAGGGACATCAGCATGTACTGTTTTCGTTCTCTCAGCTGTTTGTTCAGGTTCTGTAGGTAGGTTACGGATATATTTTTCTCCCGGCTCAATGTCTGCAAACCATTTTTCTGCTAATGCTTTTATCTGGTCGGTAGTCACATTGCCCGCCACAGCGAGTATAGCGTTGTTGGGTCTGTAATGTTTAAAGAAAAAATTTTTTACATCTTCCAGCTGGGCATTTTCAATATGCTGAATTTCTTTACCAATCGTCATCCATTGATAGGGATGTTGGGTATAAGCCAGTTGTCGTAAATGTTGCCAAGCATCACCATATGGCTTATTGAGATAATGTTCTTTAAATTCCTCAATTACTACCTTTTTTTGTACTTCTAGGCTTTGTTTTTTAAAAGCAAGACAACGCATGCGATCACTTTCCAGCCAAAAAGCAGTTTCTATATTAGCGACTGGCAACTGGAGGTAATAATTAGTGATATCATTAGTTGTATAGGCGTTGTTTTCTCCTCCTGCCATTTGTAAGGGCTCATCATACGAGGGTATATTTTCTGAGCCGCCAAACATTAGATGTTCAAATAAATGAGCAAATCCTGTTTGGCTGGGGTGTTCATCTCTGGCACCTACGTCATACAATACATTGACAGCAACCATGGGCGTGTTGATATCCTGGTGTACAATGACACGCAACCCATTTGGTAACGTAAATCGTTCAAAGTTCAGCATGGAAAAGTTTTAATCTATTTGCGTTGTAAGTATTACTCTTAGTCAGTTTGTCTTTCTTTTTCGTATTTACCTTTTCTCAGTGGATTTGCTGTGTTTTCCAGGTATTGATTTCTTTGCCTGAGCAAAGTAATAGCCTGAAATACCGCTTCTCTAAAAGATGAGGGATCAGCCAGATTTTTACCTGCTATATCAAACGCAGTCCCATGATCAGGAGAAGTACGTATGACAGGAAGTCCTACAGTAAAATTTACTCCTTCATCTCCTGCAAGGGTTTTAAAAGGAATTAACCCCTGGTCGTGATACATAGCCAATACAGCATCAAATTTCTTTTGCTTTTCTCTAGCAAAGAAAGAATCAGCACTAAAGGGTCCGTACACAATTTGTCCCTGTTGTTGAAATTGCTCTAGCACAGGGGTAATAAAACTAGCTTCTTCACTGCCAATTTCTCCACCATCACCTGCATGTGGATTTAATCCAAGTACAGCAATTTTAGGCTTTTCGATACCAAAATCGCGAATAAGAGATTCTATTAGCAATTGAAGTTTGGTAGCAAGTAATTCTTTGGTGAGTACTTGTGATATTTTGGCAACAGGTACATGCTCTGTGGCTAAAGCAACTCTGAAGTCGTTATTGTATAACATCATAAGGACTTCCTTTACGCCAAATTTGTCTTTTAAATAAGGTGTGTGGCCAGTATAGGGAAAGTCTTGAGTGCGCGTATTGTTTTTATGAATAGGGGCTGTTACCAGCGCATCTAGTTGTTTATCCTTTAAACATTGTGTGGCGACAGTCAGCGATCGGATAGCATATTTTCCGGATATTTCCGTAAGCGAACCAGGTTGTACGGGAATCTCTTCTTCCCAGCAATTAAAAACATTCACATGTTTGGTACTTAACTTACTCAGATCTTTCGTGCTTTGAAAGTTGAATGGGTAGTCGGGGATGGTTTTACGGTAATAATTAATGACTTTATTTGAAGCAAAAATTACCGGTGTACATAGATCCATCATTCTGTTGTCAGAAAACGTTTTGATGATCAGTTCCAGACCAATACCATTAATATCTCCAGTGGTAATGCCTATAATTGGTTTTTCCGCGTTAGTTTGCATAGCCGAATTTTCAGATTTTATCGGGGAAGCTGTAGCCCGTAATATATGATCTAGCCAGACACAACTGGCAGTAATTTGTGAACAAAGTTAGGATTTGGTATTAAAAACCACCTGCTATTTTGGATATTGACCTGAACTGTCGGATTTTTGCCATCTATGCTTCCTTATACCCTCAAAAAGAGTTTGGGTCAACATTTTCTGCACGATACACAACTTTGTAAGAAAATTGTAGCCCAATTACAGGTAACACCAGGTGATTCCATTTTAGAAATTGGTCCCGGTGCAGGTGCATTAACACGATATCTTATGGAGATTCCGGATATTCAATTTCTGGCCTTTGAAGTAGATCCAGAAAAGGTAGCATTTCTCCATAAGCAGTTTCCAGCCTCACAAACAAAAGTGGTATTGCAGGATGTATTGAAAGCTCCATATCCCTTTACCGGTAAATGCAGTATTATCGGAAACTTTCCCTACAATATTTCTTCAGGAATTCTATTTAAGATATTAGAATGGGAAGAACAGGTAATGCAGATGGTGGGTATGTTTCAGAAGGAAGTAGCGCAAAGAATAGCTACAGGAGCAGGTTCCAAACAGTATGGTATTTTGAGCGTATTGTTACAAACCTTTTTTGAGGTAAACTATTTATTTGATGTGCATGAAAATTGTTTTACCCCACCTCCCAAAGTAAAGAGTGGTGTGATTAGGATGGTAAATACAGGAAACCCCTATGGTATTGAGGATAAAAGAAAATATATAAATCTGGTGAAAAAGTCATTCGGACAACGAAGAAAAACACTTAGAAATGCCTTGAAAGGTTTTATAGCTCCAGAACATAATAACCATCCTTTTATGGATAAACGTGCAGAACAATTATCAGTAGCTGATTTTGTAACTTTATATAAGCTGTTATGAGAAAGGGAAAAGTGCTAATAGCAGCGCCCATTCATGAAATTTTACGAGAGGGATTAGAACAAGCAGGATATAGCTGTGTATTCAAAGAAGATATTCAGCAGGAGCAGGCAGCCGTTTATCTCCGAGATTGTTCTGGTTTGATTACCTCCACTCGATTAAAAGTGGATAGGGCATTAATCGATGCTTCTCCTACTTTACAATGGATAGGGCGTATGGGATCTGGAATGGAAATTATTGATGTAGCTTATGCCACTGAGAAAGGAATAAAGTGCATTTCCAGTCCGGAAGGGAATGCCAATGCAGTAGCAGAGCATGCTTTAGGAATGTTGCTTTCACTTACCAAAAAAATCACCCAATCCCATCAACAAGTTTCAGAAGGTTTGTGGTTAAGAGAAGAAAACAGAGGGATAGAATTAGAAGGAAAAACCATAGGGATAATAGGCTATGGCCATACCGGGCAAGCCTTTGTGCGTAAGCTTAAGTGTATGGACATGCGTGTGCTAGTATATGATAAGTATGTGAAACCTGCGCCAGCAGATGGGATAGAGGTTTGCGAAGAGGTAACAATTTTACAACAAGAAGCAGATATAGTTAGCTTTCATGTACCCCTCCAGGAAGACACAAAACACTATTTTGACAGCAAATGGTTAGCAAACATTAACAAACCTTTAATAGTAATAAACACCTCTCGAGGTGAAGTTGTGGATATAAAAATTTTATATGAAGGGTTAAAAACTGGTAAGATATTTGGGGTATGTTTAGATGTTATAGAAGGTGAACCCCTCTCTAAGATGAGTGAAATTCAAAAAAATATTCTTCATAAAATGATGGAGATGAGTGATAGAGTAGTGATTACACCCCATATAGCAGGGTATAGTAAAGAGGCATTATATAAGATGAGTAAAGTGTTGTTAGACAGAATAGTCAAATTTTAATATATTTATATGTATTAAACAAATCTTTGACAAAAATTCACGCAAATTGAGTTATTTTTAACAGAATCTTTATCTTTACCCATTCGTTAAGTTAATTTATTATTAATGCAGGATATGACACGTAATCTACGTTATTTATTCTTACTGGTTTTCATGGGCATGGCCAATGTAGTATGGGCACAAAACTCAGGTATTACAGGTATAGTGCTAGATGACCAGGGAGAGCCAGCAATTGGCGCAATTATCCAGGTGATTCAGGGTGGTATTCCCAAAAGTGGTGCAGCCACCGACATTGATGGTAAATATTTGATAAAACCATTGAACCCTGGCCGTTATGATGTAAAGGTTTCCTACGTGGGTTATAAGGAAGCAACTACAACGGGTGTAATCGTAAAACAAGATCAGAATACAGAAGTTAACTTCCGTTTGGAAGTAAGTACATCTACTGTGTTGAAAGAGTATGTAGTGAAGGCTTATGAAGTTCCGCTGGTTGATAAATATGACCAAGGTCGTACTACCCTGACTTCTGAGCAAATTGAAAAACTACCTACTCGTAATACGGTGGATATGGTTTCACTAGCTGGCGCCACCTACCAACAAAAAAGTGGGGGAGCTATCAGTATTGCTGGTGCACGTGCAAACGGTACACAGTATTATATTGATGGTATGATGATTCAGGGGGGATCTATTAACCTGCCTCCTGGTGCAATCGACCAGTTATCTGTAATTACATCTGGTGTGCCTGCAAAATATGGAGACGCATCGGGTGGGGTAGTTAGTGCAACTACTAAAGGCCCTACTGCTGAAACAAGAGGTTCTGTTTCCTACGAACGTTCTGTAGATGGGTATAATCGTAATCTGGCTTTCTTTGACCTCTCTGGCCCACTGTTGAAGAAAAAAATCGATAGTGTAAATAAGAAAACAGTGCTGGGTTATAGCCTTTACGGACAATATCTGTTTGAAGAAGATCCTGATCCAAATTATTATGACAACTTCGTACTTAAAGGAGATGTGCTTGACAGAATTCGTAAAAATCCTTTAGTAGCTGTACCCGTTGAGTCTGGAGGAAACAGTTTACGTTATGCTACCGAATATTTAACTAGAGACGATTTTGAAACGAATAAGAAGAGAGTAAATGCAGATCAGAAAAATATGCGTTTGGTGGGTAAACTCGACTATATGGTAACTGACAATGCGAACCTGGTAGTAGGTGGTAACTATAGTTATACAAACAGTCGTGCTTACAGCCGTGCATTATCTTTATTAGCTCCAGACGCTATCCCTCAGTCTAAATCTTATACTGGTCGTGGATATGTTCGTTTTACCCAGCGCTTTGGTAAACCTACTTACGATGCTCCAGTAGCGGAAGGCGATGAAGCTCCTAAAAAACCTGTTATAACTAATGCGTTCTATACTGTTCAGGCTGACTATCAGGTAACCTATACTGAACAGGAAGATCCTCGCCATGGTAAAAACATTTTTGATTATGGTTATATCGGTAAATTCCATAGTGATGTAGTACCCGGATATACCATTAAACAAGATACTGCATCCGGATTTACAGGTGTTGTATTGGAAGGTTATAATTTCCCAACTGGCGTTCGCTTTGAACGTTCTGATAAAAACTCGGATCTGGCGAATTATACTTCTCAGGTATATGATATTTTCCAAGGCGACCAGTCTCCCATTGATCTATTTGATATCCAACAAAAAAGAGGCCTGTTAAATGGTGATGTTCCTCAGTCTGTATATGGTTTATGGAGCAACTACGGTTCTTATATAACGGGTTATGCTTATGGACAACAAGAACAATTTGCCTTTAACGTGGATGCCTCGTTCGATTTCCAGCCTAAGAAAACTCGTCACGCAATCGAATTTGGTTTATACTACCAACAACGTGTGGAAAGAAACTATTCTGCCTCTTTCAGCGGTAGTACAAACTTCTGGAGTACAATGAGACTGTTAAGTAACAGACATATTAACTCATTAGATTTCGCTAATCCGATATTTATTAAAAATGGACAGCACTACACTTTGGATCAGTTGAATAGCAATAACATTATCCCAAGTCCATCTGATACCATTATATATAATCGTCGTTTTGACGCTGCTGCTCAATCCACCTTTGATAAAAACCTAAGGAAAAAATTAGATCTTCCTGTAGATGGACTAGATTTCATTGATATTTACAGCTTAGATCCTTCTAACTTTTCTTTAGACATGTTCTCTGCTGATGAGCTGTTGAACAGTGGTGATCGTTTGGTTAATTATTACGGATATGATTACATGGGTAATAAGTTAAACGGTCAGGTTAACTTTAATGACTGGTTCACGAAAAAAGATGCTAACGGCAACTACACTCGTGAAGTTGGTGCGTTCCGTCCAAACTACATTGCTGGTTATATTCAGGACAGATTTGAACTTCCTGGAAATGCTGCCTTCAACATCGGTGTTCGTATTGAGCGTTTTGATGCAAACACTAAAGTGTTAAAAGATCCATATAGTTTATATGCCACACATACAGTAGCTACTTCTGATGCTGTGAACGCAGAATATGGAGGAACTCCTAATAATATCGGTAGCAACTATGTGGTATATATTGCTGATAACCAATCTTCTAATCCAACTGTAATTGGTTATCGTAATGGAGATGATTGGTATGACCCCTATGGTCGTCTGGTGCAAGATCCAAACGTTCTGAAACAATATAGTAATGGTCGTGACCCTCAACCATATCTGCAACGTAATAATGCTGATGGTACACGTGCCTTAACCATGAGAGATGAAGGATATGATCCAAACACTTCGTTTACAGATTACAAACCACAGGTAAACGTTATGCCTCGTTTGTCATTTGTATTCCCCATTGAAGATCAGTCTAAATTCTTTGCACACTATGATGTGATTGTTCAGCGTCCTAAATCTGTGGGTGAAGTATATGCAACACCTTATGATTATTATTATATAGCTCAAAATACCAATTCCATTCTTCCTAACCCTGATTTAAAACCAGAAAGAGTATTTGATTACGAATTTGGATTCCAACAGGAAATTAATCGTTACTCTGCTATTACCATCACTGCGTATTACAAAGAGCGTAAAGACATGATCCAGGCTCGTCCTTATCTGTACGCCTGGCCATTAACCTACTGGACTTTTGGAAACAGAGACTTCTCTTCTACTAAGGGTATTACCTTAAAATATGATTTGCGTAGAATACAACGTGTATCTATGTTACTTACCTACACCCTGCAGTTTGTAGAAGGTACTGGTTCTAACTCTAATGCATCTGGATTATTACAGAACTTTATTGCTGCGCAATTGCCCAATATGCGCTTTACTTATCCGTTATCTAACGACTCAAGACATATTATTAATGTAAACTTAGACTATCGTTTTGCTGACAATGATGGACCCATGATTGGTAATAGCAGAATTTTACAGAATTCAGGAATCAACCTTGTATTCCGTGCAAGAAGTGGTGAACCTTATACTCGTAATGCGAATGCTCTGAGAAATGTTAACGTAATCCAAGGTCAGTTTAATGATGCTCGTCTTCCTTGGCACTATATGATGGATCTTCGTATCGACAAAGATTTTGCATTTAAAGCTCGCAGAAGAACACCAGATGAACCAGTTAGATACTCAAGAGTGGGACTTACAGCGTTTGTATATATTACCAATTTGTTAAACACAAAAGATATCCTGAACGTATATCCATTCACAGGTCGTCCTGACGATGATGGTTATTTGGTTTCACCACAAGGACTACAAGATGCACAATCTGTGGTTAATCCACAATCGTACAGAGACTTATATGGCATGAGCCTATTAAACCCTGGATTCTTAAATAATCCAAGACGTATTAATCTAGGTCTTACTGTTAAATTCTAAATTTGTAAACATTATTAAGTAAGCTATAGTGTTATGTTAAAAAACAGCATAAAATTCGGATCTGCGTTGATGTTTCTCGCCGCATGGGGTATAAGCACCCGTGTCGAAGCGCTTCCGAAAATGAATGTTAGCGGCAATAATCCACAGAAGCAACAGTTACTCAAAACTGCTGCAGGTTGTAATCCCGCTACCGCCAGTATCGATCTGGATATTAACAACGTCCGTGCTCGCCTGATGAATGGTGGTGATATGTGGTGGGATCATGGTACCGGTGAAGCTCGCTATGAAGTACCTAAGGGCTCTAAGAAAAACTCCCTTTTCTCCGGCTCTTGCTGGGTAGGTGGTTTGGATGCTCAAAAAGTATTGAAAGTGGCAGCTCAGATGTATCGCCAGGATGGTAACGACGTTTGGCCTGGCCCTCTGAATGAGAGCAAAAACTTTACTATTGATCAGGCTGATTGTAATGCCTGGGACAAAATTTGGAAGGTTGATAGAGCTACCGTAAATAAGTTTAAAGAACTTATGCAACAGGGTAATATCGCAGCTGCTCAGGCTCCAGAGTTTGATGTTATCTGGGAATGGCCAGCTCGCGGTAACGGTCTCGGCCCTAAAAATAATAACATGTCTAACCATAAAAGAGCAACTGGTACTACCGGCGCACTTTTAGAAATGGATGATCGTGATTATGCGCCTTTCGTGGATGTGGGAGGCCCCAACAATGATCCCGATATCTATAACCCTGAATTGGGTGACTATCCCAATATGGAAAACCCCGGACGTGGTGACCAAATGGCATGGTGGGTATTCAACGACCGTGGTAACATTAAACAACAAACTAAAACAGAATCTATAGGTCTTGAAATGCAAACTACAGCTTTTGCATTCTCTACTAAAGATTTTCTGAATGATGCTACCTTCTTTAATTATCGCGTAATCAACCGAGGAGGTATTCGTTTGGATAGCTGTTATATGGCTACTTGGACAGATGCTGACTTAGGTTACGCCTTCGACGACTATATTGGTTGTGATACCTTAAGAGGTCTTGGTATTCTCTATAACGGTACTCCTGTAGATGGAACTGGTGGTATTGACCACTATGGTGCTAATCCTCCTATGGTGGGTGTGGATTTCTTTATCGGTCCTAAACGCTATTATCGTATTCCCGGTACTGATAGAGATACATTTGAGAAACTAAAAATGCAGGCATTTACTTATTTCAATAATAATACGGATACACGTATTGGTAACCCTGATAACGGTGTTCAGATATACTACTATATGACCGGTTCTCAAAGAAATGGTCAGACGTTTGCCTACGACTATCAGGGACCCAATATTCCTGCTCCTGGTTTAGGTCTAGGACCCAAAATTCGCTTTGTATTTCCAGGTGAAGTAGATCGTGACTGGTCTGAATGTAACTGTAAAAACCCTGTAGCTGACCGTCGTTTTATTCACTCTGCTGGTCCTTTCGTACTGTACAGTGGTGAAGTAAATGATATCATTATTGGTGCTGTATGGGTTGCTAATACAGGTGGTTGTCCTAACACTTCATTTAAGAAAATCCGCGTAGCAGACGATCAAGCTCAGGATCTTTTCGATAACAACTTCCGTACCATCGAAGGTCCAGAAGCTCCAGTACTGCACGTTCGTGAACTTGACAAAAAACTTGTATTCTATATTACCAACCCGCCCAATAGTACGAACTATCAAGAGAAATTTGGTTACGAAATTGATTCTCAAAAATATCGTGTAGTATCTCCTAAAGCTCGTGCGGCTGGTTCTCCTGACTCATTGTACAAATTTGAAGGTTACCGTGTATTCCAGCTGAAATCAGCGACCATTACTCCTGCTCAGATATTTAATGAGCGTGGTGAAGTAGATGAGTCAGTGGCTAAAGAGGTATTCCAAACTGACCTGAAAAATGGTATCACACAAATAGTTAACTACAATAAGAATATTGACATTCAATCTGAAACGGATCAATACGACATTAGTATTAAACTATTGAGTGCAAAAGATAGTGGTATTGTACATAGCTTCGAAATTTCAAAAGATGCCTTTGCTACAGATGAATATGATAACTTGGTAAACTACAAGACATATTACTTCTTAGCTATTGCTTACGCATACAACAATTTCGCTCAGTTTGATCCTCATTCTCCAGAAAACACTCAGGATGTTGTGTATCTTGAAAGTGCACATGGTCCAGGTGGTTCTCCTCTGGGTGATATGATTGTTTCTGCAATGCCTAATCCATTTAGTAATATGGCAGGTCAGTATATTCCTGCTGATTATGGTCAGGGTGTAGTTATCAAACGCTTGGAAGGTAAAGGTAATGGTGGTAATAATTTGCAAATTGATCAAGAATCAGAATTAGAGGCACTTTCAGCTTCCACTGGTTATAAATCTGCAAACCCCACTTACTTAGCTGGTCAGGGACCTATAGAGGTTAAAGTAGTTGATCCTGTAAAAATCCCTGCTGCTAACTGGACACTGTATATTGAACCTAATCCTGATTCTACTGATTGGACTAAGTACAATTCAGATGAAAAAGACAGTGTGATTATCGGAACCAGAGCAAGATGGCGTTTAGTGAATGATCTGGATCCTACTAACGTGATCTATAGCGAACGTCATATTGATATTGCAAACGAACAAATTCTTGCCGAATATGGTTTGTCAATTAAAGTAACTCAGCAGATCCGTCCAGGTGAAAATCAGGATGACCTGACTTTATCAAATGGTCTTATTACTTCTTCTGTAGAGTATAAAGATCCATCCCTGACATGGTTATCTGGTGTGCCAGATCAGGAACAACGTTCTTTACTTAACTGGATTCGTGCAGGTGGTTATGCGGATGCTACTGATAGTAATGATCCATTAAACTGTGATTTCTCTGATCCCGGAGCAAAAGCTGATCCCAATACCAATGCAGATAGAAACCAATTCTATGAATCATTGCTTACCAATAATTCAGCTACTGCTAAAACATGGGCTCCTTATAGCTTAGGTATGTACTATATATCTACAGCAGCCGCTGATATTTATTGTAACATACCCGTAACTATACCTTCTGTGACTTCTCGTCCTGCTAATCTGCATAATTTACAAAGTGTGGATATAGTATTCACTTCTGACAGGTCTAAATGGACAAGATGTGTAGTTTTAGAAACCACTACAGATATTACTCTTTCACAGGGACCTGTAGCTAATTATTTTGATATCCGTAAACATCCTTCATGGAATGGTGAAGTAGACGCTAATGGTAACCCAGTTTATGCTGTTCCTTCAGGAAAAGCTGATGATTCTGGTTTCTCATACTTCCCTGGATACGCAATTAATCAGGAAACTGGTGAACGTTTGAATATTGTATTTGGTGAAGACTCATGGCAGAAATCACAACGTGGTGCTGATATGCTGTGGAATCCAACCAGCGATATCTTTGATGGAATGGGTAACTACACCTTTGGTGGTCGTCATTTTATCTATGTTCTTAGCTCAAAATATGATAGTTGTCGTACGGTAGCAGAAGAAATGAGAAAGAATGTAACAGCAAAAAGGAACTATTTTAACACATACTTTATGTGGACTGGTATGCCAGTGGTTAACTACGGATTTAACCTGCTTTCTCCGAAGGATGGCTTTATCCCCACTGAGACTCGTTTGAGATTCCGTGTTACTCGTCCATACGCTAAGTATGTTCCTGATGCTACTGCTAAGCTTGACAATAACGGATACCCTGTATACTCATTCAGTACGAAAGATTTGGCTCCTAAATTATATGGAGATCCCGGTAACCCATACAGTAAAAACGAACTGCTTGATCGTATCCATGTAGTACCCAACCCTTACTATGCTTCTTCAGGTCACTATGAAGCTAACCGTTTGGATACACGTGTTCGTATTATTAACCTGCCACCCGAAGCTACGGTAAGCATCTATTCTTTAGATGGTTCATTAGTACGCAGATTAACTAAGAGCAATAAAGAAGATGCTTATATGGATTGGGATATTCGCAACGCAAAAGGACTTCCGATTGCTAGTGGTATGTATCTGATTCATGTGGAAGCAAAAGGAATTGGTGAGAAAGTTATTCGTTGGTTTGGCGCATTAAGTCCTGTTGACGTTACTAATTATTAATCGCATATTTATGGGGTCGATGTTTCATTCGACCCCTAATATAAACTTTGTGTAGTATAATAGTTTATGAAAAATCTTTGTACAAAAACCGCAATCGTTGCATGCCTGACAGCTATGCCTTTTACCCTGCTGGCAGGAAATAAAGACCGTACCGGACAGGCTGGTGCTTCAGAGCTTTTAATCAACCCTTGGGCTCAATCTACCGGCCTTTTTGGATTGAATAGCTCCTATGTAAAAGGTCTGGAAGCTATGAAGTCTAATATCGGTGGTCTGGCCAGAGTGCACAACTTTGAAGCTGGTTTGTCATATGGTATGTATCTTAAAGGCTCTGATGTGAATATCATTAACGGAGGTATCGCTTTTAAAGCAGGTAACTTTGGATCCTTCGGATTTAATATCATGTCTATGGGCTTTGGAGATATCGTTATTACCAACGAAAATAACCCCGAAGGTGGTATCGGTTCTTATAGACCTCAATTTCTGAATATTACTGCTGGTTATGCCAGAACATTTTCTAATAATGTACATGCTGGTATCGCAGCAACCTTTGTTTCAGAACAAACCCCAAATGCAAAAGCTACTGGTGCCGCTTTTGATGCCGGTGTGCAATATGTAACCGGTAAAAGAGATAATTTGAGCATTGGCGTTGCCTTGAGAAACGTAGGTACTAGTATGCGTTTTAGCGGTGGTGCTTTTGCTTATTCCGTGGAAATGCTAGATGCTCCAGGTCAATCAAATACAGCAATGAGACCTACAGAAAAATTTGAGATGCCTACTTATCTCAATTTTGGAGCTTCTTATGATTTCTACTTAGATGAAAACAGATTGCCAAGCGAAAATGCAAAACCACAACATCGTGCTACGGCAATGGTTAATTTTACTTCTAATTCTTTTAACAACGATTACCTCGGTGCTGGCGTTGAATACGCCTTTAGAGAGCAATTTATGGTTCGTGCCGCTTACCGCCACGAAAAAGGTATCGGTAATGCCGAAACCAGCAATACTTTTTATACGGGAATTAGTGCAGGTGTTACTTTGCAACAGCGTATTACCAAAACTGGCCCACTGTTAGCATTTGATTATTCATTCCGCCCTACAAGGCAACCTGCAAACGGAGTACATATGTTTTCATTAAGACTTATGATTCCGTCTAAAACTCAGGAAGTTTCAGACATTAACGAGTAATCATTTTACATAGAAACTGCAACGCTTCTGCTTTGCGGAAGCGTTGCAGCTTTTTTACACACATACTCACTGTCAATTATAATTTTCAGATTTTTATACCTACATACTAATTTATCCTAATTTTTTGAAATAATTGTGTAACCTCAAATCACTTTTGCTATGTCTGGAATTAACTATGTAACGAAAGAAACCCTGGATAAGATGATGGAAGAGTTGAATGAACTAAAAACTACTGGTAGGGCAGAAATCGCACGCCAAATCGCTGAAGCCAGGGAAAAGGGAGATTTGAAGGAAAATGCAGAGTATGATGCCGCTAAGGAAGCACAAGGACACCACGAAGCGAAAATTGCACAACTGGAAAAAGCAATCGCCACTGCCAGAATTATCGATACACGCGATATAGATACCAGTAAAGTATCTATTCTTAGCCGTGTAAAAGTTACCAACCTCAATACTAAAAAATCAGTAGAATATCAGATCGTTTCTGAAAAAGAAGCAGACCTTAAAGCAGGAAAAATCTCCGTAAATTCACCTATCGGGAAAGGACTCTTAGGTAAATCTATTGGCGATACTGTAGAAATTTCAGTACCAGCCGGAAAAGTGAAATTTAAAGTTGAAAATATTTCTATCTGATGGCAACTCTTTTTTCAAAAATCATTCAAGGCGAAATTCCTAGTTACAAAATTGCGGAAAACGATCTTTTTTATGCATTTTTGGACATCTTTCCTCTCCGTGAAGGGCATGTACTGGTTGTACCTAAAGAAGAAACAGATCGTTTTTTTGACGTCAGTGAAAAGTTTTTGAAAGAATGGCTTTTGTTTGCTCAACCTATCGCTAAAGCTATTGAAAAGGCATTCCCTTGTAATCGCTGTGGTATAAGCGTAGTAGGACTTGAAGTGCCTCACGCACATATGCATTTGATACCGATAGATAGTGTGGATGATATGAACTTTTCTAAACCTAAGCTAAAGGCTAGCAACGAAGACTTAAAAAAGGCTCAGGAAAAAATCCTGACTGCGCTAAAAAATCATAATTAAAAAACTACCACCCATTAGTAATGGGGATGCCTGCAGAGCCTTTAAGGTTTTGCAGGCATTTTTATTGAGCCTATATGAAACTAATGAGCAAAGTGTTCTTCAAAATTTTTCATTCGTTCGATAGGAGGGTTATAATACCCATATTTGATATCAGGAAACTCATCATGCAATAAGTCCATCATTTGTTTGATTCCCAGAAATTCACCCGTATCAGCTACGCCTATTTTCCCTAAATACCAATCCGGGTCTATGTTGAAATTACGCCATTGTATCATATTAAGATCCGTATCGCGAATAAATTTCCTAAGCGCTTCATACTCAGCCACCGTATCTGTCATGCCGGGAAATGTAAAATAATTAATAGACGCCCAGCCTCCGGCTTTTCGAACAATACGAATACTCTCTATAATATCTTCAAACTGATAGTTGTTGGGTAGATAATATTTGGTATATATATCTTTGCGTACAGAGTTTAAACTCACTCTAATACTATTTAGTCCTGCACGCATTAGTCTAGCCACGGTTTGCGGCTTACTTCCATTGGTGTTAATATGGATACAACCCTTTTGGGTATGCTTACGAATTTCTAGAATCGCTTGTTCTAATACATCTCCCATTAGTAGAGGCTCTCCTTCGCAACCCTGACCAAAGCTAACGATAGGGTAAGGAGCAGTTTCTAAATGTGGAACTGTATATTCTACAATCTCTGCGGCAGTAGGCTTAAACTGAAGTCTATCTTGTGATGCTCCGATTTGTTCGTGCTCAGGTTGAAAAGAAATACAACCAATACAATTGGAATTACATGCTGGCGAACTAGGAATGGGGCATTCCCATCGGTTCATAAAATAATTTCTTGCCGCGGGGCAATGATATGTTAAAGCACAGTTATTGGCTAAATGTTGAACAAGTCTGTTGTGAGGATACGCTTCTAATAATTGAGAGATGCCAGCACGTATTTGCTGATCATCGTACCCTGCACAATCTTGTCTGATATCCCTTTCAATACGGAGGGCGGGCACGTAAAAAACATCCTGATCCCATCCTACAGCCGTATAACAAAATAAGGGTAGCGTTTCGGCTTCAGGAAGTGTTTCAAAAGCTGCTAAATATAGGCCTGTATATGCGGGAGGAATAAAAGCCGCCACAGCCCAACCTTTATCACATAGCCTCATTTCACCAGTATGAACATCAATACCAATTCCTTTTCTGCCCGGAAGCTCATATAGGGAACCACCGTCAGGTAGGGGAATCCAGTCATCAGAGGGGATGGGCAGAGCATCCCAACCTGCACGACCTACAGCATATAAAGAGGTATCTTCATAGATATTTCCCTTACCGTCTGAGTATAAAAGATATGGTGTCATACTGGTTAAATCGGGTATTTTGTAGCGTATGGATCGTATAAGATAAGAGATATTTAATTCCAGGAATCCGACTGCTTTTGGCCTTTATGCATAGCAATAAAGGTATCACAGAATTGACGAAAATCCTCTTTTTGAAAATTTATTGACTGCACGTTCCATTGATACAACCTGTTGTCATAGCAGTTTATGGTTAAAATGCCGAAACGAAAAATTACCTGTTCGATGTCTCTCCAAGGTAAATGGCGTTTACCATTTGCTACAGGTAATTTTATTCCTGATTCACTAATATTTACATATAGAGTCGGATCACTCACTGTTTCCCAGTACAAAGCAAAAAATACAGTGGCAGCAATAATTGCATATAGAATAGCAGGAAGATACCAGGCAGACCAAAGTGAATATCCAGCAAAGAAAAGCATGAGTACTAATTCCACTATACGTATTACTCGATTGGTGTTTTTTTGAATGAGTTGATTAGTTTTGAATATTAGGAAATACAGTAATGTTAATCCAGCAATAAGTATCAATCCCCCCACCCATTTGGCAGGTAATTTATATAACATGTGTTGATAGGCTTCTGCGATGTAACCAGCAGCATAATGAAGCGTAAAAATCAATGTACCGGTTACGATACAACAAAAAACAATAATCAGGTGGAGTGCCACAATTTGTTGTTTTTTAACTTTCTCTCCCACCAGAGCCAATTCGTAAATCATATAATGCAAAGGTAAGTTGATTCTATCCGGAAAAATAGAAAAAAAGGATTTTTTAACTTAATAATAGTTTGTGCATAGACCACTTCTAGCCTGAGTTATAAGGATAATCCGATGTAATTAAGCACCTAGCCATTGCTTAAAATCGGCAGCTCTTTCAGAGCTTACAATGGGTGACTCCTCTACAGGAGGTTGTAGTTTTACCACTACTCTTGCTTTTGTATAAGCACGCATATCATCAATAGCCTTATGGTTGATGATGTACTGTCTGTTGATGCGAAAAAAGTCTTTGGGATCAAGCATCGTTTCCAGACTGTCGAGATTATAGTCTAGAGGATAATTTTGCCCCTTGAAAGTACGGGCAAACGTGGCTTTTTGGCTGCTATAACAATATGCAATATCAGTTACGGGTAAGGATTTAATATGTTCTCCAAAACGTATCATAAAACGTTGTCTGTATTCACCCGTAGCTAAACTAGTTTGCTTCTCGGCCGATTGCCATATTTGTTTGTACTTACTCCATTTCTGGATAGCAGTTTGTAAATCTTCTTTTTTTATTGGCTTTAACAAGTAATCGATACCAGAAGTCTTAAACGCGTCAAGTGCATATTGATCATAAGCAGTGGTATATATTACAGGACAGGCAATATCGATAGATTTCATGAGATCAAGGCCAGATCCATCTGCCAAGTGTATATCCAGAAAAACCCAATCTGGAAATGGATGTTTATCAAACCAGTCTAATGCAGCCTGAATACTATCTAAATGTCCTACAATTTCAGCTCCTGGTAATACAGTATCCAAAATACCTACTAACCTGCGATAGGCAGGTAGCTCATCCTCAATAATCAATATCTTGGCTGGCTGAGGTTCTTGTTTGGATAAGATGGTCTTCATCAGCAAAGTTTTTTAGGATAAATGAATTGCTTTATAACGTGTATGCCCTTTCATAGCAAAGGTAGGGAAACCTTATAGCTGTTTTCCTGAATACCATAAAAAACAGTTTTTCCTGAGAGTAAATGGTATCTCCGACGTATGTTTTCCAAGGCTACTCCTGCTCCTTTTTCTGGATGCAGTTTGGGTTGCAGTCTATTGGATACCCATAAACACGCTCCTTCCACATAAATTTGGATTTGTAAGGGTTTGGTAATGGATACAATATTATGCTTGATGGCATTTTCTACAATTAATTGTAAAGCCATTGGTATAATTTTTCGACTGCATAAAATATCTTCGGGAATATTGATTTCCATCTGAAGAGCATGTTCAAAACGGCTTTTTTGAATATAGAGATAGGCTGAAAGAATTTTCATTTCTTCAGCAAGTAAAATAAGCTCCTTGTCTTTATAAGCTAATGTATTTCTATATAAATCAGAAAGGTGGTTGGTATAGTGTACTGCGTTTTTAGGATTTTCTTCTATTAGACTCATTAACGTGTTGAGACTATTAAATAAAAAATGTGGGTTTACCTGACTCTTCAAATATTCATATTCATAAGTCATTTGCATTTTCTGGAGCTGTGATTGTCGATTTAATTTTTTTTCCCGGAACTTAATAAGCATCCATATCAATAAAATAGCAGCAAGCGACATGCATATTATAAAGATTGGGCGCATCCAGAAGGGATGTAGGATTGTAAAGGAATATTGGGCTATATGGGCTCGCTGAAAACTGGGAGTTCCTGAGGCCTGTACATAAAATGTGTAATTCCCGGGAGGTAATTGAGCAAAAGATACCTGCTCATCCTGGGTATATACCCAGTTGTTTTCGAAACCTTCTAATTTGTATCTATAATAATACCTGCCTGAGTTATAACCATATGCATCGAAATGGAAGCTGAAATGATTATCTGCATGAGCAAATTGGGTTCGCGTTTTGGAAATGGGTTTGAAAAATAGTTGTATATCATGAATAGACACAGACGGTCTTATATCAATCGGAGAATTTGTAGGATGAATTTTGAGTATGCCATTCCCCACTGGGGTATATATATAGCCTTCTTTGCTTACAGTGTAACAGTTAAGTACATCAGGAATGGTAGAAGAAGCAGGTAAAAAGCTATGTAGATTTCTCAATTGTCCTGTTTGTGGATCCCATTGAAAAATGCCATTCTTTTCAATACACAATGGAAGTCCTTGAGAGGGAGTACAAATTGAAAGTAACCCTTGTGGAAAGAGCTGGTATAACATGCTGTCTTGATGCCATTGTTGCCCGTCTGTTATAAAAACTCCGTTATCTAAAGAAGCTGCAAGTTTTTGGCCATCTTTACTGGAAGAAAAACTATACACCACTTTAGCATGAAACCCTGTGGAACTGTCGGGGGAATAATAGGTTTTCCCATCGTATCTGCAAATGCCTGCTCCATCGGTTGCCATCCAAATGTTATTGTCTTCGTCGGTATAAAGCTGATATACATAATCACTGCCAATACCAGAGGCTTTATGGTGATGTTTCCATCTTTGCCAATTGTGTAAATTGATTTCTTCTACACCATTCAGACTAGATACCCACAGATTATCCCGACTGGAAGTAATACTTAAAATATGTCCTTTACGAATTGTAGGTATATGCTCTATAGGAGTGATTTTTCCCTGATGTAACATAAAAAGTCCTTCGCCAAAAGTGCCGATCCATATTCTATCGAATGCCTTATCGTAATAGATACAAGTGATGTCTTCGGGTAATTGAGCTGCTAATCTTTGCTGAATTTTTGGACGCATGACAAGCTGCAAAAGTTTTTTTCCTTGCGCATACCAGATCATATCTTCATTTTGTAGTGCAATAGCTGCAATTGTACCGTTGGTAGCATCCGGAATATTTATATAGGAAGCATAGTATATGGTGTTTAGTACCAATCCTTCTTGTGTAGCCATCCAAAGATTGCCGGCATTATCTTTTAATAGCTTATGGATTTGCATACCCGGATATGCATATGGTTGTACATCAAAACTGTCTTTATCAAGGTAAATATCGAGTAGATACCCTAGTTCAGTGGCTACCCAAGCTTTTTGAGAGCTTTCTGGCAAGATGGCATTTACAGCTCCCCAGGGCCAGGGATTAGTCAGAGGTAAGGTGAGTAGCTGGTGACTTTCAGTTTGATAGATCGCAATGCCATTTTCTTGGCATCCTATCCAGCAGTAAGCAGAGTTGGGTACAGCTTCTATTACTCTAACGATGTTATCAGGAAGCCCATCCTTATAGTTGAGGTGTTTGAGTTGTTTATGCTGAGTGGGAGTATGTAATATACTGATTCCCTGGTCCGTAGCAAGCAACAGGTGGTTGTTGAGAAAAGCTATATCATATACATAATTATCTGGAAGTCCATTTTCTCTGTCTAAGTATAATGGTTGTCCATTGATCATACAAAAGGCTCCTTTATCTTCTGTAGAGGCGATAATGATTTGATGACTAACTACATGTAATGAAGTAATACCACTGTGTCTTAAAGTGTTTTGTTTGTATGGGATGACCCTGCCATTTTTAAATAATCCAATATGTCCATTCTGATAACCTACCCATACTTCTTTATGGTGTGTATATACGCTGGTAGCGGGTACGCCTATGCTGTCGGGAATATGTAAGAAATTTTTTCCGTTCCAACGGTATAGTCCATTTTCTGTAGCTAGCCATAAGTGACCAGTCTCAGAAAGTGCCATGTCATGTATTGCTATAGGGGTTTGATGGTCTGAGAGTGTAAACTCCCGAATAAAAGGTTGCTGTGCCCGTGCCGAGAGAAAAAATGCAAAAAAACAACAAAGAAAGTAGAGGTGTTTTTTCATAGACAATCTCATTTTTTTCTAAGCGAAGCTTCGACAGACACTTTTATTTCAGGTGATAGTTTATTGTTGACCACTCTCGGGATTTTAATTTGATGATCTTTGAGCATAACTGGAAATTCGGCTTCAACCCAAACCCTTTCAGGTTGTATTTTTAAAGTAACCCGAATAATTCGCTCTACAGATATGCCATGAATGTTGAGTTTTCCTTTGGCTCTGATGGAATAAGTGCCCGGACTAGTCATGCTGATATCTTCAATAATTTTTCCTGAAAAGGTAGCTTCAGGGTATTTCTCAGATTCTAAGTAGTTTTCATTAAAATGTTCCCTCTGTAGCGGGCTATTAAATCCTTCAAAACTGGGAATAGATACACGGAAAAGAAAGGTTTTTTCAGAAAAGTCAACCAGTCCTTTTAATTCTGTGGTATAAGCATGAATTAACTCTTTAGGCGCATTGGAGTAAAAATGCACTACGCCCGTGTCCACTTCAAATAAAAGGGGAGTAAAAGCCTTCAGCGGAATGCTCAGGCAATATAATATGGGCAGGATAAACCAGAATTTGGAGCGCATATCGAAAGTTACAATAATTCCTGAAAGGTATGTGTGCCCAATATAAAGGAATGAGTTAGACAGGAATAATAATTAGAACAACTAGTAAACCCCCTGTTTACTTTATGTGTGCCTGAAAAAAAGTTTTGTATATTTGTCAATAACATGCCGGTACATACAATGCCGACACAAATTACCTGTCTATGTAGGCAAGTTTGGTGATTTTAGTTACAAATGTTCACAGGTCGCCAAACAAAGCAATAAGTACAAAAAAACAACCATGGCAAAAGCTAAAATTCTATTGGTAGAGGATGATCCTACACTCAGCTTTGTTGTAAAAGAGGCACTTCAAGAAAAAGGATATGAAGTTGTACATACTCTGGATGGAGAAACAGGTTTCCAGCAATTTATGAAACATAACTTCGACATCATCTTGCTAGATGTTATGTTGCCTAAAAAAGATGGGGTGATTATCGCAACGCAAATCCGCAAGAAAAATGAAACTATTCCCATTCTGATGCTTACTTCAAAGGCAATGGATGATGATAAAATTGCCGGTTTTAGAAGTGGTGCTGATGACTATATCACCAAGCCATTTAACATGGAAGAGCTATTGCTCAGAATTGAAGTTTTCCTGAAAAGAACAAAGAAAAAAGAAAACGAAGCACCTACTGGCTTTAAAATGGGGTCGCTGATCTTTAATTACGACGATCTGCTGCTATATAATGATGAGGAAAAATACCAGTTAACACAAAGAGAAGCTGAACTCTTTCGTTATCTCTGTATGAATGCTAACAGAGTGCTGAAGCGTGATGATATTCTGCTGCATGTCTGGGGTAAAGAAGATTACTTTTTAGGCCGTAGTATGGATGTGTTTATTACCAAAATCAGGAAGTATATCAAAAATCAAAAAGATGTTTCCCTGCAAACCATACATGGCATTGGCTTTAAGTTTAACTGTAATCCGGAACCATTAACTTAAATAAAGGGGGGCAGCTTTATTTATCTGCTTTTGGAAAGCCATCTTTTTACGCCTTCTACCTCAATAAACTTAAATACTAGGATTAACCCTAAACCTATAACCATGAGTATGGTCAGCTGGGCCATCCAATGAATGGGAAGCAGAAGGCATGCCCAGCCTACGATGATTTGCAATATAAGATACCCTACAAGTTTTAAATCAGATACAATGGGGTAGGGCAGATTGAATTTAGAGTAAGTTAAACTCATAAAACAGATAGCCATAAAAATTTGAGTGATCAGCGTAGCCATAGCGGCTCCCAATGCTGCGTGTGTTGGAATCAGCCATATATTACAGGCTAAATTTATGACTACTCCACCCAGTGCAGCATAAGCCTGTAATTTAAGATGTCCACCCGCCGTAAGCAGAGCAGAGTAGATATTGGATATAGAAAATGCCGGGAAGCTACACATTAATACAGCAAAAGTGAGGTAACCATCATTTCTCATATTTCTATAGAGCAAATCCAGGATAGGTTCACGATAATACCAGCTTCCTATGGCTGCTAAAAAAGAAAGAGGTAGTAAAATATCTACGCAAAATCTCACCAATGGAAGTACGGCTTGCTTTTGTGCTAACATTTTCCCAAATACAGGGAGTAACATGGAGGTAAATAGTAAGCCAAACATATTGCATATATCTAGCAGTCTATAAGCAGCAGCATATACCCCAGCCTCTTCTGTTTGTTCATTGCCAATAAGCAAATCTATGAGTAATGCATCGGCACGGGTATAAAAAAACATTAGGAATACAAGACTGGCATAGGGAAGACTTTGGCGTATAATAAGCCATATTTTTAACTGATGAAAGGAGAAACTAAATACGGTTCCAGTTTTCTTTTTTAATAAGATAAAACCTACAATTACTGCTACGGCAAGACAGATGAGTTGTATAGCCACAAACCACCAGATGGTAAAGTAAGTTTGAGTATATGGGTATAACAAAAGCGCCCCGCAACAGATAATTACTAAAAGCTTGTCTAGTATCGATAGGAGTCTATCTGCCCGGAACAGGTGCAAGCCTGCAAAAGTACTTCTGATAAAAACTAAAGTAGAAGTAAGTAGCTGTATGCCTAGAATCAGACAGAGTAACCAGAGTTCGGTCTGTTGATACCCCAATACTGCTCCAATGCTCATGACAACTGCCATATACAAACCGCCCAGTAGCAGGCGTGCCGTGAGCATGATTGGGAAAATGCGCGTACGCATATTGGGAAACTGAGATAGCGTTCGGCTATTGTGATTACTAATACCGAGATCCAGTAGAATCTGAAAGATTAAACTCAGGTTTAATAATGCCTGGTATCGCCCATATACTTCAAAACCCACAAGGTTTTGCACATTCCTGTCAATCAGAAATATCCATGCTGGTTTTACCCATAGGTTTACCAGCAATAAGAAAAACAGATTTTGTGCAAAAAATCTCCTCATAGTACAGAATAACGTTCCTCTCCGGATAACCCGGTAAAATTATATTTTTGCAGCCAATACCTATGCGAATTGCTATAAATACTCGCCTTTTATTAAAAGGAAAACTGGAAGGAATCGGCTGGTACACCCACGAAACCATCAAAAGAATTGTAAAAGCCCACCCGGAACATGAGTTTATTTTCTTTTTTGATAGACCATATGACCCGTCTTTTGTTTTTGCAGATAACGTAACACCTGTAGTTTTTGGACCTCCAGCTAGACATCCGGTATTATTTTATATATGGTATGAAATGAGAATACCGTATATGCTCAGGAAATATAAAGTCGATTTATTTGTGTCTCCGGATGGATTAACTTCCTTAACTACCTCGGTACCTACTTGTCTTGTGATGCATGATTTGGCATTTGAGCATTATCCTCATCATTTAAAGGCAAGTATTCGTTATTACCTTAGGTATTTTTCTCCCATATTCGCAAAAAAGGCGACACGGATAGTTACTGTTTCCGAGTTTTCTAAACAAGACATAGCTTCTACTTATCACATTGCTGAAGATAAGATCGATGTGTCTTATAATGGCGCACATGATGCATATAAACCCCTATCGTGGGAAGAAAGAGAGGCTGTAAAAAAAGAGTATGCTCAGGGTTGTGAATACTTTGTATATGCAGGTGCCTTGCATCCTAGGAAAAATATTCTTAATCTCTTAAAAGCTTTTGTTCTGTTTAAGAAGAGACAAAGAAGCAATATGAAGCTTGTGATTGTGGGCAGACTCGCGTGGAAATATAAGGAGGTGGAAGAAATGAAGGAGTATATGCATTTTAAGGATGAGGTATACTGGTTAGGGTATTTAGATGTAGAAGAGTTAGCTAAAGTAATGGGCGGGGCCTATGCGCTGGTTTATGCTTCTTTATTTGAAGGTTTTGGAATTCCCATTCTCGAAGCATTGCAATGTGAGGTTCCTGCGATTATTAGTCAGACTTCGTCTATGCCTGAAGTAGGCGGTGACGCTGCCTTATTAGTTGATCCCAATGACCCGGAAGATATAGCTGCCAAAATGGAATTGTTGTATAAAGATGAGGTGTTGAGAAGTAATCTTATCCGTGCTGCGGGAAAACAAGTAGCAAAGTTTCAATGGGATAAATCAGCTGCTGTCTTATGGCAGAGCATGATGAAATGTGTGGGGAAAGGCTGATTCTTCTCGTTTAAGTTTCAATTGTGAGTAGTAAAATCTATGCTAAAATTCCCATAAGGGCTGTTTGGATTTATTACAGTACTTATGGGAAAATAAGTGCAAAGTTGGAAAAGGATGGGCTTCCTGGTGAGAAGCTATATAGTTGATTAATCCAAATCTTTCTTAATATCGTCGATATATATTTTCTCAAAGAATTTACGAGGGATTACAAACTGGCATGTATCTAGGATGCCGCTACTGTGGTATTTAACCTTTACTTTAAGTCCATTGTGCTGGAAATTTGAAGGTAGGTAATCTGGTTTTTCCTCTCTCCCGTCTTCCAAACGAAGCAGGTATCCGCATCCATCTACAGTGACATCACCTGTATCCATTACGGTGGCTTTTACATAACCTTTATCTTTATTACAAGATATAACCAAAAGGGCAGCAAGTGCTACAAAGGAGAGAAGTGTACGCATGTGTTTTATATAATTCTGAGGGTTAAGATACAAAAAATATCGAACCCGTCAAGTGGTGGGAATAGGAATTATCGTACAGCAACAAATTTATAGCCGATACCGCGTACAGAATGAAAATGACGAGGGTGACGGCTATCTGTTTCAAAATACTTTCTGAAGTTCAGAATGAAATTGTCGATTGTACGGGTAGTTGGGTACACATTATAGCCCCATACTACCTGTAAAATATGTTCCCTAGACACCACTTCTCCTTCATGTTCAATTAATAGCTTTAATAATGCAGCTTCTTTTTTGCTTAACTCCTGTTTGTTCCCATCTTTGTCAATGGCTTCATGAGCAGCAAAATCAATTTTCCCGCCGGGGAATGTGTATATATCTGGTACAGATTGAGGAGCTTTAATTTTCTTGTTTTTGAGGATCAGTTTGTCTACCCTTAGCAATAATTCTTCCAGATTAAAGGGCTTTGTGAGATAGTCATCGCCCCCTTTTTTTAACCCTTCTACTCTGTCTGCACTGCTGTTTCTCGCCGAGAGGAATAGTATAGGGATGTCATTATGCTGCATACGAATGGTTTCACAGACGGTGATTCCATCCATATCCGGTAGCATGATGTCCAGTATAATTAAGTCGAAATATTCGTTACGTACGGCTTTTAGCACTGCCGGGCCATTGTCTAGTGTAGTGACTTCATACCCCTCCAGCTCTAAATTTAACTTTAAAGCCTCTCTCAGGCTTTCTTCATCTTCCACCACTAATATGGAAGCTTTTTTTTCGTGCTGTAGCATATGCCGTTATTTTTTGCCATGCAAAAATAACCAGATTCTTTACCCTAATGGCATATTAAGCAAGATATGAGCAGGTTTTAACGTTATTATACAATTTTATGACATTCCATGCTGCAAATCATGGGTTTACCAAATTTTGTTTTTAGTCTTATCAAAACCTTCCGGTCGGATGAGGGTAAATACTCGGGTAATGTTAAAGCCAAAATGTATATCACTGGTAAAGCGACCATTAGCGTCTTTTCTCGCCCATTCTCCTGTTGTTTGCCCGATAAAGTTACGTTCGGTAATTGCTGTGGCATTTGAGAAGAAAAGCTGAAATACGTGACCGCCGGTTTCAATATCCAGACCAATAGTAAGTGAATTATGTACATAAGCGGGCTGTGAACCGGGTAGCAGGTAATAGTATTCGCCAGTTAAAGAGAGACGGTGAGATAACTTAAGTCTTCCACCAATACCTATGGCAAATACATCATTGGGATCAGAAGCCAGATTTACTAGGTTATAGTGAATATGGGTAGGCATTAATTGCAGAGAAAGCCATGAATTCATTTTGCGTGCAATAAGTAATTGATTGACATAGGCTAGTCTGTTTCCAAATTCAAAAGTTTGGCCCGGAGGTACTTCTTCTTTGAAGCTTGTAGCAGATATAGCGCCCATATAGCTGAGACTGATGGGCATTGAGTTGTCTGTGGTTTGACGTAAGACTTTTGCTTTTAGAAAACCATCGTATTCTTTAAGATAGGTGCTTCTACCTATGCCTATCATAAGCCAAGAGTTAATACCATAATCAGCACCAATGCGGGTAGTTGCATTATCAAGGCCAAAAAAATCAGACATACCCTGACTAATGGCGCCAAAGCGGTGTGAAATACGTATGTCTAATACCCCTTTGGCTACATTTTCTATGCTATGACCATTGGCTATCCGGGTACTTTTAAAAGTAGCAGTAGTATATTCTTTTTTCGGAGTAGTTTGTTGATCTAAAAGTTTTAATAAATCATTGTCATCTTCTTTCTCCTGTCCATTTCCCGTAATGGGATTTGATATACATAGTAGGGCAAAGAAGCTTATAGTGAAAAGGCGTATGTAGGTTGACATTGCAGATGAAGATTATGATTTTTGAAGAGAACAATCAATAGTGATTTCGATTTCTTTAGAGATTTTAGAAGTTACCAGTGCTGGGATTTTGATTTTATAATCTTCAGGTTTAACGAGAAACTGAGCTTTCGTTATTACTTTTTGATCTTCTACTATAATTGTTCCCGGTACTGTGATGTTTTTAGTTACTCCATGGATAGTGAGATCACCTTTTACTTGTACTGGATAGGTTCCGGGTTTTGAAAGATTTACTTCTTGAACGTTTACAATAGAGCCTTTAAATCTTGAGTTGGGGTAGGTATCGCTTTCCATATAGTTTTCGTTGAAATGCTCTTGCATAAGCGCTTTTTCAAATCGAAAACTTTTAATGGGTACAATAAAGGCTATGTCACCACTTCCCATATCTAAGATGGCACCTACTTCATGGTTAATCGCTTCAATATTTTCTATGGGTGTAGAAGAGAAAAAGCTGATTTTACCAGTACGTGTCATATATTTTTGTGCGTAGCACATACTCAGTGTAGTGAGCATGAGTAAGAATGTGAGTAGAGCTTGTTTTTTCATAGTGAAAATATTCTTTTCTTCAAAGTTAAGGGCTAAATGGAAGAATATGGTGGTTGCGGTTTTAGTTCTCTGGAGCGCCCGCATTGACCCACGCTGTAATTTTAGCAATTGTACACTCGTCGAGTTTAGGTAAATCTTTAGGCATGGGTTTGGGGCCAGTATGATTTATAGACGCCATAAAGCGACCAGAAGGGATTAAGAGTGTCACTCCCTCATAAGTATCAAAATTGTATCCTGAGGGTAGTTTTTCCGCATGGCATCCAGAAGTAGCACATTTACTATCAATAATAGGTTTGATGTCATCTTTAAAGCTCAGGTTAGTCGTATCGCATTCTACATTGGGGTCTTTCGTGAAAAGTTGTTCCCGGTTTTTTTGATAGCAGCTTCCCAAGAGCATTACGACACAAGCCGAGAGACAGAGAGTATTGATCCACTTTGAGTACATAGTTATTTTCTGTTTTTTATGATTAGGGTTTTACCGAAGTTACGATACAGTCAGAAAGGAGTACAGTAAACACATAGCCATTGCAGAATCCTTTTACGGTTACAGTGGCTCCGGGTGTGATATCAGCTCTTTCATCTTTAAGTGTACATTGGATACCTGAAAAGTCGTCATCGCTACATGCTAGCAAGATGACGGTTTGATTATTTTGATTTTTTTCCACAGAGGCTATAGTCCCTGTAACTTCTAAAGCCATATTCAGGTATTGTTTATTCGCATCCTCTTCATTTTGGGTATAGGCATTACATAAGGTAGCGGCATCAATCCGAAAAGTAGATACATTTTCAATTGAAGTATGGGGCTTATTCCATGCATATCCCATATAAATAGCTGCAGCAACAAGAATTACTGCAGCTATGATTAGGTGTTTTTTGTAATGTTTCATAGGTTTAAATGGCCTTTTTGCCGCTTAGATGCATAAAAGGAGGATACACAACAAAGCTAATATCCCAGCATCAAATAAAAAGCAGATATAGGATGAAATGGGAAAAACGGAGGATTAGTCAGTATAAATGTTATTTTAATGATTTTGTTCTAGTTTAATTGTGTTTTATGAATATTGGAACGAAGGGAATAAGCATACGTTAATGTTTGGGTGACCGCACACAGTTGTAAATATGCACTTCGCACCCAAAAAGCAAAGAGGAAAATATAAGTTAAATAGACATTCTATAGGTGTAGTTTAGCCAACTCTTCTTGTATCGGGCCGCGTATTGGCGATAGTGGCGGATTAGAAAGCCAAAACTTTCAATCTTGCACTAATCTAAGCAACAGCCTTTTTTTATTTTCTAAATTTATGAAAAAAGGAAATATAAAAGGCTGTTGCGACAAAAAAAGGAGAAACTTTCAATT
>Ga0207415_1000082_pt1 | contig 104888 bp, 102 predicted proteins | sample Passage237A_FD_187369 | JGI IMG/M metagenome (GOLD analysis project Ga0207415, IMG submission 187369) | Cellulose adapted compost microbial communities from Newby Island Compost Facility, Milpitas, CA, USA - Passage2 37A (SPAdes) (version 3) ... | reverse complement strand
AAGCGTGTCCCGACGGCCACCCGAGGCCCGCGAAACCATCGCATCAGCCCAATCCAGTTGACCAATCCGACGGTGCGTCATCCCGACCTCCCAGACACACAACACCTATCGAATCACACTCCCCTCACCCGCGCAAAGGTCTCCACCCTGAGCCTGTCGAAGGGGTGCGGTTAGTGCGGTACCCCGGACCGGCTCAGCCGGCGGCGGTCAGGGCGACCAGGGCCTCCAGGCTCTCCTCGAAGGTGCGTCCGGAGGTGTCGAGGGTGTCGTCGGCCTTGGCGTAGAGGGCGCCGCGGCCGGCCAGGATGGCTTTCAGATCGTCCATGGCCTCGCGGTTGTCCGCCATGGGGCGGAAGTCGCCCTGCTCCATCACCCGCTTCATATGCTCGGCCGGCGCGGCCTGCAGCCAGATGGTGCGGCAGCTCGACAGCAGCAGGTCGAAGGTCGCCGGCTCGGTCACCAGGCTGCCGCCGGTGGCGATCACCGCGGCCTCGTAGCGGGCCACCACGTCCTCCAGGCAGCGCCGCTCCCAGCGGCGGAAGCCGGCCTGGCCCGCCAGGTCGAAGACCTCGCGCAGCTCCATGCCGCTGGCCCGCTCGATCTCGCGGTCGAGCTCGACGAAGGGCACCCCGAGGCGCTCGGCGAGGTCCTGGCCGAGAGACGACTTGCCGGCGCCGCGCAGGCCGATCAGGGCGATCCGCCGACGGGCCGCCTGGGCGCCGACGCCGAAACGGTCCAGCAGCAGGCGGCGCGCCTCGCCGAGCTGCTCCGGGTTCAGCCGCTCCAGGATCTGCAGGGTCAGGGTGTAGTCCACCGGCCGCTCCGGCGCGTCGGAGACCAGGTCGGCGATCGGGATCGACATCGACTGGGCGATCTGGTGCAGCAGCACGATGGAGACGTTGCCCGCCCCGCTCTCCAGCTGCGCCAGATAGCGTTCGGAAACGCCCGACTGCTGTGAGAGGATCTTGCGCGACATGCCGCGCCGGGCGCGGGCGACCCGCACCCGCTGGCCCAGGGCCTGCAGGTAGCCGCGTTCGGACTCGCGGTGGCTGCGCGGCCGCTCGTCGGCCGGCACGCTCTTGTTCATGGCCTATCCGCTCCTTGGCGCCAAGCGATCATGTATTATATTGCAAAGTGCGCAAACCGTATGCATTATATTCCCAGGTCTGAGGCGGCATCTTGCCGCTCGCTGGTACGGGAGCCAAGGCGATGACGCAACGGGTGGCAATCCTGATCGGGACCATGACCGGCACCGCCGAGATGGTCGCCGAGGAGGTCGCGGAGACCCTGAAGGGCCGCGGCATCGAGTCCGAGCTGAAGATGATGGAGGATCTCGATCCCGCCGTCTTCCACAGCGGCGATACCTTCCTGATCTGTACCTCGACCTACGGCCAGGGCGACATCCCCGACAACGGGCGCGACTTCTTCGCCGCGATCGAGGCGGCGCAGCCCGACCTGTCCGACGTGCGCTACGGCGTGATCGGCCTGGGCGACAGCACCTACAGCCAGACCTTCTGCTTCGGCGGCAAGCGCTTCGACGCCCTGCTGCAGAAGCTGGGCGCCCGGCGTGTCGGCGAGCCCTTCCTGCACGACGCCGCCGAGGGCTCGCTGCCCGAGGAGGAGGCGGTGGGCTGGGCAGAGGGCTGGGCCGAGCACCTGCCCCAGGCCTGCGAAGCGGCCGCCTGAGCGGAACGATGCCCGAGACGTTGAAGAGCTATCTGGCCGGCGCCTGGGTGGAAGGCGCCGGGGACGGCAGTCCGCTCGTCGATCCGGTGAGCGGTGCGGTGCTGGCGACAGCCAGCTCGACGGGGCTGGACCTCGCAGCGGCGCTCAGCCATGCGCGCGCTGTCGGCGGCCCCGCCCTGCGGGCCTTGAGCTTTGGCGAGCGCGCCGGGCTGCTGAAGGCCGCGGCGGACGTGCTGACGGCGAAGCGCGACGACTACTTCGAGATCGCCCGGCGCAACTCCGGCAACACCAAGGTCGACGCCGCCATCGACATCGACGGCGGCATCGGCACGCTGCGCTACTACGCCCGCATCGGCGCCGGTCTGGGGGGCGCGCACCATCTGGTCGACGGCGACCTGCAGCGGCTGAGCAAGGAGGAGGGCTATCAGGCCCTGCACCTGCTGCTGCCGCGCCAGGGCGCAGCCATCCACATCAACGCCTTCAACTTCCCTTCCTGGGGCCTTTGGGAGAAGGCCGCGGTCGCCCTGCTGGCCGGCGTGCCGGTGCTGGCGAAGCCGGCGACGCCGACCGCCTGGCTCGCCCAGCGTATGGTGGCCGACGTGGTCGCTGCCGGCGTCCTGCCGGAAGGCGCGCTGTCGATCCTCTGCGGCTCGGCCGGCGACCTGCTGGACCAGGTCGCGCCGGAGGACATGATCGCCTTCACCGGCTCGGCCGACACCGGCGCCACGATCGCCGCCCACCCCCGGGTCCGCGCCCTCAACCTGCCGGTCAACATCGAGGCCGACAGCCTGAACGCGGCCGTGCTCGGACCCGACGCGGGCGACGACCTGCAGGCGGCCTTCGTGGCCGAAGTCGCCCGCGAGATGACCGTGAAGGCCGGGCAGAAGTGCACCGCCATCCGCCGCGCCTTCGTGCCGGCGGCGCTGGCCGACCGCGTGGCCGAGGCGCTGGCGGCGCGGCTGGCGAAGACGGTGGTTGGGGACCCCGCCGACGAGAGCGTCCGCATGGGTCCGGTGGTGTCCGCGGCGCAGCGCGACGGCGTCCTCGCCGGCATCGACCGGCTGCGCCGGGAAGCTTCGGTGGTGTTCGACGGCGGCCCCGGCTTCGCGCCGAAGGCGGCGGCGCCGGAGAAGGGCGCCTTCGTGCCCCCGACCCTCTTGCGGGCCGATCCGGCCTCGGCGGCGGCGGTCCACGAGCACGAGGTATTCGGGCCGGTCTCGACCCTGCTGCCCTATGCCGACGAGGCGGCCCTGTTCCCCGCAGTCCGGCGGGGCGGCGGCTCGCTGGTGGCCTCGGTCTTCAGTGACGACGGCGACTTCCTGACCCGGGCGTGGCAGGCGCTGGGCGACCGTCACGGCCGCCTGATGATGGTCGACAGCGCCACCACCAGGGCGCACACGGGCCACGGAATCGTCATGCCCATGTGCCTGCACGGCGGCCCCGGCCGGGCCGGCGGCGGCGAGGAGCTGGGCGGCCTGCGCGGCCTGGCACTCTACCAGCAGCGCACGGCGGTGCAGGGGCCGACCCCGTGGCTGGAGCGGCTGAAGGCGGACGGCGCACCCTTCGCCGGCTGACCTCCGGCGGCACAGACCCGACGAACGAGAGCGCGGTCCGGCACCGCCGGCCGCGCCAGAGGGAGGAGAGAGGCCATGACGGCAGCCGGCGACGAACGGGTGCAGTACAACGCGGCCGACGACCTGATCGGCCGCAATCTGCTGGCGGGGCGGGGCGACAAGGTCGCGGTCATCGACCGCGACGGCGCCTGGACCTATGCGGCCCTGGACGAGCGGGTAAACCGCGCCGCCAACGCCCTGACCGGGCTGGGCCTGCAGATGGAGGACCGGGTCCTGCTCTGCCTGCTGGACACGGTCGACTTCCCGGCCCTCTTCCTCGGCGCCATCCGGGCCGGCATCGTGCCGATCCCGGTCAACACCCTGCTGACGGCCAAGGAATACGACTACATGCTGCGCGACAGCCGGGCGAAGGCGCTGGTCGTCTCCGCGCCGCTGCTGTCGCAGGTCTCGCCCATCCTCTCCGACCAGCCCTTCCTGCGCACCGTGATGGTGGCAGGGGGCGAGCCGCCGCCGGGCATGGCGGACCTTTCCGGCCTGCTCGATCAAGCCGAAGGCAGCTTCCGGACCGCCCCGACCGGGCCGGACGACATCTGCTTCTGGCTCTACACCTCGGGCTCCACCGGCAAGCCCAAGGGCGCGGTGCACCTGCAGTCGCACCTGATCCGCACGGCGGAGCTCTACGCCCAGCCGGTGCTGGGCATCCGCACGGACGACGTGGTCTTCTCGGGCGCCAAGCTCTTCTTCGCCTACGGCCTCGGGAACGGGCTGACCTTCCCCTTCTCCGTCGGCGCCACGACCTGCCTGCTCGACGGCCGGCCGACTGCCCAGGCGGTCTCGGACATGCTGCGCCGCCACCGGCCGAGCATCTTCTACGGCGTGCCGACGCTCTTCGGGATGCTGCTCGCCAGCGAGCACCTGCCCGCGCGCGAGGAGCTGAACCTCCGCCGCTGCACCTCGGCCGGCGAGGCCCTGCCCGCGGAGCTGGGGCGGCGTTGGAAGGAGCGCACGGGCTGCGACATCCTCGACGGCATCGGCTCCACCGAGATGCTGCACATCTTCGTGTCCAACAGCCCCGGCGACATCGCCCTGGGCACCAGCGGCCGGCCGGTGCCCGGCTACGAGGTGCGCATCGTCGGCGACGACGGCCAGCCCGTGCCGCCCGGCGAGCCGGGCGAGCTGCAGGTCAAGGGGCCGACCAGCGCCGCCTTCTACTGGAACCAGCGCGAGCGCAGCCGCCACACCTTCCTGGGGGAATGGACCCGCACCGGCGACAAGTACCGGCAGACCGAGGACGGCCATTACGTCTTCTGCGGACGCAGCGACGACATGCTGAAGGTGGGCGGCATCTACGTCTCGCCCTTCGAGGTCGAGAACGCCGTGCTCGCCCACGAGGCCGTGCTCGAGGCGGCGGTGATCGGCAGCGCCGACCACGACGGCCTGATCAAGCCGAAGGCCTACATCGTGCTCGCCCCCGGCCACGAGCCTTCGCCGGCCCTGGCCGAGGACATCCAGGCCTTCGTCAAGCGGACCCTGGCCAGCTACAAGTTCCCGCGCTGGATCGAGTTCGTTCCCGAACTGCCGAAGACGGCGACCGGCAAGGTGCAGCGCTTCAAGCTGCGGGAACTGGACGCGATCGAGCACGCCGCCTAGAGGAAGGCCGAGAACCTGCCCGACCCAGCGCCCTGGAGTTTCCGCCGTTGACAGCCTTCGTGCAGGCGGCCGGCCGCCGCCTGGAAGTCCGTGATATCCCCGCCGCCGCGCCCGCCAGGCCGGCGATCGTCCTGCTGCACGAGGGCCTCGGCGCCCTGTCTCTCTGGCGGGACTTTCCCGACCAGATCGCCGCCCGCACCGGCTGCCGCACCATCGCCTACTCCCGCTACGGCTACGGCCAATCCGACGTGCTGCAGGCGCCTCATGGCGTCGACTACATGCACAGGGAAGCGCTGGAGAGCCTGCCGGACCTGCTCGCCGCCCTGGACGTCGAGCGGCCGGTGCTGCTCGGACACAGCGACGGCGCGTCGATCGCCCTGATCCATGCCGGCGGTGCCGCCCGTCCCGTCGCGGGGGTGGTCGTCATGGCGCCCCACGTCTTCGTCGAACCGATCTCCATCGCCTCGATCGAGGAGGCGCGGCGGGTGTTCGAGACGACCGACATGAAGGCGAAGATGGGGCGCCATCACGCCGACCCCGAACGCACCTTCCGGGGCTGGAGCGACATCTGGCTGCATCCCGACTTCCTGGCGTGGAACATCGAGAGCTACCTGCCGGGCATCACCTGCCCCGTGCTGGCGATCCAGGGACTGGCGGACGAGTACGGCACGCTGGCGCAGCTCGACCGGATCGAGGCCGGCGTGGCCGGGCCTTTCGAGCGCCTGGAGCTGGCCGATTGCCGCCACGCGCCCCACCGTGACCAATCGCAGGCGACCCTGGACGCGATCGCCGGGTTCGTGCGAAAGCTGACGGCGATATGAAAGAAGTGCTGACCTATCCCTTCGAGACGCCACCGGCCGGCGGCACCTTGATCGAGGTCGCGGACGGGGTCTTCTGGCTCCGCATGCCGCTGCCCTTCCGGCTCAACCACGTCAACCTCTGGCTGCTCGCCGACGGCGACGGCTGGACCGTCGTCGACACCGGCTTCGCCAGCGACGACACCCGCGGCCTGTGGCAGGCGATCTTCGATGGCCCGGCCAGGGCCCTGCCGCCCAAGCGGCTCATCGTGACCCACTACCACCCGGACCACTTCGGGCTCGCCGGCTGGCTGACGGAGCGGTGGGGTCTGCCGCTCTACATGACCCGCGGCGAGTGGCTGACCGGCCAGTTCCTCGGCACCTGCAGCGCCGAGCGCTATGCCGCCTCGGAAGCCGCCCTGCTGCGCCGGCAGGGGGCGCCCGACCGCTTCCTGACGGCACCCGGCGGCCGCGGCAATCCCTATGCCAGACGGATCGGCCCGCTGCCCCTCAACTACCGCCGCATCAAGGACGGCGACGGGCTGACCATCGGCGGGCGCACCTGGACGGTGGTCGTCGGCGAAGGCCATGCGCCGGAGCAGGCCACCCTCTGGTGCGAGGACCTCGGCGTGCTGATCAGCGGCGACCAGGTCCTGCCGCAGATCACCCCGAACGTGAGCCTGAGCTGGGCCGAGCCGGACGCCGATCCCCTGGCGGCCTTCCTGACCTCGCTGGAACGCTTCAACGCACTGCCGGCCGACACGCTGGTGCTGCCCTCGCACCGCCTGCCCTTCCGCGGCCTGCACCAGCGGGTCGACAGCCTGATCGACCACCACCGGGAGCGCCTGGAGGCGGCCGAGGCGGCCTGCCGCAAGGCCGCGATGAGTTCGGCCGATCTGCTGCCGGTGCTGTTCCGGCCGGATCTGGACGACCACCAGTTCTCCTTCGCCATCGGCGAAGCCAGCGCCCACGCGGTCTACCTGGCCGGCAGCGGGCGGGTCGGACAGCAGCTCGACGACCAGGGGGTGCTGCGCTTCGCGGCCTGACCGGCGGCGGCGCGCTCAGCCGAGGTAGCGGCGGCGCAGGTGACTCTCGAAGACGGCAGGGTCCAGCGCTTGGCCCGTCGCCGCCTGCAGCAGCTCGTCGGTGGACAGCAGCGAGCCCTTGCCGTGCACCTCCCGGCGCAGCCAGCCGACCAGCGTCGCGAACTCGCCGCGGCCCAGGTCTTCCGGGATGCCCGGGCAGGCCGCGCAGGCGGCCGCGAAGAGCTGGGCCGCCGCCATGGCACCCAGGGTATAGGTCGGAAAGTAGCCCCAGGCACCGTCGTACCAGTGGATGTCCTGCAGGCAGCCGAGGCGGTCGTCTGGCGGCGTGATGCCGAGCAGGCCCTGCAGCCCCTCGTTCCAGGCGCCGGGCAGGTCGGCGAGCGCGAGGTCGCCTGAGAGCAGGCTCCGCTCCAGCCGATAGCGCAGGATGACGTGGGCCGGATAGGTCACCTCGTCGGCGTCGACGCGGATGAAGCCCGGCTCGACCCGGCGGTAGAGCCGCTGCAGGTTTTCGGCGCTCCAGGCCTCGCCTGCGCCTCCGAAGGCCTGCGCGGCCACCGGCGCCAGCCAGGCGATGAAGGCGGGGCTGCGGCAGGCCTGCATCTCCATCAGCAGGCTCTGGCTCTCGTGCAGGGCCATCCCGCGGGCGGCGCCGACCGGCTGCCGGCGCCAGCGGGCCGGCAGGCCGGCCTCGTAGAGCGCATGGCCGGTCTCGTGCAGCACCCCCATGATGGCGCTGGTGAAGTCGGTCTCGTCGTAGCGGGTGGTCAGGCGGATATCGTCCGGCGTGCCACCGCAGAACGGATGAGCCGATACGTCGACCCGGCCGTGCTCGAAGTCGAAGCCGAGCCGCGCCATCAGCCGCCGACCCAGGGCTTCCTGGGCGGCGAGCGGGAAGGGACCGTCGAGGGGCAGCGGCGCCGGCTGGCCGGCCTGGCGCTCCAGCACCTCGCCGAGCAGCCCCGGCAGGTTGGCCGCGAGGCGGTCGAAGATCTCGTCGATGCGCGCACAGCGGCCGCCGGGCTCGTACTCGTCCAGCAGCGCATCGTAGGGCGACAGACCCAGCGCCGCCGCCTTGGCCCCCGCCGCCTCCCGGGTCAGGCGCAGGACCTCGTCGAGGGCGGGAAGGACCAGGGCGAAGTCCGCCTGCGGGCGGGCCTGCCGCCACAGGGTTTCGCACCGGCGTACGGCGCGGCTGCGCGCCGCCACCAGTGCCTCGGGGAGCGCGGTCGCATGGGCTTGCTGGCGGCGCATCTCGCGCAGGTTCGCCTGCTGCCACCGGTCGAGCCGCCCCGCCTCGTCCGCCGCCCGGGAGAGGGCATCGCCCACCACCGACTCCGTCAGCAGGCCGTGGGCGAGCACGTCGAGGGTGGCGAGCTGCTCGCCGCGCGCCTCCGCGCCGCCCGGCGCCATCATGGTGGCGGTGTCCCACTGCAGGACGGCCGCCGCCTCCTGCAGCGCGCCCAGACGGGCGAAGCGCTCCTCCAGGAAGGCATAGGCGGGCGGGGGGGCGGGAGTAGCGGTCTTGGCTTCGATGGTGTCGCTCATCTTCCCGAGGTTAGGCGGCGGTCGTCGCCGTGCCAATGCACCTCGGGCAGGGCTGCCCCGCGTGCTGGCGCCTTGCCGCGGGAACGCCTAGAGGCGAGGAAGCTGGCATGGCTGCCGCCCCTTCCGTCGCGCTGCTGCACGACGATCCCAACCCGCCGCTCTTCGGTTTCCTCGCCGGCCTCGCCGCTGCGGTCACCTGGAGCAGCTATTTCGCCATGTCGCGCGTCGGTGTCCTCGGCGGGCTCGGCCCGGCCGAGCTGATGGTGCTGCGGTTCGCCGGCGTCTGCCTGATGGCGGTGCCCTGCTTCCTCTTCCTGCCGGGCTGGCGGCTGCGCGACCTCGCGGGTGTCGGCTGGCTGCGCTCCCTGGCCCTGGCCGCCTTCGTCGGCCCGCTCTACATGCTGCTGGCCGGAACCGCCTTCACCCTGGCCCCGCTGGCGCACGGCGCGGTCATCCAGCCGTCGACGGCGGCGACGATGACGCTGCTCCTGTCCATCGTGCTGCTGCGCGAGCGACCGCGGCCGATGCAGATCGCCGGCACCGGCGTCATCGTCTCGGGTATCGTCATCATCGTCGTCGGCGAGGCGGGGGCGGGCACCGCCGGGCCGAACGCCTGGATCGGCGACGTCCTGTTCTTCACGGTGGGAACGCTGTGGGCCATCTTCACCATGCTGCTGCGCCATTGGCGCCTCGACGGCCTGCGCGCCACCATGGCCTTCAGCCTCGTCTCCGGCCTGATCGGCCTGCCGGGCTACGCCCTCATCGTGGGCACCCATCCCCTGGCGGAAATCAGCCTCTCGATGCTGCTCTCCCAGCTGGTGGTGCAGGGGCTGCTGGCAGGCGGCATCGCCATCATCCTGTTCGGCAAGGCGGTGACCGCCCTGGGCGCCGGCAAGGCCGGGGTCTTCCCGGCTCTGGTGCCGGCACTCGCCCTGCTGGTCGGCATCCCCGTCGCCGGGGAGGTCCCGACCACCGTGCAGCTACTGGGCCTCGGCGCCGTTTCCCTCGGACTGCCCCTGGCGCTCGGCCTCGTCAGACGCCGGCGCTGAGGCCGGGGAACGGGGAGAGGCCGGGGAACGGGGAGAGGTCGGGGAACCGGACCCGGCCGTGCGCCGTTCTCCTCCCTCGCGCGACACGGAGAAGGTCCCATGAGCGACAACGCACCCCCGCTGTCCGATCCGGAATGGACGGCCCTGGAAGCCATTGCCACCTCGGAGGCGGGCGTCACCCTGGAGACCGCGGCCATCGCCAGCCTGGAGCGCCGCGGCCTGATCCGGAAGGACGGGGCCGGCTATCAGGTCACCATGGCCGGCGAGGCGCAGCGGGCCTCGCGCTGGACGACCGGCTGAGGCCAGGCAGCCGCGTCCGCAGGCGGGACACCCCCTTCCCCGCCCCGATCGACAGACCGACGAAGGAGACGCCGCGATGACCGGCGAGCAGGCCACGGCCCTCGCCGTGCTGGCGCTGACGGCCGTCTTCTTCCTGTGGGGGCGCTGGCGCCACGATCTGGTGGCGGTCGGCGCCCTGCTCGCCTGCGTCTTCAGCGGCCTCGTGCCGGCGGAGGAGGCCTTCGCAGGCTTCGCCCATCCCGCCGTGATCACCGTCGCGGCGGTGCTCGTCCTCAGCCGTTGCCTGCTCACCACCGGCGCGGTGGACCTCCTCGCCGGCCAGCTGCTGCCGGCGAAGTCCGGGCCGGGTCTGGCGATCGTCTCGCTGACGGCGCTGGGTGCCGGGCTCTCCGCCTTCATGAACAACGTCGGCGCGCTGGCCATGCTGATGCCGATCGCGCTGCAGGCCGCCCGCCAGCACGACCTGCCGCCGGGCAAGGTGCTCATGCCGCTGGCCTTCGGCTCGATCCTCGGCGGCATGACGACCCTGATCGGCACGCCGCCGAACCTGATCGTCGCCGGCTTCCGTGCGCGCCTGGGCGAGGGCGGCTTCGGGATGTTCGACTTCACGCCCGTCGGGCTGACGGTGGCGGCGGCCGGGGTGGCCTTCGTGCTCCTCGCCCGGCGGCTGGTGCCGAGCCGCCGGCCGGGCGGCGCCGAGACCTTCGAGACCGCGGTCTATCTGACCGAGGCCCGCGTCACCAAGGGCAAGGTCGTCGGCATGACCCTGCGCGAGCTCGAGGCGGCGCTCGAGGAGGCCCACGCCCAGATCGTCGGGCTGGTCCGCAACGAGGTGCGCATCTCGGCCTTCAATCCGCTGCGCCGGCTGCGCGAGGGCGACATCCTGATCGTCGAGGCCGAGCCCGACGCACTCGCCCCGGTGCTGAGCGGGCTGGGCCTGCGCCTGGAGGAGGCGGAGGCGCTGGAAGGGAAGCCGGCCGCCGAGGCCGAGACGGACGCCGACGGCAAGAAGCCCCAGGAGCGGTCGGCGGAAGAGCCGACGCTGACCGAGTTCGCCGTTCTCCCCGCCGCACCCCTGGCCGGACGCTCGGCCACCGAGATCGGCTTGCGCTCCCGCTATGGCGTCAATCTGCTGGCGGTGTCGCGTCAGGGCGACCGCTCGATCTCCCGCCTGCGGACCCTGCCGATCCGCGCGGGCGACGTCCTGCTGATGCAGGGACCGCCCGAGAGCCTGGCCCAGTTCGCCGGCGACTACGGTCTGGTCCCGCTGGCCGAACGGTCCCTGCGCCTGCCGGAACGGCGGGCGGCCCTGCTGGCCATGGGCCTCATGGCGGCGGCGGTCGCCGCGGCGGCCAGCGGCCTGGTGCCTGCGGCGATCAGCTTCACCGCCGCCGTGCTGCTGTCCGTGCTGTTCGGCGTCATCCAGCCGCGCAGCCTCTACACCGCCGTCGACTGGCCGGTGATCGTGCTGCTCGGCGCTCTCTTTCCGGTCGCCGGCGCGATGGAGAGCACCGGTGCCGCGGCGCTGATCGCGAAGCTGCTGCTGACGAGCGTGGCGCACGGCGAGCCCGTGGTCGCCCTGGGGGTCATCCTCGTCGTGACCATGACTCTGTCGGACTTCATGAACAACGCGGCGACCGCGGCGGTCATGTGCCCCATCGCCGTCGGCACGGCCCGGGCGCTGGAGGCGAGCGCCGACCCCTTCCTGATGGCCGTGGCGATCGGCGCCTCCTGCGCCTTCCTGACGCCCATCGGGCACCAGAACAACACCCTGATCCTGGGGCCGGGCGGCTTCCGCTTCGGCGACTACTGGCGCCTCGGCCTGCCTCTGGAACTGGTGATCCTCGCGGTGGCCGTGCCCATGCTGCTGCTGGTCTGGCCCCTGTAGAGCTGCCGGAGCAGCCCCGGCGCGGCGACCAGGGCCACAGCCAGGAAGCCCGCGGCCGCCAGCAGCGAGTAGAGCCCCGGCATCAGCAGGCACACGCCGGCCAGCCCCAGCAGGGCGCGGGAGAGCAGCGGCAGGCGGTTCTCAGGCAGCCCTTCGGCGGCAAAGGCCAGGGCGACCACGCCGAGGCAGGCGGTGACAGCCTCGAAGGCGATCGCCGGCAGCGAGTCGTGCAGCAGCAGGCCATGACCCTGGACGAAGGCGAAGGGCACCAGGAAGGCCACCAGCGAGAGCCGCACCGCCTGCACGGCGATGCGGTTCGGGTTGGCGTCGGCGATGGCCGCGGCGGCGAAGGCGGCCACGGCGACCGGCGGCGTCATGGCCGACAGCGAGGCGAAGTAGAGCAGGAAGAGGTTGGCCTGCAGGGGATCGAGGCCGAGGGTCGCGAGGCTCTGGCCCGCCAGCACCGCGGCCAGGATATAGGCCGACGGCGTCGGCATGCCCATGCCGAGCAGCAGCGCCACCAGGGCGGCCACCGCCAGGGCGATCAGGTCCTGGCCCTGGGCCGCCGACAGCACCAGGTCGGCGAACTTGCCGGACAGGCCGGTCATCGACAGGCCGCCGACGACGAGGCCAGCCGCGGCACAGGCGCCGGCAACCGGGATCATCCGCAACGTCGTCTCGGAAAGGCACTCGAACAGCCGGACGAGGCCGAGGCGGGTCGAGCGCCGGACCATCGCCACGGCCACCACCGCGAGGGTGCCGTAGATGGCGACGAAGGTGGGCGAGTAGCCGAGCAGCAGCGACACGACCAGCGCCAGCAGCGGGACCAGGAACAGGCCGCCTTCCCTGAGGACGGCGCGCAGCCGCGGGATCTCCTGGGGATCCAGGCCGCGCAGGCCGAGATTGAGCGAGCGCAGGTGCACCTGCAGATAGATCGACGCGTAGTAGAGGATCGCCGGAACAATCGCTGCGATGGCGATGTCCCGGTACTCGATGCCGGTGTACTCGGCCATGATGAAGGCGGCCGAGCCCATGACCGGGGGCAGGATGCTGCCGCCGGTGCTGGCGGCGACCTCGACGGCGCCGGCGAAGGCCGGCCCGTAGCCCAGACGCTTCATGATCGGGATGGTGACCGAGCCGGTGGTGACCACGTCCGAGGTCGGGCTGCCGCTCAGGGTGCCGAAGAGCGCCGAGGAGGTGACGGCGATCTTCGCCGGGCCGCCGACCCGCCGGCCGCTCAGGGTCGCCGCGAGGTCGAAGAAGAAGCGGGCGCCGCCCGCCTTGGCGAGCACGGTGCCGAAGAGGACGAAGAGGAAGGCATAGGTCGCCGCCACACGCAGCGGCACGCCGAACAGGCCGTCGAAGGTGAAGACCGACAGGTCGATGAAGTGCTGGAAGTCAATCTCGCCGTGCCCGAACTTGCCGGGCAGCAGGTGGCCGTAGAGGTTGTAGCCGACGAAGACCAGGACCACCGCCACGAGACCCGGTCCCACGGTGCGCCGCGTCGCCTCCAGCGTCGTCAGCAGCAGCACCACGGCGGCGGCCTGATCGGCAGGCGTCAGCTCGCTGAGCAGCGGGATACGGGTCGCCAGCCGCCCCGCGGAGATCAGCATGTGCAGGCCGGCGGCCGCGGCGATCACCGACAAGAGCAGGTCGACCGCGGTGGGCCGGCGCGGGTTGCTGGCCGGGGTGGCGCCGTAGGCGATGAAGACCAGCGTCAGCATCGCCGCCAGGAAGGCCGAGGTGAGCAGGTAGATGTCGGTATAGGAGATGACCGTCGAGTAGATCACGGCGGCCGCGACAATCGCCGCCGCCGTCCTGACGCCAAGGCCCCAGGCCCCCGTCAGGTCACGCCGCACGCCGGTCGAGAGGAACGACGAAAGCTTCATGGGCAAGGCTTCCCGTGGCGGGCGGCGAAGCAGGCTCCGCCGCCCGCGGTGCCGGCGTCAGTGGGCGAGGCCCTCTTCCTTGAAGAACTTCTCGGAGCCCGGATGCATCGGGGCAGCCGAGGGTGTCGCCATCATAGCCGGCGTCACCTGCTTCAGGGCCCGGTGGGTGGCCTGCAGCTTGTCGATGTTCTCGACGATCGCCTTGGTCATGTCGTAGGCGCGCTCGACCGGGAAGTCCTGCTGCGCCACGATCAGGGCGCCGACGCACACCGTCGTCAGGTCGACGTCCTTGTTCCAGGAATATTCGCCGGCCTTGGTGGTGCAGAGATCGCCGGCGTTGTCGGCCGCCACCTTGCGAACGACCTCCTCCGGTAAGGGCAGCATCTGCAGCGGGATGGCGTTCGCCATCTCCCGCACCGTCGAATGGTTGAACGAATAGCCGGTGAAGACGAGGTCGATGCGGCGGTCCTGCATCAGGCCGCCCAGCTCGGTGGAGCTGGCCTGGATGACGGTGCCGCCGAAGTCCTTCACCTTGTCGCGTCCGAGGCCGACGCCCTCCATGAGCTCCAGCGCGATGTCGGAGTCCATGTTGCCGACGCGGTTCACGCCGACGCGGATCGGCAGCTGCTTGTCGATGATGTCCTGGAAGGTCTTCACGCCGTTATTCTGGGCGTACTCCGCGTTGATGATCGGCTGGAACATCTGGTAGCGGGTCGTCGCGCCGTCATAGGCGCGGAAGAGGACGGTCAGGTTCTCCAGCGGCTTGCCGGCGAAGGGGCCGCGGCCTTTCACGGCAGCGTTCAGTTCCATGTCGCCGACCATGCCGAGCGGCACGCGCCCCTGAGAAACCAGGGCGGCATTGGCGAGGCCGCCCGACGAGGTCTGGTAGGTGATCGAAGAGCCGGGAATGCCCGCGTCCAGGGCCGCATCGAGGCCGGCGGCGACGACCGACCAGAGACCGCCAGGGCTGGCGCCGGACAGGGTCATGTTGATGGGCTCGGCGGCATTGGCGCCGAAGGCGATGACCGCGCCCGATAGGACGCCCAGCAGTCCGCTGCGAATCATTGTTTCACTCCCGGGAATTGTTCTTCTGCAGGAAAGCCCGCGGGCCCCGCGGGCGAGGAGCCCCTAGACCGCCGGCACCGCCTCCTCGCGGCGATGCCAGAGCAGGGGAAAGACTTCCGGATCCAGCCGCTCGCCAGGGCGACAGGCCGGCTCGCGGTGGGGCTTCGATGCGGCCGCATGGGGATTGTAGACGGCGTCCTCGCCGACGACGCGCAGCGACAGCACGCGGCGCCCCCGGTCCGAGCGGTTGCCCGGGGCGCCGTGGATCGTCAGGGCGTGAAAGGCGACGGCGTCGCCCGGCTCCAGGTCCCAGGACAGGATGTCGTAGTCGCCGCGGGCGGCGTCGATGTCCGGGATCTTCTCCAGGCCGGCCTGGCGCTGCGCCATGCCGCCGCCGAAGCCCTCGATGTCGAAGCGCTTGTTCCAGCGGTGCGAGCCGCGCACGAACTCGATGCCGCCGTTGTCGGCCGCGACCCTGTCGAAGGGCATCCAAAGCGAGCAGACCTGATCGCCCTCGACGCACCAGTAGGGCAGGTCCTGATGCCAGGGCGTCGGGTCGTCGGCGCCCGCCTGCTTCACGAAGAGGTGGTCCTTGAACAGACGCACGTCGCTCGCGCCCATCAGCCCGCCGGCCGCCGCGGCGGCACCGGACTCGAAGGCAAGCGCACGGAAGTCCTCGTGCCAGGTCCACATGAAGACGCCGCCGTAGAAGCGGCCCTGCCCCTCACCCCTGTCGGCACCGTAGGCGGTGACGCGGCCCGCGGCCACGACCTCGTCCACCGCCCGGCGCATGCGCTCCACCCAGGACGCGTCGAGCACGCCGCGCAGCACGATCGCGCCGTCGCGCCGGTAGGCCAGCCTGTCGCTCTCGGAGATGGCCATCATGGCTCTTCCTCCCATTCGGATCACGGCTGAACGATAGGCTGGACCATCCGCGCAGATAACCGCAGTAATCCTGGCGTGAGTGTTGCACCTGATTGACAGATGGAGGAGAGGATGGACCGCCTGCGCGCCATGGAGAGCTTCGTGCAGGTCGTGCGCTGCGGCAGTTTCGCCGAGGCGGCCCGCCAGCTGGGGCTGTCGCGGGCGATGGTCTCGCGTCACGTGCAGGACCTGGAGGACCATCTGCGCGTCCGCCTGCTGAACCGCTCGACGCGGGCGCTGCACCTGACCGACGCGGGCAGCAAGCACTACGACTTCTGCCGCAGCCTGCTGGAGCAGATCGAGGAGCGGGAGCGCGAGCTGGCGCACGACCGGATGGCGCCGCGCGGCAGCCTCAAGATCGTCGCCTCCAAGTCCTTCGGCAGCCTGCACCTCAGCGATGCGATCATCGCCTTCGCGCACCGCTACCCCGACATCCGCGCGACCCTGATCCTCGACGACTTCTCCTTCCGCGCCTACGACTTCGTCGACAGCGGCCTCGACGTGGCGATCCGGCTGACGCCGATCGCCGATGCGGCCATCGTCACCCGCAAGCTGCTCACCCTGCACTGGCTGCTCTGCGCCTCGCCGGACTACCTGGCCAGCCACGGCATGCCGGAGGACCCGCGCGAGCTGAGCGACCACCAGTGCCTGACGCACATCAACCTCGACCTGAACGACCGGCTCTGGCAGTTCGAGGGGGAGGAGGGGCCCGCGTCGCTGAAGGTCGAGCCCCGCTTCCTCTCCAACAGCGCGCTCGTGCTGCGCAAGGCCGCCTTAGCCGGGCTGGGGATCGGCCTGCTGCCGCGCTACTGCATCGAGGAGGACCTGCGTGCCGGCCGGCTGGTGCCGGTGCTGCCGGCCTTCCGGCCGCCCGAACGCATCCTCTACGCGGCCTTCCCGCACCGCCGGCTGACGCCGCAGCCGGTCCGACTCTTCATCGACTTCCTGGCGGAGTGGTTCAGGACGGCCGAACTGACCTAGCCGTCGCCACGCCGGCCCGGCCCGGCATGAACAGGAACAGCGCGCCGAAGAGCGAGAGGAGCGTGGGCTCGGCCCCGAAGGCCCCCATCAGCACGGCCCCGAGCGAGGGCGCCACCCCAGGACCGGGATGACCAGCCGCAGTCGCGGCGGCCTCTCCGTCCGACACCCGGCAAGTTCGTTCACGCAGCCGCGCCGCAGCATCCCGTGCCGGTGCCTTCCGACGGCCTGATCGTCGTGCAGACGCCGGTCTCGGGGAGGACGAGCCGGACCTTGTCGGCGGCTTCGCGATCGCCGGCCAGGCTGGCGGCGATCGAACGGGCCTGCTCGTAGCCGGTGAGCAGCAGGAAGGTCGGCGCGCGGCCGTAGCTCTTGATCCCGACCGTGTAGAAGCCGGGCTCGGGGTGAGCCAGCTCCCGGTGCCCGTGGGGCGGGACGGTGCCACACGAGTGTTCGTTGGGATCGATCAGCGGCCCCAGGGCCCTGGTGCTCTCCAGCCAGGGGTCGAGATCCAGCCGCAGTTCGCGCGTCATCGAGAGGTCGGGGCGCTGCCCCGTCGCCGCGACGATCCGGTCGACCGGGCCGATCCGGACCGGCCCCGCCTCCGTCTCGCCCTCGACGACGATCCGACCGTCGTCCTCCTGCAGGCGCAGGATCCCGAAGCCTGTGATCAGTGCCACCCGTCCGCTTTCGACCAGCGCCCGCGTCTCGGCCCCCAGCTCGCCGCGGGCCGGCAGTCGATCGGCGTCGCCGCCGCCGTAGATCCGGACGGGGGAGGTGCTCCGCGTCGCCCAGATCGGGGTCGTCGCCGGATCGCTCTCCGCCAGGCGGACGAGATCGAGCAGCACGTTGGCCGCGGAGTGACCCGCCCCGACCACCAGCGTCGTACGGCGAGCGTAGAGCGCCCGATGCCGGCCGAGGACGTCGGGAATGCCATAGGCGACGCGGCCGGCGAACCTGCCCTCGCCCTCCGCCGGCAGCCCGTTCGCGCCGAGCGGGTTGGGCGTCGTCCAGGTACCCGACGCGTCGATCACCGCCCGGGCGAGGTCCGGACGCGATCCGGCGGCCGTCGTGACCTGCAGGACGAAGGGGCGCTCGGCCCGGCCACGGCTGACGACCTTGTCCAGACCCAGCCGCGAAACGGCCGAGACCCTGGCACCCGTTTCGATGACCGCGGCGAGCTCCGGCGTCGCCGCGAGCGGCTCCAGATAGCGCCTGACGATCTCGTCGCCGGTCGGGAAGGTGTCTGACGGCGGCGCCGTCCAGCCGCGGCGTCGGAGCAGAGCGGCCGAAACCTGATCGACGCAGTAGCTCCAGGGGGTGAAGACGCACACGTGGCCCCAGTCGCGGAGATTGGCGCCCACCGCAGGGCCGGCCTCGTAGAGCTTCACCGGCAGTTTCCGCTGCACGAGATGGGCGGCGGCCGCCAGGCCGACGGGGCCACCGCCGATGACGGCGACCGGAAGGGAATCCAAATCTCGCACCATAAGTATCGTTCCTTCTGGTATTATCGAAATTCAAGGCAAGAAAAGCGGATCAGGCTGCCGCCTCTTCCGCCGCAGAGCCACAGGCGGCGTCGATGCAGCATTCGTTCACGAGAAAGCCGACGAGGCTGTCCATGGCCGGATAGTTGGCACGGCAGATCAGCGTGGTGGCCTGCCGTTCCTGGGTCACCAGCCCGGTCAGGATCAGCCGGTGCAGGTGATGGGACAGGGTGGAGGCGGCGATCCCGAGCTTCTCCTGCAGCGCGCCGACCGGGAGGCCTTCGTCGCCCGACCGGACGAGGATGCGGTAGACCTGGAGCCTGGTGGGGCTGCCCAGGGCCTCGAGTTGCTTCGCCGCTTTTTCGAGTTCCATGGAAACATGGACTACGCCGATCGGCCGGCCGAGTCACCCTTTATTTCTGGTATTATCGAAACAAGGGCCCTCAGATCGCCGTCAGCTTGACGCGCGCAGCGGGCTTCTCCGCCGCCTCTCTCCGTTCGCTGTAGCGGCTGGTGAGGTAGGCCGTAGTCCCGCGGGTCAGCAGCGTGAACTTCATCAGCTCCTCGGTCACGTCGACGAGGCGGTCGTAATAGTGAGACGGCTTCATGCGGCCGTTCTCGTCGAACTGCTCGTAGGCCTTGGCCACCGAAGACTGGTTGGGAATGGTGATCATCCGCATCCAGCGGCCGAGGATGCGCATCTGGTTGACGGCGTTGAAGGACTGCGACCCGCCGCTCACCTGCATGACCGCGAGCGTCTTTCCCTGCGTCGGCCTGACGGCACCGAGCGCGAGCGGAATCCAGTCGATCTGCGCCTTCATGATGCCGGTCATCGCGCCATGGCGCTCGGGGCTGCACCAGACCTGCCCCTCCGACCAGGCAGAGAGCGCGCGAAGCTCCTGGACCTTGGGGTGGTCGGCCGGCGCATCGTCCGGCAGCGGCAGACCGCTGGGATCGAAGATGCGGGTTTCGGCGCCGAAGGCTTCCAGGAGCCGGGCGGCCTCCTGCGCCTGGAACCGGCTGAACGAGCGCTCGCGCAACGAGCCGTAGAGCAGGAGGATGCGGGGCGGATGTGTGGGCATCGGCGCCTTCAATGCGCCGGGCGCCGGAACTTCGAAGGCATCGGGGTCGGCGTTCGGCAGGTCCGACAGATCGGGCGCCGGCATCAACGCGCCTCTTCGCCAAGGGGCGGCGCGACTTGACCGCGCTCGTACCACCCCTTGGAGCGGTTCACGATCCAGACGACCGACAGCATCACCGGCACCTCGATGAGGACCCCCACCACGGTCGCCAGCGCCGCGCCCGACTGGAAGCCGAACAGGCTGATCGCCGCGGCGACCGCCAGCTCGAAGAAGTTCGACGCGCCGATCAGCGCCGACGGCCCCGCCACGCAGTGCTGCTCGCCCGCCAGCCGGTTGAGCAGGTAGGCGAGCCCGGAGTTGAAGTAGACCTGGATCAGGATCGGCACCGCCAGCAGGGCGATGATCAGGGGCTGGGCCAGGATCTGCTCCCCCTGGAAGCCGAACAGCAGGACCAAAGTCGCCAGCAGCGCCACCAGCGACAGCGGCTGCAGCCGGGCGAGGAGGCGCTGCAGGGCCGCCTCGCCGCCACCGGCCAGCAGCCGTCGGCGCAGGAGCTGTGCTGCGACCACCGGCACGACGATGTAGAGCGCGACCGACAGCACCAGGGTGTCCCAGGGCACGGTGATCGCCGAGAGACCCAGCAGCAGGCCGACGATGGGCGCGAAGGCGAAGACCATGATGGTGTCGTTGAGCGCCACCTGGCTGAGGGTGAAGTGGGGCTCGCCGCGGGTCAGGTTCGACCAGACGAAGACCATGGCGGTGCAGGGGGCGGCGGCCAGGATAATGAGGCCGGCGATGTAGCTGTCGATCTGGTCGGCCGGCAGCCACGCCCGGAAGAGGTAGCCGACGAAGAGCCAGCCGAGGGCCGCCATGGAGAAGGGCTTCACCGCCCAGTTGACGAAGAGCGTCACGCCGATGCCGCGCCAGTGCTCCTTCACCCGCCCGAGGGCGGCGAAGTCGATCTTCAGCAGCATCGGCACGATCATCAGCCAGATGAGCGCGGCCACCGGCAGGTTGACCCGGGCGACCTCCGCCGCACCGATCGCTTGGAAGACGCCCGGCAGGACATGGCCGAGCGCGATCCCGGCGACGATGCAGAGGGCCACCCAGAGGGTGAGCCAGCGTTCGAAGGTGGACATGAGGCTTCCTCAGGCGGTCGCGACGCGGCGGCCCTGCCCGTCCACCACCCGCTCGCCGTCCTCCTTGACGAACTCCCCCCGTTGCGGCGGCAGCAGGTCGAGCACGGCCTCGGACGGACGGCAGAGCCTGACGCCCTCTGGCGTCACGACGATCGGCCGGTTGATCAGGATGGGGTGCGCCAGCATGGCGTCGAGCAGCTGGTCGTCGGACAGGGCGGGGTTGCCGAGGCCGAGCTCGGCGTAGGGCGTGCCCTTCTCCCGCAGCAGCGCACGGACGGTGATCCCCATGCGGGCCACGAGCTGCTGCAGCATGGTCCGCGTCGGCGGCGTCTTCAGGTATTCGATCACATGCGGCTCGATGCCGGCGTTGCGGATCATCGCCAGTGTGTTGCGCGAGGTACCGCAGTCGGGGTTGTGGTAGATGACGACGTCCATCGCCGTGCCCTCGTCGATCGTCGTCATGCGGCGCTCGGGCGGGGCTTGGTGGCGCCGGGCAGTTGCCCGATCTCGGCGAGCTTGGACCCCAGTGCCAAGCGGTCGAGGCTGCCGATGGGCAGCGCGACGAAGACGGAGATCCGGTTCTTGAGATAGCGGAAGGCCTTCACGAAGGCGGCCTCCTTCTGGATGTCCGTCCCCTCGACCGCCGCGGGGTCTTCCACCCCCCAGTGGGCGGTCATCGGCTGGCCCGGCCAGACCGGGCAGACCTCGCCCGCGGCGTTGTCGCAGACGGTGAAGACGAAATCCATCGCCGGCGCGGCCGGCCCGGCAAAGACCTCCCAGCCCTTCGAGTGGAAGCCTTCGGCGGGATAGCCGAAGCTCTTCAGCACCTTGAGCGCGAAGGGGTTGACCGCCCCCTTGGGATGGCTGCCGGCCGAGAAGGCACGGAAGCGGCCGGCGCCGTCCGTGGCGAGGATGCTCTCGGCGAGGATGGAGCGGGCCGAGTTGCCCGTGCACAGAAACAGCACGTTGTAGATGCGCTCACTCATGGGCGGCCTCCTTGGCGGCAGCGATCGTGCGGGGACTGCAACAGGGGGACAGGTCGGCGATCAGGGGCGCGCAGATCTCCGGCAGGCCGCCGCAGCAGTCCTTCACCAGGAAGGCGGCAAGCGACCGCACGGCGTCGAGCCGCGCCCGGTAGATGATCGACCGGCTCCGGCGCTCGGCCTCCACCAGGCCGGCCCGACTGAGCACGCCCAGGTGTGCCGACAGGGTGTTGTGCGGCACCGCCAGCCGGCGCGCGACCTCGCCCGCCGGCAGCCCCTCCGGCTCGTGCTCGGTCAGCAGCCGGAAGACGTCGAGCCTGGTGGGCTGGGCGAGTGCGGCGAAGGCGAGGATGGCGCGTTCATTGTCCATGCGTCCAGGATAGTGGACATATGGACAAGATACAAGACGAAGAAACGGGCCATGGCCCGCCTCCCCTCAGATCGTGGCCTCAGTTGAAGTCGGCGGCGATGCCGGGCGGCGGCGAGAAGCCGAGATCGCCGCGCGCCACCACGGCCTCGCGGCCGCCGTAGAGGGCCAGCTGCTCGGCCTGCCGGGCCTTGGCGCGCCGGTCGACCTCCTCGGGCGACAGCATGCGCCGGAGCTTCGCCTCGCACTCCGCCCGCACCTCGGCATAGGCCGGGTCGCCGGCGAGGTCGTTTCGCTCGTCGGGATCGGCGTCGAGGTCGAAGAGCTGCGGTTCGTACTTCACGTAGTGGACGTACTTGAAGCGGCCGACGCGGATCGCGAAGGCGCCGGTGGTCGAGCCCATCCCGTGGTATTCGCTCAGCACCACCCGGTCCGGCGTCTCGCCCTTGGCGAGCCGTTCCACCGAAACACCGGGGCAATCGGGATCGGCCTTGCCCAGGGCGCTTTCGCCGACGCAGTCGAAGATGAAGGGATAGAGGTCGACCAGGTTCGCGGGCGTGTCGACCACGGCACCGGCGGGAAGGCCTTCGCCGGTGACGATCAGCGGGATACCCGCCGTCTCCTCGTAGAGGGTCGACTTGCCCCAGAGGCCGCGCTTGCCCAGGGCGTCGCCATGGTCGCTGGTATAGACGACACGGGTCGAGCCGGCGAAGCCGGTCTCCTCCAGGGCGCGCAGCACCTTGCCCGCCTGCTCGTCCATGAAGCTGCAGAGGCCGAAGTAGCCGGCGACCGCCCGCCGGACCTGCTCCGGCGTCTCGAAGTAGTCGTCGAAGTTGAAGGCGTCGGCGTAGTCGCGCACGAAGGGATGCTGCGGCCGCTCGGCCCGGTCGTAGAGCAGCGGCATGGGCAGGGCCGGATCGTCGAAGTAGCGGTAGTAGTGGTCCGGCGGCGCCGTCAGCGGATAGTGCGGCGAGACGAAGGAGACGAAGAGGACCCAGGGTTTCTCCGGCTGCGCCCCGGCATGCTCGTGCAGCCAGACCTGCGCGCGCGCCGCGATGTCCCTGTCGTACTGGGTGTAGACCGACTCGCCCGGCCCGGCCATGCGGGCCATCTTGTAGGCGGCGCCCCGGCGCGGCAGGTCCTCCCGGATCAGGCCCATGAGGTCGCCCTTGCCGTCGATCACCTGCATCGGGACCATCGACTGGGTGAAGCCGTTGTCGTCCTCGTTCGAGCGGAAGTGCAGCTTGCCGATCGAGGTCACCTCGTGGCCGGCCTCGCGCAGGCGGTGATGCCAGCTCGGGATGGCGCCGTCGTAAGGGTCGGCGTTGTCCCAGTAGCCGATCTGGTGGATGTACTTGCCCGTGGCGAAGGAGGCCCGGGCCGGGATGCAGACCGGCGAGGGCGTATAGCAGGACGTGAACCTGGTGCCCGCGGCGGCCAGCCGGTCGAGGTGCGGGGTCTGGACGAAGGGATGGCCGTAGCAGCTCATCAGGTTCCGGCTGTGCTGGTCGGACATGATGATGAGCAGGTTCTGTGGCTGCATGACGTCTCTCGGGCTGGGGGCGGCGGGGACCGCACAACGGCCCCCGCCTGACTGGATTGGTTGCGCGGGGCCTCGGCCCTACTGCAGGTACTTCTGCTTGATCTCCTGGAAGGTCTTCAGCTCGCCCCGGATCGGGGCTTCGAACTCTGGACCGGGGATCCAGTCGGGCTCGAAGCCGAAGGAGACGGCGAAGGCCTTGAACTTGTCGCTCTCGGTGGCCTTCTCGAGGATCGCGGCCAGCTTCTGCACCACCGCGTCGGGCGTGCCCTTGGGCACGAAGACGCCCCGGGTGATGCCGATCTCGACGGGGATGCCGTTGTCCTTCAGCGTCGGGGTGCCGCGCAGCGGCTCGTAGGCCAGACGGGTCAGCGGCCGGCCGGTGCCGATCACCTTGATCAGCCCCTCCTTCACCTCCGGCAGCATGACGGGGGCGTGGATGATGCCGGCGTCGACCTGGTTGCCGAGAAGGGCCTTGGTGAGGTCGGCGCCGCCCGAGAAGGGCACGATGCGCACGTCGAGGTCCAGGTAGCCCTTGATCGCGGCCGCCATCAGCATCTGCGCCCCGGCCGGCCCGGCCGTGCCGATCGTCACCGTGCCGGGTTCGGCCTTGGCCTTGGCGATCAGCGCTTCGAGGGAGTCGATGCCGCGGTCCTTGTGCGACAGGATCCAGGTCGGCGAGGTGAAGAAGCCGCCGACGTACTTGAAGTCGTCGAGCGACACCGGGACCTTCTGGAAGGTCATGGCGGCCGTCATGTCCGACGTGCCGTTCATCAGCACGGTGTAGCCGTCCGGCTTGGACCGCGCGACTTTCAGGCTGCCGGTGATGCCGCCGGCGCCGTCGACGTTGTCGACCACGATCGTGGCGCCGCTGACGGCCTCCATGGCTTCCGCGATGCCCCGGCCGAGGCGGTCGGTGCCGCCACCGGCCTTCCAGGGCACGATCATGTGGATGGTGTCGCTCGGGTAGTCCGCCGCCGCGGCGGGGCCGACGGCCAGGGCCAGTCCGAGCACCGGGCCGATGGCCCGAAGCAGCCAGTGTCTCATGCTTTCCTCCCGTTTCTTGCTTGGATGGTCATGTCTGCGCGGCCGCCGGCGCGCGGGCCTCGTGCGAAGCCCGGAAGGCCTGCCGGATCTCCCAGCCGAGCAGCAGGACGATGAGCGCGACGGCGACGATGCGATGGGGGGCATCGATGAAGGTGCCCCAGTCGCCACCGGAGATGGCGAGCGCCACGCGCGCGTTGTATTCGATGATCGGCCCCAGGATCAGGCCGAGGACCGTGGTGACGATGGGGAAGCCCAGCCGCTCCAGAACGAAGCCCAGGACGCCGCAGCCGATCGCCACGAAGACCGGGAACATGGCGTTGGAACTGGCGAAGGCGCCGAGCACGGCCAGCACCAGCACGAAGGGGAAGAGCCAGGAGCGGTCCTTGGTCAGCACGTAGACGAAGGCGCGCACCAGGCTCCAGCCGATCACGAAGCTCATGATCGTGGCGACGAAGAGCCCGGCGAGGATACCCCAGGCGAGGTCGGCGTGGTCGCGCATCAGCAGGACGCCCGGCTCGACCCCGTGCAGCACCAGGGCGCCCAGCATGATCGCGGTCGAGCCGTCCCCGGGGATGCCCAGGGTCAGCATCGGCAGCATGGTGCCGCCGGTCACCGCGTTGTTGCAGGACTCCGGCGCCAGCACCCCCTCGGGGTGGCCCTTGCCGAACTCGGCACGGTCCTTCGACTTGTTGCGCACGGTGGCGTAGGCGAGCCACGTCGCCCCTTCGGCGCCCACGCCCGGGACGGCACCGACGCCCGTGCCGTAGAGGCTGCCGATCAGGATCGCCCAGCGGCCGCGCACGACCTCCCGGAAGCTCGGCATCTTCATGTTGACCGCCTTGGCGACCAGCTCCTGGCGCAGGCCGATCAGCTCCATGTCCGCCAGCACCACGGCGATGCCGAAGAAGCCGATCAGGGCGGCCCCGAAGGGGATGCCTTCGGTCAGGTAGAAGCTGCCGAAGGTGAAGCGCTCCGAGGCGGTGATGGGGTCCAGGCCGACCGTGCCGATCAGCAGGCCGATCACCACGCCGATCAGCCCCTTCAGGGTCGAGCCGCGCACGAAGGCCGAGACCATGACGAGCCCGGCCGTGCCGATCAGGGCGATGTCGGCGTTGCCGGAGTTCACGGCCACCGCCGCGATCAGGGGCAGGAAGGCGACGGCGATGATCCAGCCGATGGTGCCGCCGAGGGCGGAGCCGATGGTGGCGAGGCCCAGCGCCCGGGCCGCCTCGCCCTTCTGCGCCATGGGGTAGCCGTCGAGGGCGGTGCAGGCGGCGGCCGGGGTGCCCGGCGTGCGCAGCAGGATGGCCGAGAAGGAGCCGCCCAGCTTGGTGCCGACGTAGACGCCGACCATCATCAGCAGGGCCGGCAGCGGCTCCATGCCGTAGGTGATGGGCAGGAGCACGATGATCGCCATGGGCGAACTCAGCCCCGGCAGGGCGCCGACCAGGATGCCGAGGGCGGCGCCGATGGTCAGCATCAGGAAGTGGAAGGGCTCCAGAACTGACGCGAAGCCGGACAGCAGCTGCCACATGACGGGCGCCTCAGATCGGCAGGCCGAGGAGGTAGATGAAGACCAGCTCGAGCCCGGCCGTTCCCAGCACGGCCGTCGCCAGCATGGCCAGCGGGCGGCGGTGGCCGTAGAGCAGGAAGAGCCCGGCCAGGAAGACGAAGGTCAGCAGCCAGAACGGCAGGCTCGGGAGCAGCACCGCGTAGGCGATCAGCAGCGCGAGCGTGCCGAGGATCCGCGCCCAGACCAGAGGCGGGAAGCGGAAGGCCGCGGCCTTTCCGGCGATGCGTCCGCGCAGCGCCTGCCAGCCAAGAAGGGCGGACAGCACGACGAGGATCACGGCGTAGATGGTCGGCAGCGTACCCGGGGTCACGCCGCCGGCGTCGACGAAGGCGACGTCGGCCGCGGCGCGGCTCTTCCAGATGACGAAGGCGCCGAGGGCCGCCAGGGCCACGGCGGTGACGAGATCGCGGCGAGCCGGTCGTTCCATGGGCATCCTCCCGAGCATCCCGAGCGTTGGCCGCTCTGCGTTACTACATAGTTTGCAACTATATAGTTTTTCGTGTCAAGAAGGCTCCATGGAAGGAAAGATCGCGGCGCAAGACGGGAGGGACATGATCGACAAGCTGCTGGAGCTCGTCCGGACGGCGGATGCCGCACCGGCCCCGAAGTACCAGGTGCTGCGCGACAGCCTGGTGCGCGCCATCTCCTACGGCCACTGGAAGCCCGGCGAGAAGCTGCCGACGGAGGTGGAACTGGCGGGTGAGCTGCCCTACAGCCTGGGCACCGTGCAGAAGGCCTACAGCCTGCTGGTGGAGGAGGGGCTGATCGTCCGGCGCCGTGGCCGCGGCAGCTTCGTGGCGCCGAGCCGCGGCCAGATGCCCGAGCCCTGGCACTGCCGCTTCCTCGATGAGCACGGCGAGGTGCTGCCGGTCTACCCGCGCCTGCTGGGGCACAGCACGCTGCGCGCGGACACCCGCTGGCACCGGATCCTGGGGACCGCCGACGTCGTGGTCTGCCTGGACCGGCTGATCTCCATCAACCACGAGTTCGACGTGCTGTCGCGCTTCTACGCGCGCACCGACATCGCCGCGCCGCTGCTCAAGCTCGCCGGCGGCGACGGGCAGACGGCCAACTACAAGGCCGTGCTGCTGCGCGAGCTGCACCTGCCGATCGCCCGCATCCGCCAGTCGGTGGCGGTGGTCGACCGCGAGGCGGCGGAGAACGCCCCCCTGCTCGCCGACGCGCCCACCTACCTGATCGTCGAGGCCACCGCCTACGCCCGCGACGGCTCGGTCGCCTACTTCCAGGAAATCACCATACCCCAGACCAACCGGCGCCTGCTGTTCGAGAGCAACCTCAAGACGCCGCGGGACTGACGGCGGGGAGCAGCCTGGTCAGAGGTGCGAGAAGAGCCGCTGCCCCGGCCGCCCCACGGGGGCGCGCTGGATCATGCCCTTCGACGCGTCGGTGATGAACAGGTCCCGGTTGCCGGGGCCGCCGAAGGCGAGGTTGGTGAGCAGCCGGCCGCCGCTGCCGCTGCGGATGCGGCCGACCGGCTCGCCGTAGCGGTCGAAGGCCAGGACGCTGCCGAGGACCGGCTGGGCGACGTAAAGGGTGTCGTCCTCGTCCATCGCCAGCCCGTCCGGCCCGCCGCCGCCGGAGAGGTTGAGGAAGACGCCGACCTTCGAGGTCCGCCCGTCGGGCCCCAGCGGCAGCCGCCAGATCTGGTTGGCGCGGGTGACCGCCAGCAGCAGGCTGCGGCCGTCCCCGCTCAGCACCAGCCCGTTGGGGCTGGGAATGCGGTCCAGGACGAGCTCGAGCTGGCCGCCGGCGCGCAGGCGGAACAGCCGGCCGCTCGGGTCCTGCAGCCCGCTCTGCCCCTGGTCGGTGAGGTAGAGGTCCCCGTCGCGGCTGAAGACCAGGTCGTTGAGGCCCTTGAAGGGTTCGCCGAACGCGCCCGCCAGGCGGCAGGTCACCGACCGGTCGGCGGGGTCGACGACCATCAGCCCGCGCTTGTGGTCGGCGACGAAGAGCCGGCCGTCGCGATGGATCTTCAGGCCGTTCGGTGCGCCGTCGTAGGCGACGAAGACCTCCATGCCGCCGGCCGAATCGATCCGCAAGATCCGGCTCCAGGCCACGTCGACGCAGAAGAGGTTGCCGGCGCGGTCGAAGGAAGGGCCTTCGAGGAAGGATCCCATGCGGGCGTCGTGGTAGGGCCGGTCGGCCAGCCACGGCGACAGCCGGTCGCTGTCCGACAGGTCGAGGGCCGCGGGCAGGCGGGCGAAGACCGCGGCCGTGGCTTCGGCGGGGGCGGGATACAGGGTCTGTCCTCCTTCACCAGGGGCCGCTGGCGAGACCCGGAAAGGCGAGCAGCAGGGCGACCACGCCGAGGATGATGACGCAGAACGGCAGGCTGCCGCGCAGCACCCGGATCATCGGCTCGCCGCTGATCTGCTGGATGACGAAGAGGTTGAGGCCGAAGGGCGGGGTGATCAGGCCCAGCTCCATCATCACCACCAGGAGCACCCCGAAGAACACCGGGTCGATCCCCAGGGCCTGCAGCACCGGGAAGAGGACCGGCACGGTGATCATGGTCATGGCGACCCCGTCCATGATGCAGCCGAGGATCGCATAGAGGACCATCAGCAGGATCAGGAAGAGCGTCGGATCCAGGTTCAGGCCCGCGACCGCGCCGGCGAGGCCGGCGGCGAGCCCGCTGATGCTGAGCGCGTAGGACAGGGTCTGTGCCATGGCGATGAGGAAGAGCAGCGCGCCCGACACGCGCACCGTGCCGTGCAGCGCCTGGAACAGGCGCCGGAAGGTCAGGTCGCCGGCGCCGGCGCCAATGGCGATCGCCGCCAGCACGCCGACGGCGGCGGCCTCGGTCGGCGTCGCCCAGCCGAGGTACATGCTGCCGATCACCGCCGCGATCAGGACGAGGAAGGGGACGAGCAGCAGCAGGTCGGCGACCAGGCGCCCCGCGGCGGCCCGGTCCGGCCGGCGGCGCGAGGCGGCGGCGATGTAGGCCATGAAGAGGGCCGCGAGCAGCAGGCCGGGCAGGATGCCGGCCGCGAACAGGCGGACGATCGAGGTCTCCGTCAGCACCCCGTAGATGATCATGGCGCCGCTGGGCGGGATGAGGATGCCCAGGGTCCCGCCGGCCGCGAGCGAGCCGCAGGCCATGCGCATGTCGTAGCCGTGGGCGCGGACCTGCGGCAGCGCCACCCGGGAGATGGCCGCCGCGGTGGCGATGCTCGACCCGCAGACCGCCGAGAAGACGGCGCAGCCGGCGATGTTGGTATGCAGCAGCCCGCCCGGCCAGTGCCGGGTGAGCCGCGCCAGGCCGCGGTAGAGCCGCGCGCTGATGTCGGAGACGATCAGGATCTCGGCCATGAGGATGAAGAGGGGGATGGCCGTCAGCACGAAGGAATTGGCGCCGCCCCAGACGACGAGGCCCAGGGCGTTCAGCTCGCCCACGCCGCCGCTCCAGAGCAGCAGGCCGACCGCCGTCAGGCCGATCGCGAAGGGGATCTGCAGGCCGCTCGCCAGCAGGGCGACGATGGCCGCGAAGATCAGGACGAGATCGAGTTCCCAGCCCATGGCAAAGCCGCTCAGTCGCCAAGCCGTTCGGCGGGCGGGGGTGCCGCTTCACCGTCGGCTCCGCCCGTCAACGCCCGCCTGAGGCAGGCCACGGCCAGCAGCAGCGTGCCGACGGTCGCGACCGACTGGGGCACCCAGAGCGGGATCGACGCCAGGGTCGGCGAGACCACGCCGTTGCGGTAGGACGAGGCCACGAGCCGGCCGAGATACCAGCACAGCGTACCCGAAAGGAGAGCGCCGACGAGGGCGAGAGCCCGGTCCAGGCGCCGCCTCGCCCGCTCCGGCAGCCGCTCGAACAGCAGGTCGACCCGCATGAAGCCGCCGGACGCGAAGGAGTCGGCTGCGGCGAGGAAGGTGACCGCGATCAGCAGGTAGCCTCCCAGTTCCTCGCCGAAGGGCAGGGTGATGGCGAAGATGGACCGGCCGACCACCTCCGCCGCCACCAGCAGCGTCAGCGCCGAGAGGGCGACCACGCCCAGCACCCGCCCCAGGGTCGCGATCGACCGGAAGACCGCGCCACCCTGTCCCTCATCCCGCTTCATTTGCCGAGGGCGGCGCGGATCTTCGCCAGCGCTTCCTGCGCTTCCGGCCCCTTGGCAGCCGCCCACTGGTCCCAGTAGTCGCGCATGGTCCGCTCGACCAGGGTGGCCTCGTCGCCGACAGGCTGGTTGACCGTCATGCCGCCGGCCGCGAACTCCTGCGTCAGCTGCTCGTCCGAGCTCACCAGATCGTGGGTGATGGCGGCCGCGGCCTTCGTCGTCGCCTCGCCGAGCGCCTTGCGGTCGGCCTCGGCCAGGCCGTCATAGGCGGCCGCGCCGACGACGAAGACGAAGGGCGTGAAGTTGGTGCCCAGCCGGTAGGTGGACTTGAAGAGGTCCTTCCAGGCCCGGCCGCCGCCGCTGTTGGAGGTCAGCACGCCCTCGATCACCCCGGTGTTCAGGGCGGAGGAGACCTCGGGCGAGGAGATCACCACGGGCGTCACGCCCAGGCGCTTCAGCAGCTCCGACTGTTCCGGCGTCGACACGCGGTACTTCCTGCCCTGCATGTCCTTCACCGAGGCGACCATGCCGGTGCTGAAGACGGCGGCCTGCGGGAAGTGCGACCAGGCCAGCAGGCGCACCCCCTTCGACGCCAGGTCCCGGGTGACGTAGGGCGCCGCCGCGGCGATGCCCTTCTCCAGCTCCGCGTCGTCGGCGAACAGACCCGGCAGCGACAGGACGCCGGCGATCGGCGTGAAGCTCTCCAGGGCGTTGGGGTTGGCCATGGCGAACTGGATGACGCCGTCCGAGACGGCCTGCACGATGGTCTGCGACTTGATCGGCAGGGAGCCGCCGACGTAGCAGGTCATGTCGATGTCGCCGCCGGTGGCGGGGCCGAGATCCTTCGCCAGCTGGGTCAGCGCGAGGAAGGTGGGGTCCGTGGCGACCGGCACGAAGGTGTAGCACTTCCAGCGGTCGGCCGCCGCCGTGCCGGCGATGCCCGCGGTGAGCAGGCCGGCGAGCAGCAGGCTGCGCGACCACGACCGGATCGCAGGGAAGGTCATCGGCGTCTCCTCCAGTTCCGGGAGCTTCGTGCCCCTCGTGCACGGCCGGCGGCGACGGTGGCCGTCCGCATCGCCGGTCGCCCGCATCATCGCCCGCCCCCTGCCCGGAACAATGCCCGAGAGGGTATGGCCACCAGACCCAAGCGGTATTTGCCGGGGGCGACGAGCCCGTGATTGCCTGCCCACCGGAAATGCAGGCCGGCGGCGGAGACAGCCCCGGCGAGCCGGGAGGAGCCATGCGGCCACTGACCATCGTTTCGGCGACCGGCATGCTCGGCTCCGGCTTTCGCGCCGGTTCCATGGCGCAGGCCGTCGCAGAGGGGGCGCGGCTGATCGGCTGCGACGCCGGCACCACGGACGGCGGGCCGCACTACCTCGCCACGGGCACCGCCGCCTTCTCCGCCGCCGCCCTCGGTCGTGACCTGGAGGTCATGCTCGACTGCGGCATTCCGGCAGGCGTGCCGGTGGTGATCGGCTCGGCCGGCATGTCCGGCTGCGACGCCGGGGTCGACTACCTGTCGGGGCTGGTGCGGGCGATCCTGCGGCGGCAGGGCCGGCACGCCCGCGTGGCGCGGATCTACGCGGAGGTGCCGGCCAGGGTGGTGCACGATCACCTCGCCCGCGACGCGGCGGCGCCCCTGCGGCCCTCGCCGGCTCTGACTCCCGAAGCCGTCGACCAGTCCGTGCGGATCGTCGCCGTGATGGGAGTCGAGCCGCTGCAGGCGGCCCTGGCGGAAGGCGCGCAGGTGGTGATCGCCGGGCGCTGCACCGATGCCGCCATCTTCGCCGCCCTGCCGCTGATGGAGGGCCATGCGGCCGGCCCGGCCTGGCACCTGGGCAAGATCCTGGAGTGCGGCGCAGCCGCCGTCGAGCAGCGCAGCGCGCCCGACTGCATGCTGGGCATCCTCGACGCCGACGGCTTCGAGGTCCGGCCGCTGCGGCCCGACTACCGCTGCACCCCCCAGAGCGTCGCCTCCCACGCCCTCTACGAGACCGCCGACCCGCTTACGGTGGTGGAGCCCTCCGGCACCCTGTCGCTGCGCGACTCCCGCTACAGGGCGGTCTCGGAGCGGGCCGTCCGGGTCACCGGCTCACGCTTCCTGTCGGCGGCACGCCACTCCAACAAGATCGAGGGCGTCCGGCTCTGCGGCCATTCGACGGTGGTGTTCGGCGCCGTGCGCGACCCCTACATCCTGGGCCAGCTCGACGGCTGGCTCGACGGCCTGGACGGGCTGGTGCGCACCCGCCTGGCCGACGTGGCCTCGCCCGGCGCCTACGAGATCGTCACCCACGTCTACGGCCGCGACGGCGTCATGGGGCCAGCCGAGCCGACGCCGCGGGTCGAGGGCCACGAGGTCGCCATCCTGTGGAACGTGATCGCCGACACGCAGCCCCTGGCGGAATCGATCGCCACCAGCCTCTGCCACCTCGCGCTGCACAACCCCATCGGAAAGTGGAGCGGGCTGATCACCGGCGTCGCCCTGCCCTTCTCGCCGGCGCACGTCAACCGTGGGCCGGTCTACGAGTACCACCTGAACCACGTGCTCTACCCCGATACGCCCACCAGCCTCTTCCGCACGGAGGTCGAGGATGTCTGAGACGGCCGTCCTGGCGGACATCGCCCGCCTGATCCGCTCGAAGAACGCCGGCCCCTTCTGGCTGACCGTCGACGTGATGTTCGACGAGCCGTCGGCCTTCCGCCGCGCCCTCGCCAGCGACCTGACCGACCGGCGGCGGATCGCCGCCCGGCTCTTCCAGGACCCCGACCTGGTGATCGTCACCCCGGTGGAGAACGCCCTGGCGATCAAGGTCAGCTTCCCCCGGCGGCACAGCGCCGGCTCGCCCCGGGACAGCGATGTGCTCGGCGGCCAACAGTACGCCGCCCTGCTGGACCTCCCGATCCCCTGAGCCGATCCCCTGAGCCCAGCGACCGTCAGGCGCGGCCCGACTGCTCGCGCGCCAGCGCGGAGGCGCAGGCGAGGAAGCCTTCGACCGCCCTGTCCCTGCGGGCGGCCAGGCTGACGGCCCCCAGCGTCAGGCGCTCGTCGCACTGCAGGTCGCGGTAGACCACCTGGCCGGCCCGGTCGGGCCGCATCGAGCGCGGCACGATGGCCAGCCCCAGGCCCGCCGCCACGCCGTCGATCGCGGTGGTCAGGTCCGCCACCCGCTGGACGGGGCCGACCTCGGACAGCAGGCGGCGGATGCTGGCGTCGACCGAGGCCGTGCGGCAGCCGTAGACCACCGGCTGGCGGCGCAGCATCTCCACCTCGATGATCGGTTCGGCGGCCAGGGGATGGCCGTCGGGCAGGGCGACGCAGAAGCAGTCCTCCAGCAGCGGCAGCGCCCGTGCCCCGTCGCGCTCGAACGGCAGCCAAGCGAGGCCGACGGTGATGGCGCCCTCCTCCAGGGCCGCGGCCTGCTCCCGGTTGGTCAGGCAGTGCAGTTCCAGCTCCGTCTCGGGGCTGGCCTGCCGGAAGCGCCGCGCGATCCCGGGCAGCAGGCTGTAGCCGGCGGCGCTGACGAAGCCGACCGACAGGCGGCTGGGCTCCACCGCCGCCGCCTGCCGCACCCGAGCGCGGATGGCACCGACCTGGGCGAGCAGGGCGGTTGCCTCTGCCAGCAGCGCCCGGCCGGCCGGGGTGAGGATCAGGCCCTTGCGCGTGCGCTCCAGCAGCCGGACTCCGACCTCGTCCTCCAGCGCCTTGATCTGCCGGCTGAGCGGCGGCTGGGCCATGTTGAGGGTCTCGGCCGCCCGGGTGAAGCTCAGCGCGTCAGCGACCGCCACGAAGTAGCGCAGCTGCCGGATGTCCATCCCCTCCTCCCGCTCCTGTCCCGCGGCGTCGGGGCGCGCCGCTTCCGCGAGGATAGAGCCAGCGGCCGCTTCGCGGCGGAGAATCGTAGAGGTGAGGTGCCCCGGCGCGACAAGACGCCGGGGCCGGAGGCGATCAGAGGACGCGGACGTTCTTGAACTGCCAGGGGTCCTCGTGGTCGAGGTCCTCGGGGAACAGCGGCTCGCGGCCGGCCAGCGGGGTCCAATCGCCGAACTCGCCGGCCATGGTGCCGAGGTAGGGCAGCGCCACCTCCAGCACCCGGGCGTGGTCCATCTCCTCGGCCTCGACCACGCCGGCCGCCGGGTTCTCGATCGCCCAGACCATGCCGCCCAGCACCGCCGCTGTGACCTGCAGGGAGGTGGCGTTGTTCAGCTCCACCAGCTCGCGGGTCTCGCCGATCGAGAGGCGCGAGCCGTACCAGTAGACCGTCTTCTCGTGGCCGCAGAGCAGCACGCCCAGTTCGTCGACGCCGTCGACCACCTCGTCGACGATCAGCCGCTTGTCGTCCTGCAGCGTCCAGTTCCGCCCGGCCAGCTCGTGCAGGCTCAGCACCGCACCGTCGCAGGGGTGGTAGGCGTAGTGGACCGTCGGCCGGTGCCGGACCTCGCCGCCCTCGCGGTGGGTCAGGTAGTCGGCCATGGAGATGGACTCGTTGTGGGTGATGAGGAAGCCGTGGATCGGCCCGGCCAGCGGCGTCCAGGTGCGCACCCGGGTGGAGGCGCCCGGCCGCTGCAGGAAGATGGCGGCGCCGCTGCCCGAGGCGTGGCGGCCGCCGTCCGGCGGCAGGGTCTTCTCGTGGGTGCCCCAGCCCAGCTCGGCCGGCTGCATGCCCTCGCTGTAGAAGCCGTCGATCGACCAGGTGTTGATGAACTCGCCGACGTCCTTGGGCTTGCCGCTGCGCTGGGTGTCGCGCTCGGCGACGTGGATCACCTTCACGCCCAGCTCGGCACAGAGCTTCGCCCAGCCGGCGCGGTCGGCCGGCACCGCCGCCTCCCGGCCCACGGCGCGGGCGACGTCGAGCAGCGCCACTTTGGCGAAGTGGCTGACGAGCCCGGGGTTGGCGCCGTGCGCCAGCACCGCCGTGGGGCCGCCGGCCGGCAGCTCGGCGCGCATGGCCAGCGCCCGCTCGCGCAGCATGTAGTTGGAGCGGTCCGAGGCCGACAGGCTGGGGTCGGTGTAGCCGCCGGGCCAGGGCTCGATGCAGGTGTCCAGGTAGAGGGCGCCCTTGTCCGTCGCCAGCCGCACCAGGTCGGTCGAGGAGACGTCGACGGAGAGGTTCAGGAGGAAGTCGCCGGCCGCCAGCAGCGGCTCCAGGACGGCGCGGTAGTTCTCCCGCGTCAGCTCGCGGGCGAGGTAGGTCGCGCCGTAGCGCTCGGCCAGCGGCCGCAGGCTCTCGTCCGGGTTTACGATGGTCAGACTGTCGCCGCCGATCTCGATGTGGCGGCGGAGCAGTGGCAGGACACCCTGACCGATGGAGCCGAAGCCGACCATGACGAGACGGCCGGGCAGGCGGGCGAGAACAGACTGTGCCACGGTAGCGTATCTCCTTCGTGACGAACGGCCGCCGCGGCTTGCCGGCGACCGGAAGCGGTCATGAGACCTCCTGGAAAGGGCTTGCTGGACTTTGCCACCCGGGCCACCCCATCTTCTGGGGCGGGACCGGAACAAGAGCGCGCGCTTCTAGTGAGTGCTCCGGCGCGCGTAAAGCGGTTTCTTAGCCGAGCACCCGTTGCAGTTTCGATGCACCGAAGGCCATGCCCCTGGACCTCGACGACGACGACCTGCTGGAGCTCTACAACCGGCGCCTCATCGCGGCCGCGGCGAAGGTGCGCGCCGACCGGCGGCTGGCGCGGCCCGACGTCACGGTCGAGCGGGTGAGCCCGCTCTGCGGCAGCCGCCTGACCCTGGACCTGCGCCTGGAGGCGGGCCGCGTCGTCGAGGTGGGCTGGGCGGTGCGGGCCTGCCTGCTGGGCCAGCTCGGGACGGCGGTGCTGAGCGAGGCGCTGCCGGGGCGGACGCTGGCGGAGGCGCGGGAGGTGGGGCAGGCGGTGCGCGCCCTGCTGCGCGGCGAGGGGCCGGCGCCCACCGGCCCCTGGGCCGACCTCGAGCTGCTGGAGCCGGCCGCGGCCATGCGCAACCGCCACGGCTCCGCCCTGCTGCCTTTCGACGCGGTCGAGGAGGCCCTGGAGCGGAGCGGTCCGGACCAGGGCTGAGAGGCCGTCAGCGGAAGGCCTGCCAGTCGATCGGCGCGTCCTTGTCCAGCCGCCGCTCGACCGGCGCCATGGGGTACTTCAGGCCGGTGGCGCAGTTGTACAGCACCACCCGGTCGTCCGGGCTCACCTGCCCCTCCTGCAGCGCCCGGCGGTAGGCCGCAGCGGTCGCCGCGCCCTCCGGGCAGAGCAGCAGGCCGTCCTCGGCGGCAATGCGGTCGCGCGCCTCGATGATGGCTTCGTCGGAGACGGCGGAACAGAAGCCGCCGGACTCGCGCACCGCGCGGATGATCAGGAAGTCGCCGACCGCCACCGGCACCCGGATGCCGGCCGCGACCGTGTGGGCGTCCTGCCACAGGGGCGCGTGCTCCTCGCCCGCCGCCCAGGCCTTGACGATCGGGGCGCAGCCCTCGGCCTGCACCGCCACCATCCGCGGCAGGGGCCCCTCGATCCAGCCCATCTCGCGCAGCTCGGCGAAGGCCTTCCACATGCCGATCAGGCCGGTGCCGCCGCCGGTGGGATAGAAGATCACGTCGGGCAGGGTCCAGCCCAGCTGTTCGGCCAGCTCCAGGCCCATGGTCTTCTTGCCCTCGATCCGGTAGGGCTCCTTCAGGGTCGAGAGGTCGAACCAGCCGATCTCCCCCTTGCCCGCACCGACGATCCGGCCGCAGTCGTTGATCAGGCCGTTCACCAGCCAGGTGTCGGCGCCGAGCTGGCGGATCTCCCGGATGTTGATGTCGGGCGTGTCGGCCGGGCAGAGCACCGTCGCGCGCAACCCGGCACGGCTCGCGTAGGCGGCCAGGGCCGCGCCGGCGTTGCCGTTGGTCGGGATCGCCAGGTGCTCCAGCCCGAACTCCTTTGCCATGGACACGGCGAGGCAGAGCCCGCGCGCCTTGAAGGAGCCGGTGGGCAGCCGCCCCTCGTCCTTGACGAGGGCCCGGCCGGCCCCCGCGCCCAGCCAGGCGGCGGAGCGGTCCAGCGCGATCAGGGGCGTCGTCACCTCGCCCAGCGAGACCCGGTTCTCCGGCCTGGTGACGGGCAGGAAGGGGGCGTAGCGCCAGAAGCCCGGCTCCCCGCAGGCCGCCAGGTCGCGCTTGGTGAAGGCTGCCGCCAGGGCCGCGAGGTCGTAGCGCACCAACAGCGGCCGCCCGGCCTCCGACAGGCCGTGGACCCGCCCGGCCTCGTAGCGCCGGCCGGTGAGCGAACACTCCAGATGGGTTACGAAGGTGCCCGTCATCTTGTTCTTTCCTGCGACCACGATGGGACCGGCAGCGTCGCAGGTCCCCGCGGTTCAGAGAAGCCCTTCAGACGGAGTCCTCCTCCCCGCAGGCGGCGCAGGGGCGTCGGCCGGTAATCCAGGGCCGGACCAGGAGGAAGCCGCGGTAGCCGAGTTCCAGCAGCCAGACGAAGGGCGGCAGGGCAAGCACCCGCGCCGGCAGGCGCAGGCCCGGCAGCTCGCGCCAGACGGCGAGGAAGGCGCGCGCGCCGCCGACGATCCGGCCGTTCGGCAGGCGGGCGTAGAGCCGGCTGAGCGCCTGCCGGTGGGCGAGGCCCGTCCCCAGCAGCGGCCGGGCGTCGCCACTGATGTCGGCCCAGGCGATCCGGCCCGCGCGGTCGCGCCGGCGGTACCAGTCGACCTCGCGCCGGCAGAGCGGGCAGTCCCCGTCGTAGAAGAGCGTCAGGCGCGCGTCGGTCATGCGCTCGACATAGCATCGGCCCTCCCCTAGGGAACTGACCAGCGATGCCGCACACGAGGAAGGGAGGGCGCGAGATGGAACCGCTGAAGCTGGGAATCCTGGGCTGTTCCGGCCGGATGGGCCGGATGCTGATGGCCGGCGCCCTGGCAGATCCCGCCTTCCGCCTGGTGGGCGGCGTCGACCGCGCGGACAGTCCGGCGATCGGCCAGGACCTCGGCACCCTCGCCGGCGCCCTGCCGCTCGGCCTGTCGGCGGGCAGCGACCTCGAGGCCCTGCTCGCCGAGGCCGACACGGTCATCGACTTCACCGCACCGGCCGCCACGGTCGCCAACGCCGCAGCAGCCGCAACAGCCGGCACCGCCCTGGTCGTGGGCACCACCGGCCTGTCGGCGCAGCAGGTCGACGCGCTGCGCCAGGCCGCGGAGAGGGTGGCGGTGGTCTTCGCCCCGAACATGAGCCTGGGCGTGACCCTGCTGGCCGCCCTGGTCCGCCAGGCGGCCGCGCGCCTGGGCGACGACTGGGACATCGAGATCGTCGAGATGCACCACCGCCACAAGGTCGACGCGCCCTCGGGCACGGCGCTGGGCCTCGGCCGGGCGGCGGCGGAAGGCCGCGGCATCGACCTGGAGGCGAACGCGATCCGCCAGCGCGACGGCCACACCGGCGCCCGGCCGCGCGGGCCGATCGGCTTCGCAACCCTGCGGGGCGGCGACGTGGTGGGCGACCACAGCGTGATCTTCGCCGCCGAGGGCGAGCGCCTGGAGCTGACCCACAAGGCTTCCAGCCGCGCCGTCTTCGCCCGCGGCGCCCTGCGCGCCGCCCTCTGGACCCGCGGCCGGGGGCCGGGGCTCTACGACATGAACGACGTGCTGGACCTGTGAGGCGGGGAGGAGCGGCCATGGATTGGAAAGCCGAGGCCCGCTTCGGGCCGGACCACGGGCTGCCCGTCGTCGCCGAGCCCGACGTGGTGGTGATCGGCGGCGGTGCGGCCGGCGTGGCCGCGGCCCGGACCGTGGCCGAAGAGGGCCTGTCGGTTCTGCTGGTGGAACGCTACGGCTTCTGCGGCGGCAACGCCGTCGCCGGCCTCTCCGGCACGATCTGCGGCCTCTACGCCGCGACCGACAGGCTGAGGAACCAGCCCGAGCAGCTCGTCTTCGGCTTCGCCGACCGCTTCCTCCAGGCGCTACGGGCGCGGGGCGGCGTGACCGCGCCCCAGCAGTACGGCAAGACCTGGACGGTGACGCACGACCCGCTGGCGTGGCGCGAGGTGGCCGACGACCTGCTGGAGGAGGCCAAGGTGCGCATCCTCTTCCACACCGCGCTGGTGGGGGTGATCGCGGAGGGAGACGACATCCAGGGCGTCGTCCTGGAGAGCAAGGCAGGGCGGGCCGCCGTGCGGTCCCGGATCGTGGTGGACGCCAGCGGCGACGCCGACGTGGTCCACCGCGCCGGCCTCGCCTATTCCCGGGGGCAGGACGGCACGGTCCAGAACCCGACCATGATCTTCCGGCTGGGGAACGTCGACATCGCCAGCTATCTCGCCTTCTGGGGTCCGGACACGATCTGCTCCCCCGAGGTCTCCGCCCTCATCGTCGAGGCGCGAACCCGCGGCTACGACCTGCCGAGGGCGAAGATCTGGCTCTTCCCGACGCCTCGTCCGGGCGAGCTGCTGGTGAACGCGACGCGCCTCGTCGGCCGGGACGGCAGGGATCTCTATCCCGGTTCGCCGGAGGACCTGACCGAGGCGGAGTTCGTCGGCCGCCGCCAGGCGCGCGAATACGCCCGCTTCCTGCGCGAGCACATCCCCGGCTGCGAGCAGTCCTTCCTCAACGATACGGGCGTGCAGGCCGGCATAAGGCAGAGCCGCTCGATCTGCGGCATGACCCGGTTGACCAACGACGACGTGCTGGGCCGCCGCAAGCGCCCCGACGGCGTCGTCCGCTCGCCCTGGCCGATCGAGCTGCACGCCGGCGAGCGGCCGAAGCTGGAATGGCTGCTCGACGACTTCTACGAGGTGCCCTACGGAGCGCTGGTGCCCGAAAGGGGCGAGAACCTGATCGTCGCCGGCCGCTGCCTCAGCGCCGAGCACGAGGCCCTGGCCTCGGCGCGGGTGACGGCCCAGTGTTTCGGCTACGGCGAGGCCGCCGGGGTGGCCGCGGTGGAAGCCCTGCGCAGCGGTCGCCGACTGCGCGATCTGCCAGGCCAGGAGGTGCGTGCGTTGCTCGAGGCCAGGGGCGCGAGGCTCGGCTGACGGCGAGCGGCAGCGCCGGCGAGGCCCTGCCATCACCGCGCCGCCGGACCGGTCGTCCCTGGCGGCGCAGTACCCGATGCCAGGCGATCCAGGTGGAAGGACAGGCAGGCCGCGGCGTTCGTGGCCGTCTGCTGGCCCACGAGGACGGCCGTGCCGAGGCCGTGGATCAGACCGAGCAGGAGCGTCGCCTCCACCCCGGCATCGAGGGACGCGGGGAATTCGCCCCCGGCCTTCCCCCGTTCCAGGATCTCGACGATGCGCCGCTGCAGCCGGGCCGGACCCTCGACGAACACCCGGTCCGAGATCCCGGGGTCCGTCAGCGCCAGCACGGTGTAGGACATCCAGAGCAGGTGGAAGTCACGGCTTGCGGGATCGGTCGGCAGGGCTTCGGCACAGAGAGCGTCGAGCGTCGCGCGCGCCCCCGGCGGCTGCGGCAGAGCCGCCAGCCGATCGGCCCAGCGGGCGTGGCTGACCCGCTCCAGCCGGGCGAGGCCAGCCGCCATCAGTCCACCCTTGGTCTCGAAGTAGTACTGCACCAGGCGCAGCGAGACGCCTGCCTCGGCGGCGACCGAGCGGAGGGAGACGGCGTGCAGCCCCTCGCGGGTCGCCACGGAGATCAGAGCTTCCAGGATCTTCGACCGACGTTCCTCGTGGTCCACCCGACGCGGCATGTCACCCCCCTGGAGCAGGATGACGTTTGTTGATACGATTGTATCATCAAAAGCCATCCTCTGTTTTGCGATCCTTTCCGACCATGACCTCAGCCCCTCCCGCAATCCCCCTCCGCCTGTGGATGATCGCCTCGCTCACAGGCTCCGGGGCGTTCATGGCGATGCTGGATTCGACGGTCGCGAACCTCGCGATCGAATCGATCGCCACCGACCTTGCCGCACCACTGGGGAAGGTCCAATGGGTGGCCACCGGCTATCTCATCGCCCTCGCGGTCTCGCTGCCCCCGGCCGGTTGGCTCGGCCGGCGCTTCGGGCAGCGACGAGTCTGGGCGGCGAGCGTCCTGGGGTTCGTCGCCGCCTCGGCCGCCTGCGCGCTGTCGCCCGACCTGCCCAGTCTGATCGCGGCACGGTGTTTCCAGGGGCTGGCTGCCGGCGTCATGGTGCCTGCGGGGCAGGCGGTGCTCGCGGCGGCCGCGGACCGGCGGCAGCTCGGCCGGCTCATGGGGGTCGTCGGCTTCGCCGTCGCGATCGGCCCGGCGCTGGGACCCGCCATCGGCGGTCTCCTGATCGACGGCCTGTCGTGGCGGTGGCTTTTCCTGATCAACATTCCGCCAGGGATGATCGCCCTCGCCTTCGCCCGGCGGGTCATACCGGCGAGGAAGACCCGTCCGGCCGGCCCGCTCGACCGCCGGGGGTTGGTGCTGATCGCCGCGGGGCTGCCGTTGCTGCTCTACGGCGCCGCCGAGGTGGGGGCCGGGGGCCTCGACCCGCTGCCGGTCGCCGGGGCGGTCGCCGGAGCGGCCTTGGCCGCCGGCTTTCTCCGGCACGCCTTCCGGGCTGCAGCACCTCTGGTCGAGGTGCGGCTGCTCCTGCGGCCCCTCTTCGGCGGGGCCGTCGCCGCGGCCTGCTGCACGGGCGCTGCGATGTACGGGGGGCTGATCGTCCTGCCGATCTTCCTGCAGACCGCCTTGCACCGCTCGGCGACGGAGGCCGGCCTCCTGCTGCTGGCGATGGGGATGGGGGCGGCCTGCGCACTGCCTCTGGCCGGCAGCCTGACCGACCGGTACGGCACCGCCGGCCCCTGTCAGGCCGGAAGCCTGCTGCTCCTGCTGAGCACGGCCGCCCTTCTCGTGCCGGTGGAGCCCGGCGCCACCCTCGTCGTCCTGCTGTTCCTGCGCGGGGCCGGCCTCGCCCTGGCTCAGCTGCCCGCCATGACCGCCGCCTACGGCGCCGTCGCCAAGGCCGAGGCGGGAGACGCCGCGACGGTGATCAACATGGCCCAGCGCCTGGGCGGCGCGCTTGGCGCCGTCCTGTCGGTCGTAGCCATGGCGCGCGGCCGGCACGCGGCCGAGGACCCCGCCTGCGGATGGGCGTTCGTCCTCCTCGTCGTTTTCGCGGCAGGTTCGCTCGCAGCGGGCAGGAGCCTGGCACGCAGGGCAGGTCCGGAAACGCCAGCAGGCTGAATCCAGCGCGCAAGAACCCTGCGGATATCGCGGCCCGCGCCGGCCGTTGCCGCACGGCGGCGGCGGCATGGTAGAATCGCTGGTCGACCCCCACGGAGACTTCCATGCGCGGCCTGTCCCGCCGATGACCGACGACGATCCGCGCCGGCGCTACCGTGCCAACCTGCAGGGGGAGGTCGACAGCGCCGCCCTCTACCGCACCCTCGCATCCGTGGAGAAGAACCCGCAGCTCGCCCAGGTCTACCGTCGCCTCGCGGCGGTCGAGGAGGCCCATGCGGAATTCTGGCGCAAGCGCTTGGCCGCCGCGGGCGAGGCGCTGCCCGCCATCCGGCCCAACCTCCGCACCCGGGGGCTGCGCTGGCTGGCGCGGCGCTTCGGTCCGGGCTTCGTGCTGCCGTCCATCAACACCCTGGAGCAGATCGACAGCGGCCAGTACGACCGCCAGCCCGAGGCCGTCAGCGGCGGTCTGCCCGCCGCCGAGCGCTCGCACGCGCGCATCATCGGTGCGCTGGCCGAAGGCTCGCCCCAGGCCCTGAGCGGCGGCGTCATCGCCCGCCTGGAGGGCCGCCACCGCGGCATGGGCGGCAACGCTCTGAGGGCCGCGGTGCTGGGCGCCAACGACGGCCTGGTCTCCAACCTCAGCCTCGTCATGGGCGTCGCCGGTGCGGCCCTCGACTCCCGCATGATCCTGATCACCGGGCTGGCGGGCCTGCTGGCGGGCGCCTGCTCCATGGCCATGGGCGAGTGGCTGTCGGTGAACAGCGCCCGGGAATCCTACCAGCGCCAGATCGATGCCGAAGCCGAGGAGCTGGAGCAGGTCCCCGACGAGGAGAAGGAGGAGCTGTCGCTGATCTATCAGGCCAAGGGCATTCCCGAAGACGAGGCCCGGACCCTGGCGGACCGGCTGATCGACAACAAGACCGTCGCCCTGGACACCCTGGTGCGCGAGGAGCTGGGCATCGACCCGGAGGAGCTCGGCGGCTCGGCCTGGACGGCGGCCGGCTCCTCGGCCCTGCTCTTCTCCCTCGGGGCGATCTTCCCGGTCGCCCCCTTCCTGCTCGCCGGGGGGACCGCCGCCGTCGCCGCCAGCGTCCTGCTCAGCGGTGCGGCCCTGTTCCTGATCGGCGCAGGCACCAGCTTCTTCACCGGCCGGGGCCTGGTCTTCTCGGGCCTCCGCCAGCTCGCCATCGGCTTCGCGGCGGCGGCCGTCACCTACGGCATCGGAAGCCTCATCGGCGTCGCCATCGCCGGCTAGCTGGACCCGGCAGCCTCACACCGGGTCCGGCCTGGAAGAATGGACCGGCCCCGGCACCTTTCAGCACCGGGGCCGCAGTTCCGATCCGCGTCAGTTCTTTTTCTGCTCTTCCTGCATCGAACGCAGGATGTCGCTCTCGTGCGACGGTTGCCACATGAGCGGAATCCAGTGGCCGTTGAGGATGACCATCGGCTGGAGCGACAGGTTGCCGATGTGATGCCAGTGGGTGAAGGTCCGCGGCGTCGCGACGGGGCTCACCCTGTAATCCTTGATGGACTCGAGCGCCTCGATCAGCGAGTCGGTGGTGAGGTCCCGCCCTGCTTTGCGCATGGCCTCGGCGATGACGTACATGTCGGAATAGGCCATCACGTCGTAATGGTTCGGCCGCCCGGGCGGGAGATCAGGGTATTCGGCCTTCCACGCCGCCTCCCATTCTGCCATGGCAGGATTGGTGGATCCGATGATGTAGGGCAGGTTGTACAGGCCGGTGAGGCCCTCCGCCGCCCGCCCGGCCGCTTGCGGCACCGTGTTGTTGACGAGCGAGCTCCCGCCGAAGAACGACTGGTTGAGACCCAGTTCCCGGGCCTGCCGCAGGATGATGGCGCCTTCCGCAGGGTTGGCCGACAGCATGATGACGTCAGGGTCGAGGCTCTTGATCTGCAGCAGCTGCGGCGAGAAATCCTTATCTCCGATGTTGAACTCGAACCGCCCGAGCGGCTCGATGTTCCACCAGTCCTTGAGCAGCCTCGTGTTCTGGTCCGCTTCGTTCTTCGCGTATTCGTCCCGCCCACTGAGGATCGCGATGCGCTTGCCCTGAAGCACCTGGGTCACGAACTCCGTGTTGACTTCGCCATAGCGGGCCACCTCGTTGGTCGCGCCACGGAAGAGGTAGCGGCTGAAGGGGTGAGTGACCTGGGGCGCCGACGCGATCGAGACATACATGACGACGTCGTGGTCGCGCACGTAGTCGATCGCACCCACGGTGGAGTTGCTGCCTGCAATGCTGATGATCATGAAGGCATGATCCTGGCCGATCAGCTTGCGGACCGCTGCCAGGGCCTTGGTGGGAGAGAAGGCGTCATCCTCGACGATCAACTTGATCTTCCGGCCGTTGACACCGCCCGCGTCGTTGATCTGCTTGACCGCCAGATTCAGCCCGTCGCGGCCGGCAAGGCCGATGAAGGCGCCATGCCCGGTCAGCGGGCCGAAGGCGCCGATCGTGATCGTGTCGTCGGTCACGCCGTCGACAGCGAAAGAAGGCCGTGCCACGGCCAGTATCACGCCGAGCAGCACGAAGAGCGCTGCCGTAGGCCTGATGAGGCCCCGTCCTATCCTGAGCATTGTTTCCTCCTTATCCTTTTCTTCGGGCCAGCCGTTCGAAGCAGCCCTCGATGTCCCGCGCGGAACCGATTGTTCAGGCGGGGTCGGACGTCATCGGGCCGCTGGGTTCCGACGCAGCGAGACCGACGCGAAGAAGCGCTCGGCGTTACGAGTAAAGACCTTCTCTAGCGTATCCTCCGAATAGCCTTCGAGCCGCCAGTCACGGAGGAGTCGCTCGTAGGTGAAAAGCGGATAGTCGGCGCCGAACATCACACGGTCCTTCAGCCTGCGGGAGATGTCGTGCTTCAGGTCTGGGCCGAAATACTTCGGTGACCAGCCATGCAGCTCGTACCAGATGTTCCGTTTGTGAAGTAGCACGGCGATCGTCTCAGCCTGCCAAGGCCAAGCAGGACGCCCCGCCACGATCTGGAGATCGGGGTAACGGGCGGCGACGATGTCCAGGTGCCGCGGATGGCAGTGATCGATCAGCATCCCGCCGCCGCCGGGCAGGCCCGCGCCGGCGCCATTGAAGCCCACAAGCACCAGGACGGGCAGGTTGGCTTCGACACAGAAGTCGTAGAACGGTGCCCACACCGGATCGCTCGGCGGTGCGATGGCGGCCCCGGAAACGGCATAACCGAGAAAGCCGGGGCTGTTGTCGGCGCACCGCCGGAGCTCCAACACACCCTCGCGGCCGAGCTTCGGGTTGATCTGCAGCCAGTGGCCCAGAATCACGTCGGGGTGGCTGCGCTGGGTGGCGAAGGCGTAGTCGTGCAGCGCCGCGACCTCGTCGATCGGCAGGAATTTCGTGAAGCCGAGGTCGAGGATCACCCGCACGTTCGACCGGCGGAGTTCCTCCGCCATCTCGTCCTCGCTGGCATAGCGAGGCTCCGAGTTCCAGACCTTCTTCTGCTGTGCCAGTTCCTCCGGGGTACGCAGCGGGTAGCCGCGCCTCGTGCCCCAGTGGGAATGGAGGTCATAGAGCGGAAGTGAAGCGTTCGTCGTCATGAGACCTCTCAGTGCAGGCCGAGGTAGCTGCGCCGGACCAGATCGTCTGCGAGCAGCTTGTCGCTGGTTCCCTCCGCGGCGACCCGACCGCTTTCGAGCACGTAACTGTAGGTAGCAATGGCAAGCACCCAGCGGGCATTCTGTTCGATCAGCAGGACGGCGGTCCCGCTGCGGTTGATCTGCTCGATGGCTTTGAAGATCAGGTCGATCAGCTTCGGTGCGAGCCCGATCGAGGGTTCGTCGAGGATCAGCAGGCGCGGCTGAAGCATCATCGCCCGCCCGATCGCCAGCATCTGCTGTTCGCCGCCCGACATGACCCCGGCCTTCTGGTGCTGGCGCTCGTGAAGGATCGGGAAGATCTGGCGCACCTGGTTCAGGCTCTCGCTGAACTGAGCTGCGCTGCGGCAGAGGTAACCTCCCATCTCCAGATTTTCCTGGACGGTCATCTCCGGGAACAGCAGCCGGCCCTGCGGCACCTGGACGAGGCCCGCCCGCACCACGTTCTGCGCGCGCTGCTGGGCGATCGACCGGCCGTCGAAGACGATCGAACCCCGGCTGGCGTGCAGCAACCCGGAGATCGTCTTGGCGAGGGTGGTCTTGCCGGCGCCGTTCGGACCCAGCACCCCCACCAGTGCGCCGTCGGCTATGGTGATCGACACGTCGCGCAGCACCGAAAGGCGGCCATAGCCGGCGCTCAGGTCCTTCACCTCGAGCATCACTCGGCGGCGGGGCGTCTCAGGCATCGGCGTTTGCCCCCAGATAGGCATCGATGACTGCCTGGTCATCTTGGATGGCCGCCGGCGAGCCCTCCGCGATTTTCTCCCCGTAATCCAGGACCGTGATGGTGTCGGCGAGCGACATGATCACGCGCATGTTGTGCTCGATCACGAACAGCGAGATGCCGTGATTGCGGGCGAGGGTCCGCGCCGTCTCGATGGCCTGCAGTGCGCCGACTTCGCTCATCCCCGAGGTCGGCTCGTCCAGCAGCAGCAGGAGCGGCCGGGCTGCGAGCGCGCGGGCGAGATCCAACCGCTTGAGCACACCGAACGGCAGGTCGCCGGCCAGAACGTCGCGGTACTGGGTGAGATCGAAGGCCTCGAGCAGTTCCTCCGCCGCCAGTCTCGCGGCACGTTCGCCGTGCCGCGCCCGCGGCAGCGACAGCGCACTGGCCCAGAAGCCGTGCGGCAGATGCCGGGACATCCCGGTCAGTACGTTCTCCACCACGGTCTGATCGGAGAAGATCTCGACGTGCTGGAAGGTCCGACCGATGCCCAGCCGGGCGATCTCGTGGGCGGGCGCCCGGCTGATTTCCTGGTCCCGGAACCGGATGCTGCCGGCGGTGCAGGGCACCATTCCCGTGATCACGTTGATCATGGACGTCTTGCCCGCGCCGTTCGGGCCGATCAGGCCGCGGATCTCGCCCTGCTCGACCGCCATCGACACGTTCCTGACGGCATGGACGCCACCGAAACGCACCGTCACCCCTTCAAGAGTCAGCAGGCTCATCGCGCCGGCTCCCGATCCTGTGCCGGCGTCACGTCCTCGGAAAGGACCGGCCCGCGCCTGGTCCAGTGCGACACGAGGCCGACGAGACCCTTCGGCATGAGGATGAGAGACCCCAGCAGCAGGGCTGCATAGAAGAGGTCGCCATATTCCGCGGCCCCCCGAAGGACCTCGGGCAGCAGCGTCAGCACGGTGGCCCCCACGATGGAGCCCACCAGGGAGCCGATGCCGCCCAGGACGATAAAGGTGATGTGGCGCAGCGTCGCTGCCGTCCCGTACTCGGTGGGATCGATGAAGCCGGCGAGGATGCCCGCCAGCCCGCCGCCGATGCCGGCGTAGAAGGCCGCGAGAGCGAAGGCGGTGAGCTTGGTACGGGCGGGGGACACGCCGAGCGTCTGTACCGCTGCGGCACTGACCCGGACGGCGTTGAAGGCCCGTCCGACCGGCGATTCCAGGAGGTTGTAGGCGACCCACACCAGGAAGAGCGTGACGATGAGGACCGCGTAGTAGAGATGCAGGTCGCTGCCGAGGTCGATGCCGCCGACGATCGTCGGCCGGGGGGCCATCAGTCCACGCACGCCGCCGGTAAGCCAGCCGAACTCCTCGATCGCTATCTGGGTCACCTCCAGGAACCCGAGGGTCGCAAGCGCGAGATAGAAGCCGCTCAGCCGAATGGCAGCGAGCGCCAGGACGCCGCCCAGGACCGCCGCTGCCACGCCACCGGTCGGCAGCGCCACCAGAAAGGGAACGCCCAGATTGGTCATCAGCAGCGTCGTGGTATAGGCGCCGATGGCCATGAAGGAGGCGTGGCACAGCGAAATCTGACCGGCGTTACCCGTCAGCAGATTCAGCCCGACCGCCACGACCACGTTCACCAGCACGAGCGTGACGATGTAGATCTGATAGCCGTCGAGGGCCAGCGGCAGCACGGCGAGCAGCGGGATCGCCAGCAGCCAGGCCAGTCGGGCGGTCCACATCGATCTCATACCCGCCTCGATTCGATGGTGCCGAACAGGCCGTTCGGCCGGACGAGCAGGATGAGGATCAGGATCGCGAAGGCGACCACGTTCCGCAGGGTGCTGCCGAAGAAGGCGCCGGCGAAGGTTTCGACGACGCCCAGCAGCAGACCGCCGACGACCGCCCCCGGCAGGCTGGTGAATCCGCCGATCACAGCCGCCACGAAGGCCTTGAGGATCACGTTGCCGAGCTCGGGATGGATACCCGCCACGGGCGCGAAGAGGATGCCCACGAGCGCCCCGAGGGCCGTGCTGAGGGCGAAGGTCGCAGAGAAGATCCGCTCAACCCCGATCCCCATCAGGCGAGACGCCTGCTGGTTCTGCGACACCGCCCGCATCGCCTTGCCGAGCCGACTCCTCTGGAAGAAGAGGGCAAGAGCGGCGGTAATCAACAGCGCCACCACCAGCATCCAGGCATAGACCGGGTTGATGCGCAGAGTACCGATCACCCAGGGCTGCGAGCTGAACGGCACGGGCAGGCGATAGACGTCATCCTGCCAGTAGAGCCGCATGGCGTACTTGATGATCAGCCCGATGGCGTAAGTGCCGATGACGATGGTGAATTCCGGGGCATTGACCAGCGGGCGCATCAGGACCCTCTCGATCACCGCCCCCAGGGCCGCGCTGATCAGAAGGGTCAGCACCATCACCAGCCAGTACGGCAACCCCGCGAGCGACAGGGCGAGGGCGACGTAGGCCCCCAGGAGAAGCATTTCCCCCTGGCCGAAGTTCAGGATTCCGCTGGCCTTGAAGGGGATGACCAGCGACAGCGCCACCAGGGCGTAGATGCTGCCGACGCTGAGACCGGAGAAGAGAAGCTGAACGACAATGTCGAAGGACATCTGTCACTACCCTCGTCGATGCCGGGACCGCCCGGGCGTACCGGTCATCGTGGCCGTCACAGGAGACTGGCCGACGTTCCGCCGTCGACGTGCAGCGTGGCGCCCGTGACGAAGGAAGCGGCTTCGGATGCGAGGAAGGCGACCACGGCGGCGATATCCTCCGGTCGTCCGATGCGGCGCATCGGCACGTTCTCGACGGACTGTGCAACCGCCGTCTCGTAGGAGAGGCCCCGCTGGGCGGCTTCATCGACGAGCAGCTTACGCAACCGCTCCGTCTCGATGCGGCCCGGCAGGACGTTGTTGACGGTGATGCCATCCGGCCCGACCTCGAGCGACAGAGTCTTCGCAAAGGCGATGACGCCGGCCCAGGTGGCCACGGAGAGCCCGAAGCCCGCGCGCGGCTGCTTCACCGACAGCGAGGTGATGTTGATGATCCGCCCGCCACCGTTCTGCCGCATCGACGGCAGGCACAGGCGGGACATGCGCACCACGCTCATCAGGTTCTGCTGCACGGCCTTGTGCCAGGCTTCGTCGTCGAAGTCGGCCATCAGGCCGAGCGGCGGCGCGCCGTCGTTGTTGACCAGAATGTCTATGCGGCCGAAGGCCGACAGCGCCTCGGCCACGACCTTTTGATGGTCCTCGGCCTTTCGGACGTCGCCCAGGACCGGCAGCACCTCCACCCCCGTCTCGTCGCGCACCTGATCTGCGGCGGTCGCCAGTGCCGGATTGCGGCGGGCCCACATCACGAGCTTCGCGCCTTCGGCGGCCAGCCGCCGGGCGATGCCGAGGCCGATCCCCTGGCTCGCACCACCCACGATCGCGACCTTGTCCCTGATGGCGAAATCCATGGTGCGCTCCCCTTCAGGCCTTGCGCCGATCCAGAAGGCGCCTGATTTTCGATGTCTGAGTGAGGCCGGTCAGTGGATCGAGATCGCCCCTGTTCACCACCTCGGCGGCGATCTTGACGCCGAGAGCCTCACGGAAGCGGACCTCGAGATCGCGTGCCAGGGCAGCCGCCTCGACCGCGGGGTCGCTCCGCTCCACCTTGACAAGCATCTCGTCGCGGCCCGCGGCGTCTACACGCTCGACGATGCAGATGTATTCGCCATTGCTGCGCGGATCCTCGGCGACCAGTGCGCCGACCGCCTCGGGAAAGACGTTGACGCCGCGCAGCTTGATCATGTTGTCGGCGCGGCCGAAGATTCTCTGCAGTCGCCGGTGGGTCCAGCCGATGGGGGACCGGTCCGTCGCGAAAGCCGAGACATCGTTGCTGTTGAAGCGAATGACCGGGGCGGCGAACTTGAAGAGACAGGTGATGAAGGCGTTCCCCCGCTCCCCCGCGGCAACCTCGCGGTTGGTCTCCGGATCGACGATCTCGACGAAATAGGCGTCCTCGAAAACCGTCATACCATCGCGTCCGGGCCCCTCGGCCGCGATGATGCCGGACTCGTTGCTGCCATAGGATTCGAAGACCGGTGCCCCCCACAGATCTTCCAACGGCTTGCGGTCGTCCATGCCGAGGTGAGATCCGATCGATCGGAGGCCGAGGTCCCGCGGATCGATCCCCAGTTCATCGCGGGCGAGCTCGCCCATGTGGCGCAGATAGGCCGGGAAGCCGAGGATCGCGGACACGCCCCACGCCTTGAGCAACTCGATCTGACGGCGCGTCGGAGTCTGCGAGCCGCTGCCGGTCGTCACCGGCACCGCTCCGCTGTACTTCCACAAAGCCTCGCGCGGCGCACTGGCGCCGTTGCCCAGTCCCAGGGAATAGGTGATCTGCACGACGTCGCCCGGCCGGATGCCCTGCATGTGGAAGCGGCGGCCGCCGATGATGCTCATCACTTCCCGGTCCTGCGGTGTGTAGAGCATGGGGCGCGGCAGGCCCGTGGTGCCCCCGCTGGTCTGGAGGACCAGGGGATGGTCGCCCAGTTCTATCCCCATGTAGTCGCCGAACGGCGGATGGCGTTCGATGCTCCTGCGGATGTCGTGAACCGTGTAGGGCGGCAGCTTGGTGATGTCCTCCAGGCTTCTGATGTCGCCCGGCTGCAGCCCCACCGCCCCCCAATGGAGACGGTAGAAGGGCACCTGCCAGCCCCGCTCGACCTGCTGCAGGAACCGCCGGTTCTGCAGGGCATGCAACTCGTCGGCCGAGAGCCGCATGGTGGCCTCAAACATCGGCGGGGGCGGGAATTCTCGCGTCAGAGCGGCGAAGTCGAGTGCGTTCCAATAGTAGGGGACAGGCTTTGCGGCCATCCTGAGCGTCTCCCTTGACCACCTCTCCAAGGCGTTCTCTCGACGCTAGATTCTGACTGGTCGTTCAGTCAAGATAATGTTCTGGTTACCACGGACCGGGCGCCGCAGCCATCGGGCTTGCGCCCCGACGCGGAGGCGCTATGGCTGTAGCCGCCACCGAAAGCCGGGTGGCTAAGACCTTGTGCGGGAGGTAATTCTTGGGGGCCGCTAAACGCGTGAAAAGGGAAGGCGGGGCGAACGTCAAAGGCGACTCGCTGCTCACTAGACGACGGGCGGATCTGGTCGAAGCGGCGACGGACCTCATCTTGAGGAACGGGTTTCACGCGTCCTCCGTGCGCGAGATCGCCAACGCCGCGGGCCTCACCCAGGCCAATCTCTACAACTACGTACGATCCAAGGACGAAGTCCTCTATCTGATCTGCCGGGAGGCGGTGGCCGGCTATACCAGCGACGTCCTGACAGCCCTGGAGAAGGAGGACGACCCCGGCCTCCGGCTCGAGCGGGCAGTCGAGGTAATGGTCCAGTCCATGCACCGGCACCGTAAGAAAATTCTTATCGTCTACCGGGAGAGCCATTCGCTGCAGCCGGAGTCACGGAAGATCATCATAGAGATCGCCGCATCCTTCGTTACGGTCATCACCGAGATCGTGGCCGATGCGCAACGAGCCGGGCGCATACCCCCCTCCGACCCGGTGATCGCGGCGAACACCATCATCCATCTCGCGACGATCTTCGCCGTGCGAGGCTGGAGCCTCAGGCACTCCGATACGGCGGAGGCACTCCAGTTCCTGCCGCGATTCATCCTCGCGGGCCTGCGCGGCACGACGACCGGTCCCTGCCTGGATTAGGCCCGCCGCCCGGCGGCCGTCACCTACGGGATCGGACGCCTCATCGGCGTCGCCATCGCCGGGTGAGCCGCGCTCAGCCCGCCGCCGTCGCGCGCCAGATCACCGGGAACCAGTCCTCGCGCAGGCGCTCGCCCGGCCCCATGCCGTGCCCTTCGAAGGGCGGCGAGGTGCGGCCGGGCCGCGTCACGGTGCGCGCGTCCTCGCCCACCCAGCGCACCGAGAAGGCGCGCCGCCGCCGGCTGGTCGTGTTGCCCCGCGCGCCGTGGACCGTCCGGTAGTGGAAGGCGACCGCGTCGCCGGGCCGCATCGGCCATTCGACGACCCGCCAGCGCTCCGGCTCCCGGTCGGGATCTGGCACCGGCAGGTAGTCCTGCTCCTGCTCGTAGAACTTCGTCTCGGCCAGCCAGCGCACCGGCAGCACCAGCTTGGGCCAGAGGTGCGAACCGGCGACGAAGCGCAGGGTCGCCTCCTCCACCGGATCGAGGGCGACCCACAGGCTGACCGTGTCGCGGCCGTCCACGAAGTAGTAGGGGGCGTCCTGGTGCCAGGGCGTGGCCTTGGTGGTGCCCGGCTCCTTGATCAGGACGTGGTCGTGGAAAACCTGGGCGAAGCCGGACTCCATCAGCTCGGCCGCGGCCTGGGCCATGGGCGACCGGCGGATCGCCGCGTCGAACTCGGGGATCCGCCGCCAGTTGCAGTAGTCGTCGAAGAAGCGGCCGCTCTCGCCCGGCTTCAGGTTCTCCGCCGCGTGCGGGCCGGGGTCCCGGAGGTTGCGCTCGACGCCGGCGGCGATCGTCTCCACCCAGCCGTCGAGCAGCCCGGGCAGGTGGACGGCCCCGTCGGTGCGGAAGGCGGCGATCTGGGCGTCGGTCACGTAGCGCGTCATGGCCGCATGAGGAAGCCTCCGTCCAGGCCCGTCAAGCGGCCTCAGGGCTGCACCGCCCGCGCTTCCCAGCGGCCGCTGGCGACCGCCTCCGCGACCAGCGCCAGGATCAGGTCGCGCACCGTCTCCAGGGCGAAGGTCGCGGGCCGGTCGGCCATCTCGCAGAGGTAGAGAGTCCGCGACAGCTCGGGCTCGACGATCGGCCGGACGTGCAGGACGCCGCTCTCGATCTGCTCCTTCATGAACAGCCTGGTGCCGATGGCGCAGCCCAGGCCTGCCGCCAGCGAGCCGCTTATGGCATGGACCGAATTCATCTGCAGGCGCGCCCGCGCCTCCAGCCTCTTGAGCAGGCTGGCATCATCCATCAGCGCGCGCGCCGAGACTCCCTGCCGCAGCAGGATGACCGGCAACTCCAGCACCTCGGCGAAGGTGATCGCCTCGTCGCTGTCGCCGATGATCTCCCGGCGGCCGACGCAGACCATGCGCTCCTCCAGCACCGGCCGGGTCTTCAGCCGCGCATCGGCCGGCGGGTTGAAGACCAGCGCCAGGTCGACTTCGGACGACATGAGGTGCATCAGCGTCGAGCCCGAAAGGCTCTCGGTCAGGAAGAGCTTCAGCTTGGGGTACTCGGCCAGCACGGTGCGCGCCAGCGGCACGCCGATCGCCTTCACGCCGGAGTAGGCCATGCCGACGGCCACCTCGCCGGCGATCTCGTCACCGCCCTCGCGGATGTCCTTCTCGGCCGCCGACATGGCCTTGAGGATCGACTTGGCGTGGGCGTAGAGCCGCTCTCCCGCCGCGGTCGGCTGGAGGCCGCGCGGCTTGCGCACGAACAGCGGCGTGGCGAGTTCGGCCTCCAGGTTGCCGAGGTGATGGCTGAGGGCGGAGACCGCGACCCGCACGTGCCCGGCGGCTCGGGACAGGGTGCCCTGCTCGTAGATGGCGGCGAAGTAGCGGAGCTGACGGGAGTCCACGATCCCGCTTTCTGATTTTTTGAACACTACCTTAGAAACTCTATGATTTCAGGAAGATGACCGCAAGGCTAGGGTCCGCCGGAGACAGCGGACAGGAGCAGGCGCATGGAACGCCCCTTCAGGCCGCTCGACGGCATCCGGGTCGTCGAGATGAGCCACATGATCATGGGCCCGACCTGCGGGCTCTTCCTCGGCTTCCTCGGCGCGGAGGTGATCAAGGTCGAACCGCCGGAAGGCGACAAGACGCGCACGCTCGGCGGCATGGGCCGGCCGATGTTCCCCCTGTTCAACCGCGGCAAGAAATCGGTCCAGCTCGACCTGAGGACCGCGGCCGGCCGTGAAGCCCTGGACCGCCTGCTCGGCACCGCCGACGTCTTCGTGGAGAACTTCCGCGACGCCTCCCTCGACCGGGTGGGCGCCGGCCCCGAGGACCTGCGTGCCCGCTACCCGAAACTGATCGTCGCCTCCCACAAGGGGTTCCTGCACGGCCCCTACCAGGACCGCACGGCGCTCGACGAGGTGGTGCAGATGATGACCGGGCTGGCCTACATGACCGGGCCCAGCGGCCGGCCGCTGCGGGTCGGCTCCTCGGCCAACGACATCATGGGCGGCCTGTTCGGGGCCTTCGGCGTGCTGGCCACCCTGCTGGAGCGCAGGGAGACCGGCGAGGGCCGCGCCCTGCGCGTCGGCCTCTTCGAGAACTGCCTGCTGCTGGTGGCGCAGCACATGGTTCAGTTCGAGCTGGAGGGGAAGAACCCGCCGCCGATGCCCGAGCGGGACTTCTCCTGGCCGGTCTACGACATCTTCGACACGGCCGACGGCCGGCAGATCTTCGTCGGCGCGGTCACCGAGGGCCAATGGGCGACGCTCTGCCGCCTGCTGGACCTGACGGACCTGCTGGAAGACCCCGGCCTGCAGACCCGGATGGACCAGATCGATGCGCGGAGCCGGACCATCCCGGTCGTGGCGGCCGCCATCGCCCGGCGGGATGCGCCGGCGCTGCTGGCCGCCTTCGAGGAGCTGGGCATTCCCTACTCGCCGATCTCCAGGCCCTGCGACATGTACCAGGACCCGCACGTCATGCGGCCCGGCGGGCTGACCCTGTCGCGCATGCCCGATGGCAAGACCTTCCGGGCACCGTCCCTGCCCTTCGAGGTCGACGGCGCCATGCTGACCGGCGGCGGCGACCTGCCGGCCGTCGGCCAGGACACGGCCGACGTCCTGCGCGCCCTCGGCCTCGACGAGGCGGCCATCGCCGCCGCCCGCGGTGCAGGCAAGGCGAGGGCGGCATGAGCCGGCTGGCCGAGACCTACCCGGCCGACCGGGTAACCCTGCGCGAGGTGGGCCTGCGCGACGGCCTGCAGCTCGTGAAGTCCTTCCCCGGCACCGCCGCGAAGTGCGAGTGGATCAGGCGCGAGCGGGCGGCCGGCGTCCGCCATTTCGAGGTCGGCTCCTTCCTGCCGGCCAGCCGGATGCCCCAGTTCGCCGACGTCCGCGAGGTGATCGCGGCGGTGGCGGACCTTACCGACACCTTCTCGGCCGCTCTCACGATGAACGAGCGCGGCGTCAGCGACGCGCTGCAGACCGGGGTCGACGAACTGGTCTGCGTGGTCTCGGCGACCGAGGCGCACAGCCAGGCGAACATGCGGCGCTCGCGTGGCGAGGCGATCGCCCTGGTGGCTCAGGCCGCGGCCCTCCGCGACGCGAGCGAGCGCAGGCCGCTGATCAACGCCGGCATCGCCATGGCCTTCGGCTGCTCGCTGGCCGGCGCCGTGGCGCACGACGAGGTGCTGCGGCTGGCCGAGGCCTGCCTCGAAGCCGGCGCCGACATCGTCGGCATCGCCGACACGGTTGGCTTCGCGGGACCCAGGCAGGTCGGGGCGCTGAGTGCCGCCATGGCCCGGCTGTGCGGCGGGCGGCCCTTCATCGTCCATCTGCACGACACCCGCGGCATGGGCATAGCCAACGCTTCGGCCGCCCTCGACGCCGGGGCGCGGGTGATCGACGGCTCGCTCGGTGGCCTCGGCGGTTGCCCCTTCGCACCGGGCGCCACGGGCAACGTTGTCTTCGAGGATCTGGTCTACCTCTGCGAGACCAAGGGCTTCCCCACCGGCATCGACCTCGACGCCCTGCTCGCCGTCAGGTCCGTCCCCGCCGCAGCCATGCCCGACGAAGTGCTGTTCGGGAACCTCGCCCTCTCCGGCCCGCCACGCACCATGGAGTGGCGGGCCTGACAGCAGAGTGCCACTGTCCATCCACAACGACTTATCGGCCAAACAACGAATCACCGGGAGGAACCATGAAGACGACCCTTGCCCTGCTCGCCTCGGCCGCCGTGCTCGCCACCACCGCGACGGCGCAGGCCGCGGAAAGCATGCGCTGCAGCCACCAGCTGCCGCCGGCCCACCACATCGCCAAGGTGATCGACCGCTGGGCGGCCGAGGTGGAGAAGCTCTCCGATGGCGAGATCGACGTCCAGGTGTTCGGGGCCGACAGCCTGGTGAAGGCCAACGACAACATCCTGGCGGTCGCCAAGGGCGACATCGAGTGCGCCTTCTCCCTGAACTTCCAGTGGGGCAAGACGCTGCCGCTCATGAACGTCACCGTCGGGCCCTACACCATGTCCTCGATCGAGGCCTGGAAGAAGTGGCCGAACTCCGAGGCCGCCGCCTTCCTGGAGGAAAAGCTGGAAGAGAAGGGCGTGAAGAACGTGGTCTGGATGTTCCAGACCAACACGTCGGTCTTCACCTCCAAGGGCAAGGCCCTGATCACCCCGCAGGACTTCCAGGGCCTCAAGATGCGCGGCATCGGCCCGGCCTTCGACCGCGGGCTGAACGCGATGGGGGCGACCACCGTCTCCATGCCCGGCAGCGAGGTCTATCAGGCTCTGGCCACAGGGGTGGTCGACGCGGCCATCACCGACGTCGCCGCCGCCTGGTCGCGCAAGTACTACGAGGTGCAGGACCACATGACGGTCGTACCGGTCCTGGCAGCCTACCTGCACGGCTACGTCAATCCCGACTGGTACGGCGGGCTCAGCGACAAGTCCAAGGCCGCGCTGAAGCAGGCCGGCGAGGAGGCCTCCGGCTGGGCGATCGAGGCCTCGCAGGAAGCGGCCGCCGCCGCCCCGCAGCAACTCGCCGACAAGGGCGTGGTGGTCCACATCGCGACACCGGCCGAGAACGCGGCCTTCAAGGCGGCGATGCAGCCGGCCTTCAACGAAGGCTTCGCGGCGGAGACCGGCGAGGAGGGAAAGAAGCTGCTGGAACTGGTCGCCAAGCTGCAGTAGCCGGCCGATGCACAAGGATTCGGTGGGGGAGCCGGCGGCCGGCTCCCCGCTGATCGACCGCGTCGTCGGACTGGTGACGAAGATCGGCGGGGCGCTGAGCGCCCTGCTCATCTTCGTCGTACTGGTCCTGACGGCGGTGAACGTGGTGGCGCGCTACCTGCTCGACCGGCCGATCCAGGGCGTCGACGAGGCGACCGGATTCCTGGTGGTGGCGATCGTCATGGCCGGAGCCGCCGAAGCCTTCCGCCGCGGGGACCACATCCGGATCGACCTGCTGATCGACCATTGCGGCCCGCGCCTGCACCGGTGGCTGGAGGCCTGGGCGACGGCGGCGGTGCTGCTCTTCGCTGGCCTTCTCGTCCACACCGCCTGGGACACGGTCGCCTTCTCCCGCCGGTTCGGCGCCTACTCCACAGGCTATCTCGGCATCCCGCTGTGGATTCCCCAGTCGGCCCTGGTGGTCGGCGGCGTCCTGCTGGGGCTGGCGGCGGCAGCCCGCCTGCTGACCCTGGCCCTGGGGCGACGGCCGTGACCATCGTCCTCATCCTCGCCCTGCTGGTCGGCCTGCTGCTGACCGGCATGCCGATCTTCGCCGCCCTCGGCCTGTCCTCCCTCGCCGTCCTCGCGATCTTCGAGGGCAAGGTGAGTTCGATGGCCGACACGGTCTTCGCCAGCCTGAACAACCCGCTGCTGGCCACCATCCCGATGTTCGCCTTCATGGCGCACGTCATGATCAAGGCGAAGGTGGTCGACGACCTCTACGACATGGCCAACAAGCTGGTGGGCCACGTGCGCGGAGGCCTGGGGTTCGGCACCATCCTGTCCTGCACGATCTTCTCCACCATCTCCGGCTCCTCCGTTGCGACGGCGCTCACCATCGGCTCGGCGGCGATCCCGCAGATGCAGCGCTTCGGCTACCGGCCGCGGCACAGCTACGGCATCATCGCCGCCGGCGGCACCCTGGGCATCCTCATCCCACCGTCGGGCCCGATGATCCTCTACGCCATCGTGACGGACGCCTCGATCGGCGCGCTCTTCCTCGCCGGCCTACTGCCCGGGCTGCTGATCGCGCTGATCTTCGCCGTCTTCAGCTGGGCCCAGGCGACCGTCCACGGCGGCACCCGGGCACAGGCGTGGTCGGGCACGCGCAACGTGCTGCGCGCGCTGCGCAAGTCGATCTGGGCAGTGCTCATGCCGCCGGTCATCCTCGGCGGCATCTATCTCGGCATCTTCACGGCTGCGGAGGCCGCGGCCGTCGGCGCGGTCTACGCCCTGCTGGTCGCGGTGCTGGCCTACAGGAACGTCACCCTGCGCGACCTCGCCGACTGTGCCTGGCAGACCATGCGCACCACCGCCATGCTCTTCATGATCATCGCCGCCGCCGCACTCTTCGGCCATGCGGTGACCATCATCCGCCTGCCGGCCCACGTCATGGAAGGGGTCGCCGCCCTGGGCCTGTCGCAGACCGGCTTCATCCTCGTCGTGATGCTGGCGATCTTCGTGCTCGGGATGTTCCTGGAGACGATCGCCATCATCCTCATCACCACGCCCATCATCCTGCCGGTGCTGACCGCCCTCGACATCAATCTCGTCTGGTACGGGGTGATGCTGATGATCAATCTCGAGCTGGCGCTGATCACGCCCCCGGTCGGCATGAACCTCTTCGTCATCAAGGGCATCACCGACGCCCCCCTGGCCGAGATCATGCGCGGCGCACTGCCCTACGTGCTGCTGCTGATCCTCGGCCTCGCCATCATCTGGGCCTTTCCGGCGCTGTCGCTCTGGCTGCCGGCGACGGCCGGCTTCGGCACCTGAGCCCTCAGCGCTGGCGGCGCAGCAGGACGTAGAGCGCGCCGTCCCCACCGTGCTGCGGCTGGGAATAGTTGAATGCCAGGATCTGCGGGCGCAGGGCCGGCTGGTTCAGCCACAGCGGCACCTGGCGGCGCAGCACGCCGCCCTCCTCCCGGCTGCGGCCCTTGCCGGTGATGATCAGCACGCAGCGGCGGCCCAGGCTGCGGCTGACGGCGAGGAAGCTGGTCAGGGCGGCGAAGGCGTCCGCCTGGGTCATGCCGTGCAGGTCGAGCCGGCCGTCGATCGGCAGCTTTCCGCGGGTCAGACGCTCGGCCGAGCGGCGGTCCAGGTCCGCCACCACGCCGTGCGTCAGGGCGCGGGGCGGATGCACGCGCTTCGCCGCCTTGGCTCCCGGCCCCTCGGGCGGTGCGGCGGCGCTGCGGCGCAGGGGTTCGGGCGCCGGCGAAGCGACCGGCGACGGCGCTGCGGGCGCACGGCGCCCCGGCAGGGGCCGCACCTGCTCCACCACCCGCCGCCAGAGCTCCAGATCGGCGGGCGTGGGCTTCGCTGCCTTCGCCATGGGCCGATGTCACTCCGAAACGGCGGGATCGACCAGCAGGACGTGGAGGCGCCGCGGCCCGTGGGCCCCGTTGATGATGGTCTGCTCGATGTCGCCGGTGCGTGACGGGCCGGTCACGAAGTTCATCGTGCGGGGCATCTCACCCACCCCGTAGCGCTGTCGCAGCAGGTCCCAGCCGTCCTCGTAGGCGCCGACGATCTCCTCCGCCCGCAGCACGACGATGTGGTCGTCCGGCAGGAAGTTCAGGGTCGAGGGACCGGTCGGTCCCGACAGCAGCATGAGAGTGCCGGTCTCCGCCACGCCGGCCGCCGCCCGGGCGACCCCCACCAGATCGTCGGCAGCGGGTGCGCCGGCCCTGACATCCAGGAGAGGCGCCGCCTGCGACCAGGCCAGCCCCTCCAGGTCGGGGGCAGGCGCGATGCAGATCTTCGGCGGCAGGTTGTGGGCCTTGAGGTGATCGGCCACCGCCGCCGGAACCCCGTCGAGGCCGCTGATCCGGCGGACCGTCCCCTGCACCGCCTTCACCTTCTCCTCGAAGAGATCCACGAGCGCGGCAGGCTCCTGCTTCGCCCGCGCCGGGACCAGGTTGCGCCGACGGCCCTGCAGGCGCTCGTCGACCGCCGCGGCGGCCGCGCCGTCGCCGCGCTTGAGCGAGCGGCGCAGCCGTCCGAGGATTTCGTCGCGACCGCTCATCCGCGCGCTCCCTGGGCCCGCGCTCCCTGGGCCCGCGCTCCCTGGGCGCGCTCGCCGCGCCGCTCGGCCCAGAGATCCTGGAAGGTGCGGCCCTGCGGCACCGGCATCTCGCGGTACTCGGTCCAGCCGCCGGCCAGCGGCAGCTTCGAGAAGCCGCCGCGCCCGCGCCCGAGACGGCCCATGACCCGTGCCTGCAGCGCCGTCAGCCGGTGGTAGAGCCAGGGCCTCCGCGCGAAGAACGACCAGAAGCCGAGGCCCACGCGGACCGTCGGCGGCGAGAGGTGCCGCTCGAACTCCTTCTCCCGCCAATGCCGCATCATCTTCGGCAGGGGGATGCGCATGGGGCAGACCGCCTCGCAACGCCCGCAGAAGGTCGAGGCGTTAGGCAGGTGTGCCGCCTTGTCGATGCCGATCAGCGCGGGCGTCAGGACGGAGCCCATCGGGCCGGGATAGACCCAGCCGTAGGCGTGCCCGCCGACGGCGTGATAGACGGGGCAGTGGTTCATGCAGGCGCCGCAGCGGATGCAGCGCAGCATCTCCTGGAACTCGCTGCCGAGCATCGCCGAACGGCCGTTGTCGAGCACGATGACGTGGTACTCGTCCGGCCCGTCGATGTCGCCGGGTCGGCGCGGGCCGGTCGACAGGGTCGTGTAGGACGAGAACTCCTGCCCCGTCGCCGAGCGCGCCAGGACCCGCAGGATCGTCGCCAGGTCCTCCAGGGTCGGCACCACCTTCTCGATCGATGCCAGGACGATGTGCACCCGGGGCAGCAGCTGGGTCATGTCGCCGTTGCCTTCGTTGGTCACGATGACGGAGCTGCCCGTCTCGGCGACCAGGAAGTTGGCACCGGTGATGCCGACGTCGGCGGCGAGGAAACGCTCGCGCAGCATCGCCCGCGCCTCGGTGACGAGCTGGATCGGCTCCTCGAGCTGGCGATCCCCCGGCAGGGCGGTGTGCGCCCGCCGGAAGTCCTCGGCCACCTGCTCCTTCGTGAGGTGGACGGCCGGCGCGATGATGTGGCTGGGCGGCTCGTGCCGGAGCTGGATGATGTACTCGCCGAGATCGGTCTCGATCGGCTCGATGCCGTTGGCTTCCAGGTGATCGTTGATGGCGATCTCCTCGCCGATCATCGATTTCCCCTTGGTCACGGTGCGCGCCCCGGCCGCCCGGCAGATCTCCAGCACCCGCGCCCGCGCATCCTCGGCGGTGGGGCACCAGTGCACCCGGCCGCCGCTGGCCGTCACCTTGGACTCCCAGCGCTCCAGGTAGAGATCCAGGTGCTCCAGGGTGTGGTCCTTGATCGCCTTGGCCTGGTCGCGCAGCGCCTCGAACTCGGGCAGCTCGGCGGCCGCCTTGGCGCGCTTGTCGATGAAGCCCGCCTTCATCTTGGTCAGCGCCTTCTGGAGCTGGGCGTCCACCAGGGCGCCCGCGGCGTTCTCCTTGAAGGCGGTCGAAGTCGCCTGCATGGCTCTCTCCCCTAGCGGTCCGAAGACGGCTCGCCGATGGCCGGCTCCTGCAGCTGGCCCGCCAGCACCTCGGCGACGTGGCGGGCCTGCACCTTGGAGCCGCGCCGCTTCAGCTTTCCCGCCATGTTGAGCAGGCAGCCGAGGTCGCCGGCCAGCATCAGGTCGGCGCCGGTGGCGTCGATGTTGTCGGCCTTGGCCGTGACGATCTTGTCGGAGATCGCCGGATACTTGACGCAGAAGGTGCCGCCGAAGCCGCAGCAGGTCTCCGAATCCTGCATCTCTCTCAGACGCAGGCCGGCGACGCCATGAAGCAGCCGGCGGGGCTGCCCCTTGATCCCCAGCTCGCGCAGACCCGAGCAGGAATCGTGGTAGGTCACCGTGCCTTCGAAGCGGCCCGGGACCCGTTCGACGTGCAGCACGTCGGTCAGGAAGGACACGAGTTCCCAGGTGCGGCCCGCCACCGCCTCGACGGCACGCCGAGCGTCAGGATCGTCGGCGAAGAGTGCCGGATAGTGATCGCGGATCATCGCCGCGCAGGAGCCGGAGGGCGCCACCACGTAGTCGAAATCCGCGAAGGCGCGGACCGTCTGCAGGGCCAGCGCGCGGGTGTCCTTGCGGTCCCCGGAGTTGTAGGCCGGCTGCCCGCAGCAGGTCTGGGCCCGCGGGACCTCCACCGCACAGCCGGCCTCCTCCAGCAGCTTCACCGCCGCAAAGGCGACGCTCGGGCGAAAAAGATCGACCAGGCAGGTGACGAACAACCCCACCCTTGGACCGGACGCTGGCGGCATGATCACTCCTCTCGGCTCGGAGGCACAGTGGTATGACCACTTTGGAAAGACAAGAGTGGGCGGGCCATCGGGCGCGATACGATCAGGAGCGTGCGGCCAGGGACTCGGCCAGAGGGCGCGGCAGGAAAACCCAATAGCGTCCGCGCTGCTTCATCCCGCCGGCGAAATCCAGCGCCGATTCGCCGGTACCCCAGAAGAAATCGCCGCGCACGCCGCCCTTGATGGCGCCGCCCACGTCCTGCGCGACGACCAGCCGCCGCAGGGGCACGTCGCTGCCGGGCCAGGTGGTGTCGAGCCACATCGGCGCACCCAGCGGGATGTGGTCGGGATCGACCGCGAGCGAGCGCATGGGGGTGAGGGCCACGCCCTGCGCGCCGACCGGCCCGGCGCCACTGACCGGCTGGAAGAAGACGTAGCGGTCGTTGCGGCGCATGAAGGTCGCGGCCTCCGCCGGGTGATCGCGCATCCACTGCCGCACGCTCTGGGCGGTGACGCCGCCGGGCGGGGTGATGCCGGCGTCGATGAGGGCCCTGCCGACGGGGTAGAAGGTCCGACCGTTGGTGGCAGCCACGCCGACTCGCTGGCGGCTCCCGTCGGGCAGGTGGGCGACGCCGGAGCCCTGCACGTGCAGGAAGAACAGGTCGACCGGATCCGCCGCCCAGAGGAACTCCAGGCCGCGGCCCGAAAGGAGGCCGTCGTCGATCTCCCCCCGGCTTGGGTAGGGTTGCATACCGCCGGCGGAAGCCTTGAAGACCTGCCCGCCCTGGACCACGAGGTCCGGGGGCCGTCGGTACAGAGGGTAGCGATATCGCGCAGAGGGGCGGGGGGATGCCTCGAACTCGATCTCGTAGTAGCCGGTGAAGAAGCCCTGGGGATCTCCGCCGACGCTGACCGCCATCGGTTCGAAGTAGGCCGCCAGCGCCCGCCGCAGCGCAGGCTCGTCAGCAGCCGCCAACACGGCGCTACAGCCGGGCCGCCAGTCTCCCACGGTACCGCGGGGCTCCCCCCGGCCCACCGCCCGCTCGTCGGGCTGGGCGAGCAGCTTCCGGCAGGAGGCCCGCAGGGCGGGTGCGGCCTCGACGACCGGGTCCTGTGACCAGCCCGGCAGGTCGGTGAAGGATGCAGGCCTGTAGTCGATCGTCGCCGCCGGCCGCGGTCTGTCCGGCTCGGGACCGCTGCCGCAGGCGGCCAGCAGCAGCGGCAGCAGAGCCAGAGCCCAGCGTTGAAATCCCCGATGCGGCGCCCGCATGGGACGCAAGGTCAATTCGGCGTGCGGGTGGCGACGAGCGTCCAGTTCGGGTCGCGACTGGAGACATCTCGCATGAAGGTCCAGATGTCCGTGATACGGACGACCTCGTTGGGATCGCCGTCGACGATCCGGCCTTCCGAATCCTTCGTCACGTTCACCTGCTCGCTGACGAACTTCACGGTGACGAAGGCCTGGGAGCGCTGCATCTCCACCTCGATGATCTCCGCCGAGACGATGCCGACGAGGGTGGTCTCGAGGGTTTCGCTGCGCGCTTCGCGCCCCTGGATGGCGGATGCGAAGTTCCGGAACACCTCGTCGGCCAGAAGCGGCCGAAGAGCCTTGGCGTCGTTCGCGGCGAAGGCGCCCACGATCATCTCGAAGGCGATGCGCGCGCCCTCCAGGAACTCTCTCTCGTCGAACGACCGGTCTGCGAGCTTGAGGGACGTCAGGCCCGCCGAGCCCTGGGACGCCACCGGCTCCTCTTCGGTGGGGGTGCGCCGCCGGCTGTCGGGAAGCGTCACCACCTTGCCCTCCTCGGCGGCCTCCTCTTCCCGGCGCCGGGCTTCGTTCTGCTCCTGCTGCCGGAAGGGGTCGAAGTCCGGGCGGCCTTCATGGCCCGTGCGCCGCCCCAGCACCGAGCGGAGACGGAGCACGAGGAAGGCGGCGATCGCGCCGAACAGGATGATGTCTAGGAACTGGAAGCCGCTGCCCATTGCCCTCGTCCGTTTCCGACCCCAGCGCGGACGTAGCACAGTAAGCCGTGCCACGACCCTCCCAAAACAACATCGACCCGAGGCCTTTCAAAAAGCCGCGGAAGGTCTTGCGGGCGCCGATGGCTCCAGCCACTAGATAAGAAAGGGTCGGGGAAAGGGCAAGCATGCCACTGCTCATCATAGCGGCTGTTCTGATCGGCCTGCCGATGCTGGAGATCGCCATCTTCATCCGCGTCGGCAGCGTCATCGGCGTCTTTCCCACCCTGGCGCTGACGATCGCCACCGCCGTGGCCGGTGCGGTCATGTTGCGGCGCCAGGGCCTGCGCACGCTGATGCAGGCGCGCGCGCAGATGGACCGCGGCATAGCGCCGGCGCGCGAGGCCTTCGACGGCATCTGCCTCGTGCTCGCGGGCCTGTTGCTGCTGATACCGGGGTTCTTCACCGACTTCCTGGGTCTCCTGCTGTTCATTCCGACGGTGCGGGGATGGCTGTGGCATCGTGTGCAGCAGCGCGTCCATGTGCGGGGAGGCGGCCGGTTCTATCGCAGTGGCGACGGGGACGTGATCGAGGGCGAGTGGGTGGAGGTCGACGACGAGCCGCCGGCCAACGACAATCCCCGCAGGCTCGGGCCGCGCGGAAGGGACAGGCCGTGATCCTGGTCCGCCACTGCCAGAGCGAGTTCAACCTTCACTACGGGCGCACGGGCGTCGACCCGGGCATCGTCGATCCGCGTCTGACCGAGGAGGGAAGGCGGCAGGCCGCACGCCTCGCCGGGCTGCTTGCGCCGATGCCCTGCAAGCGGCTGATCAGCAGCCCCTATCGGCGGGCGATCGAGACGGCCAGCGCGCTGGCGACGGTGTTGCGGGCGCCTCTGCAGATCGAACGGCTGGTCGGCGAGCGCATGGCCTTCGTCTGCGACGTAGGGTCACCCGTCTCTCACCTCTCCAGCGAATGGCCAGACCTGGATTTCACGGCCCTGGAGGAGCGTTGGTGGCCGCAGATCGAGGAGGACGAGGCGACGCTTCAGGTGCGCTGCCGGGCCTTCCGGGCGACGGCCATGGCGGCTCATGACACCGAGGGCTGGATCGTCGTCAGCCACTGGGGTTTCATCCGCGGCCTGACCGGCCTGGGCATAAGCAACGGCACGGCGCTGCGCTACGATCCCAGGAGTGGGCGGGCCGAGAGCCTGGAAGCCGCCGACCCGGCGTGCTAACGCAGCGCCGTCGCCGGACAGCCGGCCGATCCATGACCCGGGAGCCGAAGAATGAGCGATTCACCGCAGCAGCCGCAGTCCACGGGCGCGAACGCCCAGGTGCAGCCGCCGCTGACCCTGCACACGCAGTACGTGAAGGACCTCTCCTTCGAAAGCCCGAACGCGCCGGCGGTTTTCGGCGAGGCCGGCCAGCAGGCCCCGCAGCTCGACATCCAGCTGAACGTCGGCGCTCGGCCTTTGCAGCAGCGCATCTTCGAAGTCGTCCTCGACATCGAGGTGACCGCGAAGCTGCCGCAGGACCGCACCGCCTTCCACGTGTCCCTGAGCTACGGCTGTGTGGTGTCGCTGGGCCCGCAGGTCCCCGAAGAGCGCTTCGAGGGCGTCCTCCTGGTGGACTGCGCGGCGATCATCTTCCCCTTCGCTCGCCGTGTGATCGGCGATGCGACCCGTGACGGCGGCTTCCCGCCGGTCCTCATCAACCCGGTCGACTTCGCCGGGCTGCTGCAGCAGCGCCGGGCACAGGCGCAGGCCGCACAGGCTGGCGCCCCCGCCTCGTCGATCAACTAGGAAAGACGCTCAGCCCAGCCAGATCGGGTTCTTGAGCTGGGCCAGCATGGCCGCATGGGCCGCCAGCTCCGCCTCGGTCGCCCTGTGCTGCCGGGGCGGCCGGGCCTCGGCACAGGCCTGGGCCAGTTCGCCGATCGCCTCGACCGCCGCGGCCGTGCCGACGGCGGCATCGAGCACGAGCCCGGGCTGGCGCCCACCACGCAGTTCGAGATAGACCGCCGCCAGCAGCTCGCAGTCCAGCAGCGCCCCGTGCAGGACGCGCGCGGTGAGGTCGATCTCGAAGCGGCGGCAAAGGGCATCCAGGTTCACCTGGGCGCCCGGGAACTTCGACCGGGCCAGATGGACCGTGTCGATGGCCCGCTCGACGGCGATCGGCGGCCGCTTGGCCAGCCGCAGCTCGGCGTTGAGGAAACGCAGGTCGAAATCGGCGTTGTGGATGATCAGCGGCGAGTCGCCGATGAAGGCGAGGAAGTCCTCCACGACGTCGGGAAACCGAGGCTTGTCGGCCAGAAAGGCAGCGCTCAGGCCGTGGACCTTGAACGACTCCTCGGGGATGTCCCGGTCGGGGTTGAGATAGAACTGCCGCGTCTGTCCGGTCGGCAGAAAACTGTACAACTCGACACAGCCGATCTCGATGACCCTGTGACCGGCGAGAGGGTCTAGGCCCGTGGTTTCAGTGTCGAGGACGATTTCGCGCATGCTTCCCTCTGGTCGGAGGCTGGCGCAGGAGATCCTGGCAGGCGAGCCGAATCTGCCTCATCGTATAGCGGAGGCCAAGGCCTGTATTAACTACATATTGGGCTCGCCGCCGTTTCTCCCGGTCGGGAACCTGCTTCTCCAGGATGGCCGCGAACTTCCGCTCGGTCATGCCCGGCCGCCGCAGGACCCGTTGCCGCTGCAGCCAGTGCGGTGCGGTGACGACAAGCACCGCGTCGCATCGGCGGTCGCCTCCGGTCTCGAACAGCAGAGGGACGTCGAGGGCCACCAGCCGCCGCCGGGCACGCCGATGCCGTGCCAGGAAGCTCGCCGTCTCCCGGCGCACCAGCGGATGGACGATCGCTTCCAGCCGGCGCAGGGCGGCCTGATCACCGAAGACCTGGTCGCCGAGCTTCCTGCGGTCCACACGCCCGTCCTGCACCGTCCCCGGAAAGGCCTCCGCGATCGGTGCGACGGCTGCCCCGCCCGGCCCGAGGAGTTCGTGCACCGCCCGGTCGGAATCATGCACCGGCACGCCCAGTCGGCGCAGCAGCTTCGCAGCCGTCGATTTGCCCATTCCGATCGAGCCGGTCAGCGCCAGGATCTTCACGGCGTGCCCAGTACGAAGTCCCGCAGCTCCTGGTCTACGGCGGGCTCGACCCCGAACCAGGCCTTGAAGCCGGGCCGGGCCTGGTGGAGCAGCATGCCGAGGCCGTCGACCGTACGCAGGCCGGCCGCCCGTGCCTCGGCGAGCAGCGGCGTCACCAACGGCGCATAGACGAGATCCGTCACCACCGCCTGGGCCGATGCCGCATGCAGCACTGGGGGAAGCGGCGGCTGGCCGGTCATACCCAGCGCGGTCGCGTTGACGACGAGGCCAGCGCCGCGGATCAGGCCGTCCCAGTCACCCCAAGGGCAGACGCGGAGCTTGCGGCCGAACTGCTCCGCCAGGGCATCAGCGCGAGTCGCCGTCCGGTTGATCAGGCGGATCTCCGGCACTCCGGCGGCCACCAGCGCGTCGATGACCGGAGCGGCCGCACCGCCGGCGCCGATCACTGCGGCCGGCCTGTCCCGTGGCCAGTCCGGTACCCCGGCGTTCAGATTCTCGATGAAGCCGTAACCATCGGTGCTGTCACCGTGGATGCCATCGCTCTCGAACACCAGCGTGTTCACAGAGCCCGTCCGTCGGGCGGCGGCACCAAGCTGATCGCAGATCGCGAAGGCGGCCTGCTTGTGCGGGATCGTCACGTTCACCCCGCGGAAACCCAGATCCCGCAGTGCGGTCACGGCCGACGCAAACCGCTCCGGCTCCACCGGCAGCGGCAGATAGGCGGCATCCAGGCCGTGCCGCTCGATCCAGCAGCCGTGCAGGCGGGGCGAACGGGAATGGGAGACGGGCCAGCCGAGCACGCCGGCCAGCCTCGCCTTGCCGCTGAGGATCACGTCCTAATCACTCCATGCACCCGGAGGAAGTCGAGCAAGGGCAGGAGGGGCAGCCCCAGAATGGTGAAGAAGTCCCCACTGACCTTGTTGAACAGCTGCGCCCCCAAGCCTTCCAGCTGGTAGCAGCCGACCGAACCGAGCACTGTCGGTCCCGCCTCCGCGAGGTAGCTATCGACGAAGGCTTCATCGAACCGTCGCATCGTCAGACGCGCGATGTCGTTGAAGTGCCAGATCCGGACTCCGTCCCGAACCACGCAGACCGAGGTTTCGAGGTGATGGGTCCGGCCGGAGAGCCGCCGAAGCTGGCGAGCGGCGGCGGCGAGATCCGCCGGCTTCTCGAACCAGTCGCCGTCACAGGCGAGCATCTGATCCGCACCGATGATCAGGCACCCGGGCACCTGCGCCGATACCCGCATCGCCTTCATCTCGGCCAAGGCCTCGGCCACCTGGAAGGCCGAGGCACCCTCGGCCCGCAGACTCTGCTTCACCTCTGACTCGTCCACCGCGGCGGCACGGACCACGAAAGGAACCCCCGCAGCCTCGAGGAGCCGCCGGCGCGTGGGACTGGCCGATGCGAGGACGACCTGTTCGGTCGCCGATGTTTCCGCCTCTGCGCCGACCGCGACCATCACTCGGCCACCCTTTCGCTGTTGGTGTTGGAGCGTTGGCCAAGGAGATTCAGGATGGTCGCCGCCGTTTCCTCGATCGACCGCCGGGTCACATCGATCACCGGCCAGCCCATGCGCGCGAAGAGCTTGCGGGCGTTCGCCACCTCCGTGGTGACGGCATCGAGATCGGCGTAGCTCTCGACGTGGCCGACATCCCCCATCATCCGCAGGCGGCTCCGGCGCAGATCGACGAGACGCTCGGGCGCCTTGGTCAGGCCTACGATCAGCGGCTTGCGCGCCCGGAGGAGCTGAGATGGCAGCGAGACATCCGGGACGATCGGGACGTTCGCCGCCCGCACACGGCGGTTCGCGAGATAGAGGCTGGTCGGTGTCTTGGACGTCCGCGACACGCCGACCAGGACCACCTGCGCCTCCTCGATGCGGTCGATCAGCTGCCCGTCGTCATGAGCGAGTGCGAAGTTCATCGCATCGATACGGTCGAAATAGTCCTGATCGAGCACATGCTGCCGACCGGGCAATCCGGCGGCTCCTCGCTCGAAGTGCTTGCCGAGCGCGTGCATCACGGGGTCGAGCACAGGGACGCAGGGGAGGCCGAGGCGACCGCAGGCCTCTTCCAGAGGCCGCCTGATCTCGGCATCGAGCAGGGTGTAGAGCACCGGCCCCGGCGAGTTATGAATGCCGGATATCACCTTGTCGATCTGACCACGCGTCCGCACCAGCGTCCAATTGTGGAGGCTGGGAACGATGCCTTCGAACTGCACCAGACAGGCGCGAGCGACGGAAATCACCGTCTCCCCTGTCGCATCCGACACCAGGTGGAGGTGGGAACTGATCACCGGGCGCCACCCGGCGTCCGTCGCCGTTGCTGTGGATATCCGGCGCACTCCGGGGACAAGACGACAAGCCGGGAGAACGCCAGCCGAAACTCCCCCTCGATCCTCTCACGGTCCCCGTACGAAACAGCGTTGGCCACGACTTCTTCCTCACCTCGTCCCGGCGGCGGAACTCGACCGAGTCCCCTGGGTCCTTCGAGACGGTCCACCATTCTCGCCTCCGCGGCAGACCGTTCAAGAGTCGGCCTCGCACGAGTCTCTCCCCGAAACTATCCACAGCCGCCCCGTCAGGGAACCCGAGTCGGGATAAGCCTGTGCGCAGCAGCGGGACGAGACGGCGTTCACGTAATCCACAGGGATAAACAACCATCACCACCCAAACATTTCCTTTCCAGAAACGATTGAGTAAGACCCCGGACCATCGTCCCCTCAGCAGAATCCGGATGCCATCGATGAGCCGTTTCCTGCGCACCCTGGCCGGCGAATCCCTCTCGCCGCCGCCGGTCTGGCTGATGCGTCAGGCAGGACGATACCTGCCCGAGTATCGGGCCATCCGTGCCCAGGCACCGGACTTTCTCGCCTTCTGCTTCGACCCTGACCTGGCGACCGAGGTCACCCTGCAGCCGATCCGTCGGTTCGGGCTCGACGCTGCCATTCTGTTCTCCGACATCCTGGTGCTGCCACACGCCCTTGGACAGTCGGTGTGGTTCGAGGAGGGCGTTGGCCCGCGGCTGGAGCCCCTCCGCTCCGAGGCCGACCTGCTGCGCCTCAGCGTGGATGGGGTCAGCGAGACCCTCGATCCCTGCTGCGAGACACTGCGGCGACTGCGAAAGGCGCTGCCGGACGAGGTCGGGCTGATCGGCTTTGCCGGCGCTCCCTGGACCGTCGCCAGCTACATGATCGAGGGCGGCTCCAGCAGGGACTTCACCCGTGCCAAGCGGTGGGCCTTCGCGGCGCCGGAGTCGTTCGGCCGACTGATCGACCTCATCGTCGCCGGTACCGTGCGCTACCTGCTGGATCAGGTGGCGGCAGGCGCTCAGGTCCTCCAACTGTTCGATTCCTGGTCCGGCGTCTGGGCGGAACCGGCCTTTCGCCAGTGGTGTTCGGCCCCGGCCGCGGCAATCGCGCAGCAGGTGCGGCAGCGCCATCCTGACGTTCCGCTGATCTACTTTCCGCGGGCAGCCGGGGGCATGCTGCCCGAGGCGGCTGGCGCGGCGGATTGGGGTGCGCTCGGGCTGGACACGACGGTGCCGCTCGCCTGGGCGCGGTCATCGCTGCCTTCGACGCTGCCTCTGCAAGGCAACCTGGATCCGCAGGTGCTGGTGGTCGGCGGCTCGGCGCTCGAGGCGGAGGTCCGGCGTATCCGATCGGCGATGACCGGCCGCCCCTTCGTCTTCAACCTCGGCCATGGCATCGACAAGGACACGCCGCCGGAGAACGTGTCACAGCTTGTCGAACTGGTCCGGGAACAGACCTGACCTATCTCCGGGATGCCATGACAACGATCACCCCCTTGCCACCGGGCCATCCTCCCCTGCCTGCGGGAGGGGTGGGCCTCCTGCTCGTGAACCTGGGGACCCCGTCCGCTACGGACTACCGATCGATGCGACGCTATCTCGGCGAGTTTCTGAGCGATCGCCGGGTCGTCGAGCTTTCTCCATGGCTATGGCAGCCGATCCTGCAGACCGTGATCCTGTCGACCCGGCCGCGCCGGAGCGGACGCGTCTATGACAAGATCTGGAACCGTGAGCGGAACGAGTCTCCGCTCCGCACCATCACCCGTGCGCAGGCCGAGGCTCTGTCCGGTCGCCTGGCGACGTCGGCCCCCGGCGTTCGGGTCGCCTGGGCGATGCGCTATGGCGAGCCAGCGATCGCGGACGTGATCGACGAGCTTCACCGGGATGGCTGTCGGCGTATCCTCGTGATGCCGCTCTATCCTCAATACAGCGCCGCGACGACTGCCACGGCCTGCGATGCCGTCTTCCGCAAGCTGATGACGATGCGCTGGCAACCCTCGCTGCGCACCTTGCCGGCATATCACGACGATCCGGCCTACATCGGCGCCCTGGCTCATTCGATCGAGGAGAGCCTAGCCCGGGCGTCGACGCGCCCCGAACAGCTGCTGGTCTCCTTTCACGGTTTGCCTGAAGAGAATCTGAGCAAGGGCGACCCCTATCACTGCCAGTGCCAGAAGACCGCCCGTCTGCTGCGGGAGCGGCTGGGGTGGCCGGAGTCCCGCTTGCAGGTGGTGTTCCAGTCACGGTTCGGTCCCAAGGAGTGGCTGAAGCCCTATGCGGACGAGACGGTCCGGCGTCTGGCCGGTGAGGGGGTCAGAGATCTGGCTGTGGTCGCCCCGGGTTTTGCCGCCGACTGCGTCGAGACGCTCGAGGAACTGGCGATCGGTCTGAAAGAGATCTTCCAGGCGTCAGGTGGCCGCGGCTTCACCTACATCCCTTGCCTCAATGCCGGCGATCGTCATGTTGACCTGCTGGAAGCTCTCGCGCTGCGGGAGCTCAGCGGATGGGCCGGCCCGGGAGCCGGGGGAAAGGAACAGGATGACGTGGCTGGCCGATAACTACCTCTGGCTCAAGGCCTTCCATATCATCTCGGTGATCGCCTGGATGGCAGGGATGCTCTATCTGCCGCGGCTCTACGTCTATCATGCCGGCGTCGAACCGAAATCCGCCGCGTCGGAGACCTTCAAGGTGATGGAACGGCGTCTGGCGCGGGCCATCATGCTGCCGGCGATGATCGCGACCCTGATATTCGGTCTTCTGCTTGCTGCCATTCCCGGCGTCGCGGCCGGCGGCTGGTTTCATGCCAAGCTGCTCCTGGTAGCGGGTCTTCTCGCCTGTCACGGCTTCCTGGCCCGGTGGCGCCGAGAGTTCGCGGAAGATCGCAATTCGCGAAGCGCCGGCTTCTACAGGATGGTGAACGAGATCCCGACGGTCCTGATGATCCTGATTGTCATCCTGGTGGTTGTTAAGCCATTCTGACCGAGGTTGGCGGAGGCGGCTTGACGCGGCCGTTGGCCATGACGTAGGAGTGCCTATCAAGGCCTTGGTCTTGGATCGGGGCCGATCACTTCCCAAGTCGTAGTCGCTGCTTCAAGGTCCACGAAAGAGGCCGCCGTTCCACCCGCGCTTGCCTCAGCGAAGGTAGTCGCCGTGGGACGTTGATGAAGTCTGCACTCACCTTTCAACCGCTGAACGGCTCGAGCTCCCTGCTCACCCCAGTCGTTCCCCGTTCGAGTCCCTACCGATGGACCTGCAAGAACTAAAGGCCAAGAACCCCGGCGAGCTGCTCGCCTATGCGGAAGAGCTGGAGATCGAGAACGCCAGCACGCTCCGCCGGCAGGACATGATGTTCGCCATCCTGAAGCAGCTCGCGAACAACGAAGTGCCGATCTTCGGCAACGGCGTTCTGGAAGTGCTGCCGGACGGCTTCGGCTTCCTGCGCTCGCCTGAGGCGAACTACCTCCCGGGGCCGGACGACATCTACGTCAGTCCAAGTCAGGTACGGCGCTTCGGCTTGCGCAGCGGCGACACCGTCGAAGGTCAGATTCGCGCACCAAAGGACGGCGAGCGCTACTTCGCCCTGCTGAAGGTGAACGCGATCAACTTCGATCCGCCGGAGGCGACCCGCCACCGGATCAACTTCGACAACCTGACGCCGCTCTATCCGACCTCCAAGCTCAAGCTCGAGGTCGAGGATCCGACAATCCGCGATATGACCTGCCGGGTCATCGACCTCACGACCCCGATCGGCAAGGGCCAGCGCGCCCTGATCGTCGCCCCGCCGCGTACCGGCAAGACGATGATCCTGCAGAACCTCGCGCGCGCGATCGCGACGAACCACCCCGAGGTCTATCTGATCGTCCTGTTGATCGACGAGCGTCCCGAGGAAGTGACCGATATGGACCGGTCGGTGAAGGGCGAGGTGGTGTCCTCGACCTTCGACGAGCCGGCCCAGCGGCACGTCCAGGTGACGGAGATGGTCCTGGAGAAGGCCAAGCGCCTGGTCGAGCACAAGAAGGATGTCGTCATCCTGCTCGATTCCATCACCCGTCTGGCGCGTGCCTACAACACCGTGGTGCCGTCCTCCGGCAAGGTTCTGACCGGCGGCGTCGACGCCAACGCTCTGCAGCGGCCGAAGCGGTTCTTCGGTGCGGCGCGGAACATCGAGGAAGGTGGAAGCCTCACGATCATCGGCACGGCCCTGATCGACACCGGCAGCCGGATGGACGAGGTGATCTTCGAAGAGTTCAAGGGTACGGGCAACTCGGAGCTGGTCCTGGATCGGAAGCTCGCCGACAAGCGGAGCTTCCCGGCCATCGACATCGGCAAGTCCGGCACCCGGAAGGAGGAACTCCTCGTCGACAAGGCGATCCTGTCGAAGATGTGGGTACTGCGCCGTATCCTCATGCAGATGGGGACGACCGACGCGATGGAATTCCTGTTGGACAAGCTCAAACACAGCAAGACCAACAACGACTTCTTCGAAGCGATGAATCAGTAACCAGGTTCGTCTGCCGCGGGGACTTGCGCCCCGATGACCCTCACGGTCCTCCTGTTCGTCCTTTTGTACGTTGGCATGGCCGTGGGCCGGCTGCCGGGGACAGCGGTCGACAGAACCGGCCTCGCGGTGGTCGCAGCCGTCGCTCTCTGGCTCACTGGAACAGTAAGCCCGTCAGTACTAGTCGAGAGCGTCGACTTTCCGACGCTCGTCGTGTTGCTCAGCTTGATGCTGCTGTCCGCCCAGTTCGAGCTGGCGGGTTTCTATGGTCGGGTGGCTTGGCGGCTGGCGAGGATCGAGGCTTCGGGCTTGACCCTGCTGGCGGTCTCGGTCGCCGTCTGTGGTGGTCTGGCTGCTCTCCTGACCAACGACGTCGTGGTCTTCGCGGTTACCCCCGTGCTGTGCCGTGGCCTGCTCGAGCGAGGCCTGGATCCCCGACCCTTCGTCATAGGAATCGCCTGCGCGGCGAACGTCGGCTCTGCAGCGACCCTGATCGGCAACCCGCAGAACGTGCTGATCGGTCAGGTGGGGCAGCTCGACTTCTGGGACTACAGCCTCACGGCAGCACCCATCGCGGTGATCGGGCTCGTCATCGTGACGGCCGTGGTGGCTGCGGTCTGGTCGCGACCGCTGCGAATGGCGGGCGCTGTCCGTCGATCCGGCGGTGACCGACCTCCCCTCGTCGACCGGGCTCCCTTCGGCAAGGCCGTCTTGGCAACCGCTCTCCTGCTGCTCCTGTTGGCCACTGGTGGTAGTCAGCTGACGGCGGCGATGGCGATGGGAGGGTTCCTGCTGCTCAGCCGGAAGCTGCCTACGCGTCTGCTGCTGGCGAAGGTCGACTGGCCGCTGCTGTGCCTCTTCACGGGCCTTTTCATCGTGACGGGAGCCTTCGCGGGGACGGTATGGCCCACGAGGGCGCTGGCCGCCCTCGGCCAGCTCGGGCTTCATCCCACCGAGCCTGCTGCGCTCGCGGTCATCTCTCTGGTGGGCAGCAACAGCGTGGGCAATGTCCCTCTCGTCCTCTTGCTGCTGACGATCCTTCCTGCGCCCGACAGTCAGACACTGCACAGCCTGGGTCTGCTGTCGACGCTGGCGGGGAACCTGCTGATCACCGGCAGCCTGGCCAACATCATCGCCGTCGAGAGTGCGAGGAGCGCCGGTGTCAAAGTCACCTTCCGGGAGCACGCCCTGTGCGGCGTGCCCGTGACGCTCCTCACGATGCTGGCGGCGGTCGGGTGGCTGGAGTTGCTCTGATGTGTCAGCTCAACGGCAGCATGATCGTGGTGCGGTAGGATGGCCGCTCGCTGAGCCGGGCGTACCATTCGGCGAGAGCCGGCAGCTCCGGCCGCGGGATATCCAGAGCGAACCAGCGATAGGTCAGTGCGCCGACGGGAATGTCTCCCATCGAGAAGGATGGTCCGGCGACGAACGCACTCTGAGCGAGGCGCCGGTCGAGGATCGACATGGCCTCGCCGAGCTGCTGGGTATGGCGGGCAATCGCCGCAGGGTCACGTTGCTCCGGCGGCGTGCGAACCAGAGCCCAGAACAGCGGCGTCATGATCGGCAGGAGGACCGACAGGCTCCAGTCCATCCACTGGTCGGCCAGCGCGTGGGCCTGCCCGTCCGAGGGCGCAAGGCGACCCGCTCCATGCTTTGCCGCGAGATAGCGGACGATCACGTTCGATTCCCAGAGGACGAAGCCATCGTCTTCGATGGTCGGCACCCGGCCGTTGGGATTGAGCCGGCGGTAGTCGGGCTTGTCGACCTGGCCGAAGGCACCGCCGGCGTCGATCCGCTCGAAGGGGAGCGCGAGTTCTCCTAGGGTCCACAGGACCTTCTGGACATTGACCGAATTGGCACGCCCCCACACACGGATCATCGAGCCGGTTCTCCTGCTGTCATGCGCCGAGGATGCGGGCGGTACGGCACGCCGGCAAGCCGCTCTGTGACAGGATGCACCCCCGAGCCGGGCCGGCGACTCGGCATGGTAGAACGTTCCCGAATCGTTTTCCCAACATCTCGGGAGTCGCGATCCGCGACCCCCATTACTTGCTGTCGCCATGCAGTCTGTTTACAGTCTGTTCTCCGCTTCATGAAGTCCTGGGGGCCGGACCGCGGAGCCGGATCGGCAAGCCGCTGCGGTTGAGGTATGGTCGCGTCTGCGGCTCGGGACCGGACCGGATGAAGTACCCGGGCTACGGGCACAGAAGATGGGAGCCGGAACGGTGGCGCGCCTTCAGGCCATGCAAGAGAGATCGAGATTGCCGCTGCTGCCGCCGGGCAGCGGACGGATCATTCGCCGCCGTCTGCTTGAAGTCGTGGGCCTCATCCTCGCCTTGGCGGGCATCGGCCTTCTGCTCGCGGTACTGACCTTCGATCCCAGCGACCCGTCCTTCAACCGGGCGACGGACGAGGCTGTGGGCAATCTGCTCGGGGTGGGCGGAGCCCGCGCCGCGGACCTGCTCCTGCAGGGGCTGGGACTGGCGGCCTTTTTCGCCTGTGTCCTGCTCCTCGCCTGGGGCTGGCGGCTGATGCGCAGCGGCATGCTGCCCTGGCCAGTGACGCGGCTGGTGGCGGGGATCGTGGCCCTGGCATCGGCTGCCGCAGCCCTCGCGGCTCTGCCGATTCCGCCGGGGTGGCCGCTCTACAGCAGTCTCGGGGGTGCACTGGGGCTGTCACTGCTGGGCGCTGCGCATCGCATGCTCGGAGCCGAACCTCCCTTCCTGGCGGCCGGCTGCTTCGTGCTCGCCGCCCTGCTCGGGATCTATGCCCTCGCGCTGCAGGGCAGCGAATGGCGCTCGCTGGGGCGCGGGACGGCGAGGCTCCTGCGCGGGCGGACGGCCCGGACGACCGTTCCCGCGGAAGACTCGCGGGCGCGGCCGCGACGGACGGTCAGACGCAGCGCGGTACAGAAGGATGAAGTTGCGGCCGAGACCGCCGACGAGCCGCCGTCCGAACCGGCACGGAGCGACCACGCCATCGTGGAACCGCGGGCGGGGCGGCCGTCGCCCGGCCGCAAGGCGCGCAAGGACATGCAGGGCAGCCTGGCGTTCGGGGCCACGGGCTTCGAGGGGCCGTCCCTGACCCTGCTCCAGGAGCCGCAGGTCGATCCGCGACGGACGCAGGTGAACCGGGACGGCCTGGAGAAGAATGCCCGGCTGCTGGAAGCGGTGCTGAAGGACTTCGGGGTCAAGGGCGAGATCGTGAAGGTCAGGCCCGGTCCCGTGGTGACGCGCTACGAGCTGGAGCCGGCACCGGGCACGAAGACCAGCCGTGTCGTCGGCCTGGCCGACGACATCGCCCGGTCGATCGCCGCCGTTTCGGTGCGCGTGGCGGTGACGCCGGGATCGAGCACCATCGGCATCGAACTGCCGAACGTGGAGCGGGAGACCGTGTTCCTGCGCGAACTGCTGGCCTCGGAGGCCTTCGAGAAGGCTCCGGGGTCCCTGCCGATCGTGCTCGGCAAGGACATCTCGGGTGCCCCGCAGATCGCCGATCTGGCGCGGATGCCGCACCTGCTGGTCGCCGGCACCACCGGCTCGGGCAAGTCTGTAGCCCTCAATGCCATGATCCTGTCGCTGCTCTACCGGCTGCCGCCCGAGCGGTGCCGGTTGATCATGGTCGATCCGAAGATGCTGGAGCTGTCGATCTACGACGATATTCCGCATCTGCTGACGCCGGTCGTGACCGAGCCGCGTAAGGCGATCGTCGCGTTGAAGTGGGCGGTGCGGGAGATGGAGGGCCGCTACCGGGCCATGAGCCGTCTAGGGGTCCGGAATCTGGACGGCTACAACGCCCGGGTCGAGGAAGCCCGACGCACGGGCCAGGGGCTGACCCGCCGGGTCCAGACCGGATTCGACCCTGATACCGGGCAGCCGCTCTACGAGGAACAGCCGATCGATCTGGAGGCCCTGCCACTGATCGTCGTCGTGGTCGACGAGATGGCCGACCTGATGCTGGTCGCCGGCAAGGAAGTCGAGGGCGCCATACAGCGGCTGGCGCAGATGGCCCGCGCCGCCGGCATCCATCTGATCATGGCGACCCAGCGGCCCTCCGTCGACGTCATCACCGGAACGATCAAGGCGAACTTCCCGAGCCGCATCTCCTTTCATGTCACCTCCAAGATCGACAGTCGGACGATCCTCGGCGAAGGCGGTGCGGAACAGCTCCTGGGTCAGGGCGACCTGCTCTACATGGCCCAGGGCGGCCGGATATCGCGCATCCACGCCCCCTTCGTCAGCGATCATGAGGTCCAGGCGGTGGTGGAGCATCTGCGGGCTCAGGGCGCACCCGCCTATGTGGATGCGGTCGTCCAGGACGAGGGCGAAGAGGAGGACGCCGGCGAGGGCGACGGCGAAGGCAGCGGCGACGAGCTCTACGACCGGGCGCTCGCCGTAGTGGCCCAGCATCGGAAGGCCTCGACATCCTTCATCCAGCGGCAGCTGCAGATAGGCTACAACCGGGCGGCGCGATTGGTCGAACGGATGGAGCAGGACGGAGTGGTGAGTCCCGCGAACCACGTGGGCAAGCGGGAGGTTCTGTTACCGGAGTAGATTGACGGCTATCCTGGCCCTGTCACGATCCGGGATGTGATCTTCCGGGGGCGGGTTCATCATGGAGTTCATCGATCTCGGGGCGCTGCGGTCCGTGGAGCCGCACCGCGACCCCTGTCCCTTCGTCGTGGTGCCGCGTTTCGTCTTTCCTGAGGCTCTCGTCGAGCTGAACCGCCTTTTTCCGGCCATCGGGGAGCCCGGAAATTACGAGCCGGAGAGGCTCGACATCGCCCCGCGGTTTCGCCGGTTCCTGGATGAACTCCACAGCGACGAGCTTCGCGACGTCCTGGCCGGGAAGTTCGACATCGACCTCTCCGATCTCAAGCTGCAGCTCACCCTGCGGCGCTATTCCGCGGCTTCGGATGGCAACGCCCACAACGATTCCCGCAACAAGCTGGTGACCGTCCTCGTCTACCTGAACGAGGCATGGGACAGCGACCGCGGGTGCCTCAGGATGCTCACCTCGCGGTGGGACCTCGACGGCTACGTGGCCGAGGTGCCGCCGAAGGAGGGGAACATGATCGCCTTCCGGCGGAACGAGCGGTCGTTCCACGGTTTCAGCTCCTTCGTCGGGAACGGCGGTCCCTGCAGATGTACTGGGTCAAGCCGAAGCGGCCCGGCGACGCCGACAAGCGCCTGGGCCTCAAGAAGCTGTTCAAGCGGCTGGTCAAGCACCGGCCCCGACTGGCGGCTCGAGCCACTGCCGGTTCGTGCGTTGAAACGCAGGCGCGGCCGCGTACGTATAGGAAAGCATGAAAAGAAGACGCTTCCTCGCCCTCGCCGGCACCGCGGTCCTGCTGCCGGCCCTGGCCGGGCCGGCCCTCGCGGCCTTCTCGCCGCCCCGCCAGTCCGATCAGGATGACCTGCACCGACTGGAGGACTACCTGACGGGCCTGCGGTCCGCCCGGGGGCGCTTCGTGCAGCGGAACCCCAGCGGCTCGGAGACGAGCGGCAGCTACGCGCTGTTGCGGCCGGGCTATGTCCGCTTCGCCTACGACCCTCCGAGCCCGACGCTGCTGCTGGCCGATGGCCTCAACGTCATCCTCTATGACCGTGAGCTCAAGGAAGCGAGCATGGTGCCGCTGAGCGCCACTCCGCTGTGGTTCCTGCTGCGCGATCGGGTCGACTTCGCGGAGGGTGTGACGGTGACCGGGATCGAGCGGGCCGCGGGCAGGATAGCGGTGCGGGCGGTCCAGACGGGCGACGCCGACCAGGGGTCGCTCGAGCTGGAGTTCTCCGAAGATCCGCTGCGGCTGCGCCGCTGGGTAGTGAACCAGCCGCAGGGCGGCTCGACCGAGGTGACCCTGCAGACGATGGAGACCGGGGTCCAGCTCAACCCGGCCGACTTCCGTGGCACCGACCTGCCCGGCGTCGGCTACGAGGACCGCAGCCGCAACCGGTGACTGGCGGCCTCGCCGGCGGGCGAGAACAGCCCTTCTTTCGAAACAAAAAAAGGGGGCGGACCCACCGGTCCGCCCCGAATTGCCGCTTTCTGAAGCTGTCGTAGAGACGACGATCAGAAGTTCAACTGCACACCGAAGAGGCCAGCGGTGCCGCTGCCGTCCTTCTGGTTGCAGACCGCGCCGCCGGACTGGCAGGCGTAGACAGCGCCGCTGGAGGCCTTGTCGAACTCGCCGTGCTCGATCGAGGCCACCAGGTCGACACCCGGGACCAGCTTGTAGCGCGCGCCGAACTCGAACAGGAAGATCCGCTGCCCGCCACCGTTCCTGTCGCCGCCGTAGCCTTCCGCCCAGGAGAAGTTCGGGCCGAACACCCACTGGCCGGTCGAGTAGGTCAGGCCGAGGACCAGTTCGCTGACCAGGAGGTCGCTGCCGCGGTTGACTTCCTTCAGGCCGTAGGCCGCACCGGCCGTCAGGCCGCCGAAGGAGAGGTTCAGGCCGGCGGAGTAGTGGTTGTTCCGGCTGTCGGCGTTAGGAACGGTGTTCTTGAAGCCGTCGGTGACCTCCGCCGTTTCCCAACCCAGCGACGCGTCGAGGCCGAAGTCGCCGAAGGTGTTGGAGTAGTTGGCACCCAGGCTGACGACGTTCTTGAACGCGTAAAGGCTGGCGGAGTTGTCGATCGTGTTCTCGTCGGTGATGAAGCGGTTGTTCGCGCCCGGGCCAGCGTTGCTGTTGGAGGTGTCCGGGGTGAACGACGCGCCGACCTGCAGGCCGCCGAAGCGCGGCGACAGGTAGGTGACCTTCATGAACCGGTTGGACATGTAGGTCGGGGTCGCCGGCGAAGCGCGGCCGCCGTAGGGGTTCGGGTTGCCGACGGTCGAGTAGTAGGCCTGCGAGTGACCGGTATCGTCGAGCACCCAGCCCGCGCTCGGAGCGGAGACGTGGGTCAGATACGAAGCCGAGTACATGTCGCCGAAGTTGACACGGCCGAAGCCGCCCGACACGAAGATGAACGACCGGTTGGTGTTCATGTTCTGCGTCATCTCGTACTGGTTCTGGAAACCGAACGTGATGCCGTTGTCGAGCTTGTTGCGGGCCTCGAAGCGATAACGGCCGCGCTGGTTGAAGTCGTAGTTGCGGATGTCGGTCTTGCTGTTCGTGCCACCGCCGGTCTTCGGCTGCGGCACGGTGTACTCTTCATTGTCCTGGTCGCGGACGATGACGAGGCCGTTGTAGAAGCCGCCCAGCGACAGGGTCCAGTTCGTCTGCGCCTTGGCGTCGCCCGCGGTGCCCCAGATCGCGCCCGCGGTCGCGATGGCGGTCGCTGCCATCAGAACCTTTTTCATGCTTTCCCTCTCCTTTAAGAGACTGCGGGGCACCCCTGCGACGAGGCCTCCCCATGACGGAGCTCAAACCGCAGAATTCCGCGCGGTTAGTAGCTTCTGCTTAAACCGCCGACGAAAAGACAGTCAACCAAAGCCCTGCGCGCCGCCGACAATTTTGCCATGCTGTTGCCCGACTGCCACAGCGCTGCGGGGGGTCCGGGGCGGTCGGGGAATGACCCGCCGGCGGCTTGGAACTGATGGCGGCCCGTGCCACTTGATGACGGGAACAGCGGGATTGGAGCGGGCTCTATGATCAGGCACCTCTTTCGGATCGTCCCGGCCCTGGCAGCCGCCGGAGGGCTGACGGCTGCGGGCTGTTCGACCACGATCGTCGAGCCGGCGACCCTGTCCACCGGCTACGACGGCGGCACCTTCGGCTATGCCGCCCGCGGCGGCACCATGCCCATGCTGGTGCTCGGCAACACGACGACGCTGCCGCAGGATCGCTTCGCCGAGGAGGTCCGCGCCGTGGCCGAGGCGCCTGGCTATTTCCCCGCGACGCAGTTCACGCCGGCCCCGCTGGACGCCGGCGAAGGGTACCGCATCGTCCTGGCGTTCAACCAGGCGAACGTGAACATCGCCAGCTCCCTCTGCCGCCCCGCGACGGTGGCGACCCTGCCGGCGCCCCTGGAAGGCGACCGCACCACACTCGACGCCGCCTTCTGCGGTGGGACCGCCCCCGTGAGCTACGTGCGGGGGACGTCGCCGGCGATCGTCGGCGTCAACGACCCGGCGCTGCAGGAACTCGTCAACCAGGTTCTGGTCGACTTGCTGCCACAGCGGAACCTCGATCTGGAAGACAGGCCGGAGCCCTACGTTCCGGGGTGAAGGGCAGGCCGCCCGCGGAGTTTGAAAGACCGGCCGAAACTGTCATAGTGCCGCCCGCGTGGGCGCCCCGCTGACCGCGGGTCGTGCCGTTTTCCCGCGTGAGGTGGAGGGAATGTTGAAGACCTTTGGGCTGCTGGCTCTGTCCCTGACGGTCACGGCGGGTCTCGCGGCCTGCGGCGGCACCGACGTCAGCTACGACTATCCGACTTACGAGACCAAGGAAGGCAAGCCGAGCTACAAGCCCGACCCGGGCATCTTCGGGTCGGACGGCCTGGTGCTGTTCGGCGGCGACGACAAGAAGGGCCTGGACAACGGCAGCGGTGGCGGTGGGATCGGCGTCAACGCCTTCCTCTGGCGGGCGTCCCTCGACACCCTCTCCTTCATGCCGATCGCGTCGGCCGACCCCTTCGGCGGGGTCATCCTGACCGACTGGTATGCGCCGCCGGAGACACCCGACGAGCGCTTCAAGGTCAACCTCTTCATCCTGTCCCGCGACCTGCGGGCCGACGGCATCCGGATCACGGTCTTCCGGCAGGTCCGCCGCGACGGCGCCTGGGTGGATGCCGACGTGGCCGCCAAGACGACCACGGACCTGGAGAATGCGGTCCTTGCGCGGGCCCGCCAGCTCAGGATCGCCCAGAGCGGCAGCAGCGCGGCGTCCTGACCGTTCTGTCCCCGTCCCTCCGTCGAAGTCCGCGGAATTAGTCATGAGTCGATACAACGCCAGGGAGACGGAGGCCAGGTGGCAGGCCGTCTGGGACGAGACCGGCTGCTTCACGGCCGAGGCCGACCCGGAGCGTCCCAAGTACTATGTACTTGAAATGTTCCCCTATCCGTCCGGCCGGATCCACATGGGTCATGTCCGGAACTACACGATCGGCGACGTGATCGCGCGCTACAAGCGCGCCCGCGGCTTCAACGTGCTGCATCCGATGGGCTGGGATGCCTTCGGCCTGCCGGCGGAGAACGCCGCGATCGAACGTGGCATCCACCCGGCGAAGTGGACCTACGCCAACATCGCGACCATGCGCGAGCAGCTCAAATCGATGGGGCTGTCGATCGACTGGGCGCGCGAGATCGCCACCTGCCATCCCGACTACTACAAGCACCAGCAGGCGCTGTTCCTCGACTTCCTCGAGGGCGGTCTCGTCTATCGCCGGGAGTCATGGGTCAACTGGGACCCGGTCGACCACACGGTGCTGGCCAACGAGCAGGTGATCGAGGGACGCGGCTGGCGCTCCGGCGCGCCGATCGAACGGCGCAAGCTCGCCCAGTGGTTCTTCCGCATCACCGATCTGGCGCAGCCGCTGCTCGACGGCCTGCAGACCCTGGATCGCTGGCCGGAGAAGGTCCGGCTCATGCAGCAGAACTGGATCGGCCGGTCGGAGGGCGCCAAGGTCTTCTTCGAGATCGAAGGCCGGGACCAGACGCTGGAGATCTTCACCACCCGGCCCGACACCCTGTTCGGCGCCTCGTTCCTGGCGCTGTCGCCGCACCATCCCCTGGCGGCCGAGCTGGCCGCGCAGTCGCCCGAGCTGGCCGACTTCGTCGCCGACTGCGATCGGCTGGGGACCAGCGAGGAGGCCATCGAGACCGCGGAGAAGCGCGGCTTCGACACGGGGCTGCGGGCGCGGCACCCCTTCGTGGCGCACCTCGAACTGCCGGTCTACGTCGCCAACTTCGTGCTGATCGAGTACGGCTCGGGCGCGATCTTCGGCTGCCCCGCGCATGACCAGCGCGACCTCGACTTCGCCCGGAAATACGAGCTGCCGGTGCTGCCTGTCGTCCTGCCGGAAGGGGCCGACCCCGGCACCTTCACGGTCGGCCGCGAGGCCTATACGGGCGACGGGGTGCTGTTCAACTCGCGCTTCCTCAACGGCCTCGACGTCACGACGGCCAAGCGCACCGTCATCGCCAACCTCGAGGCCCAGGGCAGCGGCCGCGGGGTGACGCAGTACCGGCTGCGCGACTGGGGCCTGTCCCGGCAGCGCTACTGGGGCTGCCCGATCCCGGTGATCCACTGCGCCAAATGCGGGGATGTGCCCGTGCCGCGGGAGTCGCTGCCGGTGGAGCTGCCCGAGGACGTCAGCTTCGATCGGCCGGGCAATCCGCTGGAGCATCACCCGACCTGGCGACACGTCGCCTGCCCACGCTGCGATGGGCCGGCCACCCGCGACACCGACACCATGGACACCTTCGTGGATTCGTCCTGGTATTTCGCCCGCTTCTGCAGCCCCAAGCTGGAGGACGCGGCGATGGACCGGGGGTCGGTCGATTACTGGCTGCCGGTGGACCAGTACATCGGCGGGATCGAGCATGCCATCCTGCACCTGCTCTACTCCCGCTTCTTCACCCGTGGTCTGCAGCGGTTCGGGCACCTGTCCGTCGCCGAACCCTTCGCCGGCCTCTTCACCCAGGGCATGATCTGCCACGAGACCTATCGCGACGCCAAAGGCGGCTGGCTCTCGCCCGAGGAGGTGCGCAAGGGGGACGGTGGCGCGTGGCAGACCCTCGACGGCCGGCCCGTGACCGTCGGGCGCGTCGAGAAGATGAGCAAGTCGAAGCGCAACACCATCGATCCGGCCCGCATCATCGAGACCTACGGAGCGGACACGGCGCGCTGGTTCATGCTGTCCGACAGCCCGCCGGACCGGGAGATGGAGTGGACGGACAGCGGGATCGAAGGCGCCTGGCGCTTCACCCAGCGCCTCTGGCGGCTGGTGGACGATGCTCTGCCCGCCCTGCCTCCCGCCGGCGCGGCCCTGCCGGGAGACATGGGAGACAAGGCGGTGGCGCTGCGCCAGGCCGCTCATCGCGCGGTGCAGCAGGTCACCGAAGACATCGAGGCGTTCCACTTCAACAAGGCTGTGGCGCGTCTGCACGAGCTGGCGAACCGTCTCTCCGGCTTCGATGGGACGGGCCCCGACGACGCCTGGGCACGCCGGGAGGCCCTGGAGCTGCTCGCTCGCCTCGCTGCGCCCATGATGCCCCATCTCGCCGAAGAGCTCTGGGAGCGCCTGGGGCACGAAAGCCTGCTGGCGCGCATGGAATGGCCGGAGGCTGATCCGGCGCTGACCGTCGAGGAGATGGTGACCATCGCCGTCCAGGTGAACGGCAAGCTGCGGGCGACCCTGCAGCAGCGGCGTGGCTCCCGGGCTGCCGACCTGGAGGCCGCCGCTCTGGCGGAGCCTGCGGTGGCGCGGCTGCTGGAGGGACGGGCACCGCGCAAGGTGATCGTCGTGCCGGACAGGGTCGTCAATGTGGTCGCCTGATAGAGGAGGCACCAGCCGGCGCCGTTTCCTGACCGCCCTGGCGGTTCCGCTCGCAGCCGGGCTCTCCGGCTGCGGTTTCCATCCGCTCTACGGGGAAACGCCGTCGGGGGAAGCGACGCTGACCGAACTGGCCCAGGTCCGGGTCGCCTCGATTCCGGACCGGCCGGGCCAGATCCTGCGCAACGGGCTGGTGACGGCGCTGGATCCGCAGAACCTGGGCCTGCCGAAGGTCTACCGGCTGGAGACAACGCTGACGGAGATCCGCTCCGAAGCCGGCGTTCGCGAGGACGAGACGGCGACGCGTTCGACCCTGAACCTGACGGCCAATTTCAAGCTCTATCGGATCTCCGATGGCGCGTCGCTGTACGGCGCGAGCGCGATCGCCATCGCCAGCTACGACATCCTGGATTCCGGCTTCGCCACCGACGTCGCCCTGTCCGACGTCAGGCGCCGGTCCCTCCAGCAACTCGTCCAGGACATCCGGCGACGGCTCGCCGGCTACTTCCAGACCCACGAGGCGTGAGGCGGTGCAGCCGAAGCCGTCGCAGATCGACGCGCTGCTCGCCGACCCCCCCGCCCGCCTGCGCGCCATTCTTCTCTACGGCCCGGACAGTGGTCTGATCGCCGAGCGGGCGGAACGGGTGATCCATGCGGTCATAGGGTCGATGGACGATCCCTTCCGGCTTTCGGTGCTGAGCGGTGCGCAGCTGCGCGACGACCCTGCGCGGCTGAACGACGAGGCCGGCGCCCTCGCCTTCGGCGGCGGCCGGCGGCTGGTCCGACTGCGCGACGTGGGCGCGGAATCGGTGAAGATCCTCCAGGCGTTCCTGCAGGAACTTCCAGGCGACGCCCTGGTGCTCGTCGAGGCGGGCGAGCTGCAGCGGAAGTCGCCCCTGGTCCGGGCCTTCGAGTCGGCCGGTGCCGAAGCGGCCGCCGTCGCCTGCTACCGCGACGAACAGGAGAGCCTGGCCGGGCTCATGCGTCAGGTGCTTCAGGCAAACGGGCTGGAGCCGGAGCCGGATGCGGCGGACTATCTGCTGCGCAACCTCGGCGGCGATCGCCAGCTGAGCCGGCGGGAACTGGAGAAGCTCTGCCTCTACAAGTCCGAGACGGGGTCCGTGACCTTGGCCGACGCCGAAGCGGTCGTGGGGGACAGCGGTGCGGCCAGCCTGGACGAGCTGTGTTTCGCCGTTGCGGAGGGCGACGGCCCGACGGCCGAACAGGCGTTGCAGCGCTGCGCCGGGGAAGGGATCGCCCCCGTCGGCATGCTGCGCGGCCTGCAGCGGCACTTTCAGCGGCTGCGGGCGGTCGCTTCGGCATCCGACCGGGGCGCCGCCCTGGCGGCTCTGAGACCGCCGCTGTTCCGGGACCGGCGCGCGCGTTTTCAGCGACAGGCGGACGCCTGGCCGGCGGAACGGCTGGAGCGGGCGCTCGAACGGCTGCGGGAGACCGAGGCGCAGTGCAAACGCACCGGTGCACCCGACGAGGTGCTCTGCGCGGCTCTCGTGTTTGCGCTGTCGCTTGCCTCGCCCCTGCGCCGGGGGCGGACCCGGCCGCGCTGACCGGGGCCGCCGGCTCAGCCGCGGAGGCGCGCGAGGAGGCTGTCGAACTGCTCCAGACTGCGGTAGCTGATCGACAGGGTCCCTCCCTGCCCCGTGGTGGAGATCTTCACCCTCAGACCGAGGCGTCCGCTCAGCTCCTCCTGCAGAGCGGCGAGGTCCGGGTCGACGGCGGCGGTGCCGACCTGGCCGGCTTCGCCGGGGGCCTTCCGTTCGCTCGCGGCCAGCCGTTCGGTATCGCGGACCGACAGGCCCTTGGCGACCACGGTCTCCGCCAGCCTGTCGGCCTCGGGCGCCGTGAGCAGCGCCCGCGCATGGCCCGCCGACAGCGCGCCCTTCTGCAGCAGGGCTTTGACGCCGGGCGAAAGCTGCAGGAGGCGGAGGGTGTTGGCGATATGCGAACGGCTCTTGCCGATGAGGCGGGCGAGGTCTTCCTGGCGGTGGTGGAACTCCTCGATCAGCCGCCGGTAGCCCTCGGCCTCTTCCAGAGCGTCGAGATCCTGACGTTGGACGTTCTCGACCAGCGCCAGCTCGAGGGCCTGGGCATCCGTCAGTTCCCGCAGGATGACCGGCACTTCGTGCAGCCGTGCCCGCTGGGCCGCCCGCCAGCGGCGCTCTCCGGCGACGATCTCGAATCGTCCCGGCTGATCCGCCAGGGGGCGCACGATGAGCGGCTGCAGGATGCCCTGGGCGCGGATCGACTCGGTCAGGGCTTCGAGGGATTCTTCCGAGAAGACCGTCCGCGGCTGCAGGCGTCCCGGTTGCAGCGCCTCGATCGGCAAGGTGCGCGGGGCCGCGCCTCCGGGAGCCTGGGGCGCCTCTTCCCCGAAGAGGGCGGCGAGGCCGCGGCCCAGGTTGGCGCGCTTGGCGGAGCTTGGAGCGGGGTCTTTCATCGCGATGGGGTACCGGGACTCGATCTGTTTCAGGAGGCGATGGCGGTGACGGGCGGCCGGCCTTCGAGCCGGCGTAGCAGCTCCCCCGCGAGGTGGATGTAGGCCTGCGCGCCGGGCGAGCGCACGTCGTAGAGCAGCACCGGCTTGCCGTGGGAGGGAGCTTCGGAGATGCGGACGTTGCGCGGGATCACGGTGTTGTAGACCCGCTCGCCCATGTACGCCCGGACGTCCCGGGCCACCATCTCCGACAGGTTGTTGCGCCGGTCGTACATGGTCAGGACCACGCCGATGATGTCGAGGTCGGGATTGAAGACGCCCCTGACCCGTTCCACGGTTCGCAGCAGATGGCTCAGGCCTTCGAGGGCGTAGAACTCTGTCTGCAGCGGCACCAGCACCCCGCTTGCCGCGATCAGGGCGTTCAAGGTGAGCAGGCCCAGGGCGGGCGGGCAGTCGATCAGGATGTAGTCCCAGCCGCCGGTTTCTCCTGCGAAGGCGTCCCGCAGCCGAGTCTCCCGGCCCTGCTCGGCGACGAGCTCCAGTTCGGCGCCCAGAAGGTCGACGGTGGAGGGCAGGATGTCCATGAAGTCGACGGCGGTGGTTCGCACCCCATCGGCCAAGGAGACCTCGCCCATGAGGACGGCATAGGTGCCGGGTCCCCGCCCGGTGGTGGCCAGGCCCAGCCCCGTGCTGGCATTTCCCTGGGGGTCCAGATCGACGATCAGAACCCGCTTCCGGCAGGCCGCCAGAGCGGTCGCCAGGTTGATCGCAGTCGTGGTCTTGCCGACCCCGCCTTTCTGGTTGGCGATGGCGATGATGCGCGGGGCGGCCGTTTCGTCCTCAAGCCCTGGGGAGGTCAAGCCTCGATACCCCCAATCCGTAGTATGACGCTGTCGGGAGACGTGGCGCTCGGGAAGCGCTCCACTGTGATCTTCCCCCGTTCCCCGAGGGCGGTCAATTCTGCATCGGCGCTCTGACCCTTGAGGAAGAGGCAGGTGCCGCCGGGCGCGAGGAGGGGGGCGGCATAGCCTGCGAGTCGCGACAGGGGTGCGCAGGCCCGGGCCGTGATCACGTCGGCCTGCAAAGGGGGAAGGGCCTCGATCCTCCGGTTGTGGACCGTGACGTGGGGGGCCTGGGTGACCCGAATCGCCTCTCGAAGGAAGGTGGCCTTGCGGCTGTCGCTTTCCACCAGCGCCACCGCGCCGGCCCCGAGAAGTGCCAGCACGAGCCCGGGAAAGCCGGCGCCGCTGCCGAGATCCACGATGGTGCGCAGCCGATCCGAAGGAGGTTCGGGCAGCAGGTCGAGCAACTGGGCGCTGTCGAGGAAGTGCCGGGTCCAGAGGTCGGGAAGGGTGTCCGGACCAACCAGGTTGATCCTGGCGTTCCACCGGACGAGCAGTTCCGCGTAGCGTTCGAAGGCAGCCAGCGTTTCACGTGAAACACCGGTCGCGTCGATGAACAGCGCCTTCCCGGACTCAGGCAGCGGTGCGACTCCCCCTCCGGCACCACCGCAGCAGAACCGTGAGAGCGGCCGGGGTGACCCCGGGGACCCGGCCGGCAGCGCCGAGGGTGGCGGGCCGGGCTGCACTCAGCCGCTGCACCATTTCGTTCGAGAGGCCGGCGATGCCTGCGTAGTCCAGGTCTGCCGGCAGAGAGAGATCCTCGTCGCGCCGGAATGCGACGAGGTCGGCCTCCTGCCGGGCGAGATAACCGGCATAGCGGGCGTCGATCTGGATCTGCTCCACGACGAAGGGGGGCAGGCCGGTGAGCTCCGGCCAGTGGGCCGTCAGCCGGGCGAGCGTGATGTCCGGCTGACGCAGCAGGTCGAAGGCCGAACGCCGTTGGCCGTCCCGGTTGATCGCGAAGCCGGCGCGGTTGAGGCGATCCGGCGTGTCGGTAAGCGCGCGAACCAGCACCCGGCCCTCCTCCAGCGCCCGTTGCCGCCGTGCATGCACGGCAGCGCGCTCCGGTCCGACGACACCGGCCGCGATGCCCCGTCCGGTCAGCCGCTGATCGGCATTATCGGCCCGCAGCAGCAGCCGGAACTCGGCGCGGCTGGTGAACATCCGATAGGGTTCGGTGACGCCCTGGGTGACCAGGTCGTCGATCATGACGCCGAGATACCCTTCCGAGCGATCGAGCACGAAGGGTTCCGCGGCAGCGCCGCCCGCCGCCCGCGCCGCGTTGAGGCCGGCAAGCAACCCCTGTGCTCCCGCCTCCTCGTAGCCGGTGGTGCCGTTGATCTGTCCGGCGAGGAAGAGGCCTGGAAGCCTTTCGACCTGCAGGGCCGGCGTAAGGGCCCTGGGGTCGACGTAGTCATACTCGACGGCGTAGCCCGGTCGGACGATCTCCGCCCGCGCCAGGCCCGGAATGGAGCGAACCAGAGCGGTCTGCACGTCTTCCGGCAGGGAGGTGGAAATGCCGTTCGGATAGACCGTCGGATCGTCGAGGCCTTCCGGCTCCAGAAAGAGCTGATGGCGGTCCCGCTCCGCGAAGCGGACGACCTTGTCCTCGATCGAGGGACAGTAGCGGGGGCCGACGCCGCTGATCTGCCCCGAGTAGAGCGGCGCCCGGTGCAGGTTGTCGCGAATGATCCGATGGGTCTCGGCGGTGGTCCAGGTGATGCCGCAGGCGATCTGGTCCTGGACGATGCCTTCAGTCAGCAGCGAGAAGGGCTCCGGGGGGTCATCGCCCGGCTGCATCTCCAGAGCGCCCCAATCGATCGTCCGGCCGTCCAGCCGCGGCGGCGTGCCGGTCTTCAGCCGGCCGAGAGGCAGCCCGAGGTCGAGAATTCTCTCGGAGAGCCGGAGGGCCGGCGCCTCTCCCACGCGACCCGCCGGTATGCGCCGTTCGCCGATGTGTATCTCGCCACGCAGAAAGGTCCCCGTCGTGAGGACGACCGACGCCGCAGGATAGACGAGGCCCTCGGCCGTGACGACACCGGCGCAGCGACCGTCGGTGACCAGCAGATCCTCAACGGCACCAGCTTCGATGCTGAGGTTTGGCTGCTGCCGGAGCAGCGCCTGGATCGCCTGCCGGTAGAGCTTCCGGTCGGCCTGGGCGCGCGGACCGCGGACAGCGGGCCCCTTGCTGCGGTTGAGGATCCTGAACTGGATGCCGGCCGCGTCGATCGCCCGCGCCATGAGGCCGTCGAGGGCGTCGATCTCGCGAACAAGATGGCCTTTTCCGAGCCCCCCGATCGCCGGGTTGCACGACATGACCCCGATGGTGGAGGGGTCGTGGGTCAGGAGGAGGGTGGACGCACCACAGCGCGCGGCCGCGGCGGCGGCCTCGCAGCCCGCGTGACCGCCTCCCACGACGATGACGTCGAAGCTTCGCATGGCCCGGCTTTGCATGGGCGGACAATGCTGTCGGGGAAGCCGAGGCGTCAAGGCTCGGGGCGTTTCACGTGAAACAGACCCCTCACTTGCCGAGGCAGAAATCCCGGAAGATGACGTCGAGAAGCTGCTCGACATCCACCCGCCCGAGGATCCGGCCGAGGGCCCGCAGGGCGAGGCGCAGATCTTCCGCCACCAGCCCCACCTCCTCATCCGGTGAGAGGCGCGCCAGGGCTACGACCGCCTCGGCCAGCGCATGCCGATGTCGCTCCCGCGTCAGAACCGCGTCCTCCGGTGGCGCCAGCGCCAGGAGGCGCCGCCCGAGTTCGCTCTCGAGAGCCGCAAGTCCGTCCGGATGCAGCGTGCTGACCCGCAGGCAGGGGAGGGACCCGATATGGGGTTCCGCAGGCACCGACGGCAGGTCGGCCTTGGTGACGACCGGAATGGCCCGCCCGTCGAGCAGGGCCTCGGTCGCCTGATCCCGTCCAGGCCAGGCGGCGCCGTCGAACAGCAGGAGGATGAGGTCCGCTTCCTCGAACTGCCGGAGGCTGCGCCGGATTCCCTCCGCCTCTACCGGATCGAGGGCGCCCTCCGCCGCTGCCTCCCGCAACCCGGCCGTGTCTGCCAGGGTGACCGGGAGACCGCCGATCTCGGTCCCGACCTCGACCACGTCGCGCGTGGTGCCGGGGGTGGCGGCGACAATGGCCGCCTCCCGGCCGGCAAGGCGGTTGAGGAGGCTCGATTTGCCCGCGTTGGGCGCTCCCAGCAGGGCGACACGGAAACCCTCGCGCAGGCGCTCGGCCGGCCGTGCTTCGCCTAGCCGAGCGGTCATTTCCGCACCCAGGGCCTGCGCATCACGCACGGCAGTGGCCAGAAGATCGGGCGGCAGCTCTTCGTCGGCAAAGTCGATCGCCGCCTCGACGTGGGCGAGGAGGCGGACGAGACGTGCCTGCCACCCTTCGACGACGGCGGAGAGAGCCCCGTCCATCTGCCGCAGGGCCAGCCTCCGCTGGGTCTGCGATGTGGCGGAGAGCAGGTCCGACAGGCCTTCGACTTCGGTCAGATCGAGCCGGTCATTGTCGAAGGCGCGGCGGGTGAACTCGCCCGGTTCAGCTGGGCGAAGGCCGGCGTGGGCGCCGAGCGCGGCGAGCACGCCCCGGACGACGGCAGGGCCGCCGTGGAGGTGGAGTTCCACCAGATCCTCGCCGGTGGCCGTCGCGGGGCCTGGGAACCAGAGCAGGAGGGCCTGGTCGAGAATCGCCCCGCCATCCGGCTCGCGCAGACGCCGGAGGCTGGCGCGACGTGGCTGCGGCAGCGGGCCGGCGAGCGCCGTCGCCGCAGGCCCGGCTGCGGCGCCGGAGATGCGGACCACCGCGATCGCCGAGCGGCCGGGCGGCGTCGAAAGGGCGAAGATCGTGTCCCGGTCGCCCATGCTGACGCCGAGCGCCTCAGGCGTGCGCGGCCGCCTCCGCCCCCGTCCACTCGGAGACCGCGCTCATCGGCTCGGGGCGGCGCTTCGGCTGCAGCGGCTCCTGCGGCGTGCCGACATAGAGGAAGCCGATCAGTTCGTCGTCCTGCTCCAGCCCTAGCCCGGTCTTCACCACCGGATGATGCGCATGGACGCCGGTCAGCAGGACACCGCCGTAGCCCATGGCCTGCAGGGCCAGCAGCAGGTTCTCGGCGGCGGCGGCGGCTGCGACCACCTGCTCCACCGGCGGGACCTTGGGATGGTCGCGGCGTAGCCGGGCGCCCACGGCGATGATCAGCGGCGCGCGCAGCGGCTTCCGGCGGGTCTCGTCGAGCTTTTCCTGCGGCGTCTCGGGGTCGGCGCGGCGCTGGGCCTCCGCCAGCAGGTCACCGAGCCTGTCGCGGGCCTCGTCCCGGATCAGCAGGAACCGCCAGGGACGGACCGCCCCGTGGTCGGGGGCACTCATCGCCGCGGCGAAGGCGCGCTCGAGCTCTGGCCCGCTCGGAACGGGCAGGCCGAGGGACTTCGCCGAGGCCGATCGGCGGCGGGCGAGCAGGTCGAGGAGGGCGTCGGCCCCCGTCTGGGTCGAGGTCATCGGCGGTCCTTGTCGGCAGGGCGGCCGGCGGTCCCGGCCATGAACTGGTTGAGGAAGAGTTTCTGCAAGTCGCCCAGGTTCTGCAAGCCGAGGGGCAGCCAGGTGTCGATCATGACCTTGGGATCCATGGTCTCGATGTTCTTCACGATCTGCTGCTGCAGCCGGTCCATCACGGCCTGTTGCATTGGCTGCACGTCGGGCAGCCCGAGGAAGCGGCGTGCCTCCTCCGGGGTGCAGTCGATGTCAATGCTGACCTTCATGGCAATCTCCGCTTGCAGCCACGCCCCGGCGCCACACATGTCCCCTCGGGACGCCCGACTGGGCTCGTGCTCGCTTCGGTCCAGCGGGAATATTGGGGCCGTTCCGCATCCACGCAAAGGCTCGGCCGTCGAGGAAGAGGAACGGGACATGTCTCAGCACGACCACGGCCTGATCAACCGACTGGGCGAAGAGACCAGCCCATACCTCCTCCAGCACAAGGACAACCCGGTCGCCTGGCAGCCCTGGGGCGAGGAGGCCTTCACGCTCGCCCGTCAGCTCGACCGACCCGTCCTGCTGTCGGTCGGCTATGCGGCCTGCCACTGGTGCCACGTGATGGCGCACGAATCCTTCGAGGAAGAGGGAACGGCCGCCCTGATGAACGACCTCTTCGTCAACATCAAGGTGGACCGGGAGGAGCGGCCCGATGTCGACAACGTGTTCCAGACGGCCTTGTCGCTGCTCGGCCAGCAGGGTGGCTGGCCGCTCACCATGTTCCTCACGCCGGAGGGCGAACCTTTCTGGGGCGGCACCTATTTCCCGCCGAGCCAGCGCTGGGGCCGGCCGTCGTTCGCGCAGGTTCTTTCCGGCGTGGCGGAGGCCTATCGCAACCGCCGCGAGGACGTCGGCAGGAACGTCTCCGCGATCAGGGACGCCCTGGAGAAGACGGTCGCCTCCGCCCCCGGCGCGCTGCCGTCGAGCGATCTGATCGTCGCCGGGGCCCGGCAGATCGCCGGTGCGGTGGATCCGCAGGAGGGCGGCCTCAGGGGGGCGCCCAAGTTCCCCCAGCCCAGCCTCTTCAAACTCGTGTGGCAGGGCTACCTCCGCAGCGGCGAGGCCGGCCTGCGGCAGGCGGTGGAGCTGACTCTGACCCGAATGAGCCAGGGCGGCATCTACGATCACGTGGGCGGCGGCTTCGCCCGCTATTCCACCGATGCCGAGTGGCTCGTGCCGCACTTCGAGAAGATGCTCTACGACAATGCCCAGCTGCTCGATCTGCTGGCGCTCGTCTGGGCGGTCGGCGGGCAGGCGCTGTTCGCGGCGCGCGCCGAGGAGACGGTCGACTGGCTGCTGCGGGAGATGATGGCGGAGCGGACGCCCGGCGGCGCACCCTGCGGCGCCTTCGCCGCGAGCCTGGACGCCGACAGCGAAGGCGAGGAGGGGCGGTTCTACGTGTGGGACGAGGCCGAGCTCGACGCCGTGCTCGGTGAACGGAGCACCGCCTTCAAGGCGGCTTACGGGGTCAGCCCCGGCGGCAACTGGGAAGGCAGGACGATCCTCAACCGTTCGGCCTTGCCGAACCTCGGCGACGAGGCCGGCGAGGCGGCCCTCGCCGACGACCGGCGCAAGCTGCTGGAGGCGCGCGGGAAGCGCGTGCGGCCCGGCTGGGACGACAAGGTCCTGGCCGACTGGAACGGCCTGATGATCGGCGCCCTCGCCCGGGCGGGCGCGGTCTTCGGCCGGCCGGACTGGATCGAGGCAGCGCGGCGGGCCTTCACCTTCATCTGCGCGGAGATGCAGGTGGACGGGCGCCTCTCGCACTCCTGGCGCCACGGACGGTTGCGACACCCGGCGACCCTCGACGACTACGCCTTCCTGTGCGACGCGGCGCTGGCGCTTGCAGAACTGGAGGTTGTTCCAGATGCGGTAAAGCAGGCGGAACATTGGATTTCGATTCTCGAGAAACACTACCGTGACGAGAGAGGCGCCTACTTCCTCAGCGCCGATGACGCCGGCGCGCTGATCGTCCGGCCGAAGATCGTCGCCGACAACGTCACCCCGGCCGGCAATGGCGTGGTGGCGCAGGTCCTGGCGCGGCTGTGGCATATGACCGGCCGGCCATTCTATCGTGACCGGGCGGAAGAGGTGATCGCGGCCTGCGCCGGCGAGATCGCCCGCAGCCCCTTCCAGCACGCCAGCCTGCTGGGCGCCGTCGCGCTGCTGCAGGAGGCCGTCCAGGTCGTCGTGGTCGGCCCGCTGGAGGACGAACGCACGCAGTCGCTGCTGGCGGTGGCTGGAAAGGTGGCCTTGCCGGAACGCATCCTGCTGCGGGTCGAGAACGGCGAACGCCTGCCGCCGGAGCATCCCGCCGCCGGCAAGGGCCTCGTTGACGGCGGCCCGGCGGTCTATGTCTGCCGCGGCACCAGTTGCTCGCTGCCTCTCACCCGGCCGGCGGACTTCGCGGCGGCGTTGCAAGCGGCGGGAGCGGCTGGCTAGGCTGCGGCCGGAGAATCCGGACGTTCATCGGACCACCCGAGAAGGGAGCAAGACCCATGCCCGAGATGACCATCGAAGCGACGGACGGCGGCTCGTTCTCCGCCTATGTCGCCCTGCCCTCCACCACGCCGGGCCCGGCGGTCCTGGTCATCCAGGAGATCTTCGGGGTCAACGCCGTGATGCGGGCGACCTGCGACTGGCTCGCCCGCGAAGGCTACGTCGCCGTCTGCCCGGACCTCTTCTGGCGCATCGAGCCCGGCATCGACATCACCGACAAGACCGAGGCGGAGTGGAAGCGCGCCTTCGAGCTCTTCGGCAAGTTCGACGTGGAAAAGGGCGTCGAGGATCTCAAGGCGACGCTCGCCGCCATGCGCAAGCACGAGGCGGTGAAGGGCAAGGTCGGGGCGATCGGCTACTGCCTCGGCGGCAAGATGGCCTACCTCGCCGCCACGCGCACCGACGTCGACTGTTCCGTCGGCTACTACGGCGTTGGGATCGGCGACATGCTGGGCGAGGCGCGCAACGTCCGCAAGCCGCTGATGCTGCATGTGGCGGCGCTGGACCAGTTCTGCCCGCCCGAGGAGCAGCGGAAGGTCCAGCTCGGCCTCTCCCAGGACCCCCAGATCGACGTGCTGCTCTATGCGAACGTCAATCACGCCTTCGCCCGCGAAGGCGGCCAGCACCACGACGGGGAGGTCGCCGCCCTGGCGAACGGCCGCACCCTCGCCTTCTTCCGCAAGAACCTGGCCTGATCCGCCGGGCGACCCTGTTCCGGCGAGCGCTTCGAGGAGAACAACGAGAATGACCCGTGCGATTCGGATGACGGCCCACGGCGGCCCCGAGGTCCTGAAGTGGGAGGAGGTCGAGGTGCCGGCCCCCGGTCCGGGGCAGGTGCTGCTCGACCAGAAGGCCGTCGGCCTGAACTACATCGACGTCTACCATCGCACGGGCCTCTACCCCGTCCAGCTGCCCAGCGGGATCGGCATGGAGGCCTCGGCGGTCGTCGAGGCCGTCGGGCCGGACGTGACGGACGTGAAGCCCGGCGACCGGGTCGCCTACGCCGGGGCGCCGCTGGGCGCCTATGCCGAGCGGCGCGTCATGCCGGCGGGCCGCATGATCAAGCTGCCGGACGGCATCGACGACCGCACCGCCGCCGCGATGATGCTGCAGGGCCTGACCGTGCAGTACCTCATCCGCCGCACCTTCCGGGTCGAACCCGGCCAGACCGTGCTGTGGCACGCCGCGGCGGGCGGCGTCGGCCTGATCGCCTGCCAGTGGCTGAAGCACCTGGGTGTCACCGTCATCGGCACGGTGGGCTCCGCCGAGAAGGGCGAGCTGGCCAAGGCCAACGGCTGCACCCACGTGATCAACTACCGCACCGAGAACTTCGTCGAGCGGGTCAAGGCGCTGACGGACGGCCAGGGCGTGCCGGTGGTCTACGATTCGGTCGGCAAGGACACCTGGGAGGGCTCGCTCGACTGCCTGCAACCCTACGGGATGATGGTGAGCTTCGGCAATTCCTCGGGTGCGGTCCCGCCGGTGAACCTCAACATTCTCTCCGCCAAGGGCTCGCTCTACGTCACCCGGCCGACCCTGGTGACCTACACGGCCAAGCGGGACGAGATGCTGGCCAGCGCGGCGGAGCTGTTCGAGGTGGTCGAGTCCGGCGCGGTGAAGATCGCCGTCAATCAGACCTATCCTCTAGCCGAGGCCGCCCAGGCGCACCGGGACCTCGAGGCGCGCAAGACCACCGGCTCGAGCCTGCTCCTGCCGTGAACCCAGTCAATCCAGTCATCGAGAGACAGCCGTGAAGATAGAACCGGTCGCGGGACACATCGGGGCGGAGATCAGTGGCGTCGACCTTAAGGAGCCGCTGGGGGAGGAGGTTGCCGAGGCGCTGCGGGCGGCGCTGGCGCAGTACCTGGTCATCTTCTTCCGCGACCAGCACCTCGACATCCCGTCTCAGAAGCGGGTGACCGAGGTCTTCGGGCCGGTTCTGCGGGTGCCCTACGTACAGCCGTCGAAGGACGACCCCGACGTGGTCGCGGTGCTGAAGGAGGCCGAGGAGCGCAAGATCTACGTCTTCGGCGGCGACTGGCACTCGGATTTCTCCTTCCTCGAACAGCCGCCCGCCGGCTCGGTCCTGGCCGCGGTCGAGATACCGCCCTACGGGGGGGACACCCTGTGGTCCAGCCAGGTGGCGGCCTGGGAGACGCTGCCCGACGACCTGCGGGCGGCGGTGGAAGGCCGCAACGCGATCCACGTCGGCGCCCCCCACGGCACCAGGTACGCCCCGCCCAAGGACATGGCGGTGAGCAAGTCGATCAAGATGCAGCGCGGCGATCCCGCGGCCGACGAGGAGCGTCCGCATCCGATCGGCCGTCGCCACGTCACCAGCGGCCGCACGGCGCTCTTCGTGAACCCGATCTATTCCGTGCGGATCGAGGGCATGAGCGTCGAGGAGAGCCGGCCGATCCTGCAGCGGCTCTACGCCCATGCCGTGCGGCCGGAGTTCACCTGCCGCTTCCGCTGGTCGCCGGGGGCGGTGGCGATCTGGGACAACCGGGCGACGCTGCACTACGCCATCAACGACTACGACGGCAGCCGCCGCCTGCTCCACCGCACCACCTTCGCCGGCGAGCGGCCGGTGTAGCCCCGCGTCCTTCGGCAGGCTCGGGACGAGGGTAGCTTGTTCCTCGTGGTGAACCTGTCGAACCACGGGGGCTGGTGACGTCTCTGGATCGCCGCGCCGCTGCGGGGCCCGCGATGACAGGGAAACCTGTCATGGCGAGCGCGGGCCAAGCCATCCAGCGCCGTCCGACTCACCCTCGCCTTCCTCAGATGGCCTGTTCCTGCCGGCCGAGGCGCTTGAGCTGCTGGCGGGCGCCGCGCAGGGTCGGGTAGATCTCCAGGGCCCGGTAGAAGGCGTCGGCCGCCGCCGACGCCTGGCCCTGTGCGGCCCGGATCATGCCGAGGCCGGACAGCGCCCCGAAGTGGCGCGGCTCCAGGGCGAGGGTATGGTCGATGTCGGCCAGGGACTGGGTGAACTCGCCGCGCAGGAAATGGACCGTCGCCCGCTTGTTCCAGGCCTCCGCGAAGTCGGGCTTCTCCACCACCAGCCGGTCGAAGGAGAGCAGCGCGATGTCGAGCAGGCCAGCCCGCATGGCGGAGAGACCCGTCACCATCAGCTGCTCGGCCGCCGGATCCTCGGTGTCGATCCAGATCGCCCAGATCGCGCCTTCGATGGGCGCGGCCGCTTCGGCGTTGGGCGCGGCCTTCAGGCGCTCGAACAGAGGGTCGAGCCGCGGGTCGGTCTGATCGGCCCGGGCCACCGGGGCCGCGAGCAGGATCATCAGGCCGAGGACGGAAAGCCAGCGCGCCATGATCAAGGATCTGGCATTGCCGGCCGCCGAGGCAAGGTTCGGCGGTATCATCGACTCGGACGGCGGGTGCGGCCTACCATGACCACCCGACCGGCGGGCGGAGCGGACATGGGAGCGAACCGCGGCTTCATCTTCACCCTGCGGGAACTCAGTGGCGGTCTGGGCGACCTGGGCACGCTGCTGCCCCTGACCCTCGCCTGCGTGCTGGCGGCGGGACTCTCGCCGGCGGCGGTACTGGGGGGCTTCGGGCTCTTCTACCTCGCCACCGCCGGGGTCTACCGGCTGCCCATCCCCGTCCAGCCGATGAAGGCGGTCGCGGCGGTGGCGATCACCGCCCAGGTGGCGCCGCCCGCCCTCGCCCTCGGCGGCGTGGCCATCGGCGCGCTGCTGCTGGTGCTCGGGCTCACCGGCTGGATCGGCCGGGTGGCGCGGCTGATCCCCAAGTCGGTGCTCGCCGGCCTCCAGCTCGGCCTCGGTGCGGCCCTGGCAGCGGTCGGCGCCGGCTGGATCGCGACGGCGCCGACGGTCGGGCTGCTCACCCTGGCGGTGCTGCTGGGGCTGCTCGCCCTGCCCCGCTGCCCGGCCGCCCTGCTCGGCCTCGTGGCCGCCGTGATCCTCGGGTGGCTGCTCGATGCTCCGGTCCTGGCGGCGCCTGCCGATCCGGGCCTGATCCTGCCGTCGCTGCCGGTCTGGCCCGAGGTGGAGCAGGCGCTGGGCCAGCTCGTGCTGCCGCAGCTGCCCCTCACCCTGACCAACGCCGTGATCCTCACCGCCCTGGTGGCGCAGGACTATTTCGGCGAGCGAGCCGCATCGGTTACGCCGCGCGCCCTCTGCCTGACCAGCGGGCTGGCGAACCTGCTGCTGACGCCGTTCGGCGCCCTGCCCATGTGCCACGGCGCCGGCGGGCTCGCCGCCCACCACCGGTTCGGTGCCCGCAGCGGCGGTGCGCCGCTCATGCTGGGCCTCCTCCTTCTGGCGCTGGCGCTGCTGCCCGGAGGCGGCGGCTGGGCGCTCGCCGCCGCCATCCCGGCCGCCGGGCTGGGGGCGCTGTTGCTGGTCGCGGCCGGCGAACTTGCCCTGACCCGCCGGCTGTTCGACAGCCGGCGGTCCTGCTGGCCCGTCATCGCCGCCACGGCCGCGGTCACCGTCTGGCAGGACCCCTTCTGGGGATTGATGGCCGGAATGCTGGCGGAGGCGGGGCGCGTCGCGCTGCTGCGGCGCTTCCGCCTCGATCCGGCCTCCTCCTGACAGGCTCCCCCGCGCCCTACTCCGCGCCCTACTCCGCCGCCTGCGCGTAGTCCTCCAGCGGCGGGCAGGAGCAGACGAGCTGGCGGTCGCCGACTGCGTTGTCGATGCGCCCGACCGGCGGCCAGTACTTGTCGGCCCTCAGCCCCGACACGGGGAAAGCCGCCTGGGCCCGGGGATAGGCGTGCCGCCACTCCTCGGCCGTCACGGCCTCCAGGGTGTGGGGGGCGTTGACCAGGGGGTTGTCCCTGCGGTCCAGGCTGCCGTCGGCGACGCCGGCAATCTCCCGCCGGATAGCCGCCATGGCGTCGACGAAGCGGTCCAGCTCCGCCTTCGGCTCGGACTCCGTCGGCTCCACCATCAGGGTCCCGGCCACCGGCCACGACATGGTGGGAGCGTGGAAGCCGTAGTCCATCAGGCGCTTGGCGATGTCGTCCACGGTGATGCCGGCGCTGTCCTTGAAGGCGCGGCAGTCCAGGATGCACTCGTGGGCGACCCGCTCGTTGCGGCCCTTGTAGAGCACCGGGTAGTGGTCCTTCAGGCGGGCGGCGAGGTAGTTGGCGGAGAGGATCGCCACCTCGCTGGCGCGCTTGAGGCCCTCGGCGCCCATGAGCGCAATGTAGGCCCAGGGGATCACCAGGATCAGCGCCGAGCCCCAGGGGGCGGCCGAGACCGGCCCCGGCCCTGTCGCCGGGCCCGCCGAGGGAGCGTCCGGGTGGTTGGGCAGGAAGTCGGCGAGATGGGCGGCGACGGCGATGGGACCGACCCCCGGCCCGCCGCCGCCGTGGGGGATGCAGAAGGTCTTGTGCAGGTTGAGGTGCATCACGTCGGGGCCGAAATCGCCCGGCCGGCAGAGCCCGACCATGGCGTTGAAGTTGGCCCCGTCCATGTAGACCTGCCCGCCGTGGCCGTGGACGATCTCGCAGATCCGGCCGATCGCCTCCTCGAAGACGCCGTGGGTCGAGGGGTAGGTGACCATCAGCGCCGCCAGCCGGTCGGCGTGGGCGGCGGCCTTGCGTTCCAGGTCGGCGACGTCGACGTTGCCCTGGGTGTCGCACTGCACCACCACCACCTCCATGCCAGCCATGATGGCGCTGGCGGGGTTGGTGCCGTGGGCGGAGGAGGGGATGAGGCAGACGTTGCGATGCGTCTCGCCCCGGCTGACGTGCCAGCCGCGGATCGCCAGCAGGCCCGCATACTCCCCCTGGCTGCCGGCGTTGGGCTGCAGCGAGACGGCGGCGAAGCCGGTCAGCGCCGCCAGCTTGCGCTCCAGGTCGGCGATCAGCGCGCGGATGCCGGCGGTCTGGCTTTCCGGCGCGAAGGGGTGCAGCCGGGCGAACTGCGGCCAGGTGACCGCCGCCATCTCCACCGCGGCGTTGAGCTTCATGGTGCAGGAGCCGAGCGGGATCATGGCGCGGTCGAGGGCCACGTCCTTCTCCCGCAGGCGCCGCAGCCAGCGCAGCATCTCGGTTTCGGAGCGGTAGGCGTGGAAGGTCGGATGGGTCAGGAAGTCCGACCGGCGCCGGAGCGCCGGGGGCACCGTCTCCTCCACCTCCGCCTCCAGCCCCTCGATGGTGAGGCCGTGGTCGAGGCCCGAGCCGAAGACGTCGAGCAGCCGCTTCACCGTTTCGCGGCTGCAGGTCTCGTCGAGCGCGACGGAGACGAGCCCCGGCCGGTCGTGGCGCAGGTTGAGGCCGGCGGCCTCGGCGCGCTGCCAGACCTCGTCGTCGGCCTTGACCGTCAGGGTGTCGAAGAAGGCGGCGTTCTCCGGCGGGAAGCCCAGATGCGTCAGCCCGCGGGCGAGGATGGCGGTCAGGCGGTGGACCCGCCGGGCGATGGCGGAGAGCCCCTCCGGCCCGTGCCAGACGGCGTAGAGCGCCGCCATCACGGCCAGCAGGACCTGCGCGGTGCAGATGTTGCTGGTCGCCTTCTCCCGGCGGATGTGCTGCTCGCGGGTCTGCAGGGCCAGCCGGTAGGCGGGCCGGCCCTGGCCGTCGACCGAAACGCCGACGATGCGGCCCGGCACCGAGCGCTTGTGGGCGTCGCGCGTCGCGAAGAAGGCGGCGTGCGGACCGCCGAAGCCGAGGGGCACGCCGAACCGCTGGGCGCTGCCCACCACCACGTCGGCGCCCCATTCGCCCGGCGGCGTCAGGACGGCGAGCGACAGCAGATCGGCGGCGACGGTCACCAGGGCGCCGGCGGCGTGGGCCCGCTCCACCAGGTCCCCCGGTGCCCGGACGGTGCCGTCGGTCTCCGGGTACTGCAGGATCAGGCCGAAGCAGTCCTCGGGGCGGAAGTCGGTCGCCGGGTCGCCGACGACCAGGTCGATGCCCAGCGGCCGGGCGCGGGTCTGCAGCACGGCGATGGTCTGCGGATGGCAGGAGGCGGCGACGAAGCAGCGGTCGCTCTTGTTGCGCGCCAGCCGGTGCATCATGGCCATGGCCTCGGCCGCCGCCGTGCCTTCGTCGAGCAGGGACGCGTTGGCGAGGTCCATGCCCGTCAGATCCATCACCATCTGCTGGAAGACCAGCAGCAGCTCCAGGCGCCCCTGGGCGATCTCCGCCTGATAGGGCGTATAGGCCGTGTACCAGCCGGGGTTCTCCAGCACGTTGCGCTGGATCACCGCCGGCGTGACGCAGTCGTGGTAGCCCTGCCCGATCAGGGAGGTGGCGACGCGGTTGCGCCCGGCGAAAGCCTGCAGCGCCTCCAGCACCTGCTGTTCGGTCATCGGCGGCGCGAGCTCGGGCAGCGGGCTGCGGATGCGCGCCGGGATGGTCTGGTCGATCAGCGCGCCGAGGCTGTCGCAGCCGATCGTCGCCAGCATGGCCTCGATCTCGTGCGGTCGCGGCCCGATGTGCCGCTTCTCGAAGGCGTCGAAGCGCTCCAGGTCGTGCAGGCTCTCGCTCATGGGGTCAGCCCTGCTTCGCGGTGAAGTCGTCGTAGGCGGCCTGGTCCATCAGCTTCTCCAGCTCCTCCGGGGCGCTGAGCTTGAGCTTGAAGAACCAGGCGGCACCCATCGGGTCCTCGTTGACCGAGCCAGGGTCGTCGGCGATCGCCTGGTTGGTCTCCAGCACCTCGCCCGAGACGGCGGAATAGACCTCGCTGGCGGCCTTCACCGATTCGACCACGGCCGCCTGCTCGCCCTGCCCCACCGTCTTGCCCACCTCGGGCAGCTCGACGAAGACGATGTCGCCGAGCTGGTTGGTGGCGAAGGTGGTGATGCCGATCGTCGCGGTGCCGTCGTCCTCGACCCGCACCCACTCGTGGTCCTCGGTGAAATAGATCTGACTCATCGCGAAAGGGCCTCCTCAGCCGCGGTAGAACGACGTTGGGACGAAGGGAAGGGGGACGGCGCGCGCCGCCCGCGGGCGGTCGCGAACCAGAATGGAGAAGCTTGCGCCGCCGGCTGCCGCGGCCTCGACCAGGGCGAGCGCCACGGGGGCTTCGACCGTGGGGCCGAAGGCGCCGCTGGTGACCACGCCGACCGTGCGCCCCTCCTCGTCCAGGACGGGGGCGCCATCGCGGGCCGGTGCCCGCTCCTCCAGCTTCAGGCCGATGCGCCGGCGCGGCGCACCCTCGGCCAGCTGGCGCAGGATGACCTCGGCGCCGGGAAAGCCGCCCGACAGCCGTCGGCTCTTGGGGATCGACCAGGAGAGGCCGGCCTCGACCGGCGTGATCTCCTCGCTCAGCTCGTGACCATAGAGCGGCAGTCCTGCCTCCAGGCGCAGGGAGTCGCGGGCGCCGAGGCCGGCCGGGTCCACCTCGGGCTCGGCCAGCAGGCGCTCGGCCAGGGCGGTCGCCTTGTCGCCGGGCAGGGCGATCTCGAAGCCGTCCTCGCCGGTGTAGCCGGAGCGCGAGACGAGGCAGGCGACGCCGTCCAGGCTGACCTCGGCCAGCGCCAGGAAGGGCAGGCTGGCGAGGTCCGGCGCCAGGCGGCTCAGCACGGCGGCGGCCTGCGGCCCCTGCAGGGCCAGCAGGGCGCGGTCCTCCAGCAGCTCGACCGACAGGCCCTGCCCGAGCGAGTCCCGCAGGTGGGCGAGGTCGCGGTCCTTGCAGCCGGCGTTGACCACCAGGAAGAGGTGGTCCTCCCGGCGCGCGGCCATCAGGTCGTCCAGCATGCCGCCGGACGGCGTGGTGAACTGGGTGTAGCGGTAGCGGTCCACCGGGGCCGCAGCCAGGCTCGCCGGCACCAGCCGCTCCAGCGCCTCGGCCGCGCCCGGCCCTTCGATGCGGACCTGGCCCATGTGCGAGACGTCGAAGAGGGCGGCCGCGCTGCGGCAGTGCCGGTGCTCGGCCAGGATGCCGGCGGGGTACT
>Ga0207415_1000081_pt1 | contig 106585 bp, 80 predicted proteins | sample Passage237A_FD_187369 | JGI IMG/M metagenome (GOLD analysis project Ga0207415, IMG submission 187369) | Cellulose adapted compost microbial communities from Newby Island Compost Facility, Milpitas, CA, USA - Passage2 37A (SPAdes) (version 3) ... | reverse complement strand
TGGTTTCGTAGCTCAGTTGGTAGAGCAGCTGACTCTTAATCAGCGGGTCTAGGGTTCGAGTCCCTACGGGACCACAAATAAATAAAGGGTTTCATGCTTCCTGCTGAGACCCTTTTGATTTTCATAAGATTGGAGCAGGAAACCCACTCGTCCCGAAGGGTGGGTGGGAGGAATGCGACTGCCACGATTTAAATTGTTTGACAAAATTAGTAATTATTTTCTGATATAAGAAAATTATTTATATATTTGCGTTGTGAAACTTACATTGAAAATAAAACTTCTGCCTACTGACGAACAGTCTAACTTGCTTCTCGAAACGATGAAGGAAGCTAATACTGTTTGCAATGCCATTTCTGATGTGGCTTGGGAGAAGCGTATTTTCAACAATTTTAAACTGCATCACGAAGTTTACCACAATTACAAAACAACGTTTCAACTTTCCTCTCAAATACTTGTACGTTGTATTGCAAAGGTTGCCGATGCTTATAAACTTGACAAGAAAACCAAACGCACTTTTAGACCACTTGGAAGCATTGGTTACGACAGTAGGATAATGACTTACAAGCCGAATGATATTGTTTCTCTTTGGGCTATTGGCGGTAGAATTAAAATACCTTTTGTATGCCATAACCGAAACTACCTGCCTTACATTAAAGGTGAAGCGGATTTGGTTTACAAGAAAGGTAAGTTTTACCTTTTTCAAACCGTTGATGTTCCCGAAGAAGATGTCGAAGACGTAGAAGCCTTCGTGGGTGTGGATTTTGGTTTGACCGATATTTGTGTAACTTCTGACGGTGTTAAGCATTCTGCTGATGGGCTTAACAAATACCGTGAACATCGGCAAAAGGTTCGGAGTTCTATCCAAGCAAAGGCAGACACTTCCAAGCGTTCCACAAAAAGGAATTGTAGGAAGCTGGCTAAACGGCTTCAAGGCAAAGAGAGAACTCACTCCCAAATTATTAATCACACTATTGCAAAATCTATTATCCTTTCTGCTAAAGAAAGTGGTAAAGGCGTTGCTGTTGAGGATTTGACTAATATTAGGTTTACATCTAAACGAAGAAACAAAAAGTTTAGAACAAAACTTGGTAAATGGTCGTTTGGTCAACTTCGCTCTTTTTTGGAGTACAAAGGACTGCTCTACGGAGTTCCTGTTGTGGTTGTTGACCCTCGATATACAAGTCAAACCTGTAATGTGTGTAAACATCTTGGAAAACGAACCAACAAACACTTTAAGTGTAATAACTGCGGAAACGATATGGATGCTGATGTTAACGCATCGCTGAATATCGCTACGCTTGGGGCGATTGTAAACTCGCCATTTGAAAAATCGAATGATATGTGTTGCTCTGTCGCTCACGGTTATTCAGGTTTAAAGCCCATCCCATCGCTTTAGCGTGGGTGGGTAGTTTACAACGCTTTCGTAACACAAAACCTATCTAAAAGCTAGGCGTAATAACTGTCGTTTTGTGAAATAACAGATGCAATACGATGCTGAAACCATCCATATTTCCCCATAAAAAAGGGGCCACCCCCAGTTGAGAGGCGACCCCAATGGTATGCTACAAACGGGCAGCATTATTGTTTATTAATACGAATCGTTTGACTTCTTTGATCATCGACATAAAGAATCATGTAAACTCCAGGCGAGAGATCTCTGACATCTAACTGCATACGATTACCCATAACCTCTAATCTTTTAATAATTCTACCAGACAAATCGCTAATCTGAATATAGGAATTTCCTGCTATCTCTCCTTCGATAGATACCAGTAGTTCATCATCTACGGGATTCGGGTAGGTAGTTATTAAAAACGCATCCGAAAAATGAACAGTTGCCGTAACTACTCGGGAATATTGATACGTTTCAAAACCATCGTACACTTTCAGACGATAGTAATTAATACCATTATGAGGAGTATCGTCCCAATAAGTATAATAATATCCCCCTCCCATACCTGGGATTCTACTACTAATCGTTTCAAAGTTAATTCCATTACTACTTCTCTCTAGTTCGAAAAAGGTTCCATCAGTTTCCGATTCAGTCATCCAGTTAATTCTATTTTTCTCACCCACATTCACAGCAGAGATTGTTTTCAAATCAATACTCAGCGGACCAGAACCACTATGTATAAAGAATCCTGAGAATCCTGACACAGGGAATTTCAATGTCCAATAAGTAATAGGACCTGACGGAGGTGTAATCATGATACTACTATTGGGTATTACTTCAGCTGTAGTTACATCATATAAACCAGATGGACCCGTAGTTGTATCGTTTGCATTACTATGATACTGTGTAATCATAATATTAGCGGCATTAAGCAGATCACCTGCATGCGTTGGTAACAACGGCAATGGAGAAGTATTGGCTATTAACCAGTTGTTGTAAGCATCAAATTCACTTTGCAACACATAAAGCGTAACCATTGCTGGCCCATCACTAGATGGAGTAATATCATAGACACGTGGAACATAAGGCGATCCATTGAAAGTTTGTACTGTAGAAGGAGTCACGATGGTAGCAAAAGTTTGTCCTAAAACATTATTACCTAAATCATCCTCAATTGCTACTACCAATTGACTACAAGGATCTGTATATGTTAGGGCTGCACCATCTGCATGATTTTCTAGCACAAAAGTACCACCGGGAGCGAGTCCAGTTCCAGTAACAGGTGCATTCACTGTAGCGGTTACAGGCACACGTGGGCTTTCACATCCTTCTATAACTGAGATTTTCCAGTTATAGAAATAATAATACACGCTACCACTTGTACCTAAACCTCCTTGCGAACCGGCAGTAAGCGTCAGCACTGGATGTGAGAAAGGATAGCCTATTGTTGCAATATTCTGGCAACCTAAGTTAGTAATACCTGTATGTGTTTTTCCAATTTTATAATTGCCGGGAGGTAACTGAACACCAACAGGAACCATCACCATAGGACCTGTATGTCCGGTACCAGACACATTGGTAACAGGGCCGGCATATATCTGGGTGTTATTTTGATCGTAAATCAATATAGATATGGTTCCTGTACCCGTTGGATAGACACCTACCGAATCAAAGTTACAGCTCACATGAGTGGTAAACCAAATCCCCCAGTCATCTGTAGAGTTAATATAACTCCGCTCTGGTGTAGAGGTAATTCCTACTGTATAATAATCAGCAATAAAACCTGAATTAGCCGCAGCGTAATAGGTAGTATTAGAGGTTAGATTAGGTGTTACAAATGCTCCTCCCGTAGCTATGGGCGATCCTCCTACAGGTACTTCATACCAGTTGATATTTACTTTAGGATCACTAGTGGCTGCCACTAAGGTAACGTTACCCGTACCACAACGTTCTCCATCAAAGACCTGATCAATAATAGGGTTATTTACAGGAACTGTTACGGATGCTGATGAACCTACAAAGGAGCCATCGCAGAACATATTCAATTGGTAAATCGTTTCAGAGCTTATATTATCTGTATAAGTGGATAAGGTTGCCCCTGTGATATCTGTAAAACCGAAACCTTCATCTTTTTGCCATTGATAATCTATACCAAAAAGTGGTTCAGGATAAATACTTAAGCTCACGGGTCCTGATACACATACTACTTCAGGATTAGCCAAAGTCTGAGCTGAGGGATCCATACCTTTAACGGTAATCACTACGGTATCGAGCATGGTACAAGCACCATCTACTGCCTCCACATAATACTCAGTAGTAACTACTGGTGTTACCAATATATTACTTCCAGTTCCTCCCGGTGTCCAGTTATAAATATAATCTGGATTAGATGAGCTAGCAGAAAGGGTAGTAGTTACTCCGGCACATATGGTGTCATCAGGAGAAACCGTAATGGGATCTGCAGGTGTCACCGTAACAGTTACTGGTATACGAGGAGTGATACAACCAGCGGTGGTATTGATATTATAAAAGAAATAGTTGTTTGTAGTAGATGAAGTTAATGAGCTGGTACAACCACGAAGAATGTTACCTACGCCATTTCCAAGCGGCACTGGGAAAGTTCCTGTGGAATAACCCAAACCACCAGGATGGGAAAGTGCTACAAGTCTGTATCCTGCACCTACGGGCACAAAATAATTCAGATGTAGCGTTTGAGGCGTTGTGGTAGTACCGGCAATCAATGTAAATGTATCAGGCCCAGCCACATTATTACCATAAAAATCTTGTAGCTCTACAATAATATTACCAGCATTAGTTCCATATACATCTACTGAATTAATAATTACATCCTGGAAGAACTCTAAAAGCAATCCAGCATTAGTAGTGGTTGTAGTGCTCGTAGGGGCTCCGTTGGATGACACTTGTGTAGATCCTCCCGAGGAAGCTGCCACATAAAAATCAGTAGTAGTAGCTAACACGGGCGTTGTAAAGGTTGTTCCAGTACCAATCGACAAACCACCCATAGCATTGTCAAACCAGGAAGCAGTAGCTCCCGGAGAAACTTGGACTTCCAAATCAGCAGTACCTGTACCACATCTGGTAACAGGTGTGGTAGAAATAATCTGTGGATTCACAATATCTACAGTAGCCACATCAGAGTACACTGTACTACCAGGTACATTGTCACAAGTAACAGCTACGCGATATTCTTGGGTTGTGCTTAAACCATTTGCTGTATATACTACCTCAGTAGCAGCTGAGATGGGTAACCAGGTACCATTGTCATTATACTCCCATTGATAGGAGATACCAGATTCCTGAGTATTACCACTAAGGAACATGGTCACATCCGCTGGACCACACTTTGCAAAATCTGGAGCGGTAATACTACCTCCTACTGGTGTTCCAGAACAAGGCACAGAAGGTTCAATAGTAATTAAATAGTCTTCTGTTTCACCTAAAGTAATATTGGCACATGCATCGTCACTATCTATAGTAGTTGTAGTTCTTGTCCTGATTCTCATTCCTGTAACACCTGTAGGAGCAGTAGGAGGAACTATAAACATCACAGAATTTTGAGTACCCACCACACCTACTTGCATCCACTCATAGGTATCAAAAATTCCATTCTGATCAAAATCAATCCACATAGCAGATACCCCAATTCCATTTAAGGTAAGATCAAGGAAGTAAGTGCCTCCTTGTACTAAGGTAGCTGTGGTATTTCCTGAGGCAGGATATTGTTCGTGATAGGGAGCCACACTTGCACCCGTTGTATTATCTAATGTTGTACCTCTAATGGTTACGTTTGTGATAGCAGTTCCTGAACTGGATGAAGTGGCAGCACAATAGCAATTCTGGAATGGATCCACTATAACAGGTACAGTATTTGACACATCGTCATTACCACCCAATAAACAGGTTACCCTTGCCTGGTAGTCCATATCTACCGTAATGCCATTTACATTATAGGAAGAACCCGTAGCGCCAGGTATGGCCTGCCATAACCCCTGCCCTGCTAATGATTCTTCCCATTGTATGGTAATACCCGAGGCAACTGTATATCCAGACAGAGAAAGTGTAAATGATTCATTCGGACACATGTTGGTGGGACCTGTGGCAGTACCGGCCACTAAAGGATAAAGGTTACAAGCATCTACCTGAAATTCATATGCACCAGGGTCTGGGTTGGTAGCAGAACGAGGTTCTCCCACAATGTCTTCTAGCACTCCCAGCGGAGCTCCCATTCCATCAATAAGTGCATTTTGTGGTGTAAAATCACCCATAGTAATATCAGCAAACATTGGGTCTTCCACAATTGAATTGGCATCCTGAGCGGTTGTACTCTGCCAATCTGATAGTGTAGCCAAATTGCCTCCTTGATAGCCCACATACATAGCTCCAGAACCTGCACTATTTAGGTAATAAACATTATTATCTAAAGCAATGGAAGATCCCGCAGTTCCCTTATAAACGGCAATTTTTACACCAGTTCCACCACGCGTAATACTTACAATATTGTTTTTAAACTCAATATTCGTAGCAGCCGTGGTTTGATATAGACCACGTGTAATACCAGAAGTAGAAGTTGGTTCATCCAGAGAAATAGTATTATGGTAGTAATACACTCCATCAGAACCTGAATTATAAATAGCATATTGCGTTCCTGTTGTACTATTAAAATTGTAGATAAGGTTATTGACCACATAGTTTTCGCTTCCTACAGGCGCATCACAGGATGAAGAATAAATACCGTAAACTGTGCCCGATTGTGTAGTAGCACTATTATGTGTATCATGAATTTTATTGCTTTCTATTTTGGAGTTAATACAAGCTGTCGACAATTGAACTCCTGCAAAAGTGCCCACAGCAACTCTACCTGATCTCGAAATATCATTATGTAATACCTGAGTATTATCGGCATTAATCAATTCAATGCCTGTAGCATAAAAATCCTTGATAACATTATGAGAGATTGTATTACCCACCATATTCAAGCTTCCAGTAGTACCAGCAAGGATAATACCCTGATAAGCTCCCATAAGTGTATTCTGAGTAATTAAATTAGCATTTGCATTACCTCCTGCAGTAGTTACAGAGGTAGTAGATCCCGATGAAACAATACAAGCACTATTAGACTGAGTTGTACTTGTTACTTCAGACATATCGATGATGCAATTTTGAATCACATTGCTATCAGCACCATTCATAAGGTGTATACCCCAACCATAAGTACTAGATGGGTTTGCCACAATATGCAGACTATCAATAATTACATGATCGGCGCCATCTAACCTTAGAATATGGCGATCTGCTGATACAGTAGGTGTAAAGCGAAGTTCTTCCCCATTTCCATGAATAGTCACTGTAAAAGCAGACGAGGATCCAGGAATATTTGGGATGGTTACTTGTTCTTCATAAGGACCTGTTCCAGGCACTACATGAAGCACAACCGCATCTAACACCCCGCAAGAAAGTGCATAAGCTGCATCCGAAAACGAATTAAAGTTTCCATTTCCAGTAGGCTGTGTTTTATCAATAGTATATGTTCCGGATAGGCCTTCATTTACTTCAACCTTTACTTCTGAAGAATACACAGTTGTAGATCCACAGGTCACGGCTGCCCTATAGAACATTGTAGTAGTGGGGTTTATAGAAAAAGAAGGGATAGCACTTGGTGTAGAAATATCTGTAAAGCCGCTTCCTGAAGTTGGAGAACTTTGCCATACATATGTTTGACCCGAACCGGAGGAATTACCATTCAATGATAATACTACCGGTGTATAAGGACAAACAGCTGATGAAACAGATGCTTCTGCATCACCAGCATCTACAGCGGAAGGAGAGCAACCTGCGATGGTAAATTCATAGCAACCTACATCTGGCGTAGAAGCATCTCTCGGATTGCCATTAAGATCATGGAGAACCCCTAGAGGCGCACCAAAGTTGTCGATGCTGGCCGTAGGTACATAATCATTAGTAGCCATATTATTAAATACGGGATCTGCACTCTGAGAAAGCCCATCTTGCCCTACTGCTGATTGCCAATCTGCTAGTGTTGACCAATTTGATGTATAATATCCAAAATAAGAAGTACCTGCAGGTGAGTTGAGATAATAAATATTATTATTAAGGGTTACACCAGAGGTGGGAGTATTTAAATAAACCGCTTGTTTAGTACCATTACCGTTGCGAGTGATATATACAATATTGTTGAAAAATTCGATGCCTGCGGCGGCTGTTGTCTGATAGAAACCTCGCGTATCTCCTGTAGTGGCAGAAGCATTGTCTAAAACAATGGTATTGTGGTAGTACTGCACATAATCTGATCCCGTATTAATTATTCCATTTTCAATACCACTACCATTGAAATTATAGATCAGGTTATTGGTGACTTTATTTTCCTGACCTGCCACAGCATCTGCACTAGAAAAGTTTACACCGTATGCACCACTTGTACTTGCGGTGTTCCCACCAAAAGAATTGTGAATAACATTGGCATCAATCCATACATCTCTACTAGCACCAGTAAGGTATATGGCATAAAAATTTGAAACCGCACTACGTACAGGCCTGCTTATATTATTATTAGCAATAATTGATCCTACATTTCCATTGATATATATTCCATAGGTATAAAAGTCCTTAATAGTATTATTGAGGACTTTATTGCCATATATTTCACTAGTACTTCCGTTACCCACCAGGGTAATGCCTGCATAACCACCGTCAATAGTATTACCCACAATCAGATTACTATCACAATTGGATGTGCCCACGGCAGTTGGAGAAGTAGCTGAACCATTAATAACTATACCTGCATAGTTTGAAGAAGTAGACACATTAGTCATGGTTATCGTGCAATTTTCTACGGTATTATGGTCTGCATCATTCATAAGTTGAATACCAAATCCATATTCAGTAGTAGTAGTACCTCCAGACACAATATTTAAATCTTTAATCACCACATAATCAGCCCCATTAAGTAAAATCCCTGCTCTTTCTGTGGATACAGTAGAGGTAAAGTGGAGGGTAGCTCCATTACCATTGAATATAATGGGTGTTCCACTAGAAGCTCCAAAAATTTCCGGTATTACAACTTGTTCGTTGTATGGATTACCAGGAACTACATTAAATGTAACTCCCCCATCGATGCCGCATAGTATAGCATTAATAGCGTCTGCGAAGGAATTAAAATTCGTACCTCCTGTAGGGTTACCATTATCAATAGTGTAAGTTCCTCCGGGGAAGAGAGTGTGTACTTGTACCTGTACCGGAGTAGAATAACTTGCTACACCGCCATTGGTACAAACCACTTTACAACGATACCAGAGTGTAGAAGTAGCAACTGTATTTAATACAAAGGATGTAGATGGGGGTCCAAGGCTTACAGGAGTTGTAAATAGATCATCCACCGAACTTTCCCATTCATAAGTGAGACCTGCACCTATATCATTGCCTACAAGATTAAAAAGTAATGGAGTTCCTGCACATACTGTACTGGTCACATTCACCTGAGAAGTGCCCGCATTGGGTGTAGTTGTACATGCAGAACCAGAGGTATAGGTTATGACGATATTCGGACGGTTTTTATACGCAGTAGTAGTTCCATTTAATGTGGCTGGGCCTGAAGAAGTATTTACCTGTCCTACGATATAATCACTATAGCCAGTGGTATATTGCCAGTCAAATTTATCTGTGGTAGAGGCTCCAGCGTAGTTCCAGTCACTAGCGATTTCCAGCCCCCCTCCCGTATATACAAACGGTGTAGTTAAGGTAAATTCTAACCAACCTGTGCTAGGAGAAAAATGCTGGGCAAGATTTTCATACACTAAAGTATGTGAACCCAGAATGGAAGTCCAAGTAGTTGAAGTAGGCAATGGTGGTGTAGCTGTAGAATTTGCCATATAAAATCGCAATGCTGGGGAACCACCCGTAATTTCAGAAGATGTACTTTTATAAAATGCAATCTTTGTAATGGTGGCCCCACTGGGGATTCCAGCGAATGCAAGCTCAGAGGCCTCATATAACATGTTAGTTCTAGAGTACTTATTAGTAGAACTAGAAGAATACACATAAAATGGCCCATAACCCGTGTTAGTAGGTGTCTCTGTTCCATTGCCAATCTGTACGGAAACTTGTGCTTGGGACGAATGTATCCCCCAAGAAAACAGGACCACTAACAAAAAACGAAACAATAGTAATTTTTTTCTCATCATACATGGAATTTTTACGCCTACTCTAAATTGGTTTTCGGCTACCCCATTTAATTGCCGTTTAAGTAAAAGGCATAGTGGGCTTCAATTACAAGCGGGTATCAATTGCAGGTTATTTACAGGCTTTATCCTGTAAATAAATTCAGTAAACAATTCCAGATGGGTAAATGCGCTTATTGCGTGAAGGGTATCAATCTTGATTGGGTAACAGGTGGGACACCCAAAGTGATTACAATGTATGAAAAATAAATCTTTTTCGGAAATTACTTTTTGTAAAAAGTATGATTGTTATTGGGAAATGTTTTTTTATAAAACTGACACAAAATATAACTCTATGAAAAGAGGAATTTTATAGAAACAGCGGTCATTTTCTGAAAAATAGCACATAAAAAAACTCCTTTTACACATCCCACATTAGGCATACTGTGTAAAAGGAGTTGTCTTATGAGAAATTTAAAAACCTCTATGTACTACCCAGCTTTTTTAGCATAGTAGCATGTGCGATAAGGGCACTTCTAAACGTAGGTTGCTCATAATATGGCAATCCATATTCCTCCGCTGTTGTCCTAACTATTACTGCCAGTTTTTCATAGTGTATATGACAAATGTAGGGGAATAAATGGTGTTCAATCTGGCGATTTAAACCACCGATAAACCAGCCTAGAACTTTATTTCTGGGAGCAAAATTGGCGGTATTCAATAACTGATGAACAGCCCAGTTGTTTTGGATTTTTCTATGATCGTCAGGAACCGGAAACTCACATTCTTCCATTACGTGTGCGAGTTGAAAAATCGCAGAAAGAGACAAGCCTGCAATAAAATGCATAAGCAGAAATCCCAACACGATATGATACCATGCAACACCAGCAAACATTAAAGGCAATACGATAATTAAAAGGTAATAAATCACTTTGTATAATGCTACTTGTAAAATTGCACGACGTAAAGTGAGCCTTTCTTTTTTCAGTAAATCAAGTTTGTGATACTGATACACCTGCCTAAAGTCTTTAATGGTTGCCCACTGTAAGGTTAGTAATCCATATAAAAACCATGCATAAATATGTTGGAAACGATGGAATCCATAACGTTTGGTATGAGGAGAAAATCTTAATAAAACGCCTGCATCAATATCATGATCTAATCCCTCAATATTTGTATAAGTATGGTGTAAAATATTATGCTGGATACGCCAGGTAACATCATATCCTCCCACCAGTACAATAATTTTTCCGAGGTACTTATTGAGACCTTTTTTCTCGGAGTATGCTCCATGGTTAGAATCATGCATTACCGAACATCCGATGCCTACCATACCTATACCCATCAGCACCCACATTCCATAAAAGAACCAAAGGCTTACTGAGGTGATACCTGTAAGTAAAACAGCATACGGAAGCAGATACATCATTATAACTACTACCGATTTAAATTTCATGGCAGCATTGCCATGCATATCAATATTATTTTCACGGAAATAAGAATCAACTCTTTCCTTCAATGTGTCAAAAAAACTAGTACCGTTTCTTGGAGCGAATTTGACTAAGCTGAGTTTTTGAGTGTTGGCCAAGATAAAATTTTTGCGAAGTTACAATAATTCTTACTGAAAATCACAGATAAACATATTTAGCATATAATACGAATTTCTGCCAAAACATCATCTGTGAGTTTATGCATCTGATCCATAGCTTCTAAATTTTCTAGAAGCTGTTGTTCTTTTGTAGCACCTAAAATCACACTGGTTACATTAGGATTTTTCAAACAGAAAGCTATAGCCATAACAGATAGTTTCATTCCCAAGGAATGAGCAATTTGCTCTAGTTTTATCACTTTCTGAATTTTTTCTTCAGACAGAGTCTTTTCTTTTAGCCAGTCAAATCCCTCCAGGGAGAGTCGGGAACCTTCTGGAATACCATGGTTGTATTTCCCCGTTAATAACCCTGATGCCAATGGGCTCCAGATAGTGGTACCCATACCGATATTTTTGAATATAGACTGATAGTCAACTTCCATTTTATAGCGTTCAAAAATATTATACTGCGGTTGCTCTACAGCCGGACCTTCCAAACCAAGCTGAGCAGCGATAGCATGTGCTTCCATAATTTCAGCAGCACTCCATTCACTAGTACCCCAATATAAAATTTTACCCTGCTGAATTAAAGTATTCATGGTGCGTACTACTTCCGCGATAGGCACATGGGGATCCGGGCGATGGCAATAGTATAAATCCAAATAAGTAAGCTGCAAGCGTTCTAATGCTTCTTCACAAGCTTCCATAATATGCTTCCTGCTTAAGCCTATCTGATTGGGCTTATTATTGTCTCCTCTCCATCCAAAAAAAACCTTACTTGAAACTACATAAGATGAGCGTTCCCAGTTTGTTTTCTTTAAAACCCTGCCCATCATTTTTTCAGACTCACCACGGGCATAGACTTCAGCATTGTCAAAAAAATTGATGCCATGATCATAAGCGATAGACATGAGCCTTGTGGCTATGTTATCATCGATTTGTTTATTGAAGGTTACCCACGAGCCATAAGAAAGTGCGCTTAATTGTAAGCCCGTCTTTCCCATATAACGATATTCCATGTCTCTTAATGTTTTAAAGTAATTAAATCGAAAAAGGCAAATTAGATCTTATAAACCACCAAGCCATCTCTTGTTTTAGGTTCAAACCAGGTACTTTTGGGTGGCATTACCTGACCACTATCTGCGATATCAAATAACTGTTGAATACTTACTGGGTAGCATGAAAAGGCAGCAGCCATTTCGCCTGAATCTACGGCTTTTTCCAATGCTGTTAATCCACGTATTCCCCCAACAAAATCTACTCTTTTATCTATTCTTGGATCATGAATATCTAAGATAGCAGAGAGTACATGGTTTTGTAAAATAGTAACGTCCAATACACCTATTGGATCTTCTGTATAACTACCTTCTTTTGCTTCTAAGCGATACCACTGCCCTTCGAGATATAAACCAAACTCATGTAATCTGGCAGGGTGTACTGCTGCTTTTCCTACAGGTGTTATGGTAAATCGTTCCTGAAGTGCCGTAAGAAATTGCTGAGGGCTTAAACCATTCAGATCTTTTACCACACGGTTATAATCCATGATCTTAAGCTCGCTTTCAGGAAATATACAAGTTATGAAATGATCGTACGGATTTTCAGGATTTGTGATTTGTCCTGATTCTTTAAAATAATCACAAACCTTTGCTGCAGAAGCAGCACGATGATGTCCATCTGCGATATATGTAGCCGGTACATTGGTTGCAAACAGATTCGTAATTTGGTCAATCACGTTATCTTCATCTACAACCCAAAAAATATGCTGTATTCCATCTTCTGAGGTAAAATTATTAACAGGTTGATGATTCTCTTTCCACTCGGCAATTAATCGTTGCACTCCAGGTTCATCTCTATAGGCCAGAAACACAATCCCGGTTTGAGCCCGAGTAGTCTTGATATGATTAATTCTGTCAAGTTCTTTTTCCGGGCGGGTAAATTCATGCTTTTTAATAACTCCATTGTGATAATCCTCACAAGATGAGCCACAGACTAACCCTGTTTGAGAACGTCCATTCATAACCAGTTCGTATATATAATAACAAGGTTTGGCATCTTGCTGCATCAACTTATCTGCAATTAGCTTATCCAGATTTTCTTTAGCCTTTAGATATACAGCTTCGCTATGCACATCAATATCTTCTGGCAAATCAATTTCAGAACGTGTTACATGATAAAAATGATAAGGTTGGCTTGCATAAGCACGTGCTTCCTGTACGTTTACCACATCGTAGGGCAATGTAGCAAGTTGAGGTGCTATATCTGGGTTTGGACGCAATCCTTTAAAGGGAATAATCTTAGCCATGGAGTATTAACTTTTTTTGTTTAAAAATTCTGTTTCGAAATCTTTCATTGCCTCAATCAGTGTTTTTACAGCTTGAATAGGAATAGCATTATACAAAGATACTCTGAATCCTCCTACTGAACGATGCCCTGAAATTCCTGTTATATCATATGCAGCACAAAATGTGGGAAAATTGTGTTCTACTTGGGGATTTATTCCTCTAAAACATATATTCATCCTACTTCTAGATGCCTCATCTTCCACTTGGGTATAGAACAAAGTATTTCGCTCAATTTCTGCATATAACATCTTTGCTTTCTCCTCATTTTGTAGATCTATTTGTTTCAGCGTTTGCCTGCTCGTCCATCGGAGCATTAGTAATGCTGTATAGATCGCAAAAACCGGAGGAGTATTGACTACCGATTTGTGCTGAACATAAGCCTGATAGCTAAGTATAGGCGGCAACTTTTGGATAGTTCTTTTTAACAAATCGTCGTGCACTACTGCAAGTGTAATGCCCGCCGCACCTATATTTTTTTGAGCCACGGCATAAAAGAAACTGTAACGACTAAAATCACGTGTACAACTAAAAATATCACTGCTCATATCAGCAATAAGAGGTACAGATGTTTGAGGATCTTCTTTCCATTGAGTGCCTTCAACAGTATTGTTGGTAGTAAAATGGAGATAAGAGAGATTTTTATGGTGCGTATCAGGCCATATTGGTAATTGATGATATTGCTTCTCCTGCGAAGAAGCTAACACTTCAGTCATACCATATAGTTGAGCGTAAGAAATAGCCTGTGCAGACCAGTGCCCAGAGTCAATATACCCGGCAGGTACATCTGGCAACATAAAATTTTGAGGAATCATAGCAAATTGTAGTCTTCCACCGGGAATCCAAAGCACATGATAGGAAGAATCAATAGCACAGAGACTCCTGACTAATGATGCTGCTTCATCAAGAATATCTCGAAAATATTTTCCTCTGTGTGGAAGCTCTAGGATTGACATGCCTGTTCCTGCATAGTCTCTGACAGCCTCTGAAACTTGCATTAATACTTCTTCAGGGAGCATGGCAGGGCCAGCTCCAAAGTTTAATTTACGACTAACTGTTTTGCTGTCTTTTTTCATCTTCTTTTCCTGTGATACCACCGCTTACGGCAAATTTCATCGCTTCTGCTGCATTCATGTCGGTAACCGGACGGGTATATTTTTTATCCACGATAATTACATATCCTGAAATAGCATAGGCATGAGGAAGATATACGGCTACCTTACCTTCCATTTCTTCAGACATCTCCTGTTGGGTCATAAATCCAATTCTCCATATCTCTGGCTCCATGCGTGTACGCACCCACACAGGGCGTGTAAATCTTTTTTTATCTCCTACAAAAGAGTCCATGATCTCTTTAATAGAAGAGTATAAATATTTAATACCCGGAATCTTTTCCATGACAAAATCAAAACCATGAAATAAGAATCTACCTATTAGCAATCTGGTTCCTAAGTAGCCTGTAAGGGTGATGGTTGCCAGTATCACAAAAAATCCAAGGCCTCTGGGTACTTCAGGGATCAGACTATCTACACTATCGAAAACCACATAAATCACATAGGAGGTTACCACAATGGGGCTAAGAATTAATAACCCTTGTAAAAAAGAACGAAAAATTATTCCTGCAAGACGGCGCATAGTGTGATTAGTATATATAGCAAAGATAATCTTTCAGTGCTTATTAGGATTTATGGTTCCAATCACCAATCTGAAATAACCTATATCCAAAATTCACCACTGACTCTGCAATATTTTCTAAAGATAAATATTGTGTGGGTACTATTTGTTTTCCATCCGCTGCAAGCACTTCAAACACTATTTTCGGCTTAGCCTCACCCTTTTCAAATGTTAATTTCACTAAGGGAAGTGAGGTATTCTCATTATCCCATTCGATGTGTAAGGTATTCAATCGCTCACGAAATCCTTTGGGTGGTACACCCATTATTTGTAAACGTAGGGGCATAGCCATATTACTGAAAGGAATGAGCTGTGGGTAAGTTTGAAATAACTGTACCATTTTCTGCTGGTAAAGCTGTTTATTATTTGCCTTTTCAGCAGCATGAGCCTGTGCTTCCAATATTCTGGCGATCAATAATTTTTCATAATCCTTATCTAAGTCTTTATTTTGCAAGATAGCTTCTAACAAAGGTTCTGCCTCGCTATATTTTCCCTGCTCCATATAGAGCTTAGCTATAAAATACTGAAAGTATCGGTGTATTTTTGTTCTAGGATCTGTCTGCTGCTCTTTTTTAAATTTTTCCAGAAAAAACTGTGTGCTAAAGTCTTTGATTAAAAGCCAAATTTCGTCCCAAGCAACCGTACTTTCAGAAGAAAAAAGCTTATAGATCACTCTGTCTCTTTCCGGGTTTTGGGCAAATTGGTTAATTATTAAAAACTGTCTGAAATATTTATCTGCAGTGAGTCGAGCTATTTCTGCTAGAACGCGAGGGTTGTACCACCAATTTTTATGTTCAAATTTTTTGGAAGCAATTTGTTGCAGCGTATATTTAAGTTTTAGCATTTGCACACTAAAATCGTAGTGTGTCTGCCCTAGAGTTGTACCGATATGGAGTTCCTTAAATTCTTCGGCTTTTTTAATATACTTATTTGCTTTTTCGAATTCCCCATGATACAATAGACTACGTGCTAATGCTATATTATACCATCCGAAACCCGGGGTTGATCCGTTGGCCTGTATCATTCCATGAGCCAGTTGTGCACCTCGTTGGGGATTGGCTGCGTATATATCCAGTATGGAAGCGTAATAAACCCATTCTTGAAGTCTTTTATCCTGTTGAATATGCTCAGATTCTTTTGCATAAGACCTAGCGGCTTCTCTGAAATCACCACATATCATTTTAAAAGTGCCATAGTTATTATATGGCAATGCCTTTTGCTTCCGCATTAATTCATAATAATGAGCTGCGGAATCAATTTGAAAAGCGTAACTGTGCAGTATGGATTTATAATGATATATAGCTAATCGATCACTCTGTTCATAACCGGGTTGAAAAATGGTCTTATTTATTTCCATGTCTCGTCTTAGTTTCCACATGGCCGAATCCAGATAACTATGGGCAAGTTTTTCATTTTCATCGATGCTATTTTTTAGGAAACTATATTTCTCACTGGTATAAAATCTGTTTCTATGCACCGTCCAGGCAAGATGATTATACACATCGAGGTAAAAATCTCTTTGGAATCGCCAGCTTAATACTTTTCGTAAAAGGGCATAAGTCTTTTCTGGCTCTTCCATGTTACTGTAGCATATCATCAGAAAATAGGCGGTAAGTGTATAGTCTAGATGATAATTATAGACTTGGAAATAGGTCATAATATCTGAAGTGCGGGTCTTCAGTTCATTTCTATAATCTCTTTCCAGTAAATACAATGCTTTTTCCAGAGGTACAGCCGCATTTTTAAAGCCGTTATAATCAGCAGCATGATTGTATTTATATACACCTTCAAACATCCAGCCTACATAATAACTACTATCTATCCGTTTAAATTCTCTGGATCTGGGCAAAGCATCTTCACTAAACATATCTACTCCCATTCTCTTAGCATCAATTTCATAGCGTAAAGCTGCATTACTGATGACTTTAGATTGGGCAGTAGCCAGATTCCATGGAATGACAGCTGTAAGGAACAAAGCAGTCATAACACACATGCATAAGTGATATCTCAGACACCGTTTCATGAGGCATGATATAACTTCAGTCTGGCAAGTCTTTCGGATTCTTTTTTGATAATTTGTGCTAAAGCTTGTTCTCTTCCTTCTCTATTTCTATATACGAGGCGATGATCTAAAACGGGTTTTGCTAAAGCTGCGATATCATCTTCTATTACAAAGGTTCTTCCACGAATCAGCGCAAAAGCTTTCAAACATTTTAAAAAGGCTATACCGCTCCGAATGGAAGCTCCTAACACTATATCGGGATGATTTCGTGTAGCACGAACAATATGGTTCACTCCTCGAATTAATTCATCATGAATAAATACTTTCGAAGCTTCTTCCTGTAGCCAGAGTAACTGAGCTAGTGTAATGACTTGTTGTTGAGTAATCAGATTTTGACTAATGTTAAGATATTGCCGATAGATATTCATTTCTGCTTCTTCATCTACATAGCCAAAATAAATCTTCATAAAAAAGCGATCTAATTGGGCAGCGGGCAAGGGATATGTCCCCTCCATTTCTATGGGATTCTGGGTAGCAATGGTAAAGAACGGTTCTTCTAGTTTTAAGGTAGTATCTCCCACGGTTATCTGATGTTCTGCCATAGCTTCCAATAAGGCACTCTGCACTTTAGGAGAAGCTCTGTTAATTTCATCTGCTAGAAGTACGTTACAAAAAAGCGGTCCTTTTTTAAATACAAACTCTTTGCTAGTGTCGTCAAAGATATGTGTACCTATTAAATCCATGGGTAACAGATCGGGGGTAAACTGTATTCTTTTAAACAATACATGACCATCCTGGTCTCCGCTGATACACTGCGCCAATGTTCTGGCCATAACTGTTTTTCCGGTACCCGGGTTATCTTCAATCAGAATATGTCCGCCAGCAATCAAGCAAGTGAGTACTTGTTCGATTTGTGGTCTTTTTCCACGGATTACATGTTCAATGTTTTCAATCAGTAAACGTACCAGTGCTACTGGATTGTTAGCCTGTGATTCTGTATTTGTTTCCATGTTTACAAACATATCAGATTATTCCAGCTTTTTTAGGTTAGGTTTTAGGCGCACAATGGGGATAATCATTTCCTCCAGAGAAATGCCACCGTGTTGAAATGTATTGCGGTAATAGTTTACGTAATGATTGTAGTTATTGGGATAACAAAGAAAGACATCTTCTTTGGCGAAAATAAAAGTGGAACTTACATTCGGTCGAGGCAGTCCTGCTACTCTGGGATCTCTGTATGCTAGCACATCTTTATCTTCATACTGAAGATTACGTCCATGCTTATATCGCAAATTTGCTGTAGTGGCTCTGTCGCCCACACACTTACTCGGTGTTTTCACTCTGGTAGTTCCATGATCAGTGGTAATAAACAGCTGTATGTCTTTTTCTGCTACTTTTTTCAGTGCACGATACAGTGGTGAATGTTCAAACCAACTGACTGTAAGAGAGCGATATGAAATTTCGTCTCCAGCTAGTTCTTTTAACACTTCCATCTCAGTTCGGGCATGAGATAACATATCCACGAAATTATACACGATTACAGTGAGATCATTATTTAGGTAATTATGGATGTTATCCTCAAGTTGTTTGCCATCATCGTTATTGGTAATTTTCAGATATTGGCATTTTAGATTATCAAGTTTTAATTTGCTGAGTTGATTTTTCAGAAAGGTTTCTTCATACAAATTTTTCCCTCCTGCTTCGTCATCATTTTTCCATTCGATAGGAAACTTTTTTTCTATATCAATAGGCAGCATTCCTGCAAAAAAAGCATTTCGACTGTATTGAGTAGCAGTAGGTAAAATACTGTAGTAAAGATCATCATCTACTATCTTAAAATTATCCGACAAGATAGGTTGTATGGCTTTCCACTGGTCAAAACGCAGATTATCAATTAATACTAAAAAGCTAGGTTTTCCTTTTTCTAAATAAGGTGCAATTTTATGGGCAAAAGCCATATGGGAAAAAAGAGGAACTTCACCCTCGCCACTCATCCATTTGGTGTAGTTTTTAGAGACATACTTAAAGAATTCTGTATTAGCTTCTGCTTTTTGGGTTTGCAATACCTCCATCATTTCCGGACTGTCGCTACGAGTCATTTCCAACTCCCAAAATACCAGCTTACGATATAATTCTTTCCACTCTTCATGATTAGGGCTTGAACTTAATGCCATAAAGAGATTACGAAAGTCTTGTTGATATGCTTGTGTAGTTTTTTCAGATACCAAGCGTTTGGTATCCATAATTTTTTTCAGGGAAAGCAGTACTTGGTGCGGATTTACGGGCTTTATGAGATAGTCAGTAATTTGGGCTCCGATAGCTTCCTCCATAATGTTTTCTGCCTCATTTTTGGTAACCATCACCACAGGAATTTGCGGTGCGATTTCCTTAATACGTACTAGTGTTTCTAGACCAGTAAGTCCGGGCATACTCTCGTCGAGTAGGATTACATCCACTTCTTTTTCGCGGAGGAGCTCCAGCGCATCATGACCGTTAGTTAAGGGGGTTACTTCGTAACCTTTATTTTTAAGAAATAATATTTGCGACTTTAGGGATTCTATTTCGTCATCTACCCAAAGGATTTCAGCTTGTGTTTGCATTAGGATTATGATTAGCAATATAAGATCCTAAAATTACACATCAATTTATAGCCGAAAAGCCCTTTAACGGAAAATTATGATTTTTTGATTGTAATGAATCTAGCTGATTAGCTATAAACAAGGGGTGCTGGAAATTAGTTGCTGGTTGCCTCAGAAAGCATTCTGAAGCAACCAGGCAATCCTTTATCATCCGGTAGGATGTACTTACTAAGGTTTTTTGTAGTAGATTTTGTCTTCTATAAATTCCGAAGTAGCTAACAGAGCAGGATTAGCCATACGTTCGTACATTTTTGAAATTTCGATCTGCTCTTTGTTTTCATGAATTTCTTCCAGATTGTCTGTGTGGCTACTGAATTCATCCAGTTTTTTGTGCAGATCTTCTTTCACAGAAACTGCAATCTGATTTGCCCTACGGGCGATCACCACGATAGACTCGTATAAATTGCCGGTCTTATCTTTAAGAGCAATTACATCCTTTGTTTCTACAAGAGGATTTACGGCGGCCATGGCTTTTTTATTGATATTCATTGCGCAACTTGTTTACTTGGTTTGTAGCTTGTAAACTATATTTAGAAGCTTCAGATAAATATTTAGATTGAGGGTATTCTGTTTTTAATATTTCATACTCACTAATCACATTAGCATATCGCTCTTCTTGCTTGGAAGGTACACTAGACTTAGCATATTGGTACAAAGAACGTATGATCATGTATTGATACATATCTAAAGAAGGTGAGTCAGGATATGCCTCCATTACTGCTTTATAGGCAACACTTGCAGCTTTGTAATGACCGATATTAAAATAGAGTTTAGCGGCTGAAACTGATTTTTCCTCCAGTTTATTACGCAGGGCGATCATATACTCATTCGCCTCATTCAGTCGTTTCGATTCAGGATATACATTGATAAAGGATTGCATAGCCTCTAAAGCCTTTATCGTACTCGTCTGATCCAGTGAAACTTTATTAGACATTTTGTATAAGCAAATCACATGCATATACATTGCTTCCTCAGCATCTCTGCTAGCGGGAAAATAATCTACAAAGTTTTTGAAGTGATACGATGCCGATGGATAATCCTTTAAATAGTATATACTATAGGCGTAACGAAAGTATATAGGCTCAAAATTCTTAGTGCCTTTCATTACCTGCAATAAGCTTTCATACAAATTACTGGCTTTATAATAAGACTTCTTGTCAAAATACTCGTTTGCCTTGATCAGCTTATGATTGACATCATCGCTTTTCAGCAATTTTTCATAACTGTTGCAGGAGCTCAGACTTACCAAGAGAAGCCCCGAGAAAACACAAAAAATGATAATTTGCCGAAACATAAAGGGGAGCAAAGGTAACGAATTTCTATAGATTCACCTAACAGTTTATCTCATTTAGATACAGCAATATACAGAAAATAAACAAAGCATTAACAGGCTGTATAACGCGATAAGATTTAAACATATACAATCGATTATTTATATAAAATTCACAAAGCAATCATCTTGCCACAAAAAAAGACTGCCCAAGATATCATGAGCAGTCTGTAATAAAATTTAAAATTGACTATTAGTTATAAATAGGTAAAAAACTATATTTTTCTGCATATTCCATCATCTGATCAAAGAATGATTCTGGATATTCCAGTTTTACATCTACAATTTTACCATCTTTCATTTCAGGAACTAATCTTGGTTGAATAAAGCCTTTATAGGGTCTGATATTCAGGGCAGCAAAGCGTTCTAATACTTCTTTATGCAGTTCTTGATTTACTTTTACCCCATAAGTTTCCACCAAATGTTTTCCTGCTTCATAATCTCCTTCTGATTTAATACGCTGAATTTCACGCAATAATTCCCCAAACAGCGTGCGTAGTTTTTCATAATCGTTAATCTGCACGTAGGTTTTTCCATCTTTTTTGATGAATTCTACTACATTATCTGCCTTTCCTTTTTCATATACCCAGTAAGCATTCAGCGCACGGTTACGCATATGAGCTTCTTCAATGTTGTGACCGGGTTTAATACGGGTCAACTGAGTCATGAGACCATTCATCATGTAGTTATCATATTCCGCTTTTCCTGTTTCCAAAGAAGGCATTACGCCTATTTCTACCAGTTTAGGATCCATGATATAGTAAAGTGCTACTAGGTCTGCTCTGGCTTCTTCTAAGCAGGATGCATAATTTTTTAATGTTTTATCGGGTGTTCCCACACCAGGATTAATTTGTCCAGAAGCATGGCCAATACATTCATGCATATCAGTGTGTAAAGCTGAGGCCAGGTTGCCATGTTCTTTCATTCTTTTCAGTACTTCAGGATCTGCCACAAATTCGTCCAGAAAACCACTACTAGCACTGCTCTGATCATAAGCATGTACAATATTGCCTAGCGAAACTGATTTAGAACCATGTTCTTTTCTTATCCAGTCAGAATTGGGTAGGTTAATGCCAATGGGTGTGCTAGGAGCTGCATCACCAGCTTCTACTACTACATTAATTACTTTGGCGTCAATACCTTTTACTTGTTTCTTTTTATGTTCAGGGAATAATGGGGAATTATCTTCAAACCATTGTGCTTCTTTAGCTATGGCAGCGATTCTTTTTGTTGATTCAAAATCACGAATAGAAACTATTGACTCGTAACTACCTTTTTTACCTATGGCATCTCCATATACTTCAATAAAGCCATTGGTAAAGTCAATAATGGAATTGGTATTTGCTAACCAGGCAATATTGTATTCATCCCAGATTTTCAGGTCTCCAGTTTTGTAATAGTCTATGAGTAATGAAAAAGCTTTTTTCTGAGCTTCATTTTCTGCTAAGGGAACTGCTTTTTCTAACCAGAAAATAATTCTGTCGATTGCACTAGCATACATACCACCACTTTTCCATACCTTTTCTACTACTTTTCCATTTTCTTTTGTGGTTTTGCTGTTCAACCCCCATTCTGGTTCATGGTCGCTATGTGGGAAGGTAGCATAAAATGCTTCTACTTCTTTCATGCTCACATTTTCATAAAAATTATTGGCAGAATGTACGACATTGTCGATTCCTGCTCGCAGATCAACCATTTTGGGCATATAGGAAGGGTCGAAAATAACTTTTTTCATTTTGTCTGTAAATGCCTTTACATCTTCACCATGTGCTAAAGGGAGTTCTGTTTCTGGTACACTAGCCATCAGGGTTTGAAAAAAGTATTCTTGCGAGCAGGAGGGTACAATCTTATCATTACTGTAGTGATGATATATACCATTGCTAAACCAAATTTGTCCGGCATAGGTTTGAAATTGCTCCCAAGATTCTCCACTGCGTTCACCCGAATAATTTTTCCATATAGCTTCTATAAGCTTCCTAACAGCTAGATTATGTTTTCCACGCTGATCGTAAATAATATCTCTTCCTGCCAGAGAAGCCTCATAGAGATAATAAGCCAGTTCTTTTTGAGCAGGAGACAATTGTTCCCATCCCGGAACTTGATAACGTAAAACCTGAAGATCAGCAAATGATTCTGCTGTCACCTTAAAGTTAGGATCAAAGCCTGTTTCTACGGTAGTTTTGTCTTTTTCAGTACCGGCCGGTTCGTTACATGCAGTTGTCATAATCATTTGTACACCTAAAAGTCCTAAGATTGGTAGGGACCATTTTTTCATTGTAATTTATTTTTATTCGGGTTAAAAATACTGGAAATTTCAAGTTGTAAAAAATAAGTTACTATATCCGCTAAAAACTGAAGCCACAGGTAACCACCCGTGGCTTGTATTTTGATATTTCTTTATCGCTGCGTCATCGTAGTAGCGTCACATTCCCCGATCGTTTAAAGTGCTGTCCACCTACACAGAATCCATCTGCTTCCCAAACATATACACCCATGGGTGCCGGATTTCCATTTATAGTTCCGTCCCACTCTTTCATCACATCAGTAGTGTTAAATACTTCTTTTCCCCAGCGGTCATACACGCGGAAATAATTGAGTTTTACGATATTCTTATTCATTAATCCGAAATGACGAACTACAGCATTGGGACTTTCTGGAGCAAAGGCATTGGGCATATTTATATCGTCGCAAACAACTCTTACCACCACTGTGTCAATATCATAACAACCTAGCGAGTTTTTCACTTCGAGATAATAAGTGAAATCATAGGGAGGATTAGCTACTGGATTTGTGGCACTGGTACTGGAGATAAACTGATCTGGCATCCAGTGAAACACCATATCTTTAGTTTCTATTGTGTGCGGGCTTCCCAGCATCGTTTTAGCACCATCGCTAATCGTTCTGTCAGGACCTGCATCAGCCTTAACTTTACTAACTGTTATACGAATAGCAGTATCTACGATACATCCATTTGCATAGGGCAATACTAAGTGATAATCTGTAGAAAATTCGGGCCACACCTGTACCGTCATTACATCCCCAGTATCAGAAATATTATAGTTGGGGTACCATGCATAGCTTAGGGCTGTTACGGACTGAGAGAAAATAGTAACAGTATCACCTTGACAGATGAGTGTATCATTCGTAAATGACAAATTAGGAATAGGCAATACCACTATTTGTTTACATTCTACTTTCATATCGTGGCGACCTTCATTCACTGCCAGATATACATTGTAAGTGCCTGGTGTATCATAGGAATACACCGGAGGCCTTTTGGTAGTAGCAGATTTAATACTAGCGTTGCTACATTGTGGATAGATAATTTCAGACAATGAATTACTTCCCCAGTTAGGAATATAAGTCTTAATTGTGTCTTTTTCTCTTATAAAAGTTGACATTCCCGTAGGGTAATTTATACTACCAATACCCACATAATTCGCAGCATTTGAATATGGCCCTAAAATATCAGTCATATCTATTCTAGCTATGTCGTTTGTGGTATAATTGGTAATAAACAGGTGCATATAATCACAATCTCTGAAATAGGATATCCCAACTGGATTAAAGAGCCTGTTGCCAAAGCTTCCAATGTTGGTAGCAAATGCAAGATTGGTAAGACTATTTCCAAAATATAATCTTGTCACCGTACTGCTGGTGCGATTAGCTACAAAAGCAAACCAATCACCATTCTCTAAAACAAATGCCATGTCTGTAGGACCCGAGAAACCAAATATGTCACCTAGATCCGTTACTGCAGGTGTTAAGGATATATTGGAGCCAAAATCAAGCATTAATAATTTATCATCACACGCATTAGCCACATATCCATAATAAGATGAACCCTCTTTTTCTATAAAAATACCAGATGGACATCTCAGTACACCATCTAGGTTGCCAAAGTTTACACTATTAGGTGTATTACCTAAAGAAGTACCAAAGTCGAGCCTGGCGATGGATGATGTTAGAGAATCCAATCCACCACACAAGAAGGCATACCATTCATCTCCATCTTTGAAGAACCTAAATTTTCTTGTGTTTACGGGCATAGTGTTGGTAAGGGTGCCATAATCAACTGTATCTGGCGTGCTATTTAAGCTGTTACCAAAGCTGAGCATGATAAGTTTATCAGGACCAGCACCGAAGCCACCTATAGCCGCGAAACCGTAATAGTTATCGCCATCTCTTACTATTTCAAATGCAGTAGGCGGTTCTGCGAAGGCGACACCTGGATTGTAACCTACGGGCGCATTAAAAGTGAATCCAGAACAGAAGCCCCAATAATAGGATGTTTCATGCTCCAGACTATCAATAATGCGGACTGGCTGCCGGATACAAACCGTGTCCGGAAGGCTAAACATGCTAACTTGAGCTTTAAGGACATTCAACTGCGAAAGCAACAAACATATCGCAAGGAAAAGGCTATTTCTCATAATTTTCGGACAAGCTATTGTCATTATATTCGGCTAATATAATTATTCGGTTAAAAATTTTATAACAAAACTGTATTTTTATTTCTCTAAACCAATTAAAAACTATGTTGATAGCACAAAGGTACAAGCCTTTTTTTACCCTTTCCTTATTGTTTACAGGACTTTTTCTCACAAATTTTGAGGCTTTTTCCAGAGAAGGAATGTTTCTACCCACCCAGTTAAAGGACAGGGAGAAAGAAATGAAAAGTTTGGGATTGGAAATCCCCATTGAAAAACTCTACAATGAAAATGGAACCGGTTTAAACAATGCTATTGTATTATTTGGCGGAGGATGCACGGGTGAAATTATTTCCCCACAAGGACTTTTACTAACCAACCACCATTGCGGCTATGGCACCGTACAAGGGCTTAGCAGCAGAGAAAATGATTATTTCGCAAATGGATTTTGGGCTATGAGCTTGGAAGAAGAACTTCCTTGCCCTGGCTTAACCGTCACTTTTATCCGTAAAATGGAAAATGTTACGGAAAGTATAATCAGCGACATTCCTGATACGCTAGATGACACTAAAAGAAATACCCTGATCTCTGGTAGAATTACTGCCCTAGAAAAAGGTTATAAATACACCACAGGACTAGATGCTACCATTAAGCCTTTTTACAATGGTAATCAATACTTTGTAATTCTCTCGGAAACCTTCCGCGATATACGCCTTACAGGCTTCCCACCCAATGGTATCGGACAGTTTGGAGGTGATACTGATAATTGGATGTGGCCAAGACATACGGGCGACTTTAGTGTATTTAGAGTGTATGCCGGCAAAGACAATAAACCTGCCGATTATCATCCCGATAATGTCCCCTACAAAACTGATAACTATTTCACTATCAATATATCAGGATATAAAGAAGGGGATTTCACTATGGTATATGGGTTTCCTGGAACTACACAGGAATATATCTCCGAAGCCCAGCTCAACCAGATATATGATATTGTAGACCCTATTCGTATTGCCGCACGTACACAGATCCTTTCTGTATGGAACAAAAGAATGAGCGAATCCAGAGATGTATTCCTACAATACACCTCTAAAAAAGCTAGACTATCCAACGGCTGGAAAAAATGGCAAGGAGAACTTCGTGGACTACGCATTAATAATGTACCAGAGTTAAAAAGAAATTATGAAGCCAGTTTCCAACAAAGAGCTTCTGCTCAGACTAAATTACCTTATGCTTCTAACCTTTTAGCTAATCTTACAGCTACGGTTACCAATGCCAACCATTATTTAGCTGCTGATATCGCTTTTCAGGAAGCTTTAATGGGCATAGAAATCATTAAGCAAGGAAGTTTGCTGCAAAAAATGCTTACCACTATGCGCCGCCCCATGTCACAGGTAGCGCTAAGAGATACGCTAGTCAAAATAGTAGCCCAGCAGGAAGGTTTTTACAAAAATTATGATGCGGAGACAGATAAGCTGGTCTTTGGCAAGCTAATGCCTGAATATTTTAGTATTGCCAATAAAAGGGTTCCTCAAGAACTCACTAAATACTATAATGATTATAGATCCAACGCCACTGCATGGGCAAAGGACGTATTTGATATGTCTATACTCACAAGCTTACCCAAATTGCAAAGTTTTGCAGAAAATGCTACCATCAGCGATACGATGCGAATACTCGCTGATCCAGTCTGGCGTATATATCAACCTGCGGTACAATACAGAAACCAAGCTCTTAAGCCTAATTTAGACAATTATCAAGCAAAACTCAATTACTACAATAGGCTGTATGTTAAAGCACAAATGACACTTTTCCCAGAAAAAGTACAATACCCAGACGCTAATCTTACCTTAAGACTCACCTACGGACAGGTAGATGGTATTAACCCAGATGGGCCTGCAGGCTATTCTTATCAAACCAACCTAGATCAGGTTATCCAAAAGAACAATCCTGAAATAGCTGAATTTCAGGTTCCTCAACGCCTTTTACAACTATATGAAGAGAAAGACTATGGAAGATGGGCTGTAAATGGAACTGTTCCTGTATGCTTCATCGCAAGCAATCATACTTCTGGAGGTAATTCCGGAAGCCCGGTACTTAATAGCAAAGGACAACTTATTGGAACCAACTTCGACCGGATCTGGGAAGGCACCATGAGTGACCTATATTTTGACCCTAAGCTTTGCAGAAATATTTCAGTGGATATCCGTTACACTTTATTTATTATTGAAAAATTTGGTAAGGCTGAGTGGTTGCTTAAAGAAATGAAACTTGTTCGTTAGAGCTAGAATTACATAAGAATACAGGAAAACACAAACTGTGTGATCGAATATTGTATTCACTTTACGCTGTGCTAACAAACAATACTTACTTTTGCGACTGATATTTTGAATACGCTGTATGCAACTTGCAATCATTGGAACTGGATATGTAGGGCTAGTTACCGGCACCTGTTTTGCAGAGATGGGTAATCATGTCACCTGTATGGATATAAATCCAGAAAAAATTGCACAGTTACAAGCAGGCAAATCCCCTATTTATGAACCAGGGTTAGGAAACCTGCTGGAAAGAAACATAAAAGAAAAGCGTATTCATTTTACCACATCTTTAGAAGAAGGTATTCAGGGAGCAAAAATTATTTTCCTTGCATTACCTACACCACCGGGAAAAGATGGAGAAGCAGATCTTCAATATGTATTGGATGTAGCCGACAAACTCGGATCCATGCTCAGCACTTATACTGTTATAGTTAATAAAAGCACGGTACCGGTAGGCACTGCTGAAAAAGTAACACAAGTGCTCTCTCAAAAGCTGGATCGCTCATTATTTGACGTTGTATCCAATCCTGAGTTTCTGCGTGAAGGGGTAGCCGTAGATGACTTTTTAAAGCCAGACAGGGTAGTAATAGGGACATCATCTAATAAAGCCAGAAAACTTATGGATGAGCTATATCAACCCTTTGTCCGTCAGGGAAACCCCATGTATTTCATGGATGAACGTTCGGCAGAAATGACCAAGTATGCTGCCAATGCATACTTAGCTTTAAGGATCTCTTTCATGAATGAAATGGCCAACCTATGCGAAAAACTAGGAGCTAATGTGGATATGGTACGTATGGGCATGGGCAGTGATAGCAGGATAGGGAAACGATTTCTGTTCCCTGGGGTAGGCTACGGTGGTAGTTGCTTTCCCAAAGATGTCCAAGCATTGGCTAAAACCGCACGTGATGTTCAGTATGAGTTTAGGCTTGTAGAGACCACCATGGAGGTGAATACCCGACAAAAAAATATACTAGCGGCTAAAATCAAAAAATACTTTGGTGAAAACCTGACTGGAAAAACATTCGCAGTCTGGGGACTATCATTTAAACCAGAAACAGACGATATCCGAGAAGCCCCCTCTCTGGATTTAATACAAGAATTATTACTGGCTGATGCTAGCATTAAAGTCTTTGATCCAGAAGCTATATGCCATGTAAGAAACCTTTTAGGGGATAAAATTTACTACGCAGCACATCAGTATGAGGCATTAGAAGAAGCAGATGCACTGATAATAGTTACAGAATGGGGAGCCTTCCGAAACCCTGATTTTAATAAGATTCAGGAATGCTTGAAACATCCAGCTATTTTCGATGGCCGGAATGTATATAGTCTGGAAAAAATGAAATCACTACCCTTTTACTATGAATCCATAGGCCGAACAAAAATTAATGATCATATAATTGCTTAATCAGATCCATATCACATATTAATTTACATACATGAAGCGAATACTCATCACTGGTGCTGCAGGTTTTTTAGGATCCCATCTTTGCGATCGTTTTTTAAAAGAAGGCTACCATGTCATTGGCATGGACAATCTGCTTACAGGTAGTCTGAAAAATATCGAACATTTATTTCCTGAAGAACATTTTGAATTTTACCATCACGACGTAACGAAGTTTGTACATGTTCCTGGACAAATAGACTATATCTTACACTTTGCATCTCCGGCTTCTCCTATTGATTATCTGAAAATGCCTATACAAACCCTGAAAGTGGGCGCATTGGGAACTCACAATCTCTTAGGTTTAGCTCGTGCTAAAAACGCACGTATACTTGTGGCCTCTACTTCTGAGGTGTATGGTGATCCTCTGATACACCCACAAACTGAAGAATATTGGGGAAATGTAAATCCGGTGGGGCCCAGAGGCGTTTATGATGAAGCCAAACGATTTATGGAGTCCATCACCATGGCTTATCATAACTTCCACGGAGTGGAAACAAGAATCATCCGCATTTTTAATACTTATGGACCGCGCATGCGACTTGATGACGGGAGAGCCTTACCCACCTTTATGAGCCAAGCTCTCAGAGGGGAAGATGTGACAGTGTTTGGAGATGGATCACAAACTCGTTCTTTTTGCTATGTAGATGATTTAGTAGAAGGTATCTATCGATTGCTTTTATCTGATTATCATAAACCAGTAAATATTGGCAACCCCTCTGAAATCACTTTAAAAGACTTCGCAGAAGAGGTTATCAGACTCACTGGATCCCAGTCGAAAATCATTTACAAACCACTTCCTCAAGACGACCCCAAACAAAGGCAACCTGATATTTCGAAAGCTAAAGAAATTTTGGGTTGGGAACCTAAAATTGGACGAACCGAAGGTCTCACCAAAACCTTAGACTATTTCAAAAAGTATATATAACGCTACTACAAATAAAGGGGTGGTCAACAAACCACCCCTTTATTTTTTACCTTTACTACCCTATGCCGAGAAATTTTTCTTCTAGAATACATTATGATAAACAAACCGTATTAGCAGTCATATTACCCTATTATAAGGCAGATGGTTTATATTATGAAATCAACATCTCCGGACTCCCTAGATTCCATATGACTTGGTCTCCCTTAGGGCGCTTTGACATTACAGAACACATGCCAGGCATACCCGATAGTCTTATACTAGCTATTAGTGATGTACTGGAAAAGGAAAAAAAATAATTTTCTACCAAAATACTATACCGGGTATGGACAATGTAAATACTATCCCTTTGTATGGACTCATCGGATATCCACTCAAGCATAGTTTTTCTCCTGAGTATTTTAAAAGAAAATTCGCTGGAGAGCACATCCACGCCCAATATCAAGCATTTCCCCTGCAACACATTCATGAGTTACCATCTCTGCTCCACAAGCATCCCAATCTAAAGGGCCTGAATGTTACCATTCCTCATAAAAAAACTATTATTCCCTATTTGGATAGGCTGCATGCTTCTGCGGAAAATGCACAGGCAGTAAATTGTATAAAAATTAAAAATGGTATCACCATAGGTTACAACACTGACGTATATGGGTTTACACAAAGCCTTATCCCACTTTTAAAACCACACCATACACATGCTCTAATATTAGGTACTGGCGGAGCAGCATACGCTGTGGGATATGCATTAAAGAAATTACACATTAGCTTTATATATGTATCCCGTAAACCATCTCTAGGAAATATTAGTTATGTAGATATTACCCCTGAGATACTCCAGAAATATTTGCTCATTATTCAAACAACCCCTTTAGGAATGTATCCAGATCTCCATGCCGCACCACAGCTACCCTATGAGGCACTAACCCCAGCTCATCTAGCTTATGATTTGATCTATAATCCGGAAGAAACCCTCTTTTTACAAAAAGCAAAAAAAAGTGGTGCATCTAGTAAAAATGGATTAGAAATGTTGCATTTACAAGCAAATGCTTCCTGGGAAATATGGAATGACAGAGAAAACATACTTACCGATTTTTATTAGTTAGGAATCCTAACTATATTTGTAGTGGCGATATTGCCTACATCCAATAAAATCTGTTTTTTATGGAAAAATCAATTTTTTACCATGCTGGTTGTCCGGTATGCGTAAGTGCGGAAGCAGATGTAGTAAACCTGATTGGAAAAGATCGGGTGGAAATTGTGCACATTGGTAATGATCGTGATCGTATTCCGGAAGCTGAAAAAGCGGGGGTAAAATCAGTCCCGGCTTTAGTAACTCCCAACGGGAATGTGCTCCATATTAATTTTGGAGCTTCGTTGGCAGAGGTAAAAGGCTAAAGCTCAAACCCCTCATGGGATCCATGAGGGGTTTTACATTTTATATTACAACATACACTATACATCTGCTTTAACATACTCTCGATATTTTATTAGAAGTAGTTAGGCTAGTAAATTTACCCATACATAGTGTTATTTTCTTTTTCTTAATATCTAAAATAAATGTTTGTTAGAACCATACTATTTAATACTTTAGCATTGTTCCCCCTTACTATTATGTTGCATGAAACAGTCTGATTTTGACCCGGCACATCAGATACAAAGCCTGGAAAGTAAAATTGTAGTGTCTTTAGAAAGAATTGCAGAGGCTTTTCGCGTATTGCTTTGGCAAAAAAGCAAGGCACATGCACTTACTCCCATACAAATTCAAATCCTGATTTTCCTTTTACACCATAATGAAGGCAAACGTAAGGTTAGCATTTTAGCGAAGGAATTTAATATGACTAAGGCTACAATTAGCGAGGCTATTAAAACCCTTGAACAGAAAAAGCTCATTACGAAATCTTATTTAAGGGAAGATACCAGAAGCTATCAAATCCACCTTACAGATGCAGGAAAAGAGCTAGCAACTGAAATTTCATTATTTACAAGGGAAATTCATGCCCCTATTATGGCTCTTCCGGAAGAAGCAAAAAATCAGTTGCTATTAAATCTCCTATCTATTATAGATCACCTCTATAAAGCCGGTGTGATTTCCTTGCAAAGGATGTGCTTCACATGCCTTAATTATGAATACCGGGATAGTCAACAAGCGCATTTTTGTAAACTACTGAATCAGGAATTACACCCTTCCAATCTCCGAGTGAATTGTCAGGAACACCAAGCACGACAGGCAACCGCAACTATATAAGCACTTCATACAAGGAGCGTGCTCTGTCATTTCTCTCCTACTGTATAATACACACAGGTAGTTAAAAAGTTTCGGAAAAATGGTAATGCACTAATGATACCCAGCTGTTTTCTGGGTTTCCAACCGAATTTGTAATAATAAATGGGATTAATAAGGAAATGCTGTTTGGCTAAAACTTTCAACCCGCTATTGTGTACAATACGCTCAAAACGCTCAATGGAAATACCAGTTTCTTTCACTTCCATAAGTTCTTCAATCGCCACATCTGATTCTCCAAATGCTTTGAGCATAAATTTATATACCGGTGCTGGCAGTAAATGATAATATGGCAATATAGAAGCCAGCTTATTCTTACATACCTGCTGATGACCGCCAAAGGGCATATACCAAGGAGGAAACCCAAAAAATATCTGCCCTCTTGGTTTTAAAAAGTTTTTCAGGTAAGGAATAAACTTCTCCTGTTCAGGAATATGTTCGATAGTATCCTTTAAGATGATCAAATCAAACTGATGCTGATAGGTCTGTAAAAAGGCTTCTTCATATACATTCTGGCAAAGTAAAACTGCTTTACCTGCTTGGACTTCTGCTTGTAAATATCCCTTTGCTAAATCAATTCTAATTTCATTTAGGTCAACTCCTACTACTTCACAACCAATTTGTAAAAAGGGTTTTAATACACCTCCTTCACCACACCCAATTTCTAGTACACGTGTATGGATGCCTAAATTCACTGTCTGTTGCACAAATGGCAATACATATTTTGCTGCATTATCAACTTGTTGCTGAAATCTAACGGTAGGGTCTAAATGTTGTTTGAGTGCCACAATATCTATTTAAGAGGTATAAAAATACATTTTTGAGCATTTTCGCCCTAGATATTTTCACCTTCGTCCAGCATATCTAATTGCAGCCGGATGCTTTCATGATGTATTTTCTCATAAAGAGATAAGATGTACTCCTCAGGGATTTTTTGTGCTTTTGCCCTTGAGCTTCTGGCTTTCAGCATTTCGCACCAGCGTTCCGGGTCATAAATAGCCATATTTTGGGCTTTCTTAATCTTACCCATTCTTTTGCTGATTTCCATCCGCCTAGCCAGCAAATCAATAATCTCCATATCTACACCATCCATTAGCTGTCTTAGATACTCTAAAGCAGCCGCCTGATCCATATCTTTTGAATATGTTCTTCTCCTCACCAACTGTCCCAGGATCTGTTTTAAATTATCTGGAGTAACTTGCTGTGCTGCATCTGTCAGGGCCTGTTCGGGATTAGGATGGGTTTCAATCATTAAGCCGTCAAACCCCATATCTAATGCTTTTTGTGCGATCTCTGGAACAAAATTTCTATCTCCAGTTATATGGCTGGGATCGCAGAATACAGGCAAATCATTCCTTCTCCGCTTCAACTCGATTGGAATAATCCAATTAGGATGATTACGAAAAGGATCGGGTGATTGATAAGCTGTAAATCCTCGGTGAATAGCAGCAATATCCGTAATACCAGCTCGCTCAAAGCGCTCAATGGCTCCCTCCCAAAGTGACACATCGGGGGTAACGGGATTTTTAATCATTACAGGTATGTTCACTCCTTTCAATGTATCAGCCAACACCTGCACTAGAAAAGGATTTACGGTAGTTCTGGCACCTATCCAAAATACATCTATACCATAACGTAAGGCCAATTCAATATGTGCAGGCTCTGCTACTTCGATAGCCACTGGTAATCCATAGAGCGATTTCACTTCCTGCAACCAGGATAATGCCAGCTCACCCATACCCTCGAAGGAGCCAGGTCGAGTACGTGGTTTCCAAACCCCTGCTCGAAAAAGATGTACAGAAGTGTTTTTTACAGCTTCAGCAGTGTACAAAACTTGTTCCCTGGTTTCAGCACTACAGGGACCGGCTATGATAAATGGTGCTTCTGCCGGTCTGAAATATGACATACTTGATGTATTGTTTTGCGGGTAAAGTTCTTAAAGATAATACAGTTAACAAGCATTTTTGTAAGAAATACATATATCATCCAAAAACATAAAAATGCTAAATTTTAAGGTTTTAACTCTCTTTTAGATGCAGATAACCGGTTATGTTTATTTTTGCATTGGACAATCATATCATGTTAAGACAATCGCAACAGCAAAAACTACTTCAAAAACTTTCGCCGCAGCAGATTCAATTAATGAAAATGTTGCAAATCCCTACCGCCCATCTGGAGGAAAGGATTAAGGAAGAAATTGAAGAAAATCCCGCACTGGAATATGCAGAGGAAGATTCAGATCAAAACTACGACTATGATCTTGATGATTCCCCTGAAAATACTACAGAAGACGAGGTTGAACTTACCAACGACGAAACTGAAAAAATTGAAATTGATGACTTCCTCCGCCAAGAGGATGAAGGCAGTTATGGTTCTTCTGATGACTACTATAGTCGGGAACAGGAACAGCGAAGCACTCCAGTACGCGTAGAAAACAATTTCCACGACAACTTGCTGGGACAACTGGGTATGCTCGAACTGGAAGAGAACGAACAAAAAATTGCTATGCAGATTGTCGGGAGTATAGATGATGACGGTTATTTACGAAGAGAATCTTCTGCTATAGTAGATGATCTGGCTTTTGGGCATAACATATTCACCACGACCGAAGAAGTAGATGCACTTATCCAGAAAATTCAGCAACAATTTGATCCTCCCGGTGTATGTGCACGCAGCCTTCAGGAATGCCTGCTTTTGCAATTACATAGAATGCAGCCTCAAAGTCCTGAAGTGAGCCATGCTGTTACACTCATTGAAAAACACTTCAATGAGTTTACCAAAAAACACTACGATAAAATTCAGAGATATCTAAGTCTGGATGACGAAACTTTTAAAAAGGTTATACACCTGATTGTCAAACTCAATCCCAAACCTGGCTCTGCTTATACTCCCGTTAATAAAGCCAGCAGTTATATCATACCAGATTTTTTCATTTTCAATAACAATGGAAATCTGGAGTTATCACTTAATTCCCGAAATGCACCTGAATTAAGAATCTCTGAAGGCTATCGAGAAATGCTTAAAGCTTATGAAAGGGGAAGTAAAAAAGATAAAAGACAACGGGAAGCAGTGTTGTTTATCAAACAAAAACTGGACGCTGCAAAATGGTTTATTGACGCTATAAAACAACGTCAGCATACACTCTTGCAAACTATGCAAGCTATCATGGATTTTCAAAGAGAATTTTTCCTCTCTGGAGATGAGACCAATCTTCGACCCATGATCTTGAAAGATATTGCGGCCATCACTGGCCTGGATATCTCTACCGTTTCCAGAGTGGCTAATAGCAAATATGTACAAACTGAATTTGGTACCTATCTGTTGAAATATTTCTTCTCTGAATCTCTACAAACAGATAGCGGTGAAGAAGTTTCCACAAGAGAAGTAAAAACCATTCTCTCCAATATCATCGAATCTGAAAATAAGCGAAAACCGTACTCTGATGAAAAGCTCACAGAAATGCTCGTGCAAAAAGGCTACAACATAGCCCGTCGTACGGTAGCTAAATATAGAGAGCAACTAAACATACCTGTTGCTCGATTGAGAAAGGAATTGTAATCAGTGAAGGTATTTGTTTGGTTTATAGTTGCTTATCATGTCACTAAAATTCAGAAAAAAAAACATGGACGAACTACAGCGGAAAAGCATTTCCGAAATGCAATCTGCTGCACGTTTTCCAGTACATATTATATTAGAAAATGTACGGAGCATGCATAATGTAGGCTCTGTATTTCGTACGGCTGATGCTTTTACCGTAGATGGTATATCCTTATGTGGTTATACGCCTATACCTCCTCATAGAGATATACATAAAACTGCTCTAGGAGCCACAGAAACAGTTCCGTGGACCTACTACAATTCTTCATTAGAGGCGATTGAGACGCTAAAACAAAGAGGCTTCCATATTATAGCTGTAGAACAAGTACATGGCAGCATACCCTTACAAACTTTTCATAATTATCCTGATTTGCTCCCTGCAGCATTTATATTGGGAAATGAAGTTTCTGGGGTTTCGGAGGAAACACTTGAATATGCTGATGCTTGTATAGAAATTCCCCAATGGGGTGCCAAACATTCGCTGAATATTTCTGTAGCTGCCGGAGTGGTACTCTGGGAGATTATGAGATTCAGAAAGGAAGTATAATTATGATTCCTTTTTTTCAGTATTCCCCTGTAGCTTCGCTCGTGAACCTTCTCTAAGGAATTCACGGTTAATCTTCGTATTTTTGAAAACACTCATTATAATAACACTATTTGCTTATGCGTATCTTCAGTATTCTTGCAGCAATGATTTTCTTTCTGGCTTCTTGTGATATGGAACCCAAAAACTATACACATGAAATTTCTAAAATGGAGGATACTCTTTTTGCAGCTTTCCCTCAGGCTGGTAGAGTAAGCATTGAAGTTAGAACAGATTTTGGCGCTGAACTGATTATTACGCTTGGTGATGCATCATTGTATCGCGCTTCAGAAAAAGCACAACAGGAAGCTGCAGAAAAAGCCGCTCATATTTCTCATGCTATTTTTACTACAGAAAAATTACCTAGTAAAGGAAAATTAATCATAGTAGAAGAAGAAAACACTTTGGTAACAGACAAAAGTACTTGGAAAGAATACCCAATGAATTTAGCTCAGTTTCATAAAAAATAATCACAAGCATATTCTATATCTCCCACTATCTATTTTCCAATTCGCACGGTATTCCTAAGTAAAGCACCCAATTACTTTTCCACGACATATACTGTTTGCATAAAAAAGGAACAGCATCAACAATTTTGTATGATACTGTTCCTTGTGTAATCTTATTGCTTATTAAAGCGTGCTTCCAATTTCATCAGAAGGAGGATTGGCTTCTTTCCCTTTACCAATCAGCACAATTGCCGCAATCACCAGTCCTATTAGTAAAAAGCTGCTGATGGAAGCTATATTATCCCCCTGGCGGAAGCTTTTTGGGTTGAATACAAATTTAACATTATGATTTCCTGCAGGAATTTTTATACCTCGTAGTGCATAATTTACTCTGAAAATTTCTACAGGGTTATCATCTACATAGGCTTCCCAACCATAAGGATACCATATATCTGAAAATACAGCAAAGCCATCTTTACTGTTTTGTGAAACATAATTAAGTTCATTCAGTCCATATTTTGTAAGACGTACAAATGAAGTGCTATCAGCCCCAAAAGCATAATTATTAAAGTGATCCTGATAGTCTTTGCGGATAATAGCTGTTTGAAGCGGATTAAAAGCATCTGGCATACTTTCCATATCACCTAATGCAGGCCCTTTAAGTGCCATAACTTCTTCATCTGCTGTATTCACCCATTTTACATCATGTACAAACCATGCATTTCCACAGGCATCCGGATTTTGTTGTGCCAGTACCTGTTGTCCTGACTGGAAGATAATATACTTGGTATTGAGCATATTCAAGACAGATGCATTAAATCTGCCCTGATTATATTGTCCACCGAGATGCACATCAATTAGATCTTGGTATATTTCCATTTTAGCTGGCGAATACCCCCCGATACATTTATGCCAATAAGCCTGTATCGCGTCATTATAAGTATTTCGAGAAAGATCTAACACACGATAGTACGGATCTTTATCCTGCAGGATCTGTTGATCTACTGGACGAGGGTTAAATTGTGCTTCATATACATCCTGATCTATATAGTTTTCTTCATTCAAATAGTTACTGGCCACAGATAGTAGATCAATGGCAATAAGCAAACCTATACCTGCTGTAAGCATGTTCTTATTCACTTTGGACTTATTGTAAGCCCATAACAATGCAGCAGCAATGAGGATATATACAGCGCTTGTAAGTGCACTTTTGGTAGCTAATGCAGCTCTATCATTTTTCAGCGCACCCAGAATTTGTTGTGGTATTTGATTATCGCTTTGCGGATGTGTATAATCAAAAAACATCGAACCACCAATAGCTATGAGTACGCATAGCCCCACTAAAATACCTGCTGACAGTTTTATTTTTTTCCAGAGTTCTTCCTGAGTGAGTTTTCCGCGAAGTATTTCTGCAAGTCCCCAGATACCAAGCATCGGGAATAATAGTTGGGGTATAACAAGTATCATGGTGGGTGTTCTAAACTTATTATACATGGGCAGGTTATCAAACATCCAATAGTTAAATGCAGGGAAATGCTTACCCCATGAAAGCATAATTGTAAATATAGTTACTGCCAGTACCCACCATTTATGTGGACTTTTAATTACTAAAAATCCAAGCACAAACAAAAAACATATTACAGCGCCGAAATAAACTGGCCCCGATAAAAACTGCTGGGGTCCCCAGTACAAGGGAAGATGGCTAGCCTGACCTCCAATTAATGCTTCGGTTTCTGGCGCTTTAGAAGCAGGTTCACTGGAAGAACCACCATATAAATATGGGATTAACACGCAAAAGGTTTCTCCTACACTATTACTCCAGGCAAATGCATAGTCTTTATCCAGCCCACCTGTTTTTTTCTCCTCTGTTTTATTAATGGTCAGTTCACTCTGTCCGCCACGCATGGTTGTTTTTGCATACTCTTGAGTGGTAAGAATGGGTGCCATGGAAGGACCCACTCCCAATAAAGCCACGATAACAGCCAAGCCACTAGAAAGAAAAAAGTTCTTTAAATTCTCTTTATACTTCAGGGTAATAACTAATTGAGCAATTCCATAAAACAAGAACATTATCAACGCATAATACAACACCTGATAGTGATTTGAGCCTACCATTAAAGAAAGAGAAATACCCATGAGAGCTGCTCCTGAGAACCATTTCTGACGATAAATAAGAATCAATCCACCCAATACTGCCGGCATATAGGAAATAGCCATCATTTTGGTTTCATGCCCAGCACCAATAATCACTACATTATATGTAGCAAATGCATATGCCAAAGCACCTATAGCAGCCAGCCATCGACCTACTCTCAGCACACTCATAAGTATATAAAAACACAGCATGGCTGTAAAAAGATAATTTGCCGGCTTTACTAGTACACCAGAAATCAATTTTTGTATATAGGCTACATAGTTACTTGACTCAGGAATACCTATTGTATAATTAGGCATACCGCCAAACATACTATTGGTCCATAATGCATTTATTCCTGTAGAATCGTAATAGGCTTTTGTTTCCTGATAAGAAGCAATCCAGGAGATGGTATCATGCTGACTCAACACCATGCCTTCTAGTGCAGGTCGACAAAAAAACAGAGCTAATACCGCAAATCCTACTATGATATACAAATGCGGAAGAAACTTTTTGAAATCTGGTGCTTGCATAATTATGGTTTATCCAAACAAAAATAACAGTTATCACCGCATCAGAAAATGAAGTTGTAAAAAAAAGGCCAAAAGCATCACTATTTCAGTCTGGAGAACTGCATTCATCGCTTTTTTTCTGCACCAGAAGGTTTTTCCAGGGTTCAAATACATTTTGTGTATAGATAGCATGAAAAAACCTCACACTATGGGTGAGGTTTACTATCTCTCTGAAGTGCATCACTTACTTCAGCATTTATCTAGTATGCTTAACGACTATAGTTAGGTGCTTCTTTGGTAATTACCACATCATGCGGATGACTTTCGGCCATAGAAGCAGAAGTAATACGAATAAATTGCGCATTTTTTTGGAGTGTTGGAATATCCTTCGCTCCACAATAACCCATACCAGCACGAAGTCCGCCGGCAAATTGTTGTACTACTTCACTCAACATACCTTTATATGGTACGCGACCCACGATACCTTCTGGTACTAATTTCTTAATATCTGCCTCTACATCTTGGAAATAACGATCTTTAGAACCTTCTTGCATAGCCTCTACCGAACCCATACCACGATATGATTTAAACTTACGTCCTTCATAAATAATGGTTTCGCCAGGACTTTCTTCTGTACCAGCAAAAATAGATCCTGCCATAATACAGGATGCTCCGGCTACTAAAGCTTTCACCATATCTCCCGTATAGCGGATACCACCATCAGCAATTACAGGGATATTTTTCTTCTTTAAAGCATTGGCTGCTTCCATGATGGCTGTTAATTGAGGCGCTCCAGCGCCAGTAACAACCCGAGTGGTACAAATGGATCCAGGTCCTACCCCCACTTTTACAGCATCTGCACCGGCATTAGCTAAAGCTAAGGCTCCTGCAGCTGTAGCAATATTACCTGCTATCAAGGGTAGATCTTTATATTTGGTTTTAATTTTCTTAACCATATCCATCACTCCCCGAGAATGCCCATGCGCACTGTCGAGCGTAATGACATCTGCTCCTGCACTTTTTAAAGCTTCTACACGTTCCAAAGTATCTGCGGTAATGCCTACAGCTGCGCCTACTAGCAGACGCCCCATACTGTCTTTGGCTGCATTAGGATAGCTTTTTAAATGAATAATATCACGAAATGTAATTAACCCTATCAGCTTTCCTTTTTTATCTACGATGGGTAGTTTTTCAATTTTATAACGTTCAAGAATTTTTTCCGCCTTAGCCATATCCGTACCTACAGGCGCAGTTACCAGATTGTCTTTGGTCATAACCTCAGCAATCTTCTTCTTCATATTTTTCTCAAAACGCATATCCCTATTGGTAATAATACCACGCAGCATATTATTGGCATCAACTACAGGGATACCACCGATTTTATTATCACGCATCAGCTTCACAGCATCTCCTACTGTAGCATCAGGCCGTAGTGTAATAGGATCTACAATCAAACCACTTTCAGAACGCTTCACCTTTCTCACTTGTTCTGCCTGGCGTTCTATACTCATGTTTTTATGCAGCATACCAATCCCTCCCTCTCTGGCTAAGGCAATTGCCAAACCTGCTTCTGTTACAGTATCCATAGCGGCAGAAACCATGGGTAGATTTAAACGGATATCTCTGGTAAGTTGGGTGGAAATGTTTACTTCTCTCGGAAGTACTTCTGAATAGGCGGGAACGAGTAATACGTCATCAAATGTTAAACCCTCGCCGTAAAATTTCGATGTTGCAGCCATGTGCAAAGATAGGATGGAGATTTGAATTGAAGAAATGGAAATTTTTAGGACACACAGCTATTATAATTTTTATAAGGAGTGCAATCACTTTCTGAATCCAGGTTTTTAATCCAATCTATCCTATCTCCTATCTAAAGATCCCCCTAATATTGTAATGTAATAACGATATTATTTGGTGAAAATATGTAGGATTTGTGGCAAATTCATGTGGCCCCACAATCATTCTGTGAGTCTAGAGAAGTATTCATTTTTATACTTCTTTGCCGAGTAGATACTCAATTTATTATTTTGATTTTAATTTGTAAGAATAGGTTTTTCTAAAAGCTTAGTAAGCTCAGCAAAATGCGAGTGTCTATAAATGCTATAGCCATTTAAAGATTAAAAAAGCGAAAATTATGATAGATCGCTTTACTTGCTTTTTCTGGGACATGGTTTTCCCTAGCCATGGTTTGCCACTCATGCTTGGCCAAATCCTGTATTTCCATTATAATTTTTTTAAAGTTTTTGACTGCATATTTATCGGCAAGGATACTCAGGTCTTTTAGGTCTATGAGCGTTCGTTTCCCATTGATGGATAAGGCACGTGAACGAATTTTAACATTTAATGCTGGGTTCAATGAATAAGTAATATCATAAGCAGGTGCTAATTCCCAACAATCCGTATGTTCCTCATAAATAAAGCTATGGTTTTTGAGATGGTCATCATCGTTTGAAAAAACCAAATTAAATACCATCCGTCTATACAACTGCTCAATATCCCTATGTGGGCATTTAAGGTATATAGCCAAATCAAACAGATTTTCATAGCTGGAAACTTGCTGATCTCTATAATCCCAGCCTGTTATCCCAGTAGCGGTTAAAACATGTTTCTTTTGTCCGTGCTGGCGATCAAATCTAAGCGTGGCAAAATGTTTTTCTTCAATCATTTTCGTAGGCATCATCACTATGCCGGCACGAGTAGCAGCCAAGTAGTAAGTATATTCTACCCATTCTCTGCTATACCCTTTGATATCTTCCATATCGAGCTTGATGATATAATGATTGTAATCTTGGTCCACAACGATATCTCCAGGAATTATTTTTCCGCTTTGGGAATGCTCTGCCACTAAGATTTTAGGACGTACTCCTCCGGCAGAACTCCCCATCTTAAAAATATTCAATAAAGAAATATGATCCAGCTTTCGTGCGGATAATCTACCTTTCTGATGAATAACATTCCGCATCACCTCAGCTATTTCGTTAATGTTGATAGTATCTCCAGGAAGTAAAAAGTTGGCAGGTTGATACTCCAGCGCTCCCATACCTCGGGTACCTACATAAGCCAGTTGTGCTAATACAGATATTTCTTGTAAGCCCTGATGGGTTTGCTCCATCCAAATACGAAAGATTTTATTTCCAAAGAAATCTGGGAGAGAATCTGCAAAGGGAGGTGCGAGCGCCCGAAAGGTATCATTATTATATTTTTTAAAAACTTGTGTTCGCTTCATTCTTCGGATAAGCAGCGGAAATAAACGCGGATATAAATTCTGTCGCAAAAACTCATCATTATATTGAAAATAAGATACACCCTGATCAAGGTCCAAACCTAACCGACCCACTTCCTGCCCAAAGCAAAAAACCGTAATCAGATTATTTTTCGACATAACTAATAAAGTGATGGAAGATTATGATTATGGATTTCCTGTTTCACATAGTTGTCAAACTGCGCTAACAAATCAAAATATTGCAAGACTTTGAGATAGGTATCCATCGTGGGATTCTTTCCTGCTTCCAGATTTTGAATAGTAATACGCGATAGATTTAGTTTTTCCCCTAATTCTTCCTGACTTATTCCTTCTTGTTTCCTAAGTACCCTAACTAAAGTACCTATACGCATTTTCACATCTTTTATAGTAATAGGGTTAATCATTTTTTGTAAATTATATTATGCAATTTAATAAAATTTCCTCATAAATGCAAATTATAACATGCGATACTATTATTTCCCGCAAAATCTATACAGAAACAATACAAGTTCTATACATACCCCCTACAAGAGTTTTTCCCGCTTATGTAAGTAGTTTTCCCGATTCCGAAACCCTATGTCAGACTAATGTCATCTTTTTGCAAAAAATATCTGATCAATGGAATTTAAACTATCGACCTTTATCACATGTCTTTTTGCTATAGGCCTTTTTCAAACTAGTCAGGCACAGGATGTACCCGGAAGAAAATATATCGATAAGCTGTGTGGCTGCTATTCTGTAAATTTTAGATATGCAGAAACTTTTTCTCCTGATCCACATTATAAATACCATGACAGGGAAGATATGAATGCATTGGAATTAATTCTTCCTATTTATGCTTCTGATAAAAAAGTGGAAATGCAACACCTGCTAATCGTAGGAGACAGTACTATAGTAAAACACTGGAGAGAAATTTGGGAATATGAAGCTCAGGAAATCTTCGAATATCAGGGTGACAGAAAATGGACTTTGAGAAAATTAAAACCTGAAGAATATAAAAACACATGGACGCAAACTGTTTGGGAAGTGAGTGATGAACCTCGCTATCAAGGCATGAGTGCATGGATTGAAAATGATGGTAAAGTATTTTGGGAAAATACAGCCAATGCTCCACTGCCCAGAAGAGAATATACTATCAGAGATGACTACAATATCATGAGAAGACGTAATCGCATTGAATTAAAAGAAGACGGTGGGTATGTTCACGAGCAGGACAATGATAAAATCAATAAAAAAGACGGAAAAGAAACATTAATCGCGCAGGAGAAAGGTTATAATACCTACTATAAATTAGAAGACAAAGAATGCGCGCAAGCACTACAATGGTGGGAAAAGAATAAAGATTTTTGGGCTACTGTAAGAACCAATTGGAATCAATACCTCTCCCAAACGCAAACTGTATCGATTAAAAATAAAGTGGATGATAAAATGCTGCATGAACACTTATTCGCATTGTGGAGAGAATGGAAAGATCAAAAAATTGCTGCAGACCAACTGAATCAAAAAGTAGAGGAGGTAATCGGGAAATTCCGTTAAAGTTATTTTACAATGGATCCTCAAAAGCGTAGTTATATCAACTACGCTTTTTTTATGGGAATGTCTCAACCTGAATGGGTTAAAAGAATAGAGAGTTATTTTAATCAAAAAGAGCAACTACAAAGTCTGTATGGAATCACCTTTTAATTCAGAGAAGATCCTTTAGGGACAGCCTTTAAAAAAGGTTTATCAGGCATACGTATTAATATAAGAGCCATCACCCCAAAAACCATAGCAATTATTACTTCAAACGAGGATTCCATTTGAGCACCTTGAAGTGTTCCTTGTATATCCTGATGAATAGCATAACCCTCCCCTTCCTGTATCTTATTTAGTTCGCGGAGGTGATCCATGACAGCTGCAAAATACGCATCTGCCTCTGCCTCTTTTTCTGTGGCTGCCCTCACCTGCCGATACAAGGCTAAGTTTTCTTTGAAAAGTTGCCATGCTTTGGTCTCCTCTTGTGTAAGATAGGTAGTCTCGTAATTATTAATTAGTTGATTAATATGCTGATCATGTGCCTCGAGTTGTTTAGCTAGATCTGTTTCACTTATCTTATTATTTTCCAGCAAAAGCCGAACCTGATACATATGATTACTCATTCGAAACAAATAGGTAGCAGGCATCAGCCTATCATTATAAATGGAGTTGACGGAGGCATCTACATCAGTAAAACGCATATTCTGAATGACATGATGTCCCAACAATAATAACATCATCACCAGCAACACTATCGCTGCCTTAATTTTATTCTTTGCATGAAAAACAGCCTTCATGATATAAAAAAATTTAAACACACTTAGCACAAAAACCCATCTAGGTAAGATACTTAAAAAAAAGCAATTTTTCTTAATAAATTCAGCTTCATCTTCTAGAAAATTCAGGGGGGTATTACCATGCTACGTGATAGATATCTTATGATCTACGGTAAATATTTTCTGGTTCAAAGGCGACATACTAATTTCCTGATTGAATTACAACTCCTCCACTATGGCCAGAAAACTCCGGCGCATACATGCTCTGCACGGTAGTAATGCCATTCGAAAATTTGCCTTTTTGATTTACAAAAACTGGATACTCTAATACATATTTTCCTTTGGGAAGCTTGTCTATAAAGAAATCTGTACTCATGTCACCTGCACTCTGATAATAACCCAATCCCCCATTCCAACGGTACCCACTTAACTGATCCATGGGCTCAAAACAACTTCCCCTCATATCTTGAACATGTATGTACTCCATATCACGATCTGTAGCCAATGTAATTCTCACCATCACTTTATCACCAAGCTGTAGAGGCTGCACTTGTAAACCCTTACGAGTAACCGGAATTAATTCTGGTCCATGCTCAGTATTTTGAACCAGATATAATTCTTTGGTAAGTGAAAAATGCCCTCCTGCGGAGGTAATATGCTGCATATCCTCAAAGTATTGCCAATGCACACTACCCCATGATGGGGAAGCTCCTGAAGTGTTAACCGTAAAGGAAATATCACTCATCTCTGGTTTTACCTCATCTCGGGGAATCACCACACTAAAGAAACCTGTGCCTTTGGTAGTCTCTGATAATTCGCTAGACACTTCTTTATCGCCCATACGTATATGTACTGAAGTTGTATGTTCTAACCAGTGGGTACCTGTATATAACAATGCATAACATGCATCTGCGGTAGCTTTTGTAGTAGGCCAATGATTGACTTGTTTATGTTTCAACAACCAGCGTTTCATAGCATCTACACTCGGCTGATCGTTAGCAATTTCATGGAAACAGGAAATCATGAGTGCCTGTGTCTCTATAGGTGCTTCATCCCATCTGAATCCTGGATTATACTGCCAATACATACCTAGTTCTTCATGCCGTATAGATGTTTCACGTAAGGATTGTAAAATAAGTGATGCTAATTGTTGATCACCATTCCTATGTAAGGTCAAGGCAATCATTCCCTTTAGATAAGGGTTATGCTGATGCCAATTATCTTTTAATTTGGTTAGATAATATTGATAGGCAACTTGTGTTGCAGAAGGTATTTTGTGCTTATAAAAACTTCGGGCATAGAAATACTGTATTTCTAAATAACTAGGCGAATGCTCCTGTTTTTTCTGCTGTCTTTCATATGTTTGTTTTAATCGTTCATCCATATACGTCAGTGCCTCCTCAACTATTTTTTCCAGAGCTATGTTATTCTTTATTACGCCTGCCTGATATAGTTTTCCGATACCAGATACAATGTATTGTGTGATAAATGGGTTTGATTGCATTCCTTTAAACCAGCCAAATCCTCCATCAGGCATTTGCATATTCTGTAGTTTCTGAATAGCAGCATCCATGCCCGATTGTAAAGATGCTGCGTCTAATAGTTTGGCGAGTTGGTTTCTTTGTGATTGCTCGTCAAGAGCATCCCTAACCCAAGGTGTAGCTTGCAAGAGTGCATACTTCAACTCCTTGTTTTGTTCTAAAACAGAAGTAAGTGTCGTACCATCTTTTTGCCATTGTTTGATCACCTCTGCTATATCTGGATTATTTTGTAAAATATGAGCAGCTACAGCATGCGCATAATAACGATTAAAAATTTGTTCTGCACCCTCGTAAGGATATTCCATCAAGTAAGGCAATGCCATTACAGCATACCAGACTGGCTGGGTTGTATAGGTCACTACCAGGTTTTGCGTACTCCTCGATGGGGATGCTGCTTGTTGAAGTGAAGGGAAGTTAACTGCTTTCGTTCCTGATCCATTCATCCATAATGGTAATGTTTCGGTAATCCACATTCTATTGGTTTGGACTGGAACTAGCTGCTCTTCTCCATCTGTATGGTTGCCAGCATGAGCACGTATTTGTACAATCACTGGTTCATACAAGCTTTCCGGAACGCGTACTTTCCATTGTACCAAAGTATTTTGAGCTGACGCTAAATAAAAGTCCTGATTTGCTTGTGTTACGCTAAACATGGTATTTACGTCTTTCCCTGTTATGGCATGTGTAAGCTGTATAGTTGCTATACCTGAAATTGTATCAGGGCGCATATTGGCGATTTTAGCTGTTACCCAAATTTCATCTCCTTGTCGGAAAAACCTCGGCAGATTGGGTTGTACCATAATATCTTTCTGTGTCTGCACACTCCCCGTAAGCATGCCAGTTTGCATATCTGGTGTATGAGCAAATGCCATCAGATTCCAGCGTGTCAACGCTTCTGGCATTGTAAAGCTGAAGCGAATATTTCCAGATTCATCGGTTTTAAGATCAGGATAGAAAAATGCTAATTCCTGTAAGTTCTTTCTAACCGCAATTACCTCATCTACTTTATCGGTAACTTCTTCGATGATTTCTTCATCTTTAGCTCCTGTAGAGGGCATAAATGAAACTCCTGATTTTTCCTCTCCAGCATCTGATAGTGCTACTCCACCCGGATCTATTCCAGCACTCATAACTTGAGACTCAAACAAAGCATTTTTCATATATACCCTTCCATAATTCTGAGAAATAAAAAATCTAAGCTGAGGATATTGTTTAGTAAATACGGGTACTTCCGTGACTACGGAATTATCCATAGTGCTACCTTGTACATGCCCAAAGCCATATTGAGCTTCCCATCCATAATACCAGGTATATAATTTTGGGAAAACATTAGGCCTATTCCATCGATGTGGTTTTATTTGATCTAACGATGCATCATATAAGGTCGCAACCATTTCTGCAGCAACCTTATCTTTTTGATGGCCTTTGATCACCATAGTCCAGGTTTCCTGAGCACCAGGCAATAATTTATCCCGATGCGTTTCCCAACTAATAGCAAGATCTTTATTATTCCACGGAATCTCTACAAAAACTTGTTGTGTATAGACTCTGTTATTTTTGATGGCCACAAAATGATGCATAAGTCCACCTCTGTCACTTTCCTGTACCGTATATTTTGAACGTACAGGCTTATTGTCTTTTATCAGCGGTGTAATGGGTTCACTTTTTTGCATGTGTTGCCTATGTGATAGGATATACAAATCATCATAGCCTGTTTCTAGGCTAATTTCTACATCTGTTTTGGGTGAGGCATTCACTGTATTGGGTATGGCCAGCAAGGGATGTACACTTTTATAGCCCTTACCTTCTTCTGTAAGGTACACTACCAATTTTTCTATAAGTGGCGTGCTTGTTTGTTCATTTGCTTGAACTTCTATCTGATAATAACCTGGCTCATCCCATATAGAAGTAGGGAGCGTTATATTTCCTGTTGGTTTTGTTTCCCACTGCACTTCATGTACCACCTTTTTTGCATTCCACAATAAGGGATCGTCCTCATTCTTATAAACATCGTCAGGGAAATAGTGTGCATATGTGACGCTATCGATAATAAATTGATCCGGAGTCTGCCATTGGCGTTGGCGAAGCACGCGACCAGGTTCTTGTAGCTTGGTAATGATTAATTTGATTTTTTCAGGCACAAAAACTCCTTGCAAATTAGTTGTCTTCACAGTCAATGAATTCATTTGTTTGGGAGAGGCTACTTTCGGAGCCTGTACAGAAAGTAAAACAGATGTATATCCTGCTTGTATTCTGGTATCTCCAGACTGTGTTTCTCCATTAATATCGGTTACGTCCACAATTATTTCATAGGTAAATACAGGCATCGACCCTTGAGGAATTTGCAAATCAGGTGCGGCCACAAATGACAATGAAAAACTGCCATCTGCAAGTGTCTTAGAAGAACCCTGTAATATCTCGGTAGTAGAAGCTGTCGGAAAACCAAAACAATACGCATACCAGCGATAAGGATAAAACACCTTTCTCACCACTCTATACTTAACCTGAGCCTCACTTATAGAGTTACCAGCAAATGCCAATGCCTTACCTGTCACATTAATAGTGTCACCCACTCTATAAGAATCCATCAGTGTATCCAATGCTACATAAAACTTAGGGCGTTTATATTCTTCTATAGATATATATGCACTCCCATACTGAGTATAGATTTGAAAGTTTCCTTTCAACAAATTTTCCGGAGCTTTAAAACTTCCTGAAAAAGACCCAAATTCATTTGTCTGGTGTTTTATCCGCGCTACCTCTTGCCGATTAGCATCATACAAAATAACTTCAATGGGATGATTAGCCAACACTGATGTATTTTGAGCATTACTAGGTTTCGTCACTACAATGCCTTTATAATAGATATTTTGTCCCGGACGATAAATACTACGATCTGTAAACAGAAAAGTTTCTGTCCTCGAGTTAGTATTATTTCGGATGGTGTACTTGTAAATATTTTCCAGATAAAGGCTATCATTTCCATGAGTTAAGAGCAGATTAACATGACTATCTTTCTTATCTGGAAACTTAAAGGATCCATCCTCCAAAGTGTTGTCGGTATCTAACTTTTGAATTTTATACGCTCTACTACTTCTATCATATTCTCTGACATAGCTATGTACAGAAACACCGGGAATAGGATATCCATTGTCTCTGTGTAGTACAAAGCCCTTTGGGCCTTGCTTCGGATAAATGAGTGCTAAATTTGAAACCTGAAAAATAGCCTGAGATAATATTTGATTGTTGAAATTAAAATCAGGATCTGTACTCATCACAAGCATATATGTTCCTTCCGATAAATCATCTAATATGGCTTCAGTATAGTGCATCTGATGATCTTCACTAGCAGGCAGGACAAGTTCTCTGGATAATACAATTTTTGCAGAAGACATATTTTTTTGCAAAGACACGCTATCCCATATATTCTTCTCTTTATTCATTACCGGCAGCTGATATACTCTATACCATGCCTTAGAAAGGTTTTTATAACTAATTAAAAACTTAGAAACCTTACCTGGGATAATCACTTCATCTAATGTCAGCATCAATTGTTTCTGAATAATCATATTGAGAAGGCTTTGGGCTATCGTAGCACCTTCAGAACCAGGATAGGCAGCAACTATCTTCTCTAACTTGTTCTTTAATTCCGGATAAGAGACTTGTTCTTTTTGAGGTACAGACGATAACATAAAAGGTCTTGGACTCTTCTGAGGTATCTGCATTTCTACTTGTATAGCCCTAACAGCAGCTAGTGCGGATAATGGATGGTCCTTGTATTGTTTTTCAATTACTGATAAGGCATCGAGATATAATGTTCTCTTATTGGGATGTGTGCTATATTGATATACAAATTCTAACCTATGTAAATCTGCATCTAGAAATGCATCGGGATTTACATCCTGAATATGAGCTTTTAATAAAAGCTTATAGAGGGATAATGCCTGCCATTGCAGGGATGCTGTATCTCTGGTTTGAAAATCATAGTTCATAAACCGTGAAGCAGGAGCAAATGCTTCTTCATCATAAATCGTAAAAGCAAATGCGGGACGAACTAAATCTTTTTCATCCTGAGCATAATACGCTAAAGCACGGAAAGCCAAAAAATCAAATAGGGTGGTTCGAAATAGCTCTGTATTCTTTCCTTTATCAATTAGAGGATAATATTCCGATAATGGTATCTGCTGCAATTTTTCTCTATGCTCAAGTGAGCGTTGAAATCGTAGCTGTATGGTTTCAAAAAAACGTCTGGCATCCCAATATGCAAATGATTCTAAGTTTTCTGAAGCACTTACCTGTGTACGTCCTAAAATCTCCCATCTATTTTGTTGATAGTATTGCCAATATAAAGATGCTGCCATGCTGTTCCATAATGCATTTTCCGGGAATGGAGCAGACACCGCCATACTATCCGCATAGTGAATTATTTTTTCAAATCCTTCTTCACTCTGCTGGTATGCTATTTCCAGAAGAAATAGCTGAGCTTTCAGCATGTACAGAGATTGCTTTTTTTGCTTGGCCTGTGCATAAATCCCTTCCACAATTTTCCCAGCAGATTCTGGGAATCCTTTTTGAAGTAAGGAATCGACTTTTTCCCAGTCTTTACTATATAGTCCGGTATGTTGTGCTTTAAGCACATGTGGCATTATTAATATTATTATCAATACAAAGAATCTCATAAAACATATATTAGAATACAAAAATAATTTGAAGGATAAATTTCAAATTTGAAGCAAAAATAGTTCCGAAAATACCGAACCAGATTATTGCATAGAATCTATTCTATATATCCATTTCCTGAACTGGTACTTTAATCAACATTTCTTGTAGGGTGGGAAGGATAGTGATTCATGCAATCTAAACTAATTAATAAAATTCAGATAATCAGCATAGAGCATTTGCTCTTATGAAGCGAGGAGCATCTATTTTATTCAAGGTACATCACATACATCTTTTCAGAAAAAAGAAATAAAGGTATATGGCAGCTATCTATACTATACTGCACGTTTATAGTTAAGTACCACGATACCCATGCCAAGTGTTTGAGTACCTGTTAATTCTAGTGTTATTTTCTCGGAAATATTTTTAAAAAGCGGCAATCCGCTACCTGCAATTACGGGATGAATGCAAAGTTGATATTCATCCACTAAATTCATTTCTGTAAGTGCTACGATCAAACTAGGACTGCAAACATAAATGTCTTGTTCGGATTGGTGTTTTAACATTTCCACTTCTTCCGGAAGGGGTCGAGTGGCTAATCTTGCTGTATTCCAGTCTAGATTTTGTAAAGTACGTGAAAAAACCAGCTTGGGAGCTTTATCTATGGCTAGGGCAAAATCATCCATAGAAGGATTGCCAGTAGGATTTTGAATAAAGGGTTTCCAATACTCCATAAGCTGATACGTCACTCTTCCATAAAGTAAATATCCTGCTCGATGTAATAGGTCTGTATATAATTGATGTAGTTCATCCGTAGCTATGCCATGAGTATGATCGCAATATCCATCGATCGTCATATTAAAAGCTACAATTATTTTCCCCATGGTATATAGTTTTATGGACGAGCATTTGGCAGTTCCGTAGTAAGTTAGGATCATGCATATGAATAGAAAGTAGGATCTCCTAGTTCATGCTCTCAATATTTTTTACCAAAATAAACTAAATTCAATTCAGGATTCTTACCCCAAGACAGGAAACATAAAAACATAGTGTGGGAAAAGTATAAGCGGATAAAAAAAGTCTCAGACAAGTTGTGATGTCTGAGACTTAAATTGAATGTCCATATACTATAGCCGACAAGCAAAGAGATACTTCGCCGGATCAGTTAAGCATCAATTCTGGCATACTTGGCGTGTGTTTCAATAAACTCTCTACGTGGAGTTACATCATCACCCATTAGCATGGAGAATACGCTATCAGCATTGGCTAAGCTATCGATAGTAATTTGTTTGAGCGTACGAGTGGCAGGGTTCATGGTAGTTTCCCAAAGTTGCTCGGAATTCATTTCACCCAAACCTTTATAACGCTGTATCGTAACACTTTCTTCTCGTCCATTTCCTAGACGTTCTACAGCAGCTTTTCGTCCTTCTTCATCCCAGGCATATACCGATTCCTTACCTTTTTTAATAAGGTATAAAGGTGGCTGTGCGAGATATACGTAACCTTGTTCTACCAGAGCTTTCATATATCTAAAGAAGAAAGTCAGAATCAGTGTAGCGATATGAGAACCGTCCACATCCGCATCGGTCATGATAATAATCTTATGATAGCGAAGCTTGCTAAGATTTAATTCTTTAGGATCTTCCGGAGTTCCTACAGACACGCCTAGCGCTGTAAACATATTTTTGATCTCTTCATTTTCATAGATCTTGTGTTCTTGCGCCTTTTCTACATTCAGGATTTTACCACGTAAGGGTAAGATAGCCTGGAATGTACGATCTCTACCTTGTTTAGCTGTACCACCTGCTGAGTCTCCTTCCACTAAATATAATTCACAACGCTCAGGATCTCTATCAGAGCAATCCGCCAGCTTACCTGGCATACCGCCACCAGTCAGTACACTTTTTCTTTGTACTAATTCACGTGCTTTTCTTGCTGCAGCTCTTGCCTGAGCAGCCAGAATAACTTTATCGATAATTAGTTTAGCCTCCTTGGGATGTTCTTCCAGATAGGCTTCTAATACACGACTTACACATACATCCACCACACCCATCACTTCATTATTTCCCAGCTTGGTCTTTGTTTGTCCTTCAAATTGAGGTTCTGGTACTTTAACTGATATAATAGCACTAAGTCCTTCACGGAAGTCATCTCCCGTAATTTCCACTTTCGCTTTTTCAAACAGTTTATTTTTATCCCCATAGGCTTTAAAAACGCGTGTAATAGCTCTTCTGAAACCAGCCACATGGGTTCCCCCCTCAATAGTATTGATATTGTTCACATAAGAAAAGATATGCTCGTTGTAGGAAGTATTATAGCTCATGGCTACTTCTACAGCTACATTAGAATCTTCGTCATGACCTTCTACATAGATGGGTGTTGCCAAAAGTGGATCTCTTTTGCCGTTTTTATCCAGCATTTGCACAAATTCAATAATCCCACCTTCACTGTAAAATACTTCAGCGATGGGGTTATTATTTTCGTCTAATTCTCTTTCATCTTTCAGAGTAATGTGAATGCCTTTATTCAGGTAAGCAAGTTCTCTAAGTCTGCCTGCAAGAATATCTCTACTGTATGTAGTTTCCTTAAAAATGGATGCATCAGGAATAAAGTGCACACGAGTACCGGTAATATCGGTAGTACCGATTTCTCTTACGGCATATGCAGGTACACCTGCATGATATTCCTGTTCAAAAATCTTACCGTCTCTGTGAACAACTACATGGAGATGGCTACTGAGTGCATTCACACAGCTTACCCCTACTCCGTGCAAACCACCTGAAACCTTATACGTATTCTTATCAAATTTACCACCGGCATGCAGGACGGTCATTACTACTTCTAATGCCGAGCGCCCTTCCTTGGGATGCATACCTGTAGGAATACCTCGTCCATCATCTAATACAGTAATCGAATTATTTTCGTGAATGGTAACTATAATGTTTTTACAATAACCCGCTAATGCTTCATCAATCGAGTTATCTACCACCTCATAGACTAGGTGATGTAAACCTTTGATTCCGATATCGCCGATATACATTGCCGGACGTTTACGTACGGCTTCCAAACCTTCTAATACCTGAATGCTGCCTGCATCATAACCATTAGCAGCAACTTGTGTAACTTCTTGTTCTGTACTCATAATAAATAATAAAACCGGAGTCTTTATTTGTGGGACCAACTTCTCCGGAAAGGATGAGGATAGCCTAATTCCAAGGCTGTTTGAGACCCGTGCAAAGATACGATTTTTTCAGCGAGTGTACAAGGATTATAAGCTCAAAAACTTATGTTAAACCAGAAAAAACGGACTATGTTTTTCATTCATTATCACTCTGTTCTATAAGGCTTAATTTACTTCATAAGTTTTTCCCTCTTCTGCAAGTTCTGTATTGGGAAAAACAGTCTTTGCTTCTTCTAAAAATGGGTCTAAAAGCTTATAACGAGAAGAGAAATGTCCGAGAATGAGTTTACCTACTTTTGCTTTCTGTGCCACCGTGGCTGCCTCTAGAGCTGTGCTATGATATCTGCTTTGTGCTTTGTCTTTATCTATATCTAAATAGGTTGATTCATGATACAATAGATTTACGCCTTCTATATCGGGAAGATAATCAGAGGCTATACGAGTATCCGCAGTATAGGCATATCTTCTCGGAGGAGGCGCAGGAATGGTAAGCAAATGGTTGGGAATCACCCTACCGTCTTCTGTATGATAATCTTCTCCTTCTACTATTTGTTTATAGTAGTTTACTGGAATGTTATTTTGCTGACAAGCATCAGGATTTAATTTTCTTCTGGGTGTCAGTTCTTTAATGATAAATCCATGGCAGCTAATTCGATGATCCACAGGGAAACAGGAAATTTCATAAGCCGCACATTGATGTAATGCTCTTCGCCCACAATCTGGCAAGGGATGAAAAATAAGATCAAATGTTAATTGAGTATTGGCTGCATCAAATATCTGTTGCAAAATAGCTTCTAAAGGAGCCGGAGCATACACATCTAGAGGAAGGGTTCTACCATTTAAACTCATGCTATTTATTAAACCCGGAAGTCCAAAATAATGATCACCATGTAAATGGCTAATTAAGATATGCCTCAGCTTTCTCCATCGGATACTAAATTGTTGGAATTGCATTTGCGTCCCTTCTCCGCAATCAATTAATATATCCACTCCATCCAAAGAAAGCAATTGCGCAGTGGGATGACGTCCAAATGCCGGTAGGGCTGAATTGTTTCCTAAAATCGTTACATGCATGCTTGCCCTTTTATACAGTAGGTAGATTAGTACCTCATTTTTTAACTTTTATATAAGGTTTTAGTTTTTTGCTTTTTTTTGAACATTATTCTCAAAACTCTTCCCCATCTTCATTAAGTAAATCGCGCTCTAACATTTCCATTTGAATGATGTCAACAGCCTCTGCTAGCGTAGGCGTAATGTTTAAGGTCATGTCTTCATCTAATTTTTTTAACACTTTATATATTTCCGCTGGCAAATTGACAATTACAAAGGAGTTATTATTCTTATAAAAAATTTCATGTAAGGCAAATAATTGATCTGCGAGTTGTTGAGGATCTGCACTCTGACAAGCCTGCATGTCAAGAATGAGATTTCGACTGTCGGAAGTTGTTAATTCCAGCCATTTTTGGTAAACTACTTCTGTCATATTAACATTGGCAGGCAATGAAATAGGTTTTATAAGTGTATACGTAGGGTTGGTATTAATTTTGAGTTCCATAGGCTGATAATTATTTTGAAATCGCTATAAAATTACACTTCTTTCCTGCCGTTTCTTTTGTACTTTTATTTACAGGAAATGATAACTGGAAAGTTAATAAACTTACGCCAGTAAATATCGAACAATCTGGCGAGGTTTTTGGATAGTGTATATTTATTGAGTTAAAACAAGGAACTATTTTATTATGGACGCAAATTTTTCGCCGAAAGTAAAAGAAATCATTTCCTATAGTCGAGAAGAGGCGCTCAGACTGGGTAATGATTTTATCGGGACGGAACATCTTCTCCTAGGACTTATCCGCGATGGAGAAGGTCTTGCCATTCGGCTGTTGCTGCAAATGCAAGTGGATATTTTTGACTTAAGGAAAGAACTGGAGCTTGCCATCAGAGATAAAAACAACCGCCCCCTTCACAATATCAACAGTCTTCCCCTTACTAAGCAGGCTGAGAAAGTAATTCGTATCACTGTACTAGAGGCCAAAGCATTGAAAAGTCCTGCAGTGGAAACAGAACACTTAATGCTTTCTATTCTGAAAAACAAGGAAAATGTGGCTACGCAAATATTGAATCAGTTTGATGTGGACTATGCTCGTTTTAAAAATGAATTGAGCATTGTGCAGGGAAATAATCCTACGGCTGATTTTAGTAGCAATGATCCGGGTGAAGAGTTTGAAGAAGATGATGAAAGAAAGCAATATCAACAACGTCGTACCCCCCCTTCTTCTGGTGCCGCAGTAAAATCTAAAACTCCTATTTTAGATAATTTCGGTCGTGATATTACTCGCCTAGCTGAAATGGGCACCTTAGATCCTATTGTAGGTAGAGAAACAGAAATTGAACGTGTTTCCCAAATCTTATCCAGAAGGAAGAAAAACAACCCCATTCTTATCGGTGAGCCGGGTGTAGGTAAAACCGCTATTGTAGAAGGTCTTGCACTTAGAATCGTACAAAGAAAAGTTTCTCGTGTACTTTTCGATAAAAGAGTAATCAGCTTAGACCTTGCTGCACTGGTTGCTGGTACAAAATACCGTGGTCAGTTTGAAGAGCGAATGAAAGGGATTATGAATGAACTGGAAAAGAATAAGGATGTAATCCTTTTCATCGACGAAATACACACCATTGTTGGAGCTGGCGGAGCATCTGGATCGTTAGATGCTTCTAATATCTTTAAACCTGCGCTGGCACGTGGTGATCTTCAATGCATTGGGGCTTCTACACTCGATGAATACAGAATGTATATTGAAAAGGATGGCGCATTGGATCGTCGCTTCCAAAAAGTAATGGTTGAGCCACCCAGTGTGGAAGAAACTATTACCATACTGAACAATATCAGATCTAAATACGAGGATTTCCATAATGTTACTTACGATCAAGAAGCTATAAATGCCTGTGTGCGGTTAAGTGATCGTTACATGACAGACCGTTTACTTCCTGATAAAGCCATTGATGTGATGGATGAAGTTGGCGCTAGGGTTCACCTGAAAAATATTAATGTGCCACAAAATATTCTCGACTTAGAGAAAAAGATTGAAGAAATTAAACAGGAAAAAAATAAAGTCGTTAAAAGCCAGCGTTTTGAAGAAGCTGCGGCTCTGCGGGATAAAGAAAAAAGACTGGGAGAAGAGCTGGAACGCGCAAAACGTGACTGGGAAGAAGAAGCTAAACATAAACGCTACCCTATCAATGAGGAGCATATAGCTGAGGTGGTTAGCATGATGACAGGGATACCTGTTATGCGTATGGTTGAAGCCGAAAGCCTGAAACTCCGTAGAATGGGTGAAGATCTGAAAGGTGCGGTAGTAGGTCAGGATGAGGCCATTTCTAAAGTTGTAAAAGCTATTCAACGAAACCGGGTAGGATTGAAAGATCCTAAAAAGCCTATTGGTTCATTTATTTTCTTAGGCCCCACCGGTGTAGGGAAAACTGAGCTAGCACGTGCTTTAGCAAGATATATGTTTGATAGTGAAGATGCACTTATTCGGGTAGATATGAGTGAGTATATGGAAAAATTCTCACTGAGCAGATTGATTGGTGCTCCTCCCGGCTATGTAGGATATGAAGAAGGTGGTCAGCTTACAGAAAAAGTAAGAAGAAAGCCTTATTCGGTTGTATTATTAGATGAGATTGAAAAAGCCCACCCTGATATTTTCAACATCTTACTTCAGGTATTAGACGATGGACAACTTACGGATGGTTTAGGCAGAAAAGTTGATTTTAAGAATACACTGATTATAATGACCTCCAATATCGGGGCACGTCAGCTTAAAGACTTTGGTACTGGTGTAGGTTTTGCTACTTCTGCACAAATCAATGCATCTGAAGAAATAAGTAGAGGAATTATTGAAAAAGCCTTAAAGCGTACTTTCTCTCCTGAGTTTTTAAACAGGATTGATGATGTAGTTATTTTCAATTCATTGGATCAGGAGCATATTGGTCAGATTATAGACATTATCATGAAAGGTGTTTTAAAACGTCTAAATAGTTTAGGATTCGATTTAGAGCTTACGGAAAGAGCTAAAAATTTCATCGCAGAGAAAGGTTACGATCCTCAGTTTGGAGCAAGGCCACTACATAGGGCTATTCAAAAACATCTTGAAGACCCATTGGCAGAAGAAATACTCAATCAGCGGGTCAAAGATGGAGATCGTGTTAAGGCTGATTATGATGAAGTGAATCAAAAGATTGTTTTTACGATTGATACTCCTGCTGCATCCGAAGAAAGCAAGTCAAAGTCTTAAGCTAATACTTGTATAGATATCCAAGCCTGCTACATTTTGATGTGGCAGGCATTTTTTTGTGGTCTCTGATAAATCCATTTTCCATCAAGATTTCAGTTAGATACTTCAAAGATTTTATTTCACCTTACCCAAAATAAAAATGGGGTCGTCGAAATGACAACCCCATTTTAGTAATGAGCAATCTAAACTATAAGTGAATATTATTTAACTACTGTCAGTCTTTCAGTTTGGCTTCCGGCAGGAGTTTGGATTTTGATATTGTAAATTCCAGCAGGAAGGTTTGCAGTAGAAATATTCAAATTGTGCATACCAGCATTCATAGTGGCATCTGCAATTGTGCTAACTACACGACCCATCATGTCAAAAACATGTACCTGAACATGAGAAGTTTTGTTGATACTGAATGACAACTGAGCTTCGTTTGTAGCTGGGTTTGGATAAACTTTAATAGTACCATCATTGATAACTTCTGAGATAGAAGTACTGTTTTCCAGAGTGATGTTATCAATATAACCCATATTACCGTAGTTAGAGATACCTCTAATTTTAATAAAGGTAGAATTTCCTTTATGTGCAGTAAGAGAAATCGATTCAGAACGCCATTCGCTAGCAGAAGATGGAACGAATATGTTGTTATTAACTTTAGAGCGTGTAGCTAATCCAGCACCAGATTTTGACCAAACTTCAGTCCATGTTGCACCACAATCATTTGAAATCATCACCTGAATTTTATCATTTTCAGTTCCATTATACTGAGCATATGCAACATCAAAATGAATAACAGGATTACTTACACCTTGTGTATTAAAGTTGCTAAGATGCACATCTGCTGTGCCAGTTTGGTTATTATAGAAATTGAATCTCAATGCAGTTGTTTGTGACCCGTCAGCCCCAATAATAGGAACTGGGTTACCACTATTATCCTGATATCCATTGATGATACCAACTAAAGGATCACCTTCTGCAAATATGTTAGTAGCCACACTGCTTCCTTGAAAGTTTTCAGAGAAAGGTAAATTTAACACACCTGATTGGTTAACTACACGAAACTCATTACCGCTCTCATCGTTAGCAGTATAAGAATCGTTTGCCACATTAACTTTAATTTTATAAGGCCCAGGTGCTGAAGGTGTAAATGTAGGAATATTTACAGTAGCTATATCCATGGGAGCCAAGTTTCCAGTCCAGTTTTGAGTGGCTGCTACCGTATTAGTTGCGGCATCAATAATTTGAATGGAAGCTGTTGTTATATAATTAGTAGCACTGTAGTTTTGGAATTTTACAGTAGGATTAGCAGAGCAAATAAAATTCCTAGTTCCTGAATAGGGAACTAATTTCGCATCGTAAGTGGATGATGGAGCATATTGAACAGGATAATCATTGATGATATCCATCCACCAAGAAACATTAGCCATTACAGATCCGTATCCAGCCCAAGCGTCAATTACTAATCTGTCTCTACCAATGATAGCAAATGCTGGAAGTCCTGAAACACCATAGGCAGCGTTCATAGATGAATTGTCAATAATTGGGTATTGTGCACCTGTAACCCAATCTCCGTATGTTGCATTAGCAGTGGTGGCATTAGGATCTGAAGGCGGAAGGCCATTACCGTACAACTGATCGGTAGTATTACTTGATTCGGCTTCAATAAATATCACCATAACCTTGCCAGGCTGAACGGTACCGGAGGGGCCATATTGATTCATCAGATTATTTAATACACCTGTCTGCTTTAATTGCCAACAATATGTACACCAAGCTCCAGAAAAATCAAGGATTACGTTATAACCCTGATCTAGGTAATCATACAAAGTATGAGAGTTGCCATTAATATCCACCATAGTGAAATTTGGCGCAAGTGTCCCAGCTGGGAGCTGAGCCTGTGCAGTGAAGCCAAGACTGGCACAAGCAACCGCTGTTAGTAATGTTTTTTTCATTATACGCATATTTTTATTAAAATTATTAACCCGAAAATACTGCTTTTAAATTTATTTATCCAAGTTTTTTTTGTTTTTTATATCTTTTTATTCTGTTACCTTTGCATCGCGAATTATAAAAACTACGTACTATTCGCACGGGGTGCCTGAACCATAAGGGCTGAGATTATACCCGCTGAACCTCGACCGGGTAATGCCGGTTAGGGAACCGATATGATTCCCACAAGTGCTTTTGGATAAAAATATGTCCGGACGTTTATCTATTGGCCACTTGCCGTAATCATATCTTCAGCACAGGATAAACTATTGGCAATAACAGACATCTGTCATGCAAATATGGATAGCATCAACATTTACTAAATGTTGGAAATCGATACACCATATACTGTCTTTCAGATGGCATTTGTCAAGAATTATACTGGCTTAGCAGATTCAGGCATCACGGTTATTTCACTCATTCTTAAAAGTAACCATGATGCACTCACAATCCCTCTTTCGTAAATCTTGGCTCATCTCTGGCCTGTTTGTAACGTTTACTTCTTACGGACAACCCAATGACACAACAACTTCCCGGGCCATCAATCCTATTTTAGACACTATTTACCACTCTCTAGCGCCCGTTGAAGTCAGAAGCTTGCGTGCTGGTAGTCTGTCTCCTTTTACACAAACTGAAATCTCGGGAAAAGAACTGGAAAAAAACAACCTCGGTCAAGACCTTCCCTGGCTCTTACAACACACTCCTTCTGCTGTCAGCACTTCTGACGCTGGGGCCGGCATTGGATATACCGGATTACGAATCCGCGGAACAGATGGTACACGTATCAATGTTACCCTTAACGGCATTCCTGTTAATGATGCGGAATCACACGGTACATTCTTTGTTAATCTCCCTGACTTGGCTTCATCTACTGGATCTGTACAAATACAACGTGGCGTAGGTACCTCCACCAATGGTTCCGGAGCATTTGGCGCTACAATAAGCATTAGTAATATGGAACAAATGCCCCAGGCTGGTGTGGAAACTTTTAATAGCTACGGATCATTTAATACCTGGAAAAACACCATCAAAGCGGGTACAGGACTCCTGAAAAATGGAATGATGTTTGACATTCGCCTGTCCAGAATTGTTTCTGACGGATTTAGGGATCGCTCTGCTTCTGATCTACAAGCTTTACAATGGATTGCCAGCTGGAAACTTAAAAATGCCGGCACCTTACGCTTTATGATGATGACGGGGAAAGAACGTACCGGACAGGCATGGAATGGTGTACATCAGGCACAATGGGACAATAACGCGGATGAAAAACAACGCCATTATGAACATAATCTTGGCTATTTGTATTTTTCAAGAGAAGACTCTATAAATTTCTTTCAAAGAGATCCCAGAAAATACAATTATTTCACTTATAAAAATCAAACAGACAACTACAATCAGCAATATTATCAGCTGTTCTACGATCAACAAATTCATACTAACTGGACATTACATCTGGCTGGTTTTCTCACAAGAGGAAAGGGTTACTATGAAGAATACAAACCCGAAGAATCCTATGAGGATTATGGATTGGAAAACTACATAACCCCATCCGCACTGGATACGCTGACACATACGGATCTCATCCGTCAATTATGGCTGGACAACTATTTCTTCGGAAGTGTTTTCTCACTAATGTACCAATCGGGAAATGCTAAAATAAACTTTGGTGGATCTGTTACCCGCTATAATGGCAAACACTATGGCTTCATTAAATGGGCAGACCAGGGCATTCCTTATGATTACCAATGGTATCACCTTCCCGCCTGGAAACAAGACATGAATTTCTACGTAAAAGGTGAACAGCTAGTTCATAATAAATGGTTGCTATTTGGTGATTTACAATACCGTCAAGTAACTCACCATATTGAAGGATTTCGCAAAAACCCGTCGATTCAGGTACATCAGTCTTACTCATTCTTTAATCCTAAAGCAGGCCTTACCTGGTTGATACAAGCCAACTCTCATACTCAACAAAAAGCATATGCATCCTTTGCAATTGCCAACAAAGAACCGAATCGTGATGATTTTGAAGCAAACCCAGACGACTTGCCTAAACCAGAACAACTCTATGATTTGGAAGCTGGTTATTCCTGGAAACATAAACATTTAAGAATATCAGCTACTGCATATTATATGTACTACCACAACCAACTCATTATGACTGGTAAAATCAATGATGTAGGAGCTTATACCCGCACCAATGTACCTGAAAGCTACCGAACAGGGGTTGAACTAGAAGCTGCTATAAAGTTCACCAGCTGGCTGAAGGGCATGGGAAATATCAGCCTATCTCAAAATAAAATAAAAGGATTTACGGAGTATATCGATAACTGGGATAGCTGGGAACAAGATGAGGTATTTCATGGCACAACTGATATAGCATTTTCCCCATCTACAGTGGGTTCTGCCACTATTACCATAAATCCATTTCCACATTCTCAGACCTGGAAAGGATTGGAAGTAGAAGTTGTCGGCAAGCATGTAGGAAAACAATATCTCGACAATACAGGTAATAAGGATCGTATCCTGCAACCTTATTTTGTGACTGATGCCAGAATTCGCTACAATTTCCCTTTAACTCCGTTTAGAGAAATCGGTATTATAGCCGCTATTCAAAACCTATTAGATAACCGCTATGTAAACAATGGTTATACTTATGCTTATCGATTGAGTGGACAGACTTATACAGATAATTATTATTATCCTCAAGCCGGAATTAACTGGATGCTTGGAGTATCCCTAAAATGGTAATTTCCCATACTGTATCTTTACAGGGTCGTAACTTGAATTAGGCTTCCTGTGAGGAATACGACAACATTTCCAGACAAATACTTGTCTAAATAGCTAGAGTCGTACCCTTACAGGAAGTATCTTTTATGTACCAAAACTATACACGTGCCTTATGGCCATGAACTGGGAAACACTGTACACCTCACAACGTACTGGAGACAAAGGACCAAAATCTGCCAATCCAGAACGTGCCAGAACTTCTTTTGTCAGAGATTATGACCGTATTATTTTCTCCTCATCTTTTCGAAGATTACAAAATAAAACTCAGGTTTTTCCATTGCCGGGAGCTGTATTTGTTCATAACCGACTTACACATAGTCTGGAAGTAGCATCGGTAGGACGCTCCCTAGGGAAAGCAGTGGGAGAATGTATTGCGAATAAATATCCTGACACGAGTAAAGAGTTTCAGGAATTTTACAGACATGAATTACCCTACGTGATTGCTTCTGCCTGCCTAGCACATGATATTGGCAATCCACCCTTTGGGCATTCAGGAGAAGAAGCCATCCGCAATTTCTTCCTTCAGTTAGAGGGGAAAAATCGAAAACAATACGAATCTCTTATTAGTGAAAATAAAAGAAAAGACTTCGAACTTTTTGAAGGAAACGCAAATGCATTTCGAATTCTTACACATTCATTTAATGAGGAAGAAAGTAGCTATAAACTCACATATACTACGCTTGCCTCTATAGTAAAATATCCCTGCGCATCTTACGAAGGATTTAATAAAAGCAGCGGACTTATTGCTACTAAAAAATCAGGTTTCTTTGCCACAGAACAACCTACTTACGAATCTATTGCCCTGAGCTTAGGCATTCCCAGACAATCTGAATTTCACACGGTTTATGCCAGACATCCATTTGTATTTCTCACAGAAGCAGCAGATGATATTTGCTATCGGGTTATAGATTTGGAAGATGCACACAGGCTAAAAATTATTGACCTGAAAACATTTGAAAATCTATTCCTTCCATTTTTTGATGAAGAAACAGGCTACAATAGCAGAGATTCAGTTGTGAAAAAACTTAACCAAATCAGAGACGACAATCAAAAAGTACAATTCATCAGAGCCAAATGGATAGGATTAATGATTCAACACATTCGCAACGCTTTTATGGATGCAGAAACAGCCTTATTAGAGGGTACACTTAATCAGGATTTGTTGAGCTGTATTCCTAAAAAAGAACAGGAGCTTATTAAGGCTATCAATACGTTTTCAGTAGCACATATATACAATTATAGAACTGTTATTGAAATTGAGCTAGCAGGATATAATATTATTGGCGGATTGCTTCAGGCATTTGTGGAAGCCGTAATGTATCCAGAACAAAATCGTTCTCAAAAACTATTACAGCTGATCCCGGCACAGTTTCCCATAACTCGTAACACGCACATGCTGTATGAAAATATACAGTCTGTAGTGGATTTTATTTCAGGTATGACTGATTTATATGCTATTGATTTATTCCGAAAAATTACCGGAATGAGCATCCCTGAAATTCGGTAACAAACAGGAATAACCCTCAAATTTCAAACATGAATCCAAAGGATATTCGCATCGAGGAATATAATTATAACCTTCCAGAACTAAGGATTGCTAAATACCCTCTAGAAGAGAGAGACCACTCCAAATTATTGATCTATCAGCGCGGAGATATTTCAGAAACGATATTTAAACATATTGCCGACCATATCCCCGAAGGGAGCATGCTGGTATTTAACGAAACAAGGGTAATTCACGCACGACTCATTTTTCAAAAACCTACAGGTGGAATAATTGAAATATTTTGTCTAGAACCAGGGGAATCTCATCAAGATATTCAGATTGCCATGCTGCAAAAAAAATCGGTTCTGTGGAAATGCATGGTAGGTGGAGCATCTAAATGGAAAGAAGGACAAATTCTTAGTCTTAGTTTTGGATCCCATACTTTATACGCATCCAAATCAGGTTTTCAGGAGGGTACTTTTCTAATACAATTTACATGGGACAATATAGCGTTGACATTTGCGGAGGTACTCCAATACGCAGGACAGGTACCTCTCCCGCCGTATTTAAATAGAAATCCGGAGGAGAAAGACAATTATACTTACCAGACAGTATATGCTCGGCATGAAGGGAGTGTTGCCGCACCCACAGCAGGACTCCATTTCACAGCGGAATTATTGCATACACTTGGTCAAAAAAATATTCATACCAGCTTTGTCACACTTCATGTAGGCGCTGGCACTTTTAAACCGGTAAAATCTGAGCTATTAGCAGACCATGAAATGCATGAAGAATGGATTACTATAGACAAAGTCTGGTTGCAAAAATGCTTGCAACATCAGAGTAATATCATTGCTGTAGGCACCACCTCCTTACGCACTTTAGAAAGTTTATATCACATTGGCCTAAAACTGATCAAAGACCCAACTCATTCAGAAGACAATGTACTCACCTTAAAACAATGGGAACCTTATGAGGCTAATATTCAGAGAATAACCTTGCAAGAATCCTGGAAAGCTATCCTTGCCTGGATGGATAAAACAGGCAAAGAAAAGCTTATTGCTAAAACAGGCATATTAATAGCTCCGGGATACAAATTTGGTGTGGCACATGGACTCATCACCAATTTTCACCAACCTAGCTCCACTTTATTATTATTAATTGCCGCCGGCATTGGAGAAGACTGGAAAAAAGTATATCAATATGCTCTGGAACATAATTATCGATTCTTAAGCTATGGAGATAGTAGCTTATTATGGATTCGAGAGGAATTCAGAAAATAACACGATCAATTCAGAAAACAGTAATTTCGATCCTGATTATAGCGAATTTTTCCCATGACCGTACAAGAATTTATCGCAGCAGCCTTAGCGGAAGACATACATACCGGAGACATCTCCACACTAGCCTGCATTGACCCTGAAGCCCAGGGATCTGCTATCCTGTATGTGAAAGAAGCGGGAGTATTATCAGGCATTCAGTTAGCCCACCAAATCTTCAGCTTTCTAGAACCAGAAGTACAATTTATTCCCTTATTGCAGGAAGGGGACTCCATACAACCCGGGATGAAAGCCTTTGAAGTACATGCCCGCGTGCACACCTTACTTCAGGGAGAAAGATTGGTGCTCAATTGTATGCAACGCATGAGTGGGATAGCCACGCTGACACGTAAATATGTGGAAAAACTAAAAGGTTATCGCACACAAATTCTTGATACACGTAAGACCACTCCTCTGTTTAGGTATTTTGAAAAACAAGCGGTTAGAACAGGCGGCGGCACAAACCATAGAATGGGCTTATACGACATGGTTATGTTAAAAGACAATCACATCGATTATTGTGGAGGCATTACCAAAGCTATCCATAAAACCAGAGCCTACATTCAGCAACACCATCCAGATATAAAAATCGAAATTGAAACCCGCTCACTTGAAGAAGTGGATGAAGTGCTTGCTGCTGGTGGTGTAGATCGGATTATGTTAGATAATTTTTCTCCTGAAGACTTAACTATAGCTATAAAACGTATTAATGGCCAGTACGAAACAGAGGCCTCTGGAGGCATTACCCTCGACAACATCGAATCCTATGCCGCTACGGGAGTAGATTTTATCTCTTCGGGAGCCATTATCCATCATGCTGTAAGTCTCGACTTAAGTTTAAAAGCCTCTATTCATACATAAAGCGCTCCCTTAAGAAGTCAGATCAATACAGATATTACGTGGCTCAGTAAAGAAACGAAGGGCTTCCCAACCACCTTCTCTGCCAATTCCCGAATTCTTAAATCCACCAAAGGGGGTTCTAAGATCTCGTAACAACCAGCAATTCACCCATATGATTCCACTGTGCACTGCTGCACCCATTCGGTGAGCACGTGTTATATCCTGCGTCCAGATGGTAGCTGACAATCCATAATCAGATGCATTGGCTAATTCCAGAGCATGCTGTTCTGAAGAAAAAGGTTGCAGGGTGACTACCGGACCAAATATTTCTTCTCGATTAGTCTTACAGTCGGGGCCTAATCCTTCAATGATAGTAGGTGCTATAAAATATCCTTTTGCACATCTTCCTTCCGGATGTATGGCGTGACCACCAAGTAAGATTTTACCTCCTTCTTCCTGAGCTGTAGCGATACACTGCAGAATTTTTTCATAATGAGCTTTGCTCACTACAGCACCCTGTTTAGAATCTTTATCCATAGGATCCCCTACAGTCAATTTAGCGGCTCTGGCAACAAACTCTTCCTTAAACTTATTGTACACAGATTCTTCAATTAATATCCTACTTCCACAAAGGCAGATTTGCCCCTGATTGGCAAAAGAGCTTTGCAGGGTATTGTGCATCATTTTTTCCCAATGGCAATCCGCAAAAATGATATTGGGATTTTTACCACCCAGCTCCAGAGAAACTTTTTTAAAAGTTTGCGCCGCCGAAACAGCTATTTCTCTTCCTGCTCTAGTACTACCTGTAAAAGATATGGCTTTTACCCCATCATGTGCTACCATTGCCTTGCCACAACTAGGTCCTATTCCATGCAGTATATTCAGCACACCAGCTGGGAGTCCAGCTTCCATACATATCTGAGAGAGTAAAAAAGCAGTAACGGGAGTTACCTCGCTGGGTTTGGCCACTACACAATTGCCAGCAGCCAATGCTGGCGCAATTTTCCATGTAAATAAATAGAGCGGGAGATTCCAGGGTGAGATACAAGCCACCACACCTATAGGTTTTCTCAAAGTGTAGTTAATAGCCTTGTCTTCCATAGCATGGCTTTCCGCACTCATATGCATTAGGCCTGTAGCAAAAAATCGAAAATTATCAGAGGCACGGGGGATATCTACTTTCTTACTTAGCCACAATGGTTTCCCATTATCATTAGTTTCTGTAATTGCTAGAAACTCTGCATTTTCATCAATTAATTCAGCAATTCTGTTAAGAATACGAAAACGTTTTACTGCTGGGGTATTGCTCCATTCTGGAAAAGCTCGTTGAGCCGCCTCTACAGCCTTATCCACATCCATCAGATCACTATCTGGAATATCTACCCAATCCTCACCAGTGGCAGGATTCACATTTTTAATATAGGCTCCATTTACAGGTGGCACTAATGCACCATCTATATAATTTAAAAGTTGTTCAGGAATTTGTAACTGCATACAACAAAAGTACAACTCGCATGGTTTATTTGCACCCATTGCCACCAAACTAAAATCCCCCTTTATGGGCATTAAAAAACAATATCTTTGCACTAATCCCAGAGCACCACAGTCTCTGCTATTTCTTTTTAGGAAATAAATCCTGAATTTTAAATATCAGGATAGCCATTTCAGAGCTATGCAAACAGTTGTATTAACGCTATTTGGAGAGTCTTACATCCCGGAGCCGGTAGTGCCCCGAAGGAACAGGGAAACTCATTCCGTTAAAAAGAAAGAGAAAACTAAAAAAAACACTAAGGAAATTACTATCCTGCAAGACTGGATCGCCGAAAAAAACTACTATAGCATAGGTGAGGTAGCCGATTTATTTAAGGTGCGCACTTCACATATCCGTTTCTGGGCTAAAGAGTTCTCCATGAAAGTGCGTACCAACAAAAAAGGAGATCGATTATTTACCCCAGATCATATTCAGGAGTTTCGGATGATTTATCATTTGGTAAAAGAATGTGGTTATACACTTACCGGAGCGAAAATAAAGCTGAAAGAAGATCGTAAAAAGCTCAAAAATACACTAAGTTTAAAAGAATCTTTACTTACGTTGCGCAGACAATTAACTGCTATAAGAGATAAAATTGCCGAAAGTTAATCCTTGCATTCAATCATATAATAACAAACATTTTCATGAAAAACCTCGTTGTCATGCTTAGCGCAACAGTTTTGTTGAACGCATGTAGCAATAGTGAATCAACTATGAACAAACCTAATGCCACGCCGCCCGTTGCCGAAAAAATCCCATTCGAAATGTCTATCCACGGCGACACTCGTATTGATAATTATTATTGGCTAAATCAAAGAGAAAATTCCAAGGTGATCGATTATCTCCAAGCTGAAAATGCATATCTCGACACCATGCTCTCTCCTATTAAAGAGTTTAGAGAAAAATTATATCAAGAAATGAGAGGGCGCATCAAAGAATCTGATGAAAGTGTTCCTTATTATAAGAATGGCTATTTGTATTATACCCGTTACGAAGAAGGAAAAGAATATCCTATCTATTGCCGTAAAAAAGGAGATAGTACCGCTGCAGAAGAAATCATGCTGGATGTAAATAAAATGGCTGAAGGGTATGCCTATTACCAGATAGGCGGTTTGAATATCAGCCCAGACAACAAACTTCTAGCCTATGGTGTAGATACAGTGAGTCGCAGAAAATACACTATTTACATTAAAAATCTGGAAACAGGTGAGATCCTTCCCGATGTCATTTCAGAAACCACAGGGGGATCTACCTGGGCTAATGACAATAAAACTTTGTTTTACTCGCGCAAAAATGCTCAAACTTTACGCGCTGAACGCATTATGAAACACAAATTGGGCACGCAAGAACAGACAGACAAAGAAGTGTTTTTTGAAAAAGATGAAACGTACAATTGCTTTATATACAAAACCAAATCTCAAAAATATCTGGTAATAGGTAGCAAAAGCACTTTGTCTTCTGAATACCGTATCCTAGATGCTCATAATCCGGATGGAAACTTTACTGTTTTCCATTCCCGTGAAAGAGATCTATTATACGACATTGAACACTTTGAAGACAAATTTTATGTATTGACTAACTGGAATGCCCAAAATTTCCGGTTGATGGAAACTCCCGTGCATCAAACAGAAAAAGCAAACTGGAAAGAAGTAATTCCTCATCGTGAAGATGTTTTATTGGAAGATATCAACATCTTTACCAACTACATGGTGTTAAGTGAAAGAAAAAATGGACTTACCCAACTTTGTATTCGTCGTATGGACACTGATGAATCACATTATCTAGATTTTGGGGAACCAGCCTATATTGCTTACACTTCCACCAACCCCGAAATGAATACAAACATTCTTCGTTTTGGTTATACCTCCATGACTACACCTTCTTCTACATTTGACTACAACATGGAGACAAAGGAGAAAACTTTAAAAAAGCAACAGGAAGTATTAGGAGGTTACAAACCTGAAAATTATGTTACAGAACGAGTTTTTGCCAAAGCTCAAGATGGCACTATGGTACCCATCTCCATCGTATATAAAAAAGGATTCAAAAAAGACGGAAAACAACCTTTGTTGCTATATGGTTATGGATCTTACGGGAACTCTATCGATCCAGGCTTTAGCTCCACGCGAATTAGTCTGTTAGACCGTGGCTTTGCATTTGCTATTGCACATATTCGTGGTGGTCAGGAAATGGGAAGACAATGGTATGAAGATGGTAAGATGTTTAAAAAGATGAACACCTTTACCGACTTTATTGATTGTGCAGAATATTTAATTCAAGAAAAATATACCAGCAAAGAACACCTCTATGCTATGGGAGGCAGTGCAGGCGGTTTATTGATGGGTGCGGTGATCAATATGCGTCCTGACTTATGGAAAGGTGTTGTAGCCGCTGTTCCTTTTGTGGATGTAGTAACTACAATGCTCGATGAATCTATTCCGCTTACCACTGGAGAGTTTGATGAATGGGGTAATCCTAAAAACAAAGAATCATATGAATACATGAAATCCTATTCACCTTACGATCAGGTAAAAGCTCAAAACTATCCCAATATGCTGGTTACTACCGGACTTCATGATTCTCAAGTACAATACTTTGAGCCTGCTAAATGGGTTGCAAAATTGAGGGATATGAAAACAGACAACAACATGCTACTGCTCTATACAGATATGGAAGCGGGACACGGAGGTGCTTCTGGCAGATTTAAAGCTTTGCATGACATCGCTTTAGAATATGGATTCTTCTTATATCTTGAAGGCATTACTAAATAATCTGTCAGATTTGGAACGTCCGTAAGCTTTACCTCTGAAATCAATGTCTATATTCTCTATAGTATTTTGATCAGCGGAGATCCATACTCACACATATTTTCTTATCAGACCATAGCCGCTAAGTGCATCACACATTTTTTTTCTGTGTTTTTCCACTTAGTGGCTATTTTTTTTCTGTTTTTTTACCTACAACGGGTTAATCAATACAGCTTGTATCCATACCTAATGAAATTTCCTACACTGGCACATATACTTGAATTTTTTCCCAAATCAGACTAACCTGTTTTTTCAGACATACATAGTTTTTCTCTGCTATCTCTTATGTTTTAGCTAGTTTTGAGGCTCGAAAGAGGCTTTTTACCTTGCAGCCAACTACTGAAATAGCATTTATATGAAGGAGCAAAATTTTCCAAAGATTGATATTCATACCCATATTATGCCGGAACACATTCCGGATTATTTCAAAAAATTTGGATATGGAGAATTTATCCATCTGCAGCATCATTGTCCGGGTTGTGCACGCATGATTAAAGGCGACAAGGTATTTCGGGAAGTAAAGTCTAATTGTTGGGATCCTGCCACTCGCCTCAAAGAAATGGATATGACCACTGTGAATGTGCAGGTATTATCTACCATACCCGTTTTATTTAATTATTGGGCAAAGCCAGCACATGGACTTGAAACTTCCATGTTTTTCAACGATCATATCGCGGCTTGTGTAGCCCAGCGTCCTGATAGATTTATTGGAATCGGTACAGTTCCTATGCAGGACGTAGATCTGGCTATAAAAGAAATGGAACGCTGTGTAAAAGTATTAGGCTTGCCTGGATTAGAAATTGGTTCCAATATCAACGGCCTCAATCTCAGTGATCCTATATTCCATCCATTCTGGGAAGCAGCAGAAAATTTAGGTTGTGCATTATTTATTCATCCTTGGGATATGATGGGTCAGGATGATATGCGTAAATACTGGCTTCCCTGGCTAGTGGGCATGCCAGCCGAAACAGCACGGGCCATATCTTCTATGATCTTTGGTGGAATATTCGAAAAACATCCCAAGCTCCGGGTAGCCTTTGCTCATGGGGGAGGTAGCTTCCCCTTTACCATTGGAAGAATCACTCATGGATTTGATGTAAGACCTGATCTATGTGCTATCGACAATCCCGTATCTCCCAGAAATTATCTAGGTAAATTTTGGATAGATGCTTTAGTACATGATCCTAAAGCACTTCGCTATATTGTAGAGGTGATAGGTTCCGATAAAATCTGTATGGGTAGCGATTATCCTTTCCCATTAGGAGAACATAAACCCGGAAATCTCATTGAAAGCATTGACGATTTTAGCGAAGATCTTAAAAAGCAACTACTTTGGGAAAATGCACTTCAATGGTTAGCCATTGAAGATCGTTTTAGCCGCCCTAAATCTTGAATTATATCATTCAGATAATTCTCTACTTTTACCTCAGATGAATCGGTTAAAACACCTTACAGTAATTGTACTTAGCATCCTGATCATACAGGGTTGTGCCAATATTACTCCTCCATCTGGTGGAGAAAAAGACACTCAACCTCCGGTATTGCTATCTGTCACACCCGCTGAAGCACAAACCCATATTAAACCTTCCAAAATCGAACTCGTATTCGATGAATATATTACCCTTAGTAATCCATCGAGTGAAGTGCAAATCTCTCCCTTATTAAGTCTCCCCTTATCGTTTTCTGAGAAATATAAAAAGGTAACCGTTCGCATTCCCGATACGCTACTTCGTGAAAACACCACCTATCGCATTTCCTTTGGAAACGCCATTCGAGATTTACATGAAGGGAACCCATTTTCTGGCTATAGTTATCGTTTTAGCACCGGCTCTTATTTTGATTCCCTGAGATTGCATGGCATTCTTCGTGATGCTGCAACAGGGAAAAGGGATTCCAGTGCCGTAATTGTGCTATATGATGCAGAAAAATCAGACAGTGTGCTGGTAAGAGAAAAGCCATTGTACATTACTCGTCCCAATGAAAAAGGAGAATTTGAGTTTGCTGAGTTACCCAATAGATCCTTCCATATTTTCGCTTTAAAAGATGCCAATAACAATTTAATGTATGATGGCAGCGAAGAAAAAGTAGCTTTTTACGATCACCTCGTTCGCCCAAATTTGGATAGCAATGCTACGGAAAACATTGAATTATTCTTATTTCAGGAAATAGATACTCTCACTCAGGAAGTAATACCCCAACCTACAAATAACATTGCCAGCAACAACAGAAATAATAAAGAACCCGAACTCAGTTATAATGTAGCGATTGATACCTCAGACTTAAGAAAGAGAACTGTATCCATAACCAAACCCGTGCTTATCGAGTTTACCCGTGCCATTGACTATATTGATGAATCTCGAATCCGATTAACCATAGAAGATAGCATCGAAAACGCTGTACCTATCACATATGAATTAGATACAAGCGGGAAAAAATTAAGTCTATATACAGACTGGCAGGAAAACACCATATACCATCTTCGCTTACTAAAAGGATTTGCAAAAGATACCGCAGGTACAGAAGTCATGCCTTCTAAATATTCTTTCCGAACCAAAAGAGATGAAGATTATGCCCGACTTCAAATTAATCTTCCCTCAGCATATTTAGGTGAAACATTCTTATTTGTGCTTTTGCGGGATAAAGACAGTATCTATCAAAAGCCTGTCAACGATACTACCCTTCAGTTTTCCAAGCTAGAACCAGGAAATTATAGGGCAAGGATCATTATAGATGCCAATAGAAACGGGCAATGGGATACCGGGAATTTATTAGGCAGAAAGCAACCTGAACGAGTTATTCCACATCAGGGAGATATGATTTTGCGTGCTGGCTGGGAACATAATATTGACTTTGAGCCCGATAAATAATGATTCCTTTTCATTTTCGCTTGGTTAGTAAGACATATTCCTCAGCATATTTCCCGGGTTACTCACCAGTTAGCCCAAAAGAAAACTGCTTCCACTTTTATACCAGTTTCTTGATGCGTCTTTACTAGATATGCAGAGAATGGCCTCTTATTATTTAAGAGACACAAAAAAACCATTAAAAATCAATTATTTACAATCTACTTGTTAAAAATAATACTTATAAGCAGTTTTTAGCAAGTAAAAACACAATGTCATTTTAACTAAATATAAACAATTTCCATGCTCAGACATGTATGTATATACATATTTTTGCCAAAAATTAAACACTTATGAAAAAATTACTGCTAACTACTTTAAGTATTTGCCTGATGAGTTCAGGTATAGTTCAGACAGCTCAAGCACAGGAAAAGATCAAGTGGGATCTCGACAAGTCACATTCAGCTGTAAAATTTAGTGTAGATCACATGTTGATTTCTGAGACTGAGGGGAGTTTTAAAATCTTTGACGGTTCTCTTATCAGTAATTCCACAGATGATTTTTCAGGTGCTACGGTAAATTTCAATGTAGATGTAAACAGTATCAACACTGATGATGAAAAAAGGGATGCGCATTTAAAAGGAGATGACTTCTTCAATGCAGAAAAGTTTCCTAAAATGAGTTTCCAAAGTACTTCTTTCAAAAAAGTAAATGATAAAACTTATGTGTTAGAAGGTAAGCTTACCATTCGTGATATCACCCAGAATGTAAAATTCGATGTTACCTATGGTGGTACGATCAAAGATCCATGGGGAAATATCAAAGCAGGATTTAAGGCAAAAGGAGTAATCAGTCGTAAATCATTTGGGTTAAAATGGAACGCTTTGACAGAAATGGGTGGTGCTGTAGTAGGTGATGAAGTGCGTATGCTGATTAATGTAGAGTTTGCGCAAAGCAAATAAGTCACTAACTCCTTATTTTTCGTATATTTAAAAAGATTTCCTTAGGGAAATCTTTTTTTATGGCTGCCAGTTAAAATTTTGCATGATGACAATAACTCTGGCATTAGTAATGGATTATCGTTTGGTTAGGGAAAGTCTTAAGCAGGCAATCGAAAAGCTCACTCCCTATGAAGTAAGAATGGCTGTGGAATGTGATAGTATAAACTATGTTTTAGCAAAACCACCCAAACTTATTGTATTAGATCTGCAGGATTTTAAGTCTCTGGATGTATATGAAAAAATCCAGACACACACATCGGAAATTCCTATTTTATTTCTTATTTCTCCCAGAAATCCGGCGTATATAATCAAAAGTTTGTATCGAAATGGCGTCAGAGGTTTTTTATCTAAAAATTCGGGAGAAGATGAACTACAACAAGCCATCACCCATCTCACAAGGGGAGAAGCATATTTACCTGCATATCTCCATGAAGCTCATCGTCAAATTAGCAAAAAGCGAAATGGGGTATTCTTACGCTCAGCAGATATGCTTAGTGATCGAGAAATGTCTTTTTTGAGATATTGCTGTACTGATTTATCCTATCAGGAGATAGCTGTCAATATGCAGGTAAAACTTAGATCTGTACTTGCTTATCGTGATCAATTATTTGAAAGATTTGACGTGCATAGTCGTGCTCAGTTAGTTATGAAAACAATTGCGCTAGAAATCGTCTATCCTACACATCTTTATGCTGATAGTGAGGATTTGACATTAGCCAAAGGGGCATAATAGCGTGCGATCGATAAAGTACGAAGAAGTACTTATCACTTCTCTTTATTGTTCAGTTTATTTTTGAAAACCTTTTTAAACTTTTCGACCTTAGGTTGTATTACCAATCTACAATAGCCCTGATCGGGGTTATTACGGTAATAATCCTCATGGTATGATTCTGCTGGCCAAAATTTTGAGAGCGGTTCAATGGTGGTAACAATAGGTGACTGATATACTTTTTCCTTATTCAGTCGATCCTTATATGTTTCAGCCAGTTGTCGTTGCTCTTCATTTGTATAAAAAATAACACTTCGGTATTGTGTGCCAATATCATTTCCCTGTCTGTTTAGCTGGGTTGGATCGTGGGCGAGCCAGAAAGCTTCTAGTAATTCATCATAGCTAATACGAGAGGGGTCAAAGATAATTTGAGCTACTTCTGCATGTCCGGTAAGTCCTGTACAAACCTCCTTATAACTAGGGTTATCGGTATGTCCTCCAGCATAGCCAGGTTTTACATCGATGACGCCTTCTAGCATTTCAAATTGAGCTTCTGTGCACCAGAAGCAACCGGCACCAAAAATGGCAGTATCAGTAGTAGAGTCAGTATGTTTCATGAGATCAGTATGAATGGGTGCAGTGCGGGATTCTGTACCACATGCCATAATCCAGGCAAAGGTAAGAGGAGTTATAAAAAAAGAGAGAAACCGCATTCTTCAAAGTTACGATATAATGAAGGGAGAAAAATGCGATATAAGTGTTAAAAAAACATAGTGTATAGGCTATAAGAAGTAGATGGATGGAGCATTTTGAAAATAAAAATCAGAATTCTGAAAAGTTTTTTTTGAAAATCCGCCAGCAATTATAATTTTGCGCCCGGAGAGATGGCAGAGTGGTCGAATGCGGCGGTCTTGAAAACCGTTGACTGTAACAGGTCCGGGGGTTCGAATCCCTCTCTCTCCGCAGACACAAAATTGCCCCTGAAAAGGGGCATTTTTATTTTGAAAGCGACTGAAGCTCGCTTCAAGGAGCTGGAAAAATAAAAATGATAAGCTGACCAGCAGCAGCAATTTTGTGTATGACCCCACCCCCTCCAGGGATCATGATAATAATCCCTCTCTCTCCGCAGACACAAAATTGCCCCTGAAAAGGGGCATTTTTATTTTGAAAGCGACTGAAGCTCGCTTCAAGGACTTCCACACATTACCGTAGGCAAAGCCTAAAAGAAAGAAAACCATTAACTTATTATTCCTCCCAAACCGATTCAAACCACTTTTGATATTTATTTAAAGACAGTATACGATACCTCCTTCCCCCTGAGCAGCTAAGCCCTCTAACCCATCCAAGAACATATATACAACAAACTTATACTCAATTGTTAAATTATTCGGATTGTACTGAGAAAAAGTACTTTATAATGGTATTTTTCAGAGCTTTGCGCTTTAAATCGAGGGAGCTATAAGAAAATCATAAACCTACCTGCTGTATGAGTTGTTTTCCTAAAAAAACTGATACAGTACGGTGGGTATTTTTCCATGTCTCCCAGATGCTATTTTAGAAAACCATTAAAAACCATATAACTATCAAAAATAGTCGTAGAGAAAAACGTATTAACTACCCCATTGCTCAATCTATTCAGGTTAAAATCATTTCAATTATCCAGTACACAAAACCAAATGCCATCATAAAACAGTTGTAATCATGAGAAGAAACTTTGTCGTTATTTCAAGCATCCTGCTCATTACCACCTTATGCTTGGGATTTAGCCTAGGAGCGAACTGGTTCGTCATAACAGGAATCGTTCTATTCCTAACTATCGTAGGTTATTACGACATGTATCAAACTAAACACTCTATCATGCGCATATATCCACTCGTAGGAAGACTGCGCTTTTTGATGGAAGAACTCCGACCTAAAATCTATCAGTATTTTATTGAATCAGATATAGACGGCAGACCTATCAATAGAATCGATCGCTCTACGGTATATCAACGCGCTAAAAAAGAAAATGACACCATGCCTTTTGGTACACAACTAGACGTATATACCGAAGGCTATGAATGGATGTGTCATTCTATTGCACCCAAAGACTTTAAACTACTTGATCACAACCCAAGAGTACTTATTGGTAATAAGGATTGTAAACAACCTTACTCATGCAGCATTTATAATATCTCTGCTATGAGCTATGGTTCTTTAAGTTCTAATGCCATAGAAGCCATGAATGCCGGTGCGAAAATCGGTGGATTTGCACACAATACAGGTGAAGGTGGACTAAGCCCCTACCACTTAAAACATGGAGGAGATATCATTTGGCAAATTGGTACAGGATACTTTGGATGCAGAACGAAAGAGGGTGATTTCTCCGAAGATCTCTTTCGGGAAAAAGCTTTATTGCCTCAAGTAAAAATGATTGAGATAAAAATATCTCAAGGTGCAAAACCTGGACACGGAGGTATATTGCCTGCTTCTAAAAACACACCTGAAATTGCAGCTATCAGACATATCGAACCACATACGCTCGTGGCATCTCCTCCCTACCACAAAGCCTTTAGTACGCCTAGAGAACTTATCCAGTTCATTCAGCGTCTCCGAGATCTTTCGGATGGCAAACCTGTAGGCTTCAAACTATGTATCGGACATAAAAGCGAGTTTATCAGTATTTGCAAAGCCATGATGGAATTAGATATCTATCCTGATTTTATTACTGTAGATGGTGCAGAAGGCGGTACAGGTGCTGCTCCTCAGGAATTTTCTAATTATGTAGGGGCTCCTTTGCTCGATGGACTCGATTTTGTACACAATATCCTTACCGGATTGGACATCCGCAAGCATATCAAAATACTCGCCTCCGGAAAAATTATCAGTGGTTTCCATATCATCAGAGCTATGGCATTAGGCGCAGATGCATGCTACTCTGCAAGAGCTATGATGATGGCGGTAGGTTGTATCCAGGCCTTACTTTGCAATACTAACAAATGTCCTGTGGGTGTAGCTACGCAAGATCCTAGATTAACTGTAGGCCTGGTAGTAGAAGATAAAAAAACAAGAGTAGCTAATTTCCATAAAAACACTGTAGAAAGTGTTATCGAACTATTAGGTGCCTCAGGATTAGATAAAATAGAAAATATCACTCGCAGACATATTTACAGAAGAATTTCTTTCCAGTCGATGCTTACCTATGAAGAGATTTTCCCTTCTTATGAAACAGGTTCTTTCTTAAAAGAAATTCCTGACCGCTATAAGCTCGACTTTAAATATGCCAGTGCTGACCATTGGGGGCATTCCCATATCGGAAGCTGGAGCAACTAATTTATCCCAACAAAGTATTTATCAACAGTCCCTTTGCTTAAAGGGACTGTTTTTTTTAACATGCATCATTGGCCTCTCTCCATCCCCTTCCTAAATACTACACATTAAAGCTCAAATGCCTTGTACTCACTACACGATGGCAACTCATGGCATGATTTTCCCCCATTTTGTTTTCTGCCATACACTTCATCATTAGGAATATTTTTGTTATTTATTATTCACAATACACATACCTCACCAATCAAGAACCTATCCTATGCAATTTGAAACACTTACAAAACACACATACCCTCATGCATGTCCTATATATCCTGAAAATTCAAGTAGCTACTCAATATTAACATTCATTTTGTGGATAAAATAGATACTTTTAAAAATGAGTTTTTCTCTCTCCAAAAAGTATGGAAAATCTTTAGTTGCCCAATTTATACTTGCACTGCTACTGGCAACAGGAGCCCTTTTGCTGTCGTGGATAATCACGAAAAGAACTTTCAATAAAGTCTTACGTACTACTCATCAGCTTGCCGAACCCAATCCAAAACTTCAGTTAATGAACGAACTGTTTCGGGATATTGTGAAACTCGATCAGTTGCAGCGAGCTCAGGCATTAGAATTTGCCAAAAAAACTCCTAACCCATTTTTAAAAGAATCGTTTGAAATCCAGAATCGTCTGGATTCACTGAGAATCTTATGTGCTAATAATGAAATGCAGGTGTTGCAAATAGACTCTATGAAAAAAATTTTGGAAGAAAGGGATAAGGTTTTCTTAAACTATCTTTCTCTACGCAGAGACTATGTATTCAACGACACGTTAAGTAGAACTATCCAGGAGATATCAGTAGCATTGAAAGAATCCAGACTCGGATCAGACAGCAGTATCGTCACTACGCAGAAAAAAATTACTACCACCACTATTGAAGATGCAGATGAAGCAGAAACAGAAAAAGAAAAAATTAGTTTTTGGGACAAATTCCTAGGCAGGAAAAAAGTGCAAAACAAAGCACGAGCGAAAAGATTTGTTCAGGAAGAACTCAATATTACAATAGACACTATTGCCATTGCAAAAGAAGACAGCATATTGATGGCATTAGGCGATGCGATCAGCCGTGTAGAGGATAAAAGACTCTCTCAAAGAGAACGACTTCGAAACCGACATGCTCAATTAATTAGCACAGGGAACTTACTAGTGAGCCGTTTCATTACAATGTTGCAGGATATTGAAACGGAAGAATTAGCCATTGCTAAAACAAACAATAGTCATGCAAGTATATTAGTGTACGACAGCATCAATAAGCTGCAATATGTATTATGGCTGTTTGTAGCAGGCACTATTGTACTAATCTTTCTTTTTGCTACCGATATTACCCGCAGTAATAGATATCGTAAGGAGCTAATCTTAGCGAAATTGAGAGCTGAAAAGTTAGAACAGGTGAAACACCGTTTTTTATCTAACATGAGTCATGAACTCCGCACACCATTACAGGCTATTGTAGGACTCGCAGAGCAAATTAAACAGAAAGGTTCTACTACTCCAGGCGAAGCTGAAACTCTTTATCAATCAGCTACACACTTGCTATACATCGTAAATGAAGTACTGGATTACAATAGAATTATTTCAGGGAAATTTATTATCGAAAAGAAGGATTTTAATATGCATGCCTTGCTTCAAGAAGTATGTGATGTAATGGCTCTCCATGCACAAAAACGAAATCTAAATTATCATGTTAACATACCAGACTTAGCTGACTATTGGTACACGGGTGATCCATTCCGATTAAAGCAAATTCTCTACAATGTTATAGGGAATGCCATTAAGTACACAGAAAATGGAAGTGTGCATTTTACAGTCAACACGGAAATACAAGACAACATCACACATTTCATCTTCCAAATACAAGACACAGGTATTGGCATAGCAGAAAGTGATGTAGAGCGGATATTTGAAGAATTTGAACAGGTTTATATAAGACCTAAAGAAGGTGCCGGATTAGGCTTGAATATTGTAAAAGCATTAGTAGAATTGCAAAACGGCACTATTTCAGTACAAAGTGAGCCTGGGAAAGGTTCGCTATTTACTATTGGATTATCCTATGTACATGCAGCAAAAAAACCTGCCACTTCCAGTGTAACACTAACTCACTATAAAGGAATGGTATGGGTTATCGATGATGATCCTTTTGTGCTCAATCTATGTAAAACAATTTTTGAAAAATATCATATCCCCCATGCCATATTTGCTTCAGGGAAAGATGCCCTGTTAGCAAAACCAGCCGAAAATCTTCATATGGTATTGACTGATATGAGGATGCCAGAGATGAATGGAGTAGAAGTATATCAAGCATTAAGACAAAAATTAGGGAAACAGATTCGTATTGTAGCCCTCACCGCACAGGTAATGCCTGAAGACAAAGCCCGAATCCTACAGACCGGATTTGATGGATTGTTACCTAAACCGTTTTTAGAAGATGATTTACTAAAAACAATTGGGATAAAAATAACTGAGGATTCTAATCCATCTCCTAACGAGTATTTCGACAGTTCTCGATTAGAACGAATGACCTATGGGGATGCTCAGGCTATGCTCAGCATCTTACGCAGTTTTGTAAAAGAAACAAAAAAAGATTTACAATACTTGCAGCTCTATACCCAATCCGGAAATCAGCAATTACTTATCGAAATTTTACACCGACTATCAGGAAGATTATCACAGATAGGTGCTACTGCATTAGCCCAGCTATTTCGCCAACAAGAAATCGATTTAAGGAATGGAGAGTCGGTACTTCCCATTTCAGTATTAGCAGATTTACAAAATCGGACACAGGCTTTTATCCATTTCATAGAAGAAAAGACAATCCCTTCTATCCTGTTGTCGCAACAAAGTGTTGAATAATTAAACACTTTTCTTTCTTAGAAGAAATAAAAAATATGCATAACAATAAGATTTTCATCATTTTTTAAAAAATCGCCTCGCTGGCACAACCTTCGTTTAGATTAGGTCAGTTATAACCTAAAAAAGAATTGTTATGAAAAAACTGATTTTAACGGCAGCCATGTTTGCCTCGATGACAAGCTTAGCAATTGCTCAAGACGCTATATCTACAGAAGCTGTTGCAACTACTCAAGCACAAGATCCAACTGGAAGAGTAAAAGTTGAAGAAGCTGATTTGCCAGAAGGAGTAAAAAAGACTCTGGCTACAGAAAGCTATAAAGAATGGAAACTAGAAGCTGCATGGTTGGTTACAGAAGGTTCCGCACAATATTATGTAATTGAATTATCTAAAGGAGAAGAAAGAAAAGCCGTAAGATTAAACAAAGAAGGCGAGGAGATATAAATACAGTTTGTGTTTAGTTTAACCTACAGGATGAAGTTTCATAGCTTCATCCTTTTTACATTTGTAATACCCCCCTCATCAAATTTTGACCAGACACATGGCAAGCATACTTGTAATAGAAGATGATGTTACTTTTTCCCGGATTCTGGAAAGTTTCCTGAGTAAAAACCAGCATGAGGTAACACATTGCCATACGGTAAAAGAAGCTCATAAAATTTTGACACAGGATCGGTTTGATCTGGTACTACTCGATTACAGATTACCTGATGGCATAGGGATGGATGTACTCTCCTTCTTACATAAAACAGGGAATACTGTCCCCGTGATTATTATGACCAGCTTCCATGATATTCGGACGGCAGTTAAAACGGTGAAATTGGGAGCCTTCGACTACATCACCAAGCCAGTGATTCCAGAGGAATTATTGATGATAGTAAAGGAAGCCATACAGGATGAAAAACAGTCTGACACCCAACAGACTACTAAAAAAGTTGAGGTTTCGGAAATGATTGTGGGTGAAAGCACAGTAGCACAACAAACGCAAACCCATATTGAATTAGTCGCGCCTACAGAATTGTCGGTTATTATCCAGGGGGAAAGTGGAACCGGGAAAGAACGTGCTGCCCGGCAGATACATCAGCTTAGTAAGCGAGCCGACAAACAATTTGTGGCAATCGATTGTGGGGCATTGTCATCTGAGCTGGCTGCCAGTGAATTATTTGGTCATATGAAAGGAGCCTTTACGGGTGCCCTGACAGATAAAAAAGGACAGTTTGAAATTGCAGACGGCGGCACTTTATTTCTCGACGAAGTGGGCAACCTTAGTTATGAAATACAAGTAAAACTACTTCGTGCCTTACAAGAAAAAGAAATCCAGCCCCTAGGTAGTGGTAAAACCCAAAAAATAAACGTACGTATCATTACTGCTACCAACGACGATTTACTGAATTCCGTAAAGGAAGGAAAGTTTCGGGAAGATTTATACCACCGTCTCAATGAGTTCAAAATCCAACTACCTGCCTTAAAAGACAGGTTGGAAGATCTTCCTTTATTTATTGACCATTTTATCCGCCTTTCCAATATTGAACTACAAAAATCCGTGAAAGGCGTTTCAGAGGATGTGTTTCACCTGTTTCAGCGTTACGACTGGCCGGGTAATTTAAGAGAACTAAAAAATATTATAAAAAGAGCAGTATTGCTTTCGCCGGGAGATTGGATAGAAATCACCGCTATACCCGAAGAAATGGTTGCCGCCATAGAGTTCAGCTCGACTGTCGGCACGGGGCTGAAAGAGCAGCAATCGCTCAGTGAAAAAGAGTTAATTGAAGAAGTGCTTAGAAAAACCCGATACAATAAAGCTAAGGCAGCTAAGCTGCTTCAAATCAACCGCACCACCCTGTATTACAAAATGGCAAAGTATAATATTAAGGGATAGTAACCATTTTCAACATTCGTAATAATAGGGGTATTTCCGGAGAGATATTCAGTTTGTTACAACGTACATCCATTTTCCGCTTTTAATACAAATTAGGCTTGAAAACAACCTGATATTTAGCGTCAAAAATGGGCATTTATGCTTGGATTTATAAAAACACACGCGTATATTGTGCCTTTGCAAGGGGGGAAACCTGTTGCAATTTAAAATTCTTTCGTTTATCTTTAGGCCTGTTATAAAACTTTACGCGCGAATGAAAGCCCGTTTAAAAACAATATTTTTTACTGCACTAAGTGCAGTTACGCTATTTTCTGCTGTTACCTATACGTCTTGTGAAAATGATAAGTGCAAATCCATAGTATGTGCTTATGGTAGTGTATGTTCGGATGGAACATGCCTTTGTCAGACCGGCTATGAAGGACCACAATGTGAAACCATAACTCGTGAACGTTATTTGGGACCTTGGCGTGTTACAGAAAATGGAACTATAACAGATGCGATTCAGTATACTGTTTCCGTAGAACCCGGAGACAATATTTCTGAAGTTAGAATTAAATCGTTTCGCAATCTTTTAGTAGATTATGTAAGTGCTTTTGTAGTAAGTGACAGCATTTATGTACCGGAGCAAACTGTACAAAACTATACCATAGTAGGTCATGGTTATATTACCGATGAAAAATATTATGGTGACAATGGCAAGATGGTGCTTTACTACAAAATAGTAGATAATACCACCGGAGTAGTAGATGACTTTGGTCACGAAAATGGTGATCCATCTGTATGGAATAAATAGAGTTCCAAGCACATAGACAGACGCGTAAACTGATTGTTCTCTATAAGAAAAACGCCCTTCCAAAAGAAAGGGCGTTTTTTTATGGCAAATATGGTTAAAGGCTTATTGTTGTGATGCTTTAAATTTCTTCACAGCTTCTGTAAGCTTGGGTACTATTTCCATAGCATCTCCTACTACACCGTAGTCTGCTGCCTTAAAGAATGGAGCTTCAGGATCTTTATTAATTACCACGATGGTTTTAGATGCATTCACCCCTGCTAAATGCTGAATTGCTCCTGAGATACCTACTGCAATGTACAAATTGGGACGAATGGTACCACCAGTTTGTCCTACGTGTTCATGATGTGGTCTCCAATGGCTATCTGCCACAGGTCGTGAACATGCCAAAGCAGCACCTAAGGAACCTGCCAGATCTTCAAGTATATGCCAGTTTTCCGGGCCTTTCATACCACGACCACCAGAAACTACTAATTCAGCTTCTCCTAAGGGCACAGCACCCGTCACCTTATTTACTTCTTTTACTTGTACACCAAAATCTTTATCGCTAAAGTTTACCTCTAAAGTTTCAACGGTAGCACTGCCTTCACCTTTAGTTACCTGAAAAGTATTAGGTGTAAGGGTAATTACTTTTACAGCCGACTGAATACGAATATGAGCAAATGCTTTACCTGAAAACACTGATTTTTTAACCATAAAATCATTGCCATTGACTTCAGGGTAATCTACTGCACCTGCCGCTAATCCAGCTTTTAATTTTGCTGCGAGTCTAGGAGCTATGGCTTTCCCAGACACGTCATGCAAAGCAATAACAACAGTAGCTTGTGCTTTTTCAGCTGCGGCAGCCAATACTTGCGTATAAGCACGTGTATTATAAGTATCTAAACGAGCATCTGCAACGTGAAATACTTTAGCTGCACCATAAGTTCCCAATGCTTGCAAAGCAGAAGCATCTGCTGAGCCGGGAACTACAGCAATAGCCTGTGTGCCCATTTTCTGAGCTATGTTAGCGCCATACTGGATGGCCTCAAAAGTTTTCTTTTTAAAGCTTCCCTGATTGGGTTCTGCTAATATTATTACTGACATAATCTTATGATTGATATTGAATAAATGAGATAATGCTTGGGCAAATCGTTTAGATAACTTTTGCTTCAGTATGTAATGCATTTACTAATTGATCCAATTGATCAATAGTAAACATCTTCACACCTGTTTTTGCTGGTGGCATTTCGTAAGAAGCCACGGTACTTAAAGGAGCTACACCGGTTGGTGTCACTACTTTTAAAGGCTTGGTACGAGCCGCCATAATACCGCGCATATTGGGAATACGAGCTTCTGCCACCCCTTTCTGACAAGATATTACTACGGGTAATTCTGTAGCATCCACTTCTTCTCCTCCTTCAATTTCGCGCGTAACTGTCGCCGTAGTACCAGCTATATCTATACGAGTAGCAAAACCTATATAGTTCATATCCAGCAATTCTGCCAACATAGCACCCATAACACCATTGTTATAATCAATACTTTCTTTACCACATAATACCAGCTGATATCCTTCCTGAGCAGCAAAAGCAGCAATTTCAGCAGCTACCACGTACGGATCCTGACTGTCCGTATCGATACGGAAAGCCTCGTCTCCTCCTAGTGCCAGCGCCTTACGGATAACAGGTTCTGCATCTGCTTTACCCACAGTAACTAAATGTACTGCAGTAGCCAGACCAGCCTCTTTTAATTCTAATGCTCTTACCAAAGCATACCATTCATCATAGGGATTAATAATCATTGTTACCCCATCTGTGTTGAAGGTTGTATTGTTATTGGTAAAGGCAATTTTCGTCGTTGTGTCAGGAACCTGACTAATACAAACTAATATCTTCATGAGATAAAATATTAATAAAACAATACCGAAATTCGGTCTAAATCGGGTGCAAACCTACGCTAAAATGTCCTTTCATCCAATGAAATAAACAAGCAATCTTGGAAAATATCTAAAAAAAATGAGTTTTAAAACTCTATGAGATGAGGCACTCATAATCTTCCATAACACTACACACACTAGAACGCATAACATAGTATAGGTACTACATATATGCCAAAAAACACCAAATAGTTATTATATTTTTTGAATTAGCAACCAAGAAATAGGATGCTTGTCGTTGATGTATTTTCCATTTCTATCCCTGCACGCTGCTGATACGTTGCCTTACAGCCTCGTATAAGATCATTCCGGTAGCGACAGACACATTGAGTGAATCAAAATCCTGCATCATAGGGATATGAATTAATTGATCTGCCCTGCGAATAACATCCTTGCTAATGCCTTTGTCTTCTGACCCCATTACAATACAGGTTGGAAGATTAAAATTAGCTTCATAAACCGGTACGCTGGCCTGCAATGATGTACCTAACACCTGAATACCATTTAACCGCAGGATATCAATGGCTTGTTCTACAGAAGGCACCCGACATAGTAAAATTTTCTGAAGGGCACCCGCAGAAGTTTTGATAGCTTCTTCAGTAAGAGAAGCAGAAGAGGATACAGGGAGAATCAAACCTTGCGCACCACAACATAAAGCAGTACGAGCAATGGCGCCCGTATTTCTTACATCAGTAACACCATCTAGAAGTACAAATAAAGGTGTTTGCCCTTGTTCTACCACAAAAGAAAGCGCTTCCTGAAAATCAGTGTAATTAATTAATCCACCCCATGCAACCACACCTTGATGTCTGCTTTTGGTAAGGCCATCTAATTTTTCTTGGGGTACGAGGCTAAGAGGGATATGGCGTTGTTTTGCCAGCTGTCTGATCAGCATAATCTCATCTCCGGATGCTGAGCGCAGCAAAAAAATCTTTTCTAAAGGAGTACCTTCCTGAAGGGCTTCCAGCACTGGCTTTCTGCCTACCAGTAAGGGCAATGAAGATTTACGTTTCATAAAAAATCAGCAGCCGGCAAATGCTTAGGCCATATTGTGGAATACTCTCTGCACATCATCGTCCTGCTCCAAACGTTCGATCAACTTAAATACATCATCAGATTGCTCTTCTGTTACCTCTACAGAGGTCAAAGGAATCCATTCTAACTCAGAAGAAATGGGTATAATACCTTTTTCTTCGAGTGTCTTTTGCATGTTTCCAAAATCAGTAAATCCACAGCGAATAACGAGATTGCCTTCACTGTCTTCTCCTAATTCTTCCAAACCAGCGTCTATTAATTCGAGTTCAAGCTCTTCAGCATCTAAACCTTGTGGATTTAATTTGAACACACCGAGATGCTTGAATAAGAACCCTACAGACCCACTATTACCCAGACTTCCGCCACCTTTATTAAAATGAGAGCGTACATTAGCCACAGTACGAGTAGTATTATCTGTAGCAGTTTCTACCAACAAGGCTACACCATGAGGCCCATACCCTTCGTATAATACCTCTTCGTAGTTACTGGTGTCTTTGCCCAATGCATTTTTAATAGCAGATTCAATCCTGTCTTTCGGCATGTTTACCGACTTACCATTTTGTATCACCCTGCGAAGCATCGGGTTGGTATCAGGATCAGGACCACCTTTTTTAACTGCAATGGCAATTTCTTTTCCTATACGTGTAAATTGTTTAGCCATCCGGTCGTACCGGGCAAACATCTTGGCTTTTCTTACTTCAAAAATACGGCCCATGTATATTATTTCTTATTATTTAAACTAAAATTCCGGAACAAAAATACACAATCTATAAGTAGATGGATAGGCTGTTGCCCAACTATTGCAAAAGTTCTTGTTGTCTGAGGATGATAGAATTTGCCTGATTATTTGCTTTTTGAGCATTCATTTGATCTCCCTTGGCTGCATAAACATTTGCTAATATCTGGTAAAAATCAGCTCTTCCGGGGTCTAAGGCAATAGCTTTCTGGCAAGCCACAATGGCTTGATCTAAATCTCTCATAGATGCTAAGGCGGCTGCATAGTTGATCCAGGCATTTTCATCATATGGATCAGCTTGTACATACTCTTCATACTGCTTTACAGCAAGTACAAACTGGTTATTTACTAGTGCATCGTAAGCGTTTACGCCAGTAAGACTTTTTCTTTCAAGAACGGCAGTTAGGGGTACTCCATCTACTTCTACCACATGTACAGCATTGGGCTGTGGCCAATGTCCTGATTGTAATTGCTCGGCAGAAACATATCGCGAATATCCTATGTAATAATCCCACTCTTTACGGTGACGATCATTATACCTCACATAATACCAACGAATCCAGGAAGTATCTTTTCCTAAATAGTGATCAAAGCCCTGCATATTGGAAGCGATCACGATTTTCCTGTCGGGTAATCGTTTAGCATGGGCACGCACCCATTGGGCACACTGTAGTGAACTGTTTTGATAATAATCTATATCATAATAACCAAAGGCCCCTTTTACACCACCCACCGTTTCGTTAAAATAAACATACTGGTTTGGATGCGTACGAATTGTCCAGATGATCGTAGGGATCATTCCCGCTAGGGCTATTCCTACCGGTATCCAGCGCAGTTTTTCATTCTTAATAAAACGTCCTAACAGAGGGAATGCCATGGCAGCCATAGTTACCCAGAAAGGATAAATAAAGAATAAATGCCTCCAAGTATCATGTACACTCGACTTTTTATAAATCATATAGAGTGGAGTGAAGAAGGCACCAAACAGGATAAACAACATTATCCCAATTCCATAGGTTTTTCTGGCCTCGTTGAATAACACCATACATAAGCCTGTACCTATAATTACAATCAGCGGATTGGATATAGCAATCCATTTCAACTCATAATACCAGGGCATCATGTTATTGGGGCGATATACTCCTTCAAAAAATACTCTCAGGGTAATTTCCACATTGGTCATGTATTTAAGTGAGAGTAAAGGACGAGTAAGCGGTTCTTTCAAGCCCCATGGCCAGCCCAGCAAACCAATGATATAGCCAAGGATGAGCGCTCCGATAGCAAAAACAGCCAGACCTTTTAATTTCTTGTTTCCATTTTCGTGTAACTGAGTCTTAAAACCTGGTAAAGTGAAATAGAATAAGGCGGTAAGCAGTACGAAATAAAACGGCAGTAGAAGGCCACCCGCAGGTCTCACACCAAAGGCGATACCAAAACCAAAAGCAATACCCAAAGCGTACGCCCATTTTTTTCTCGGCATTTCTGTAAGTAATGCGAGGAAGTAATAAACTGCCATAATAAAGCCAAACGCAAAAGGAATGTCTTTAGGGTTATTCATGCTTTCTCCAAAGATTCTGGGAGAAAAACAAATCATCAATAAAGCTAGGAAACCTATCATCCAGTTTTTGCCTGAAGCTCTCCAGGCAAACAAACCGGTAAAAATCATAAGCCATGCTCCTGTAAGGGCATTAAAAAAATGCCTTAGATATAATAAAGGGAAAGACGGGAATATATGATGCAATATCTCCATAACATAGTCGTACAGTCCACCATAATATTGCATATTCTGGTATTGTAAACTCATATCGCTATAGTCGAGAGCACGGTCATCACCTTCAAAAAAGTATTCCCAAATATGTCTTCCATATTCCATCTGAAGCCATTCATCTCCACTTTGTCCATAGTCTTTACTTATAAAAGGCATGATCAATACGATCAGGGTGCTTAGGATTAAGAACAGTTTTTTCCACTGGCCCTCAGGAAGCATAAAGGTCTTTTCTTGCATTTTTAGAGCTATTTTTAATCAGGTTTAAGATTACACAATTGTTTGGGAAAAGTAAAATTAGGGGAATATAAAATTATCATAGAAAAACAAAGACTGTATATTTGCCCGCCAAAACTATTATATTAATATGTTTATTGCCGATCTGGCCTTATATAAAAAACTTACTTTGCAACGTTCTATAAAATTTGCAAAGTGCTTAGCCGGACTAATGCCTGACGAAGGAAAGGTTTTAGACTTTGGCTGCGGGAATATGTACACCTCCAGGGAACTCAGCAAGCTAAAGCCAGGCTTGCATATCACAGGTATTGATGTAATTCGCGATCAGAATTTTGATGAATCTCTGCTGAGTACCGGCAAGCTAGATTTTTGCCTGCTTACAACCCGAGAACTTCCCTTCCCCGATAATACTTTCGATGTTTCGTTTGCACTGGCTGTAATGCATCATACCGACAACCCCGAGTATTATCTTTCAGAACTTAAAAGAGTGACTAAACCTAGCGGCTGTATCATATTAATTGAAGAAATGTATATCAACTGGCTCGATAAAATATATATTTCTGCACAAGATTGGATATTAAATAAAATGAAGGCCGGAGTACCCGTGCCCTTAAATTTCCGTTCAAAAAAACATTATTTAAAAGAATTTGAACGTCAAGGACTCACAATCTTACACGAAGGGGGTATCCGCGCATTTTTAACCAATATGCATGCTTACGTCTTCAAACTTAAAAAAAGCCATTAATATAAAGTTATCATGGCTATTTTTATTTTTTAAAAAAAATTTCTAAATTTGCCATCCTAAAAATTTGTAACACAAATAATTTCTATTATTTATGTCTGTAAAAATCCGACTCCAGCGTCACGGGTCTAAAAAGCGCCCATTTTATTTTATCGTTGTAGCCAATAGTACTGCGCCACGCGATGGAAAATTTATTGAAAAACTGGGTACATACAACCCGTTAACCATTCCTGCTACTATCCGTATCAACAGAGAGCGTTCTCTTTACTGGCTACAGAAAGGTGCGCAACCAACCAACACCTGCCGCAGGATTCTTTCTTTCAAAGGTGTGCTCTATCTTAAGCATTTAATGCGTGGAGTTTCCCTAGGCTTGTTTGATGAAAAAGCTGCTTGGGAGAAATTCGAAAAGTGGAATGCTGAACACGAAGAGCTAGTGGCTAAGAGAGAAGAAGCCCACAGAAAGCACAAGCAGGAAAAGCGTCATGCCGCTATGGTTGAGTCTATACGTAAGGTAGAAGAAAAAAATGCAGCTAAAGCAGCAGCCTCTGCTCCAGCTGAAGAAGCTGGTGCCGAAGAAACTTCTACAGAAGAAGCTGCACCATCAGCTGATGCTGTTACAGAATAAGTAAGTCGTTAAAGTCTTTCTTATCCCTTAAAAAGGCAAAAGCATACTATCCGCTTTTGCCTTTTTAATTTTTATCATCTTGCTGTGGGAGTATTTTTACCCTTATAATTTATTCAGGTAATTCGGATTTATCAACTTGTATTACTCCTTTAATGTTTTTGATGAGATACCAAGTAAAATCTTCATTCGCCTCCAAACCATCACCAAAAATCACCTGCGTAGGTGTAGTGATCCTTACAAATTTTTCTGTGTAACATTTTTTTACTTTCTGATTCCACACAAGCTCTTCTGTTTCGAGTTGCTCGCCTTTTTTATTTACAATGACAATGCTGTCACGAATCAGAATGTTATTCTCATCCTCATAAATACGGGCATAGCGTGCTGTTAGGGTACTTTCGACACGAGAGCTATCATCAAAAAATTCTACCCTCAACCCATCTTTCATATCGGTATAGGGTGGTTGGGCAGTCTGATTTCTCACAAAAGTATGGGCAAATATTTTGGCTTTAACTAAGTTCCCTTCACTCATGATAATAGTCACTTCTGAAGCCTTGTCTTCCTGCACGGTCTGCATAGCCATGATTTCCTGCAAATCTTTTGTGTCGTTGCCACAAGCAATAAAACAGAGGAGTGTTATAAGCCAGAAAGCTGAGTGTGAGAATGCTTTCATACCTGGAAACCATGTTTATTTCACGGAGATCTTAATCATATTTCCGCTTTAAGAACCATTTATCATTTAAGGAAATTCCTACCGAGAATTTGTAAAAGTTTTCCTGAATCAAACCATTGCTTTTGGTACCTCTTCTACCCATTTCAAGGGCAAGATGCACTTTATCCATCGTACGGCGGAAAGGAAGGCTTACGCCTGCAGTCACTGCATAACAGGGTAAAGTGGTATTTCTCAGCAGTACATAATCGGTACCATAATAAAAACCTAATCTGTAGGTAATGCGATTGTAGTATTTATACAAATTACGCACATTAGGAGTGTACTCACCACCAATGCCTATTTTCCATGACTGGTTGGCCAAAGAATCTTTCTGATCAAATTGTTTATAATCTCCCCATTGTGTCATGGAAAAATCGAGACCTGCGCTCCATCTGTTTTCCACATCTACCAATTGTACACCCAAGCTATAGGAGAATGGTAAAACGGTATAACCTTTATGTCCTTTTATGCTTACAGCTGTATCTAAGATTTGAGTGGTTCCACTATTTCTCCACGACAATTCATATACATCCTGTGTGGTTGCAATATGCTGACTCAGAGAGAAGGTAGCTCCTGCACGAAGGTTCATACTCTTGTGCACCTTGCCTTCATAGAGCAAGCCTGCAGACCAGTGAATCCCCCCTATCCTATTGTACACAGAGAAATCAGCGTTATAAATATGGTTGGTATCTACCAGATTTGACAACACACTAGAATAGCGGGTTGTACCAAAAAGATAGCCAACATTAATTCCGGCACTGAAGTTTTTATATTTTCCAGCTAAGCCAAGAAATGCTAGGTTTACACTACCATCACCAGAGTATGTACGCAAGGAGGTGCCAATTGCTGGCATATCCGTTGTATCAGACATACTATAGTAAGTTCTGGCTACAGGACGTAACCCTAAGACCAATGCCGCATGTTTACTGACGGGAATGCCAATATTGATATGGGACAAGGTAGCCATACCCGATGTGTAATTTTCGTTACCCACTCTCATATTTTTCACACTTCCTTCCGCACTAACTTCATAAGTAGTGAGTTTTAAAGAGGCATACGAAGCCGGATTGCCTGTATTAATTGCGTATTCATTGACATACGCAGTGGAAACTGAGCCCATTCCTCTCAACATGGGATTGAGTCCATTTCTAAATTCCCCTATTCCGAAACGTGAATAAGGCGAGTTTTCTTTGTTTGAGTTTTGGGCAGTTATGGTGGTAAACGTGCTCAAAAAACAAACTATCGCCAGCAATGACCGTTTAACGTAGCTGTGGTACATTATGTAGTAAAATTAAATTCAGACCCTTAAATATCAGATTTGGGTCTGCAAAGATGCTGCTTTTAAGCTTGCCTTCAAAAAAAGCTGCATCTCCTCCGGTTAAAACGGCGTTAAATTCAGGATATTGTGCTGCGTAAAGAGCTATAATACCTTCTATTTCAGCACACAATCCATACACTACCCCACTTCTGATAGAAGTTTCTGTATCGTACCCTAAGAGTAATGTGTCGCCTTCTAAGGCAACCTGAGGCAAGTTATCTGTGTATTCGTGCAGTGCTTTTAAGCGCATGTGTAAGCCAGGAGAAATAGCACCTCCACGAAAGGCTTTATTTTTTTGTACAAAATTATAGGTAACACAGGTTCCTATGCCTATAGCCAGCACATTGGTTCCCGGCCAATTATGCTGCGCAGCCACGGCCATTGCCAGCCTGTCTGTTCCCAGTGTCTGAGGAGAACTATAAGCATTCATAATGGGCAAGGGAGTATTCATATTCAACTCCACCACATGAGGTATATGTTCGCGAAGGGTAAGTAGTAAATAAGCAGCATTACCTGCAACAGCACTTAAAATGGCACCTTGTGGTTTATGTTCCGGAATAATCTGATCTATTACAGAGGCCAGTTGATCTTCTGTAAAAGTATGAGTCTCTACAATCTTATCTCCGGAGAAGATAGCCAATTTGATACAGGTATTCCCCCAATCGATACATAAAGTTGTTGCCATGCGCTGAATTTTTAGGAATCAGGCACAAAATAATAAAAACAAAGTAAAAACCCATAGCTAATCAGCATCCCATACATGAAGCTACTGGCTATTTGTAATGTCCTACTGTCTGATAAAGTTTGATACCGACGGCGAGAATTAGCATGTATTTACCTAATTTCGTTGCCGGTTAAAATACATAAGTCATGCATTTACGGAATTATCTTTCTTTCGGCATACTAATACTCGGTGTTCTATCTTCCTGTAAAGAAAAAGGACCTGCCATTGATTTTTCTAAAATAACAGCTTCAGACACAACCTATGTGACTACTCCTGAAACCCCTTCGCTTCGCAAAGTTCTGATTGAAGAATATACAGGCGTACAATGCACCAACTGTCCGGCAGGTGTGGAATTATTAAAATCTGTGGATGAGCAAAATCAGGTAATTACTGGTACAGACACCATGAAACGTCTTGTCATTGTGGGTTATCACTTCGGTCCACTCACTACCCCCATGTCTGGATCTACACATGATTTTCGCTCTGAGAAAGTAGGCACTCTCTTGGGATCTTATTTTTCTGAAGACCCCAATAAACCTGCTATATCTATCGACAGAAGAAAAGAAAACAATAATTATTTTATTGAAGGACGAAATCTGTGGGCTAACCTGATCAATAATCGGATGGGAACCACAAGCCTAGTGAATTTGCACCTCTCTGCATCTTATGATCCTGCCGAAAGAACAGCAACCGTTACGGTACAAACTAGCTATACCAGTGCAGTACAAGGAAGCCAAAGCCTTACAGTCGCTTTAGTGGAAAATAACATTCAGGATCTTCAGAAATATCCGGATACAATTAAAATGTACACCCATAATCATGTACTTCGTGATTTCCTGACCCCCATTACGGGTAGTGTATTTCTGGACAGCCTAGATACCAAAGAAGCGGGAAGGGTATATCGCAGAACCTTTATTTATAATTTCCCAGAAGATGTAGATTGGGTGCCAGAGCGTTGTGGAATTGTAGCATTCATACATAAAACTGTAGAAAAAGAAGTAGAACAGGCAGCAGAAATAGACCTTATCCCTTAATTCAATTTGGAAAACACTTTATAATAAAAGTGCCTTTAAGGCACCTGATTTATCATGAACAAGCGTTACTTTTCTACTCCTACTCTAAGTCGCTGGCTATGTGGATTGATGATGGCCGCCAGTTTATCAGCCTGCGAAAACGAAGACTCTAATACAACTCACTCATCAGAAAGTACGGTTGCTGAAACAAGATCGTCTATACAAAAACCCGATTTCAGACCAGATACAGCTTATGCCTATATTGCACGTCAACTAAGTTTTGGCGCCAGAGTTCCCGGCACCAAGGCGCAAATAGAATGTGCTAACTGGATTCAACAGTTGTTAACTGCATCCTGCGACACGGTGTACAGGCAGGAGGCCACGGTAAAAGCTGGCAATGGGAAACCTCTGCCCTGCATTAATATCATTGGCTCTATAAACCCGGAAGCCAAACAAAGGATACTATTCCTGACTCATTGGGATAGCAGACCCTGGGCTGATCGCGATCATTCCCGTTCAGAAGAACCCATTTTAGCAGCCGATGATGGCGCGAGTGGTACGGCAGTATTATTAGAATTAGCTTCCCGAATTCAATCACAGGCATTACCCTCGTCTCTGGGAATCGATTTTTTATTTTGTGATGTGGAAGATTATGGTCGATCTGAATGGGGAGAAAATAGCTACTCACTGGGCACACAATACTGGGCAAAAAAACCGCATATACCTGGATATAAAGCCTCATTTGGAATACTATTAGATATGGTAGGCGCAAGAGATGCACGCTTCAGAATGGAGGGTTATTCTTCAGAATATGCTCCGGATGTATTACGCAATGTATGGAGTACCGCTGCCAGAGCAGGCTTCTCTTCGTATTTTTTATACGAATATGGAGGTTATATCACCGATGACCATTATTTCGTCAATAAATTAACGGGAATTCCCACTATCAATATTATCAATCTTAGCAGGAATCCCGAATCTCCCTTTGCCTCCCACTGGCATACACACAACGACAATATGGATATTATAGATAAAAATACGCTGGAAGCAGTGGGCGAAACGCTACTTCAACTCATCTATGAAATGGCATCTACCCACTAGAACTGTTTATGACATATCTATCCATAGAAATAAATAGCCGGGTTGTATCTTTGGCAGCCACAATATCATACTTGCTCACTATTATTGCTAAGAAATAAAAACGAACCTGTGTACCGATGAAGTACCGTCATGCCCTCATAATCATCCTACTTATATTAATTGTAGATCAATGGTCTAAATTCTACATTAAAACCCATTTTTACTATGGAGAAGACGTATATGTAATTGGGAGATGGTTTCGCCTTCATTTCATAGAAAATGAAGGAATGGCTTTTGGAATGAAATTGGGTGGCGAGAATGGTAAACTTATCCTTACTCTTTTTCGCATGGTGGCTGTAATATTCGGCTTTTTCTTCCTAGCTAGAATGACTCGTAAAAACTATACTAAAGGTGCTATTATCTGTGGCTCCATGATCCTGGCCGGAGCCTTAGGTAACCTTATTGACAGCATCTTTTATGGAATGATTTTTACCGAAAGCACCTTTCATATTGCCAAACTCGTGCCTTTTGGACAGGGGTATGGCAGTCTGTTTCATGGAAAAGTGGTAGATATGTTGTATTTTCCCATTATTAACACAACACTTCCCAACTGGATACCGATATGGGGCGGAAAACATTTTCTGTTTTTTGAACCCGTTTTCAATGTGGCCGACATGGCTATATCTACGGGAATTTTGGTTTTATTTTTCTTTCAAAAGAAATTGTTACACAAACAGCTATTACAGCAAAACTCTTAATTTTTCGTCATGAGCAAGCCGGAAGAACACATTCCTATCAACGTATGGATAGCAGGAAGGAGTTACCGGATACGCATACGTCCGGAGGAAGAAGCCTCCGTAAGAGCTGCTGTAAAAATCGCCAATGACAAAATCATGGAACTGAGAAGTCATTATGCCGGCAAAGATGATCAGGATTTTGTAGCTATGTGTCTGCTCATGTATGCCACCCAAACCACAGGAACTACCCTAGCTAATCCTTTGTATCAAAAAGAAATTCAAGAGATGATTCAAAAAATTGATAAGGTACTGCATGGGTCTGAAAGCCATACTTAATATTTTCCTCTCCCCATTCCCTAGCTTCCAGGAGATATAGATTCCCCTTTACTGAAAAATACATGCAAAAAAATTCAGGCTTTTCGTATCTTTCATCAAGGCATATCTCCGTATATAGACAATTCTTTTAGCAATCACAAACTTCTATTATGTCTGGAAAAAAAATATTCAGCATTCTCCTCGTTTTAGCCTTCTTGGGCTTAGGGGTGTTTATTTATTTCAAATATTATTTTGTATTTGCTACAGGTACTAAAGCTGGAAATTTAAACACGTTTCAGCGTAAAGGTGTCATTTTTAAAACCTATGAGGGAAAGATTATCCAAAGCGGGTTTAGAGCCAATGTACAAAGCAATGAATTTAGCTTTAGCGTAACAGATCAGAAAGTAGCAGAGGAATTATTAAAGCTTTCAGGCAAAGAAGTACAGCTTCATTACAAACTTTATAACGGCAGCCTTCCCTGGAGAGGTATGCAACGGTTTATTGTAGATAGTGTATATGCTGTATGGGATGCATCTTCGATACAAGAACGCGTGATTTCACCCAAATAATAGCTTCATTGCTATATAGTGAAACCACGCGTAGCAAAGTTGGCTCTATTTTATAGATCTACATTCACACCAAGGCGAAACACGGAGATATCATATCCTAACTCAGCAAAAGCACCAAATTTGGAAGAAAATTTATAACGACAACCGGCAAAAACACCTGTAAATAATTCAGAACCACCTCCAGGTCTCCAACCACCCCAATCTCCGCCGTAACTATATGAGCGTATGCCTAGTACCAATCCGGCATAGGGATCAAATTTATTATTGGGTTTTTTGATAATATTGAGGTGATATGTTCCACGAACTCCTATTACCACTGTATTAAAACGTGTATTTCCAGGCGAAAAAGCAGTGGTCTTATAACCAAGAATACCTCCCACGCCTATCGTTCCAGGCCCCACTTCTGCAACACCCCTGTCGTAGATTACATTAAATGCAGGTGAATGGGTAGCAGAAAAACCAGTCATCCAACCATAATGGTTTACGCCAAATCCTAATGCAAAACCAAGGGTAGAAGCTCCTTTGCGAAACAAAGCGGGAGGATCAGCCTTTTTTGCGTCTTCAGCATGTACACCTAAGGGTAACATAATAGCAGCTAGTGCGGTGGCAAATAAAATACGTCTCATATGCAAATGGATAAGATTAAAGAATAACGCTCCGAAAAGACAAATATAGGAGCATATGTCAAGAGTAAAGCTAGGTTAGTTTTTTGAAATTATCTATTTATTTCTGTAAAAAAAACGTTTATTGGTACCTCTATGAAAGCTATTGACACTAAGTAGAAAACAACCAAAGTTTAGGGATTATACCCATTTTACGTTTGCTCTTTCATAAGGATAATTATCTTTGCGATCAGTCTGGACTTCCCCAAAGCAGACAATATAAAACAATCAGTATATGAAAAAAATAAAAGTAACAAATCCGGTAGTGGAATTAGATGGTGATGAAATGACACGCATCATATGGAAGTTTATTAAAAACAAACTCATTCTTCCCTATATTGATGTGGATATTAAATATTATGATCTTGGTATTGAACACCGGGATGCTACCAATGATCAGGTTACTATAGAAGCAGCAGAAGCAATTCGTGAGGTAGGTGTGGGTATTAAGTGTGCCACTATTACACCTGATGAAGCCAGGGTAAAAGAATTTAACCTAAAACAAATGTGGAAAAGTCCCAATGGCACCATCCGTAACATCCTAGACGGTACAGTATTTCGTGAACCTATCGTCATCCAGAATGTACCCAGACTCGTAACCAACTGGAATGCGCCTATTATTGTGGGTCGTCATGCTTTTGGAGATCAGTATAGAGCTACCGATTTTGTTACTAAAGGCAAAGGGAAACTTACTATCCGCTTTGAAGGTGAAGATGGTACGGTAACGGAGCATGAAGTATATAATTTTAAAGGAGACGGTGTTGCCCTTGCCATGTATAATACGGATGAATCAATCCGTGGATTTGCCCGTGCCTGCTTTAATATGGCGCTTCAGAAAAAATGGCCACTGTACCTCTCTACTAAAAATACCATCCTTAAAAAGTATGATGGCCGCTTCAAAGATATTTTTGAAGAAATCTATCAGCAGGAATTCAAAAAAGAAATGGATGCTGCAGGTCTTACCTATGAGCATCGTCTGATAGACGACATGGTCGCTAGCGCATTGAAATGGAACGGTAATTTTGTATGGGCATGTAAAAACTACGATGGAGACGTACAAAGTGATACCGTAGCACAAGGTTTTGGATCGCTGGGGTTAATGACTTCAGTACTGGTAACTCCAGATGGAAAAACAATGGAGGCAGAAGCTGCTCATGGTACAGTAACGCGTCACTACCGCGAACACCAAAAAGGTAACCCCACTTCTACCAACCCCATTGCATCTATCTTTGCTTGGACAAGAGGACTTGCCTTTAGAGGTAAATTAGATAATAATCAGGAGCTTATTGATTTTTGCCAGACTCTGGAAAAAGTATGTATCGAAGCTGTTGAAAACGGTAAAATGACTAAAGACCTGGCTATTTCAGTGTATGGAAACAAAGTAAACCATGGCGAACACTACCTCTATACCGAAGAGTTTTTGGATGTGCTGGATGCAGGATTGAAAGCTAAATACGCTCAATAAGCTGAAAAAAATCTGTGTTTATACTTTTCCGGGTACAGCTTATAAAAGTGTACCCGGTTTTTATATATGGAACAAATACCATCAAACTGGGAAAAACTGGCTAGAGAAAGGCAGAAAGAATACCGCCGACTTTTGGAGAAAGGCAATCGCAATCAGATGTTAAGAAAATTGCCTGTGTTACACGAAGCTGCGTTTGAAACGGTGGACTGTCTGAGCTGTGCCAATTGTTGTAAGAATTATTCCCCAAGGTTTAAACAACCTGATATTAAAAGGATTGCCAAGCGGCTGAAAATTAAAGAAGGAGAATTAGTTGATCGTTATCTCCGCTTAGATGAAGACGGAGACTATGTGGTAAAAAAATCACCCTGCCCTTTTCTGGGAGATGATAATAGGTGTGGAATCTATGAAGACAGGCCTTCCGACTGCGCCAGATACCCTTACACAGATGAAGATGTTTTATTAAAAAGAGTAGCCCTCAGCCTAAAAAATGCAACCGTGTGTCCAGCTGTATTTTTTGTTTTAGAACGACTAAAGGCTATTCCCTAGATTTTCTTACATACTAAAGGCATCTTCCATCTCAAAGAAAAATTGATCTTCATCAAAAGCCGGCTTTAGTTCATCAAGCCATATAGCTTCCTTATCATATGCCGCGAAGAAGGGTCTATGCACCCAATCAGCATTTCTACCTTGTAAGAATCTTAAAATAAACACTTTTTCTCCTTTTACTTCAGCCACACCTAAAAGCTGTACTTTTCCAGGATCAGCAGACATGCTGGGGCCTCTCACGGTACGACAAATACCACTCACCTGCTGGTAAGCCTGCTGAAAGATTTGCCAGCATTGCTCAAGTGGTACTGCAAAGAAATCGCGAGCACCAGTATCTCTAGCTACAAACATATAATAAGGAATACAACCCAAACGCACCTGTTCTTTCCACATGTTGGCCCAGACTTGTGGGTCATCATTAATACCACGCATGATAGGCGACTGAGTTCTAATTTCAGCACCCGTATCACGAATACGAAGAATTGCCTTTTGCACCGCAGCAGTTTCTAATTCATAGGGATGGCTAAAATGCGCCATAATGGTGAGGTGTTTTCCTGACTTGATAATTTTTTCAAAAAGACGTAAAACATCATCAGCATCTTTATCCTGCACAAAACGATAAGGCCAGAAACCCAAAGCCTTTGTACCAATTCTAATGGTTCGAAGACTATCCAATCCTGACTCTAATAGTGGATTGATATACATAGAAAGACGTTCAGCATTCATAATCATAGGATCTCCTCCTGTGAAAAGAATATCCGTCACTTCCGGATGTTCCGACAAGTAGCCAATGAGCAGTTCTGTTTCTTTCATAGCAAACTTGAGCTCATCCATACCCACAAATTGAGGCCAACGAAAACAGAAAGAACAGTATGCATGACAGGTTTGCCCATGACTAGGGAAAAACAAAACTGTTTGATCATATTTATGTTGTACTCCTGTGAGCTTAATGCCGTTGTATTCCGGCACATTATGTTCCATTTGCCCAGCTGGATGCGGATTTAACTCTAAGCGAATAATATTTGCAAGCTTTTTCAACTCTAACTTAGAAGCTCCATTGCGAATAGCTTTATCAATCATATCGAAATGCTCAGGAGCCAGCATTTCTTTTCTAGGAAAAGTAAGTGTGTAAATAGGATCATTGGGTATATCTTCCCATCGAATCAGCTCATCAATGACATAATTATTTGTCTTAAAGGGTAACACAGTGCTTACCACTTCAATTGCATGTTGTTCATCTTCAGAAAGATAACGTTGTACTTGTGGGATGGTACGGAAGTTGTGACTACTGTACGCTTTGTAGTTTTTTTGTTCAAACATAGGCTTACGGTTTTTAAAATGTCAGCACTCCCCATATCGGGAAGACAAACACATAACAAAAACAAATTACTCCGTCCTGAAATCAAAAGTGGCTCATTAGCAGTTTGCGAACCTGATCAGAAAAAATTTCCCGCGAATCGTTGCGGTAGAGATATTACAGAATACTAAATATCGTGGACGGGTTGCTAAGGTAAGAAAAAATCGTCAAAAAACGTCGTTCGCAACAAAGATTGCAACATTACCATATACCTAATACCCATATAACGCAATGGAAAATTTTGATTTTTAGATTTTCTTTACACTTGTTACTGAAAACCTTTTTGAACTATGATTTATCTGATGACCTGAACACTATGAGGAATATCAAAATAAAACCAAACACACACCCTCAAAAAATCATAGGCATGTTCCATGTATGATCTCTTATTTATCTCAACCTTCTATAATTACAGGTAGAGAAAGAAAATAATCCAACAGATGACTAATACAATTATCACCAGTGAGGGGACAAGTAAAGAAATTTATAAGGTTGCATAACATCTACACTATCTTACCGGGATTCAGGATACCCTTTGGATCAAACACATTTTTAATAGCCCTCATGAGCTGCATAGCTTCTTTTCCAAACACAATATCCATATAAGGCTTTTGCACAAGTCCAATGCCATGCTCTCCACTCAATGTTCCCCCTAAGGATTTTACATACTCAAACAACTCACGAATAGCATGAGGAAGTTGATGCAGCCAAGTATTATCAGAGAGATCATCTTTTAGAATATTCACATGCAGGTTTCCATCACCGGCATGTCCATAACACACAGCTCTAAACCCATACTGTATGCTTAGTAATTTTATTTTAGTTAAAAGTTCAGGAAGTTTAGCACGGGGCACTACGGTATCTTCTTCTTTATAAGCAGAAACTGCTTTCACAGCTTCACCCACTACTCGTCTTAATTTCCATAGTTCTTGTTTTTGTGCATGACTTTCTGCAAATAAAATTTCTCCCGTAGGCATATCCTGCAATAATGTGCTGATGGCTTCCATTTCTTTTAAGAGCACATCTGAATCGTTTCCATCTACTTCAATTAGCAACTGCGCCTGTATACTTTCAGGCAATTCCGGTGTATGGATTTGTAGATAGCTTCTTGCTAAGAGGAGGGCATTGCGATCCATAAATTCCAAGGCAGAAGGAGTATAGCCAGCTAGAAATATTTGATTTACTGCACGTATAGCATCTTCAGCCGAATAAAAGGGAACCAGCAATAGCAAATCATATTTAGGTGCCGGTATTAAACGCAAAACAATCTTAGTTACAACCGCCAAGGTACCTTCACTACCTACAATAAGTTGTGTAAGGTTGTAACCTGTAGCATTTTTCAGCGTATTAGCACCCGTCCACATAACCGTACCATCTGGTAAAACAACTTCCAAATTCAGTACATAATCTTTCACCACACCATATTTTAATGCTCTTGGACCGCCTGAATTTTCAGCAATGTTTCCACCTATAAAGCAAGACCCTCTGCTGGCAGGATCCACAGGATAAAACAGCCCATGTGCACGAACTGCATCCTGTAGTACTTCTGTAATTACGCCTGGTTCTGTAGTTACCTGAAAATTCTGGGTATCAATTTTCAGAATTTGATTCATGCGAGACATATCCAGTACTACACCGCCATGTATAGGCAGACATCCGCCACTAAGTCCGGTGCCCGCACCCCGTGGGGTAACCGGAATTCCACGATTATTACAATAACTCAGAATTTTACTTACCTCTTCCGTATGACCAGGAAACAATACAACCTCGGGTAAAAACTTAAAGTCTTCAGTATGATCAGAGGCACTACGTATCAATGTTTCATTATCTGTACGAACATGATCACCAGACAGAATTTCGGAAAAAAATTTCAAGTCATTTGGCTGTATTATACCCTGCTGTGACATAAGAAAGATTTTATGTAGCAATTTACGCCATACATTTTGTTTGTGTGTTTCCTTTCTCAAGAGAATAAATAGATAATTATTATCGAAGGACTAACACAACCACAATATTTCACCTTTAAGCAATAATAATTTATAAAAGCAACAAGAAAGCATTTGCTACAGCAAACCTATATCCACAATAATAAAACTATTTTTTTGCCAACACCCAAGTCTCGTTATTACAATAGTAGCAGGGAACAAAGTGTTCGTTCTTTTCCATATCACGAGCGTAGCCACACAGAGTACAACAATAAGTACCAGCCGCGTGAGGCATTGTAGTGTGGAAAGTACTAACTTCTTCTGGTAATATGGGCAACCCTTTTTTCACCTTAAGCCTATCCTGCCATATAATGGTCATTTCTCCTGATGTTTCAAAATAGGCTTTTTTGACTTCCCCAAGTTGAGTTACCTCATTTACCCTAAGCTTTCTGAATAAATCTTCCGGAGAAAGATTTTCTTCATACAAGGCATTTATGTGTATACGACCATCTTTTACAAGACATACCGCTTCGCCTTCCATTATTTTTTCTAGACGATGACTTTTATTAATAACTTTCTCCATCCCCGTTTGCATAAGAGCTACTGTAGTAATACACACAATACCATATAGGATAGGTATATCTGCGCCAATCATGGGATCTCCCACTGCCGACCCAAAACTGATAATAATAGCTAGTTCAAGATTGGATATTTGCCCCATACTTCGCTTTCCTAAAAAGCGAAGTAGTACAATAGTATATAGATACATGATTATTGTACGGAAAATAATTTCTACAAGAAATAGCAGCGAACGTTCTCCTAAAAATATCCGCTTGAAATCAAAGAGTTCATAGTGTTCCATAGAACTTTTTGAAAATACAGAAGTAAAATCATTCCTGCATGTACCCAATGTAACCCACAGTAAGGAAAATTCATGACACAGTAAAGATTACTCATGACTACTTTACTCACTGAATAAGTGTTACAAAATGCAATCTTCTTAATCTTATGTCACTCAGGAAAATGCAGTCAGAATAAGGGTTACAGAATGTCTATTTAGCTCATTCTTTCAGGTTGCTAGTTGGGAAAAATTCCTCAGATTGGTATACACACTGTGGAATTGCCAAGATTCTTCTACATGAAATGTCTTTGCAAAAACAGTATAGACAACATCTTCGTTTTTTTAAAAAAAATCTCACTTGATCAATATCCATTTACTTTTTTGTCTATGAGCTAGTTAAAGTGTTCATGATTCTTGCTATTGTTTTTTGTCTGCAAAATTTAACAGTGAATCCAAGCCTTGTGGCATAGTGTTGCTTTCAACTATTTGACAATTTTTTTCACAAACTCAAAAACCATTAATTATGAGAAGTAGAACATCAAATCAGAGAGACAATCAGTCGCAAGACTACGGCCGTTCAAGGAACAATCCAGACTATGGCTATCAGCGTAGAAACGACTGGGATCAAGAGCAGGATTATTACGCTGACAATGAGTCATTCAATCCTGAAGGAAATGTGTATCGTGAAAGAGGATACCGCGTACAAAACCAATATGACGAAAACTATGGTGGCGGTTTCCAAGACAACAGAAGAGGCGGATACAGAGATAGCGACCGCTATGATGATAACCGTGATGCACAACGATATAATCAATATGAGCAAAGAGGAAGAGGTTATCGAGAAGATTTTGAAGATCGCAATCAATATGTAAATGATTATCAGCAAAACTATCAGGATAATCGCAACAGAAATTACGGAAATGATTACGACAGTTCTCGCAACCAGAACTATGGAAGATCTCAGGAGCAGCATCAAAGTTATGGCACAGGAAATCAGAGCCGCTATGATGATTATCGTCATGAAAGAGGAGGTATGAATCAACAGCAAGG